>ENA-OWPI01000655-OWPI01000655.1-marine-metagenome-genome-assembly--contig:-NODE-655-length-45845-cov-46.317296_pt1 | contig 45845 bp, 34 predicted proteins | sample MGYA00238138_ERZ651775 | MGnify/ENA primary metagenome ERZ651775 (study PRJEB26906, sample SAMN06265043) | marine metagenome | isolation source: Helgoland LTER site | place: Germany:Helgoland, sampling...
AGGGTTTTCCCAATCAATATTAATAGTCCATATTTTAAGGTGATCTGTTAACACTTGATTCCAAGCATCGTCTTGCAAATAAACCATTGTTGCATTTCCAGCTGCTGGATGATCATCATTAGTAATGTCTAAGACTTGAGCAGAAGCAAATCCACTAGTTATCATTTGAGGAGCATTAAATCCTTGAATTGATGCTGTTGGATCACCATCAATAATTTTGTCTCTCTCTAAAACATATAAATTATTTGCAGATGTATTAGTTGTACAATAGTATCCATCAGACCAGATAGAGTATTTTGGATAATCTGGAAATTGCCCATCTGTACCAAAAGAACTGGCATTGTAAACATGCCATCCCCCAAGAATTGGATCATTAGTCTGTGAAATTGCAAAATTTAAACCAGAACCTCCCATTGAGGTAATGATGTATCTGTCAGCCTCACTGTCGTACATAGCTATAGGGTCACCAGATTCATCATTCCCAAATAAAGTCGATAAACTTGATGGTGGAGAGGCAGTAGTGCCGTCAATATTAAAAAATCTAAATGAAGAATTCCAAGAAGCAAAATAATAATCTCTACCAATCTCACCAGTAGGGTCAGAAGGAGTTGCAGTGTTAGAAGTAGTTTCAAAAGTTAATATAGGGTCTCTACTACTTTTTGTAACCACATTTTCTTGTAAATAAAGTAATGGGTCATCTCCATTTGGAAGTCCTTTTCCTGGAACTACTTTGTTGCCGTGCCATCTTTTTTCTCTACCTAATTTTTTGTGAGCATCCTCATCAGCAGGAACAAAAGTACCGTCTTTAATTTGATCTGAAATACTAGGGACAAATCTATATTCAAGAGTTGCTGTCCATGAAGGTTTTTGAGTTTCTGATTGTTGTGAATATGAGAAACTAAACAAAAAAAATCCTAATAAACTAAATAATATTTTTGTGTCTTTAACCATGATTTATATTTGATTTAGTGATTTTAAAAATTTGAGTTCCCAATGTATGTATTTTCAGTGGAATATTAAAATTAAGAGGAAAGAATAATCAGTATATTGAATTACATTTTTGAAAGTGAAGAATTGAAGCAAACCTTATCTTTTATATATTTTTCAATATCAGTTATGGAAATTCTATCTTGTTGCATAGAGTCTCTCTCCCTTATAGTTATTGTATTATCGTCTTTTGTTTGATGGTCGATAGTAATACAATAAGGGGTGCCAATAGCGTCTTGTCTTCTATATCTTCTGCCAACTGCATCTTTTTCATCGTATGTGACATTAAATTCTAACTTAAGATTATTGTAAATGTCCTTTGCAATTTGAGGTAAACCATCTTTTTTAACAAGTGGAAGTAACGCAACTTTGTAAGGACAAAGAAATGGAGGTATTTTTAATACTGTTCTTGTTGTGTTGTTTTCCAACGTTTCTTCTTTCAACGAATTAGATAAAATTGCCAAAAACATTCTATCTAAACCGATTGAGGTTTCAACAACACAGGGTGTATAACTTTCATTTAATTCATTATCAAAATACTGTAGTTTTTTTCCTGAAAATTCTTGATGTTGTTTTAAATCAAAATCCGTTCTAGAGTGTATTCCTTCTAATTCTTTGAATCCAAATGGAAATTTAAACTCTATATCACTTGCTGCATCAGCATAATGAGCTAACTTCTCATGATCGTGAAAACGATAATTATCTTCACCCATGCCTAAAGACAAATGCCAATTCATCCTAGTTTCTTTCCATTTTTGATACCAATCAGATTGAGTTCCTGGTTTAACAAAAAATTGCATTTCCATCTGCTCGAATTCTCTCATTCTAAATATAAATTGTCTAGCAACAATTTCATTTCTAAATGCTTTCCCTGTTTGAGCAATTCCAAATGGGATTTTCATTCTGCCAGTTTTTTGGACATTAAGGAAATTAACAAATATACCTTGAGCTGTTTCAGGTCTTAAAAAAAGATCTGTAGCCGTATCAGCAGATGCTCCGAGTTTTGTCCCGAACATAAGATTAAATTGCTTTACTTCAGTCCAGTTTTTACTTCCAGAAATAGGGCAAACAATCTCTAATTCAATAATTAAGTTTCTAACATCTTCTAAATCTTCATTTTCTAGTGATTTAGCAAGTCTTGATAAAATAGTACTGATTTTTTCATTATATCCTATAATTCTAGGGTTGGTAGTAACAAACTGCTCTTTATCAAAAGTATCACCAAATCGTTTGTTAGCCTTTTTGATTTCTTTCTCTATTTTACTTTCAATTTTAGCACAATAATCTTCTACAAGAACATCTGCTCTATATCTTTTTTTAGAATCCTTATTATCAATTAATGGGTCATTAAAAGCATCAACATGTCCTGAGGCTTTCCACACAGTTGGATGCATTAAAACGGCAGAGTCAATACCCACTATATTGTCATGCATTTGAACCATTGATTTCCACCAATATTGTCTAATGTTATTTTTAAGCTCTACCCCATTTTGAGCATAATCATATACAGCACTTAAACCGTCATAAATTTCACTACTTTGAAAAATAAATCCGTATTCTTTCGCGTGAGAAATTACACTTTTAAACTTGTCTAAATTTAAACTCATAATGTAAAAATATGAAACCCTTTTGAACTAAAGGAATGGTTTTTTGAAAATTATACGTTAATTTGTACTTAATCAACTAAAAGAGGTGAAAAAAAAAATAAATTTAATCTGTTTTTTAATTGTCTTATTTATAATAGGAAGTTGTGCAAATAGAGGAACGCCCTCAGGCGGAGAAATAGATGAAATACCTCCATACATAACAAAATCTAGTCCTGAAAACTATACTTTAAACTTTAATTTAAGTGAAGTAAGAGTTTATTTTGATGAATACATAAAATTTAAAAACTTACAAAAGTATTTAATTATATCTCCTCCAATTGATCCACTCCCTGAAATAACTCCACTTGGAACAGCTAGTAAATATTTAGAAATAAAATTTCAAGATTCTTTAAAATCAAACACAACTTATGTGTTTAACTTTGGTGAAAGTATTGTCGATAATAATGCAGACAATGTCTTTTCAAACTACAAATATATTTTATCAACAGGCAAATATATTGACTCTTTAAAAATAAGTGGAACCCTACAAGATGCATTAGAAATGTCTAATCCTAAAGATATTGATGTTATGCTACACGAAATTGACAGCAGTACAACTGACTCTATTATTTATAAATCTAAGCCGAAATATATAACTAAACTAGTTGATAGCACTGGCCAATTTAATTTAGAAAATTTAAAAGAAGGTAAATATATCTTAATCGCTTTGAAAGAAGAGAACAAGGATTATATATATCAAAATGAGAACGATAAAATTGCATTTTATAACCAAATAATAACTCTACCAAAAGACACTGGAAATTATAATTTAAAACTATTCAAAGAAAATTTAGATTTCAAATTTGGTAGACCAAAACATTCATCTAAAAATTCTATTTCTTTTGGTTTTAATGGAATATTAGAAAATTACAAAATTGATTTAATTTCAAATGTAGATGAGTCGTTTAAGAGTAAGATAATTTTGGGTGATAAGGATATTAAAGACACTTTGTATTATTGGTATAATACTATCAAGGAATTTGACTCTTTAAACTTTGTGGTTAGAAATAATGATTTAATTGATACAATTTCTGTAAAATTAAGAAATTCAAATATTGACTCTCTAAAAATTAAACCTCTGCAGAACAACTATATCTCATTTTTAGATGATGTACAATTTCAAGCTAATACTCCTTTTGATAAAATTGACACAAGCAAAATAAGTCTAATTAACAAAGACTCTTTGAGCCTAGATTTTAAAATATCCTTAGATACACTCCAAAACACTTATAGTTTTAATTTTGAAAAGCAAGAGGAAGAAGATTATAAATTTCAATTTTTACCTGGTAGCTTTACGGATCTATATAACACTTCAAATGATACTTTAAATTATTCATATAAAACTAAAACATTCGATGATTATGGTAATTTAAGACTTACCCTAAGAAATGTTAAATATCCTGCTATAGTTCAATTAACTACTAAAACAGGAGAAGTTAAATATGAAAAAATAATATCTTCACAAGGAAACATTGACTTTAAACATATTATCCCTAATAAATATTATGTTAGGGTGATTTTAGACAAAAATGAAAATGGTAAATATGATCCTGGAAATTACTTAATTAAATTTTTTCCAGAAAGGGTAAGTCATTTAGATGAAGAACTAGATATTCGAGCAGGTTGGGATTTGGTTCAAGAATTTATTTTGAAATAAACATTATAATACTTTAGACTTCATTAATTCTCTATTCATCCTTGCTATATTATCTAAAGAGATTCCTTTTGGGCACTCTACCTCACATGCTCCAGTATTTGAGCAATTTCCAAATCCTTCTAAATCCATTTGATCAATCATTTTGACAACTCTATCTGCAGCCTCAACTTTTCCTTGAGGTAAAAGTGCATATTGAGAAACTTTAGCACCAACAAATAACATTGCTGAGGAATTTTTACAAGTAGCAACGCATGCACCACAACCAATACATGTGGCTGCATCAAATGCAGAGTCTGCATCTGTTTTATTAATTGGAATTGAATTAGCATCTTGTGTATTACCAGATGTATTTACTGAAATATACCCTCCAGCATGTTGAATTCTATCAAATGCACTTCTATCTACAACTAGATCTTTAATTACGGGAAAAGAAGTAGCTCTAAATGGCTCTATATAAATTGTATCTCCATCTTTAAATTTTCTCATGTGTAGCTGGCAAGTTGTAATAGCTCTATCAGGCCCGTGAGCTTGACCATTAATATATAATGAGCATGACCCACAAATTCCTTCTCTACAATCGTGATCAAATGATACAGGAGACTCATCATTTTTAATCAATGTAGAATTTAAAACATCTAACATCTCTAAAAAAGACATATCTGGTGATATGTTATCTACATTATAATTCACAATACTTCCCTTAGAAGTTGAATTTTTCTGACGCCAAATTTTAAGTTTTAATTTCATAAATTCTTATTTATAACTTCTTTCTTTAACTTCAATATCATTATACTTTAATTCTTCTTTATGTAGTACAGCATCCTTAGGCTCACCAGTATATTCCCAAGCAGAAACAAATTGATAGTTTTTGTCTCTCATTGCTTCTCCTTCAGGAGTTTGATGTTCATCTCTAAAATGACCTCCACAAGATTCTTCTCTAGATAAAGCATCTTTGGCAAAAAGTTCTCCTAACTCTAAAAAGTCAGCTACTCTACCTGCTTTAGCCAACTCTTCATTGAACTCATCCTTTGAACCAGGTACCTTGACTTCTTTCCAAAAAAGATTTCTTAATTCAGATATTTCATTAATAGCTTCTTTTAATTCCTTAGAATTTCTAGCCATTCCACATTTATTCCACATTATTTTGCCCAATTTTTTGTGAAAATAATCAACTGAATGCTTTCCTTTATTATTTACAAAGAAGTCTAATTTTTTAATTGCTTCTAACTCTGCATTTTCAAATTCAATTGTGTCTGTTGGAATAGGTCCAGTTGAAATATCATCGGAAAGATAATCTCCAATTGTATATGGTAATACAAAGTATCCATCGGCTAGACCTTGCATTAATGCAGAAGCACCTAATCTATTTGCACCGTGATCAGAGAAATTAGCTTCTCCAATTGCATATAATCCAGGAATAGTAGTCATCAAGTTATAATCAACCCATATTCCTCCCATAGTATAATGAACTGCAGGATAAATCATCATTGGAATTTTGTAAGGGTTTTGATCAACTATCTTTTCATACATCTGAAATAAATTTCCATATTTCTTTTTAATAACCGAAGTTCCCAATTTATTGACTAAATCATCATTTGACTCATCTTCGCCATTAATATGGGCTTGTTCTTTCCCGTACCTTATTATCGCAGCTGCAAAATCTAAATAAACTGCTTCACCTGTTGCATTAACACCAAATCCTGCATCACATCTTTCTTTGGCAGCTCTAGAAGCAACATCACGAGGGACGAGATTCCCAAAAGCAGGATATCTTCTTTCAAGAAAATAATCACGATTGTCTTCACTAATGTCTAATGGAGATAATTTACCATCACGAATGGAGACTGCATCTTTTTTGTTTTTTGGAACCCAAATTCTACCATCATTTCTCAGAGACTCTGACATTAACGTAAGTTTTGATTGGTGATCTCCTGAAACTGGAATACAAGTTGGATGAATTTGAGTAAAACATGGATTGGCAAAATAAGCACCACGTTTATGAGCTTTCCATGCAGCTGTTACATTACTACCCATAGCATTTGTAGATAAATAAAATACATTTCCATAACCTCCAGAACCAAGAACAACAGCATGAGCAGAGTGTCTTTCTACTTCTCCAGTTATTAAGTTTCTGGTAATAATTCCTCTAGCTTGACCTTCAGGGTATTGCTCACTCTTTACAGTAACAACATCAAGCATTTCATGTCTGTTGTACATTTTAATTTTACCTCTACTAATTTGCCTATTCATGGCAGAATAAGCACCCAGCAATAATTGCTGTCCTGTTTGTCCCTTAGCGTAAAAAGTTCGAGAGACTAGCACTCCTCCAAAGGATCTATTATCTAACAGTCCTCCGTAGTCTCTAGCGAAAGGAACACCTTGAGCAACACATTGATCAATAATATTTGTTGAAACTTCTGCTAGTCGGTAAACGTTAGATTCTCTAGATCTATAATCACCTCCTTTAACTGTATCATAAAATAGTCTATAAGTTGAATCCCCATCACCCTGATAGTTTTTTGCAGCATTTATACCTCCTTGTGCAGCAATAGAGTGTGCTCGACGAGGTGAATCTTGAAAACAAAAAGCTTTAACATTATAACCAAGTTCGGCTAAAGTCGCAGCAGCAGAACCACCAGCGAGTCCAGTTCCAACAACAATAATATCAATAAGTCTTTTGTTTGCAGGATTGACTAGGTTAATACTATTTTTATGATTAGTCCATTTATCTTTAATAGGGCCTTTGGGTTCATTAGATATTAATTTTGGACTAAACTTTAGTTCAGGACTTGATTGTAACTCCTTTAGATATTGTTCAAAATTTTTAGCAGCTTGTTCAATTAATGAATTTTTGGATTTGAAATCTTTATCAGATTTCATGATAGGAGATCTACAATCCTTTTTATGCCAGTTAGTATCCCAATCTTTTAATTTACATTTTACACCGGTGCTTTTTTTGATAATTTTGGGATTGGCGTTATTCACTTTGTGGTAATACCTAACACAAACAAGTAGTTCTTCGTCAGGCATATATTCTTCTTTAGGTTTTCTATAATTTAAAGAATAAGTGATTTTGTTCATAGAATGATTTGGTTATGTGTTACAAAATTAATTAAAAAAAATTTCACACGCACATGTTTATAAATTATAATTAATGATTAAAAAAATGAAATAAAGCAATAAAAACAAAACCCAATGGAATACAAATTGAATAGAAATAGCTTATGTTTTGTAAAAGTTTTTTTCTACCAACAGTAGATCCCATAGATTGAAACGCAGAGGTAAACCCATGCATTAAATGAAGAGATAAAAAGCAAAAAGCGATACAATAAAATATCACCCTCGGGGCATAAGCAAACTTGTGTTGTAACTCAGTAAAATATCTAAACTCTCCATTATGTAACCCAGACCAGTCATTGAGAATAAACTTAGTATTAATTTCTGGGAACCAGAAGTCAACAAAATGTAAAATCATAAATGACAAAATAGCTAAGCCACTCCATATCATATTTCTGCTCATCCATGAAGAATTTGCGCTACCATTATTATATGCATATTTAACTTTAGAAGATCTATTGTTTCTTAGCTCTAAAATAAAACCCATTACAAAATGAAAAATAACACCAAATATCAAAATAGGCTGAAGCACAAATTGAACTAATGGGTTGGTACCCATAAAATGGGATATTTGATTAAAAATATCAGCACTAAATACAGACGTTAGATTAATTGCGAGATGTTGTAACAGAAAAACCATTAAAAAAATAGCTGAAAGAGCCATAGAAATTTTTCTTGCAATCGATGAATCAAAAAATAGTGACATCAGTTATATAATTAATATATTTATTGCAAATGTAACACTGAAAAAAATGTTACACAAGAAAAAAAATCTATTTATAATGATTTTAAAATAAATCAAAAAGAATATTATTACATTTGAAATATAAAAAATCAAAATATGAAGTACGAATCTATTGACAGTAAGCTATTTATAAAAAATAGAACAAACTTTTCTAAAGAAATGAAAAAAAATAGCGTTGCTTTTTTTAATTCAAATGACATATATCCAGTCAGTGCAGATTCAACTCTGCCATTTGAACAACACAGAGATATTTTCTACTTAAGTGGCATTGATCAAGAAGAAAGTATACTAGTTTTATCTCCAGATAATCCAAACCCAGATTTAAGAGAAATATTATTTTTAAAAGAAACTAATGATCACATTGCGGTATGGGAAGGACCAAAAATAAATAAAAGACAAGCATTAGAAATAAGTGGAATTAAAACTGTCTTTTGGTTAAACGATTTAGAAAAAGTTATTGACAAATTGGTTAGTAGCTGTAAAAATATATACATAAATAAAAATGAACACTATCGAGCGAAGATTGAGACTGAAACTAGAGAAGCTAGATTCAATAGTTGGCTAGTAAATAAATATCCGAAAAAAAATAAAGAAAGAAGTAATCCAATTTTACAAAGATTGAGGTCAATAAAAGATCCTAAGGAAATAAGTCTTATACAACAAGCTTGTGATATAACAAATAAAGGGTTTAGAAGAATTTTAGGTTTTGTAAAGCCAGGAATTTGGGAATACGAAATTGAAGCAGAATTTATACATGAGTTTTTAATTAACAGATCTAAAAAGTTTGCCTACACGCCTATTATTGCATCTGGAAATAACGCAAATATTCTTCATTATATTGAAAATAATATGCAGTGTAAAGATGGTGATTTGATTCTTTTAGATGTAGGAGCTGAATATGCTAATTACTCTAGTGATATGACACGAACAATACCTGTAAATGGAAGATTCAATAAAAGACAAAAGGCTGTTTACAATGCAGTTTTAAAAGTAAAAAATGAAGCAACTAAACTACTAGTTCCTGGAACAGACTGGTCTAATTATCATATTGAAGTAGGAAAGCTAATGACATCTGAATTACTAGATTTAAATCTGTTAGATAAAGTAGATATTAAAAATGAAACTAAAGAAATGCCCGCTTATAAAAAATACTTTATGCATGGCACATCACATCATATGGGATTAGATACTCATGACTATGGTTTATTAGATGAGCCAATGCAAGAAAATATGGTTTTTACAGTAGAGCCTGGGATTTACTTACCAGATGAGGGGTTTGGTATTAGACTGGAGGATGATGTGGTCATACAAAAAACTGGTGATCCAGTAAATCTGATGAAAAATATCCCTATCGAAATTGATGAAATTGAAAGTTTAATGAATTCTAATTAATTGAATTCCATCCTTGAGCCTTTAAAGGAATTTTAGAATTTGATCTTGTTACAAGACTAGGAATAGAATTTTTATCGTTTATATGACCGATAACTGTAAAATTTGGATTTGCCTTAATTTTTGAATAATCTTGCTGAGAAATTGTGAATAATAACTCGTAGTCTTCTCCTCCATTTAAAGCAATTGTAGTACTGTCGATGTTGAATTCTTCACAAGTCGAAATTAATTGTGGATCTATTGGGATTTTTTCTTCATACAAATCACATCCAACACTACTTTGATTACAAATATGCATAATTTCAGAAGAAAGACCATCACTTATATCAATCATTGAAGTAGGTTTAACATCTAAATCTTTTAAGAGTTTGATTATATCCTTCCTTGACTCTGGCTTTAATTGCCTCTCAACAAGATAAGTATACTGATCTAGCTCAGGCTGATTATTAGGATTTACCTTGAAAACTTCATTCTCGCGCTCAAGAACTTTAAGCCCCATATAGGCACTTCCCAAATCTCCAGTTACAACTAGTAAATCGTTTTCCTCAGCTCCATTTCTGTATACAATGTCTTTTTCATCAACTTCTCCAATTGCTGTAACTGAGATTGTCAATCCAGACGTAGAAGAAGTAGTGTCACCACCAACTAAATCAACATTATAAGCTTTAGTTGCTAATCTAATTCCAGAGTATAGTTCTTCTAGAGATTCAAGATTAAATCTATTCGAAACTGCTATTGATACTGTAATTTGTGTTCCAATTGCGTTCATAGCATTAATGTCAGATAAATTAACCATAACAGCTTTATATCCTAGATGCTTCAAAGGAGTATATGCTAGGTTGAAATGAACACCTTCAACTAGTAAGTCTGTGGAAACAACTACTTTTTTTTTAGTAAATGATAAAACAGCAGCATCATCTCCAATGCCTTTAGATGTACTTGGGTTTATAATCTCAAAATTTTCAGTTAATTTTTTAATTAATTTAAATTCTCCTAAATCTTTTAAATTGGTTTTAGTTGTATTTTTATCTTCAATCATTTTACAAATTTAACATTCTTTTAGAACATAGGCTTAAATTCAATCCGATAAATAGGCTAAAAAGTATGCAAAAACAAGAGTTATATTGTATATTTGTATGCTAATATATTTTATATATTTATTTATGATAAAAATATCAGATTTAGCAAAAAACAAAGTCATTGAATTAATGTCTACAGACGGCTATAACCCTGTAGAAGACTTTATTAGAGTTGGCGTGAAAAGTGGCGGATGCTCAGGCCTTTCCTATGATTTAAAATTTGATAAAAACACAACTGAAGATGATAAAATGTTTGAGGATAAAAATATAAAGATAGTGGTTGATAAGAAAAGTTTTTTATACCTAATTGGAACAACTTTAGAATACTCTGGTGGCCTTAACGGCACTGGTTTTGTTTTTTCCAATCCCAACGCAAACAGAACGTGTGGTTGTGGAGAAAGTTTTTCACTTTAATAAAAAAATATGGCTAAATACACTGAAGACGATTTAAGAGAAGAATTAAAGACAAAAGAATATGAGTATGGTTTTTATACTAAAATGGACTCTGACACATTCCCTGTTGGCTTAAATGAAAATATTGTAAAAGCAATTTCTAAGAAAAAAGATGAACCTCAGTGGATGACAGATTGGAGGTTAAAGGCATACAAAGTATGGAAAGACATGAAAGAACCTGATTGGGCCAATATTAAGTATGATAAACCTGATTTTCAAGCAATATCATACTATTCAGCTCCATCAAATACTCCTAAATACAATGATTTGAGTGAAGTTGATCCTGAATTGCTGGCTACATTTAAAAAACTTGGTATCTCTATAGACGAACAAAAAAAATTAAGTGGCGTTGCCATGGATGTAGTAATTGATTCAGTTTCTGTTGCTACAACCTTTAAAAAAACTTTATCAGAAAAAGGGATAATTTTTTGTTCAATCAGCGAGGCTATAAAAAATCATCCAGATTTAGTAAAAAAATATATTGGATCAGTAGTTCCAGTAAAAGATAACTATTACGCTGCCTTAAACTCAGCAGTTTTTAGTGATGGCTCATTTTGTTATATTCCAAAAGGTGTCAGATGTCCGATGGAACTTTCTACTTATTTTAGAATTAACCAAGCTGGTACTGGACAATTTGAAAGAACTCTTGTTATTGCAGACAAAGAGAGTTATGTAAGTTATCTTGAAGGTTGTACGGCTCCTAGTAGAGATGAAAATCAACTGCACGCCGCTGTAGTTGAATTAATAGCTATGGATGATTCAGAAATCAAATATAGTACTGTACAAAATTGGTTTCCTGGAAGTCCAGATGGCAAAGGGGGGGTTTTTAATTTTGTCACAAAAAGGGGACTATGTGAAAAGAATGCCAAAATTTCTTGGACTCAAGTTGAAACTGGTAGTGCTGTTACATGGAAATACCCTTCATGTATACTAAAAGGAGACAATTCTATTGGAGAGTTTTACTCTATAGCAGTAACCAATAATTATCAACAAGCAGACACAGGGACAAAAATGATTCATATTGGAAAAAACACCAAGTCAACTATCATATCGAAAGGTATCTCCGCTGGAAAGTCACAAAATAGTTATCGAGGGTTAGTAAAAATTAATTCCAGAGCTGAAAATGCAAGAAATTTCTCTCAATGTGACAGTTTGCTTATGGGTAATGAATGTGGTGCTCATACATTCCCCTACATTGAGGCTAAAAATAAAACAGCACAAATAGAGCACGAGGCTACGACAAGTAAAATTGGAGAAGACCAGATTTTTTATTGTAATCAAAGAGGAATCGATACTGAAAAAGCAATAGCACTAATCGTTAATGGTTTTAGTAAGGATGTTTTAAATAAGTTACCAATGGAATTTGCTGTTGAAGCACAGAAACTTTTAGAAATTTCACTTGAAGGTTCAGTCGGATAAAAATTTGTTAAAATGAAGTTATATAAAATATTAATATTCGTCTTATTTTTTTCTTTTAGTTGTGATAAAAAACAAGATAAAATAGTTTCAAATAAAGTAGTTGAAACAAAAAATAATGATCTTATTATTCTCTCTGGAGATTATGTTTTTTACAACAATGCTGCTGTATTGCAAACTAACAAGAATGTATATGGAATTATAATTAATGAAAAAGTAAATGAGTTAAATGATAGATTATCTTCAATCAAAAAAGATGAATTTGATTTTATTCCAGTTATTCTTAAAGGAAGATTGAAAAATAAGGATGAAAATGATGAAGGTTGGTCAGTGAAATTAGAAATTACAGAAATAGTTGAAATTATTAATAAAGAAGAATAAATTATGTTAAGTATTAAGAATTTGCATGCAAAAGTTGACGATAAAGACATTTTAAATGGTATCAATCTAGAGGTAAAAGCAGGAGAAGTACATGCTATAATGGGTCCTAATGGATCTGGAAAAAGTACTCTAGCATCTATTATTGCTGGAAAGGAAGAGTATGAAATTACAAGTGGTGATATTGATTTAAATGGAGAATCTATTGAGGACTTATCTGCAGAAGAAAGAGCTCACAAAGGTATTTTTCTATCATTCCAATATCCTGTTGAAATTCCTGGAGTTTCTGTTACTAACTTCATAAAGACAGCCATAAATGAAACAAGAAAAGCAAAAGGACAAGAGGAAATGCCTGCCAAAGAAATGCTTAAACTTCTAAAAGACAAATCTAATCTTTTAGAAATTGATAGAAAGTTTTTATCTAGATCCATAAATGATGGATTTTCTGGGGGAGAAAAAAAGAGAAATGAAATTTTTCAAATGGCAATGTTAGAACCTAGTGTAGCAATATTAGATGAAACAGATTCTGGATTGGATATTGATGCCTTAAGAATTGTTGCTAACGGAGTTAATAAATTAAAAAGTTCTAAAAACGCAGTAATCCTAATAACACATTACCAAAGATTATTAGACTATATAGTTCCAGATCATGTACATGTTTTATATAATGGAAAAATTGTCAAATCAGGTAATAAAGATTTAGCATTAGAGCTAGAAGCAAAAGGATACGATTGGATTAAAGAAGAAGTAAAAAACTAAGAAAATGGATTTAAAAGAAAAACTAGTTTCCTCCTTCATAGCCTTTGAAAATCAAGTTGATATAGATAGTTATGTACACGACATCAGAACTGAAGCAATTAAAAATTTTGAAAGCATAGGCTTCCCAACAAAAAAAAATGAATCCTGGAAATATACTTCTTTAAAGCAAGTTTTAGATACTGATTACAGTGTTTTCCCAAGTAAAAATACAGCACTTGTTTATTCTAAAATTGAAAAATACCTGATTGATGATATAGATAGTTATAAAATTATTTTCGTTGATGGTATATATTGCTCTCACTTATCAGAAACTACTCATGAAGGAATGGATATTTGTTTAATGTCTTCAGTTTTAAATAAACCTAAATATGCTCCAATCATAGAAAATTATTTTAATAAAGCATTAAAAAAAGATGGTATTACCGAATTAAACACTGCATTTTCAAAAGAAGGGGCGTTCATTCACATACCTAAAAATAAATTTGTTGAAAAGCCAATTCAAATTATTCATTTTAATAGTGGAAATGAAAGTTCTTTAATGCTGCAACCTAGAAATTTAATAATTGTTGACGAAAACTCTCAACTACAAATTATTGAAAGGCATCAAAATCTGAACGAAAATGAGGTTTTAACAAATTCTGTTACAGAAATATTTGTAAACCCAAAATCTATAGTAGATTACTATAAAATTCAAAATGATAATAAACAAGCTTCAATAATAGATACTACATCAATTGTTCAAGAAAATAACAGTGTATGCACTTTACATACATTTTCTTTAGGCGGAAAACTTACAAGAAATAATCTTACTTTCGCTCAAAAAGGAGAGCACATTGAATCTATAATGAAAGGGATTACAATTATTGAAGAAAAACAACATGTAGATCACAATACGCTAGTTCATCATATAAAACCAAATTGTGAAAGTCATCAAGACTATAAAGGTATTTTTGATGACAGCTCTACAGGGGTTTTTAATGGTACAGTTGTTGTGGAAAAAGAAGCTCAAAAAACAAATGCTTTTCAAGCGAATAACAATGTATTGTTAAGTGATAAAGCCTCAATTAACACTAAGCCTCAACTTGAGATTTTTGCCGATGATGTAAAATGTTCTCATGGGTGTACTATTGGTCAACTTGATAAAAATGCTCTTTTTTATCTAAAGTCAAGAGGTATTCCAGAAAAAGAAGCTAAAGCTTTATTAATGTATGGTTTTGCAAATAACGTTATGCAAAGTGTAAAAATTCCCGAATTAAAAAACAGAATTACTAATATAATTGCTGGAAAATTGGGTGTGAATATTGGGTTTAATTTATAAATGAAAAAAAATAGACATATAAATATTGATCAAATTAGAAACGATTTTCCTATTCTTAAAAGAAAAGTAAATGGTGAAAGTTTAATCTATTTTGATAATGCTGCTACCTCCCAAACTCCACAAGTAGTTATTGATTCAATTGTTGATTATTATTCAAAATATAATTCAAATATTCACAGAGGGGTTCACTTTTTAAGTCAGGAAGCAACTGATGCATATGAGAACTCAAGAGTTAAATTTCAAAAACACTTCAATGCTCATAACTCATATGAAATAATATTTACATCTGGAACAACACACAGTATTAACCTAGTTGCTAACGGGTTTAAAAAGATATTGAAAAAGAATGATGAGATTATCATCTCTCAATTAGAGCATCATAGTAACATTGTTCCTTGGCAAATGTTATGCGAAGAAACTGGAGCAAAAATAAAAGTTATTCCAATTAATAATAATGGTGAATTAATTATTGATGAATTCGAAAAGCTACTAAATTCAAAAACTAAATTAGTGTTTGTTAATCATGTATCTAATGCACTTGGAATATTAAACCCAATTAAGCATATAATAAAAAAAGCACATGAATTTAACGCAATTGTTTTAGTAGATGGAGCTCAAGCTACTCCTCATATGAAAATTGATGTTATTGATCTAGATGTAGATTTTTATGTTACTTCTACTCATAAAATTTGTGGTCCAACAGGCGTAGGAATCCTTTATGGAAAAGAAAAGTGGCTAAACAAAATTCCTCCTTTTTTAGGTGGTGGAGAAATGATTGATCAAGTTACTTTTGAAAAATCAACATATGCTGGTCTTCCAAATAAATTTGAAGCCGGTACCCCAAATATAAGTGGCGTAATTGCATCTGGAGTCGGTATAGATTATTTGAATTCTATTGGACTAGAAAAAATTTATGCATACGAAAATGAACTGCTAGAATATGCAACTAGAGAATTACTACAAATTAAAGGTTTAAAAATTTATGGATTTTCTGCAAAAAAAACATCTGTAATATCTTTTAACGTTGGTAATATACATCCTTATGACATCGGCTCTATTCTAGATAAATTTGGAATAGCTACAAGAACTGGACAACTCTGTGCTCAACCAATAATGGATTATTTTAAAATCCCGGGGACAATAAGAGTTTCTTTTAGTTTTTATAACACAAAAGAAGAAATTGATGAATTTATTAAAGCACTTCACAAAACTATTTTAATGCTATCTTAAATAAAAAATAGTACAAAATTCAATACTTTAAATTGAATAATCTTTTTGTTATCGTATTTTTACTAAAATTATAAGCTTGAAAATAAAACAAATACAGGAGGAAATAATAGACGAGTTTGCAATGTTTGATGATTGGATGCAGAGGTATGAATACATGATTGATTTAGGTAAATCGTTACCTTTAATTGAAAGTAAATATAAAACAGATGACTACCTGGTTAATGGCTGTCAAAGTAAAGTTTGGGTTAGGGCCGAACTTGTGGATAATCAAATAGTATTCAAGGCAGATAGTGATGCAATCATAAGCAAAGGAATTATTGCAATTTTGATAAGAGTATTTTCTCATCACGAACCTAATGAAATAATAGAAGCTAATACGGATTTTGTGGATAAAATTGGACTAAAAGATCATCTTTCACCAAATAGAGCAAATGGTCTTTCAAGTATGATTAAACAATTAAAATTATACGCTTTAGCTTATCAAACAAAAATAAACGATGAATAAAGAAGATTTTGATCCAAAAATTTTAGGTGAAAAAATTGTTATGGTATTAAAAACAATTTTTGATCCAGAGATTCCTGTTGATATATATGAATTAGGTCTAATTTATGATGTAATGATTAATGAAGACAGAGATGTTAAAATTCTAATGACTTTAACTACTCCAAACTGTCCGGTAGCAGAATCATTACCATTAGATGTTGAAAATAAAGTTAAATCAATGGAGGAGGTAAATGATGCTGAAGTTGAAATTACTTTTGACCCTCCCTGGTCTCAAGATTTAATGAGTGATGAGGCAAAGTTAGAAATAGGGATTTTATAAATATTCTACATAAAATAAATGTCAAAAGAAATTATAAATAGAGTCGCCAATAGCAAGATTATCACAATTGACCTGGAAGATTACTATCCTCAAGGTAAAAGACATTTATTAGATATTAAAAATTGGCTTTTTAAAGGACTAGTTTTAAAAGAAAAAGAATTTAGATCATCAGTTGAGGATTTTGACTGGGACAGATTTAACGGCGGGTATGTTGCTGTTATTTGTAGTAGTGGAGCAATAATTCCAACATGGGCATATTTACTTATTGCTTCTAAATTAAAAGATAATTGCATTATAAATATTGTTGGTGATTTAGATTATTTAGAAAAACATATCTTTTCAGATATTATAAATTCAATTGATTTCTCCAACTTTAATGATAAGTCAATTGTTATAAAAGGGTGTTCGAAAAAAAATATTCCAATTGATGCCTACTCACAATTAATAAATAGATTAAAACCAATTGCTAAACGAATAATGTTTGGTGAAGCTTGCTCAACTGTACCGGTATACAAAAAGTAAATTAACAATCTGGGTACAAAAACTTATTGTAAGGAAATCTAGTGACATGAATTTTTCTAACTTCAGAATACAAACAATTTTTTAAATCATTTATATTTTCGTTGTTTAGAGCGGAAATAAATCTAACCTCATTATTACAATTACTCATCCAGGTATTTTTCCAATCATCCAAATTATAATTAGACTTATTTCTGACTGCAATCAAATCTTCCTCATCAAATTCTTCAAATGAGTAATTGTCAATTTTATTAAAGACCATAATAGTTGGCTTATCAGAGCTTTTGATTTCTTCTAGTATTTTATTAACTGACTCAACATGCTCCTCAAAATTTGAATGTGAAATATCAACAACATGAATCAACAAATCTGCTTCCCTTACTTCATCCAAAGTACTTTTAAAAGATTCTATTAATTGAGTTGGTAATTTTCTTATAAAGCCTACTGTGTCACTCATTAAAAAAGGAAGGTTTTTCACAACTACTTTTCTTACAGTAGTGTCTAAAGTAGCAAAAAGCTTATCTTCTGCAAACACTTTTGATTTACTTAAAACATTCATCAAAGTTGACTTTCCAACGTTTGTATAACCAACCAAAGCAACCCTTATCATCTTACCTCTATTGCCTCTTTGTACATGCATCTGTTTGTCAATACTCTTAATTTTCTTTTTTAACAAAGAGATTTTATCTCTTACAATTCTTCTATCAGTTTCAATTTCTGTTTCACCAGGACCTCTCATTCCAATACCACCTTTTTGTCTTTCAAGATGAGTCCACATCCCTTTTAGTCTAGGTAACAAATATTGGCATTGAGCCAACTCAACTTGTGTTCTAGCATAACTTGTTGTAGCTCTTTGAGCAAAAATATCTAATATCAAATTTGTTCTATCTAAAATTTTACAATTAAATATTTTACTAATATTTCTTTCCTGTGCTGGAGATAATTCATCATCAAATATTACTGTCTGAATCTTTACAACATTAATAAAATCAAGTACTTCTTTAATTTTTCCACTTCCTAAAAATGTTTTTGGATTTGGAGTGTCTAAATTTTGTGTAAAGCGCTTTACAACAGCACCGCCAGCAGTAGTTGTTAAAAACTCTAGCTCATCAAGATATTCTTTAGACTTTTCCTTGTCTTGATCACGAGTTATAACTCCAATTAAAATAGTATTTTCCAAGATTTTAATATTCTGGAGTAAATGTACAAATATGAATTAAAAATTTATACACATTATAACATGTATTTACTATCTTTAAAAATCTATAATTATACATATATGAAAAAGTTATTATTCTTTTGTTTTTTAGTACTAAGTTTTAATATTAACTCGCAAACATCAGCTGATGTAGATTGTAATGCAGGTCCAATTAATACTAGCTTTTGTTATGATACTGGATTAGATAACTCTTATTCTTTTACTAGTCTTGATGGAAGCCCAATGAATCTTACTATTAACTCTGGGCAAGTAGAAAATGGATGGGATGAATTAATAATTCTAGATTCTGACGGAACCGAACTTTACAACGGTTACGGTGCTGGTGGAGATATTTCTGGGTTGACTTTCCAGTCCTCTGGAGATAATATAACTCTTATTGTTCAAGAAGATGGAAGTATAAGCTGTGTAAGTAGTGGATACAACCCTATAGATTTTACTGTAGCTTGTGCTACTTGTGTAAATCCTATTGCTAATTATACAATGGTAACAGATTGTCTTAACGGACCTCAGTTTTTTATCGATGTTGATTTAACAGACATTGGATCTGCTTCTTCAGTTACACTTTCTGATAACCAAGGTACAGCTTCTCAAAATGCAACTGCAACTGGAATGTTTACTTTTGGACCTTATGATAATAATACAGGTGTAGTTATCTCTGTAACTAATGATGATGATGCGAACTGTTCTATCAGTAGTAGTTCTATTACTCAAGAGTTCTGTACTACAACTCTAGTTGATTGTAATTCAGGGCCAATCACCTTAGACTATTGTTATGACAATAATAATACTACAGACTTTACATATACAAGTTCTGACGGAGTCCCTGTCAATTTAACTATTAACTCAGGAAACGTAGAAACTGGATGGGATGAATTTATTGTTTACGACTCCGACGGGGTTACTGAATTAACTCCTGCACAACCTTACTATGGAAATGGAGGAGATTTATCTGGACTGACTTTCCAATCAACAGGAGATACAATATCTTTTGTGGTGGTCTCTGACGGATCCATAAGTTGTGGATCTGGAAGTATAACTCCGATAAATTACACAGTAGCTTGTGCTACTTGTATAAATCCTCAAGCTACTTATACAGTAATTGACGATTGCGATAACGGAGATCAGTTCTTGATAGATGTAGATATAACAAGTTTAGGAGATGCTGAATCTTTGACAATATCCGACAACCAAGGAGGAACTACTCAAGCTGCAACTGCGACAGGAGTGTATACTTTTGGGCCTTACCCATTCCTAACAGATATCGTGATTTCAGTTGCTAATGATCAAGATGTAAATTGTGTTATAAATAGTAACCCTATTCAACTATTTGCTTGCCCACCTGCTAATGATAATTGTAGTGGTGCAGAAGAAGCAATTGTGAATATTGATGAGTCTTGTCAACTCTTAAATCCAGGAACAATTACTGCGGCATCAGCTTCACCTGATTCTAGTTCTTGTATAGGAGATGATGATGATGTGTGGTTTGAGTTTACAGCGCTTAGTGAAGTTCAATTAATTTCACTGGTTAATATTTCAGGTTCTACAACAAATCTTGGACATGGACTATACGAAGGTGAATGTGGAGAATTAACAGAACTATACTGTAGTGCTGACAACTCGAGTGTAACTACAGCACTGACCATAGGTAACAACTACTTTGTAAAAGTATTTTCATCCGGTGCTAATAGTGAAAATGTTGAGTTTGATCTATGCATAAAAGATGCCCCTGACAATACTGTATGTGAAAATGCAGCTAATTTTTGTGGTCAAGATGGAGCTTTATATGGGTCAAATATTTTTGACTACCCTAGTTTAGGGCAAATTGCTTGTTTATATTCTACTCCAAATCCATCTTGGAATATAATTCAAATTGGAGATTCTGGAACAATAGATATTCAAATTGTTCAAAATACTGAATTTGATGAAAATGGTAATCCAACAGGAAATGGTTTAGATGTTGACTTTGTATTATGGGGCCCTTTTGACTCAGAACAAAATTATTGTGCAGATGGAGTTTTAGATCAAGGATGTCCAGATCCTGCAGACTGTCCTAACAATACTACAAACCCTAACTTTTACCCATCTGGAAATATTGTAGACTGTAGTTATTCTGCTAATAATGTGGAAAATTTAACAATTAACGATGCTCAAAGTGGTGAAATTTATGTTCTACTTGTAACTAATTATTCCAACAATGCTGGAACAATTCAAATTGAACAAACAAATAATGGAAATGAAGGTGCAGGGTCAACTGTAGCTGAAATTGAAGTTGATTTAGGGGATGATGTTGAGATATGTGGTACTGCAAGTTACGAACTGGTTGCAAATTCACCTTTTGCAGATTCATATGAGTGGTATCAAAATGGAATTTATATAGATGGATCAGACAGTCCAACTTTGGTTGTTACTGAAAGTGACAATTACACAGTAATAGTTTATGATAATCAATGTGATTCTTTTGCTCAAGATTCAATAAATGTCACTTATACTTTACCTGTAGCTAATAGCCCAGGAGATGTGATTATTTGTGATATAAACAACCCTGGTGATGGAGTTGAAGGATTTGATTTATCAACTCTTGTTGAAACAATACTAGGAGAAGATCAACCAATTACAGATTATTTTGTTAGCTATCATCAATCATTTGAAGAATGTGAACTTAATACCGACCCTATTGAAACAGGCGAGTTAATAAACGTATCTACAAATTGTAGAGAAATCTTTGCTAGAGTCACTGATCCAAACTTTGAGGGTTGTTTTAATATAGTTAGTTTTACTCTTTGTGTACAAGAACTACCTGTAGCAACTTTTGAGAACGAAACTTATGAAGTTTGTCCGAATGCTACTATTCCAATTGATCTTAATGTTATTCCAACATATGATGACAACCCTGATTCATTTGAAGTAAGCTGGACTTACAATGGTGATATTTTAGAAAATGAAAATTCTCTAACACTAGGAGTATTGTATGCTGGCCTTTATGAAGTTACATTAACATCAAATGAAACAGGCGAATGTAGTTTTACAAGAGGCATCAATGTTACTGAGGTTGAGTCTTGTGTTATTCCTAATGGAATATCTCCAAATGAAGATGGTTTCAATGATTCTTTCGATCTGAGTAGCTATAATGTAAGTTCATTAAAAGTGTTTAATAGATGGGGTGATTTGGTGTATTCAAAAAATAATTATTTAAATGAATGGAAAGGTCAATCTAACGAAGGTGAATTACTTCCAGTGGGGACATATTTCTATGTAATGAATTATGAAGAAAATAAAACTAAAGTAGACTGGGTTTACTTAAATTATTAATAATAAAATAAAAACATATATTGAATTTGTGATTTACTAAAATATACGTTAGATTTAACTTAACTAACTGAAAAAAACTTTCTTAAAATATCTAGTAATTTCATTTTAAGAATTCTTTTCAAATACAATCTATAAAAAGGTATGAAAAAAATTATACTATCTATACTGGTCCTGTTTTCCTTTCAAATCGGAAATTCTCAAATAATAAATGAACCTGCCAACTGGCCTAATGCTAATTGGACAACATCTGGAACATATAACGCTGACGGTTTATTAGCTGACCCAACTTCTGCGGACTCTTTCACATTTGATGATGATGCTGCGGGGTCTACTTCAGATGATGATATAGCCTCTGAATCACCAGTTATTGATTTATCTGCTGCTGCTGCAGCTAGTGAAAATCTAATACTAATTAGTGGTGACTTTACTCATCGTGATATTGGCGGATCATTGTCTGTTGATTATTGGGATTACGATGCCGGAGCGTGGGTTGCTTTACTTGAGTTAGAGACTACTGGTGCTTCAACAGCTGATTATCAAAACTGTACAAACCAAGTTTACTTTGAATCCGGTTTAGATATTACAGGTTTTTCAGCAACACAACTATCTAATTTCAAGTATAGAATTTCTTATGACGATGCTGATGGATGGCAATGGGGATGGTGTATTAAAAATGTTTCTGTTGTCTCTGGAGGAGCTGCTGTTCCTGGATGTGATGCTGTAGTAACTTCCCCTGCGGATGGTGAATCTGGAGTTGTTCAATCTCCAACGATAAACTGGTCTTCAGCTAGTGGTTTCCCTGATGGATATTATGTCTCTGTTGGTACAACAGCTGGTGGTAATGATATTTTAGACAATGTTGATACAGGAAACTCTAATAGCTATCCTTTATCTGGATTAGCTTACAGCACAACCTATTACGTAACTATTTTACCATACAACGGCTCTGGATCTGCTACAGATGAATGTAGCTCATCCAGCTTTACGACAGTCACAGATCCAAATACTTATGTAGATTGTACAGCAGGTCCAATTAATACTAGCTTTTGTTATGATACTGGATTAGATAACTCTTATTCTTTTACTAGTCTTGATGGAAGCCCAATGAATCTTACTATTAACTCTGGGCAAGTAGAAAATGGATGGGATGAATTAATAATTCTAGATTCTGACGGAACCGAACTTTACAACGGTTACGGTGCTGGTGGAGATATTTCTGGGTTGACTTTCCAGTCCTCTGGAGATAATATAACTCTTATTGTTCAAGAAGATGGAAGTATAAGCTGTGTAAGTAGTGGATACAACCCTATAGATTTTACTGTAGCTTGTGCTACTTGTGTAAATCCTATTGCTAATTATACAATGGTAACAGATTGTCTTAACGGACCTCAGTTTTTTATCGATGTTGATTTAACAGACATTGGATCTGCTTCTTCAGTTACACTTTCTGATAACCAAGGTACAGCTTCTCAAAATGCAACTGCAACTGGAATGTTTACTTTTGGACCTTATGATAATAATACAGGTGTAGTTATCTCTGTAACTAATGATGATGATGCGAACTGTTCTATCAGTAGTAGTTCTATTACTCAAGAGTTCTGTACTACAACTCTAGTTGATTGTAATTCAGGGCCAATCACCTTAGACTATTGTTATGACAATAATAATACTACAGACTTTACATATACAAGTTCTGACGGAGTCCCTGTCAATTTAACTATTAACTCAGGAAACGTAGAAACTGGATGGGATGAATTTATTGTATACGACTCCGATGGAGTTACTGAATTAACTCCTGCACAACCTTACTATGGAAATGGAGGAGATTTATCTGGACTAACTTTCCAATCAACAGGAGATACAATATCTTTTGTGGTGGTCTCTGACGGATCCATAAGTTGTGGATCTGGGAGTATAACTCCAATTAACTATACGGTAGCTTGCGCTACTTGTATAAATCCTCAAGCTACTTATACTGTAATTGACGATTGTGATAACGGAGATCAATTCTTGATAGATGTAGATATAACAAGCTTAGGAGATGCTGAATCTTTGACAATATCCGACAACCAAGGAGGAACTACTCAAGCTGCAACTGCAACAGGGGTATATACTTTTGGTCCTTACCCTTTCCTAACAGATATCGTGATTTCAGTTGCTAATGACCAAGATGTAAATTGTGTTATAAATAGTAATGCTATTCAACTATTCGCTTGTCCGCCTGCTAATGATAATTGTAGTGGTGCTACAACACTAATTGCTAATCCAGATGAAAACTGTACAGAGTCTGGAAGTGGAACTTTAGTTGCAGCTACTGCTTCAAGTGAACCAAATGCATGTGGTGGATCAGATGATGATGATGTGTGGTTTGAATTTACAGCAGTTTCTGAAAATCATGCAATTAGCTTATACAATATTAATGGAGATACCAATGATTTATATCACGTACTTTATCAAGGTGATGATTGTAACGATTTATCTCAAATTTACTGTAGCGATGCAAATGAAAGTGTTGCATCTGGCTTAACAGTTGGAGAGACATATAGAATTAGAGTTTATTCTTTTACTGCGAATGAATTGCAAAACTTAAACTTTGACATATGTATATTCACTGTACCACCAGCTATCACAACAGATACTGAATTATATACTGTTAGTGAATTGGTTACTGATGTATTAATTGACTCAGAATGTTCTCAAGCTTTTAATGTTACCTATAGTACAGGTTCCGATTTTGGTAGTACTAATGGTATTGGCTATTTTGAAGCTAACGGATCTTCTTGGCCTTTTGAAAGTGGCTTGATTATGACTTCTGGTGATGTGATTAACGCAGTAGGTCCTGAAACAGGTGTTTTAGGAGATGGTACATATGACTGGCCTGGTGATGCTGACTTAGAATCTGTTATTCCTGGTCTAAATGCTGGTGATACTAACAATGCTTCTATTTTAGAATTTGATTTTGTTCCTGTTACAGATTTTATGAGTTTTGATTTCATATTTGCAGCTGAAGAATATGGAACATTCCAATGTACATTTACTGATGCTTTTGCATTCTTATTAACTGACACTCAAGGTGTAACTACAAATTTAGCTATAGTTCCTGGAACAGTAGATCCTATTTCAGTTCTTACCGTAAGAGATGAACAATATAATGCAAATTGTGAATCAGTAAATCCAGAATTTTTTGGTAACTACTATGGTCCAGGAGGTCTTCCAACCTTAACTAGTCCAACTAACTTTTTAGGGCATACTATTCCTATGACAGCAGAAGCGAACGTAATTCCTAATGAACTATATCACATAAAATTAGTCGTTGCTGACGATGGAGATACTGTATATGATTCTGCTGTATTTATCGCTGCAGGCAGTTTTAATATCGGGGACTTAGATTTAGGTGAAGATATTCTGCTAGATTCAGGAGATGCTTTGTGTGAAGGACAAGAAATGATTTTAGATGCAGGGGGATTACCTAATAATTCAACTATTAGCTGGTATATGGACGGAAATTTAATTGATGGAGCTAATGATGTTACTTTAGCAGTAACTGAAACAGCATTTTACAGTGCTAATATTGTAATTAACGATACAGACTGTACATTTACAGATGAAATTTTAGTTGAATTCTTCCCTGTTCCTGAAGTAATAGCAGTAGATGATAATATTATAAAATGTGCAAATGAAGATTATCTTCTAGAAGTAGAAGTTACAAATGCTAATGAGTTAAATTCTCTAACATATTATTGGTCACTTGACGGAATAGATGTTCAAGTAGGTCCAGATTCTACTTATAATTTAGATGACATAAGTGAAGAATCTGGTGAGTTTACTGTAAGTGTATTTGATGACAATACATCTTGTTGGAGCTCAACAACAATACAAGTTGAATTTTATCAAAATAGTTATTGCGTTGATCAGCCTCAAGGCTTGTCACCTAACGGAGATGGAATTAATGACTGTTTAATATTAGACCACTTAGAAGATAGGGAAGATATTGAAAAAGCAGAAGTGTTTAACCGATATGGATCTAAAGTATACGAACTAAACGACTATGTCGATCAGTGGTGTGGTACTAATCAGGATGGCGAAATTTTACCTGTAGGAACATATTTTTATATTATTTATTTTAACTCAGGTAAGGACCCTATAACAAGCTGGATCTACTTGAATTACTAACAACTTTAATTAAACAAAAATGAAAAAACGTTATCTAATAATTTTAATTTTTCTTTACGCATTCTCATCGAATGCTCAACAGGACCCTCAATATACACAATACATGTACAACATGAATGTAATTAACCCTGCCTACGCTGGATCGAGTGAAGGCTTAGGAGTTGGTATATTATATAGAAGTCAATGGGAAGGTCTAGATGGTGCTCCAGAAACTAGTACAGTAAATATTCATACGCCAATTGGAAATAATGTTGGACTTGGGATGTCTATTATTTCTGATCAAATTGGACCTGTTAAAGAAACTAATGCTTATATCGATTTTTCATATACACTAAATCTAGCAAAAGAAAACAAACTTGCATTTGGATTAAAAGCTGGAGTTACTTCTCATGATATCGGATTAGTAGACTTAACATTGATTGATCTAAATGATCCATTTTTTGCAAATGACATAAGTGAGATGACCCCAAATATTGGAGCTGGTATGTATTTTTATAAACCAAATAAATATTATGTTTCAGTATCAATGCCGAATATTTTGAACTCTGTTCACTTAGATGCAGATGATTATAATATAGGATCAGAAACTCAACATTTATTTGCAGCAACTGGTTATGTCTTTGATTTATCAAATGATTTTAAATTAAAACCACACGCATTTCTAAAATATACATCTGAAACTCCTGCAAGCTTAGATTTAAATGCAAATCTATTTATGTATGACATAGTTGAATTAGGAGTTGGTTATAGATTAGATGCAGCAATGACTGCCATGGTAAATTTTAGAGTTAGTCCAAGCTGTAGAATTGGTTATTCTTACGATAGTGTGCAATCAGAATTAAATTTTATTGCTAAGTCTTCTCACGAAGTCTTCATCAATTTCGACTTAAATTTCAATACCAAAGTTTCAAAATCACCAAGATATTTTTAATAAGCTAAGCTAAAATTATTATGAAAAACATATTTACATTTATCGCATTAACTTTTCTAAGCATAACAACAATTGATGCTCAAGATAAAAGTTCGAAAAAAGCAGATAAACAATTCTCAAAACTTGAATTTGTTAAAGCTGCTGAGAGTTATAAAAAACTAATTAATAACGGAAAGTCTTCAGATTATGTAGTTGCTCAACTCGCGGAGTGCTACTATAATATATTTAATACTGTTGAAGCAGAAAAATGGTATGCAACTTTAGCAGAAGATAGCTCGGACCCTGATATTATTTTCAAGTATTCTCAAATGTTAAAAGCAAATGGAAAATACAAATTATCAAATAAATGGATGAATAAATTTGTTGAGTTAAGACCGGCAGATAATCGAGCTACTTCGTTCTTGAAAAACCCTAATTACTTGCCTAAAATTATTTCTAAAGGAAAAAGATTTAATGTGCAAAACTTAGATATAAATAGTGAATATTCAGATTTTGGGGGGACAATAAATAATAATAAATTATACATAACATCCTCACGAAACACTGTAGGCTTATTTGATCTTGGTCGTTGGATTACACAAAGAATTAATTATGGATGGAATAATGAACCATACCTAGATATATATAGTTTTGATGTAACAGAAAGCGGTAGCTATTTAAATGAAGACTATTTAGGCTCTAATATTAACACAAAATATCATGAAGGGCTAGCTAGTTTTGATAATGAGGGTAATATGTATATCTCCAGAGAAAGTTTTTATGAAAATGAATATGTAAAAGATCCTGAGTCTAATAATATAACTAGTCTTATCGGTATATATAAAATAACCAAGGGAGAGAAAAATGTTGTTGCTCTAAATATAAATAGCGTAGAGTACTCTGTAAAAAATCCTTCAGTAAGTTCGGATGGTAAAACATTGTACTTTTCTTCAGATATGCCAGGTGGTTTTGGGAATTTTGATATATATAAAGGAGATATTGATGAACAGGGTAATATTAATAATGTTGAGAATTTAGGTCAAAAGGTAAATACTGAAGGTCAAGAAATGTTCCCTTTTATAGGTGATAAAAATAATTTATACTTTTCTTCAGATTCACAATTGGGTCTAGGTGGTTTAGATGTCTTCTTTACAAAAGAAGTCGACGGAAAATGGGCCTCAGTACGTAACGTTGGTATACCAGTTAATAGTAATGCCGACGATTTTGCTTTTAATATGAATGAAGCAACTGGCGAAGGTTTTGTTTCCTCGAACAGAAGTGGTGGTAAAGGAAGTGATGATATCTATTCCATAAAAAGATTGATCCCAATTTGCGATGTACTCTTAACTGCTAACGTAATGGATGCTAAAACTAAATTAAGTATAGACTCTGCTACAACATCTATTTCAGATAATGAAGGAAATATAGCAAGTACCAAAACTAGTTCTAATGAAGGCGTGTCTGAATTTATGCTAGTTTGTGATGAAGCTGGAAAACTTATAGTATCAAAAGAAGGATATAATAGTAAAATAGTAGATTTGAAAATATCTAATGAAGAATTTACATCTATAGATGTAATGTTAGATCCAATAGAAAAAATTATTGTTGCTGAAAAAATTGAACTTAATACAATTTATTTTGATTTTGATAAATCAAATATCAAGGCTGAAGCTGCTTTTGAACTTGATAAATTAGTTCAAATAATGAATAAGTACCCAGAAATGACTGTTAGTATTGAGTCTCATACAGATAGTAAAGGCCCTTCTTCATATAATCAAAGATTATCTGAGAGAAGAGCTAAAACTACATCTCAATATGTTATTTCTAAAGGAATCGATTCTTCAAGACTATCATCTGCTGGTAAAGGTGAATCAAGTCCTGTAGTGGATTGTACAAATTGTAGCAAAGATGAAGATCAGTTAAACAGAAGATCTGAATTCATTATAACAGCTGGAAATCCAGGTGAATAACTTATAATTATATAATAAAAAAAACCTTCTTAGTGAAGGTTTTTTTTTGCTTAAAATTTAATGCAATGAATGAAAATATTGAGCTTTTCTGGAAGAATTTTATTACTGATAATACAAGATATGTAAATGAAAAAATACCAGAGTCATTTTATTTCTGTGATAATGAAAAAGATGCAAATGATTGCGCAAAACTTGTGGTTAAAAATATTAAACAAGCAACTGCACCATCGCTATGGTCATTTGAAATAAATAATGAAAAACTTCCTAGAAAGGGAGATTTAAATATAATTACAAATTGGAATAAGGTACCTCAAGCCATAATTTTAACAACTAAAATTGAGTTAATTAAATTTAGTGAAATAACAGCAAAATTTGCTCAAAAAGAAGGAGAAGGAGATAAGTCTTTAGCTTATTGGAGAAAAGTACATAAAGCCTATTATAAAAGGGAAATGCAAGGTTATAAAGAAGGGTTTTCTCAAGACATGATTATTGTATGTCAATATTTCAAAACAATATATAGTTGAACAAAATAATTAATCACAAGTCCCTTCTACATAATCTGTAACACCTCCATAGGAAACAGCCTCGCAACTATTATTATAAGTTACTCCATCACAACCACACACTGGGATAACAACTAAAGGGCATGGTGACTCCAAGTTTAGTAATGTTTCATCAATACATAACGAATTATCGTCATTATCATTGTCAGAACAACTAAGACTAATTAGACTTAACCCTAAAAGTATAACAAATTTACTCACCAGAAACTAAAACATTATCTAACTCATATGTTGCAGAACCAGATGATGTAGAAGTATATTTAAAAGCTATGTATAAGTTTTGACCTGCAGCAGCAGAAACATCCAAGTCTCCAGAATCAGTCCATGAAGACCAGCTTCCTGTGTCTGTATCTAAAACTGCATCCAACTGAGTCCATGATGAATCACTTGGGTCTCCACCAGTATAATTAGTTGTCATAAAGACTTCTAATGCTGGTCCACCATATCTAACCACAGTTTGAAAGTTTAGCTTAACAGTTGAAAGACCTGTTAAATCTATAGGGTTTGAAATAAGCCAATCTTCGTTTACGACATTACCTCCAGCATAACCTGAAATTCGTGCACTTGGTGCTGGATTACCGTAAGGAGTTATTCCCCAAATTTGTTCTCCTTCAACACTAAATTGAGTCCAGTTATCTAAATTATTTGAAGAAAAATTATCTGAAAATAAAGGATCACATCTAGCTCCATCAAAATTAATATCATCAATATTATTTAAAGCCAATACTCGGTCATCACCATTATAGCTTTTTGTCACAATTCCAGAGATAGATCCTTTACCGTCAGTTGGTAATAACCTATCTTGAAAACTAGCAAATGCGCTAGTTTCTACTTTAATAGATCCTGAATCCTCACAACTCTCTAAATCTCTTAAAGAATCATAATCGTCAGAGGGATCAACAAAGGTAAGTCCACTATATGCTGCAGGAAATTGAGTGTCATTAGCCTGAATAAATAATCCTATGTGAGAATCATTTACTTGACCTAGGGTTACTTCAAACGGAATTATTGTCTCGGTGATACTAGACCTTAGCAAATAATCAGCCATCATATTTTCTGTAATTTGACCAACTTCATTACCATCAGCTCTACCTCCAATAGCAATTACACCATCTCCTGAATTTGTTTCTCCTATATATAAGTTTTGTAATCTTATGTAGACCTCTCTTCCAATATTAAATTGATTATAAGAATCTACTTGATTAATTACAACTTTTAAGCCCGCTGTAGGGTTTGATGGTTCATCTTGTATATAAAATTCTTTATAGAAATTTCCTGTTAAATCAGATGAAACTACGTATCCTTTAACCGCAATACTTGATTCTATATTAACAGCCTGACCACTAACAAAAAGGTTTTTAACTTGACCTATAGTTAATAAATCAACCTCATTAGAATTAATTTCATCTAGTAGTAGATTTAATGATTGGTTTTCTTCAAGACCAATACTGTTAGGTATTGAATAATCATCATCTTCTACACAAGAGTGAAATGTTATTAATAAAAATAAAAGTGTTAATAATCTAAAAGTTTTAATATTCTTCATAATATGTAATGTTTGTCTTTATTAAAATCTAAAATATAAGTTTAAAAAATAGTTAGTACCTCTACCATACCAATACTTTGGTCCAAAAACTCGTCGAGGTTTATTTACGTCTTCGCTTAGTTCTTGATAATTTGCATTTCTTCCTTGTTCAAATCCACCTGTTTTATACTCATGGTTTAAAATATTATTTATAGTTGCAAAAAGCCCTATATAATAATCATCAATTTTCCAAGATTTTCCACCAACAGCATTAACAACCATATAATCATCAAACTTTTCTTGTTTTAATAACTCTCTTGCGATTGATGTATCGTAATCTGTAAATGGCAATCCATCTTGAGCTAAATAGAAGTTTTGAGTTCTAGTTAAAGGACTGATATCTAAATAAGTGTTGGTGAAAAAATTCGCAGTAGCACCAAACCACCAGTAATTTGGATCTCTATATTCAAAGCCTGCTGAGTAAGCTCTTTGAGGTCCACCAGCTAGTTTATAATTTTTTAAATTTGACTCACCCATTGAAACTGTATTATTGTCAGAAGCTAGGTACAAATTAGGATTATTATCATAAGTATATTGACCGACTGAGGCAGCTCCTTTTAATTTAACTGTAGAGGTTATTTGAGCTTCAATTCCTAACTCTGCTCCAAAATATTTCTTATCAATTCCTTGTAATATCTCTTGTACAAACTCATTAGTTTCTTCAAAACCCACTAAACCGTCAGCATAATAGAATGAAATTTCGTTAGCATCTTTAATATTTGTGTAAAAACCGGTAAGTCTTGCATTTATAACTGAAGATCTGTATATATAGTTAGCATCAAATGCAGTAATCTTTTCTTCACTAATAGGATTATTGTTTATTAAACCATTTGCATCAACTCCAACCACATTGTGATTTACTCTTGAATTAGTAAATGTATTTCTAAATGATGGTGCTTTAGTTATATATGCAGAATTAAAGTCAAATATGTGTTTCCCAGAAAACTTGTAGGTAAAACCTGCTTTTGTTCCTAAACCTGAAAAGTTAATTTTTTCACCTTTCCCAAAAGAGTTTCCTGTATTTGCCTCGTTGTCAAATAGTCCTTCTCTTTGATAATTTGTGTCAGTGTAACTTGCTGCTAAATAAAAATCTAATTTATTATATTTAAAAACAACCTGAGAGTAAGCAGTAATTACGTCTGCAAATAAATTGTAGTTGTATTTAAACTTATCGCCCTCTCCTACAATTAAATTAGGATTTAATAAATCGTATTGTAGATTATCAAATGAATCAATATTGGAATATCCAGATCCTCCTAACATGTCAGTTATTTGAGCGAAATTATTTGAAACTAACTTTTTATAATTTAATGTTGAATTAAAAGAAATGTTGTCATTAAATTCTTTTTTAAAAATTGTATTAATAGTCAGTTGCTTATCATCACTTCTATCTTCATATTGAACATAGGCAGCGTTTTCATTTGCAATAGTGTTAGTTAAATTAGCATCATAAATTCTATTCCAATTTATTTGACCATCATTCTCAAAGTTTTGTTGTGCTAAGTATGCACCTTCATAATCCGGACCATTATTATCTGCTAAAAAGTAACTTGGTAAATCCTGATAATAAGATGGACTTGGGTTAGCTCCTCCAGCATAATCTAATCTACTATTTCCTAGTTCTCCAAATTGATATCCAATGTTGGTATTTAAAGAAGTCCTATCGTCAATATTCCAATAGTGATTTAACATAATTATTGGCTCTACGACTCTTTTTACACGTGAGTTTCTTTTCTTACCATCATGCCAACCCCAATAATCATTGTAGCGTATATTTTTTAAATCATAAACTTCTTGTGTATTTGGAGACGATTTACCTCTTCTATTTGGTGCATAAATCCCAGTAAAATTAATACTATGTTTGTTACTAATTTTTTTTTCTACAGAAACAAACAAAGAATTGGAATCATAAAATGTAGCATCCTGATAACCTTCATCTCCCCATCTTCTTCCCATAGAAAGTGCGTATGCCCACCCTCCTTCAATAATTCCAGATGAATAAGTTGCCATTAATCTATTTGTATAACTTCTATTAGACGAAGAATAAGTAATTCTTCCACCTTCACTGTATTCCGAGGCACGAACGTTAATATTATTTGCCCCTAAAAGCCCACCAAAACTATAAGTAGAAGGGGTTATTCCGTCAGTAAAATCTTGATTTCTAAGCACATCATTTAATCCTCCCCAGTTTCCCCATTGAGGTCTACCATTATATAGCTTATTCATTTCAATACCGTTTATATGTACCATACCGTTATCTGAATCCAGTCCTCTAACTTTAAAAAATGATGAGCTAAATTCATATGCAGCTGTTCTAAAAAATACATCTTTAGAAGATTGCAATAAACCAGAAATATTATCAGAACCTGAGGTGTCATCACTTAATTCGTCATCACTTATAGAAATTGTAAATTGGTCATTTACGGGAGCGTCTATTAAACTTAATTCTTGTGTAGGTTCGTCTACTAATTGAGAAAGTTCAGGGACAGATTGTGATTCAGAATTAATTGTGCTTACCTGTATTTTATATTTAAGTTTGAGTTTATCAATACTTACGGTTCCGTTTTCTGGGACAATTACTTCAAAGGATTTATTTTCATAACCGTACTTAGAAAAAAGTAGTATTTGTTTTCCTGCAGGAACATTGTTTTTGAAATTAAAAACCCCTTCACTATTTGAGAACGATTGCATGTCTAAATTTTGAATAAGTACTTTAACTTCAGAAATAGTTTTATTGCTTTTATCGTCCTGAACACTACCAGTTATAGTACCGTTTTGAGAAAAAGTACTAAAAAGTGAAAAAATAAAAACGAAAAATAATAATAAATTGTTTTTCATATTTAGCTTAATAGAGGTTTAAATATAATTATTAAATAAAAATCAAATTTAATGTATTATTTGTACATATTTAATATTTTTAACCATCTAAATATTAGATATAATACTAAAATAACAAAAATGAATAATTTTACTTTTAAGTTACTAATAATTTCTTCCTTTTTTATTAATTCTTTGTTTTCACAAAATGAAAGAAAATTTAAAATTCATACACTAGCATTTTATAATGTTGAGAATTTATTTGACACAATAAATGATCCAAATAAAAATGATGAAGCAAGCCCGATGATGGAGATAAATTATAATCGAGGGGGAATTTATAAGCAAAAAGTAAAAAATATGGCTAGGGTGATTTCTGATATTGGTAAGGAAAATACACAAAAACACCCAGCAATAGTTGGATTATCCGAAGTTGAAAATAAGCAAGTAATAGTTGATTTGATAAATGATTCTTCTTTATCTGAAAAAAATTATAATATAATTCATTATGATTCCCCTGATAAAAGAGGGATTGATGTAGCAATGATTTATGATGAAAGTGTTTTTAAGCCTTCATCTACAAAGTCATTTGAATTGTTAATCTATGATGATCAAACAAACAAAAGAATATTTACCAGAGATCAATTATTAGTCAGCGGAAACCTTGATGGAGATTTAATTCACATCATAGTAAATCACTGGCCATCAAGATCTGGTGGTGAAGCTAGAAGCATGTCTAAACGTGAAAGTGCTGCAAGATTAAACAAAAAAATAATTGATTCGTTACATAAATTAGATAGAAATGCTAAGATAATTACAATGGGAGATTTTAATGACAATCCAATGAATAATAGCATTAAAGGAATTATTGGAGCTAAGAAAAACAAAGAAGATGTGAAAGTTAAAGAAATGTATAATCCGATGGAGAAAATTTTAACTAATGAAGGAATTGGCTCTAACTCATACAGGGACGTATGGTTTCTTTTTGATCAAGTTATTGTGTCTAAAGGATTATTAGGTAATGATTATTCAAGTTATAAATTTTATAAAGCAGGTGTGTTCAATAAGCCTTACTTAACTCAAAAAGAGGGAAGGTATAAAGGTCAACCTTTTAGAAGTTTTTCTTGGGGAAAATTTACTAATGGATACAGTGATCACTACCCATCTTTCGTCTACTTAATCAAGGAAACTAATTAGTTGCAATTAGAGAAAATTTATCCAGCTATCCCAAGGTATTCTAGACAATAATAATACTAGACCTAATAAATAATTAAACCCAATAGCTTTAAACTTAGGTTTTGAAACTCTTTTCTTCTTGTGAAGACTGTATCCTCTAGTAATAAATACAATCGCTATTATATTAACTAAAGGGTGCTCAATTAAATAAAGCCTGTTAATTGAACTCGTGATAATTTCATTAAAACTTAGCTCGTACCAAAGAGAAAATTTATCAGAAACAAAATATAAAAAAAGTCCAATTAATAACTGTGTATGTGAAACAATAAACGTTATTAATGCTAGTCTAAAATCAGTAGGAGTATATTCTTTTGATAATGCATATCTAAATAAAAATCGAATAGTCGATACAAATAAAAGAGTTATTACGATATAGGCAAAATAAGAGTGTATAAGCTTTAACATAGTACAAATAAAAGCAAAAAAAACCTGCTTAAATTAACAAGCAGGTTTTTTTTAAAATAAATTGTGGTATTAGAATTTATATCTTAATCCAACATTCCATGTTCTACCTAAACCAAAGTAACCTTGGTTTGCAGTATCAATTCCATTATATAATTCTCCTGAACCTTCTCCAGCAGCTATATTTGTTCTTAATTCAGAAAGATACACAGCATCTGAAACATTATTTACATTAACTCTAATATTTAGAGACTTTTCATCATCTGCGCCTAAGTACATTTTGTATGAAAGACCAGCATCCCAAACATGGAAAGATGGTAGAAGCAAGTTTTCTTTAACAGCTCCTACATCAGAATATAATTCGTCGTAGAATCTTATGTCTGTATCAAAAGATACATTCTCACCTAATTTCATATCTATACCTAATCCAGCTGTAAATTGAGCTGCATCACCAACTTTTCCACCATCTACATCTTGTGTTTCAGTAGAGATCACGTTTTGATCTTCATCTGTAAGTCTAGTTACCGCTTCACCAACATATTGCCAGTCTCCTATCGATAGGAAACCAGTTAATGTGTAAGGAAGATCTGGTTGAGGCTTAGCTCTAAAATCAATTTCTATCCCTTGGTGAAGTTGCTCAACACCTTGATTAGTATTAAAGAATACAACATCATTGTCAACATAAGATGAAGTTACTACTCTATCTTTCCAAGAAGTTCTATATGCATTTACATTAGCAGAGAAATTAGGAGTTGAGTAAGAATATCCAGCTTCTAAACCAAAAATCTTTTCATTTTCAGTTAAAGGATTTACTCTGTTAGTGTAATTTAAATAAATGTTATCATGGTATGGTTGACGTGAGTACATTCCAGTATTAAAAAATACTTTTGAATTATCACCTACATTAAACCCAATTCCAGTTTTAACATTATAACCCATATTATCTACTTTCTCTGAGTCAACACCATCCTCAATTCCATCAGGAAGTGCGCCAGTAGCTTGAGATGAAGTTCCATCGATTAAAGATTGATCAGCATACTGATAGTTGTCAAATCTTTGGTGAGATTGTTGTGAAATAGCTCCTTGAAAGAATGCTGACATGTTATCATTAGAATACTCTAATTGAGAGAATAATCCTCCGTAAGTAATTCTTTCGTCATTACTATATGCGATTTTTTGATCTTCATCAAAACTAGCAGTCAATGCCGTCCAAGGGTTGGCTGACATATCTTCAGTAGCTATTACATTTTTATAAGTTCCATATGAACCATAAATTTGGTGTGAATTATTTTGATCTCTTAATCGAATGTTTTCTTGCCATGAAGTTAAACCGTGGAAGTTTTCAACAATTCTAAAGTGCTCTCCGTAGTAAGTTCTAAAATCAACTCCAACGTTAAGAGATAAATTATCACTTAATTGCTTTTCGTAGTTAGAAACTAATCCAACCCAGTTATGCATGTTCATTGAAGCACGAGTAATATAACCTCCTTCAGCAGCAAAGTTACCTCCAGCTCCTGATGTTCCTAGATTGTATGCATAAATAGCATCATAATCTACATATCCATCTTCAGTTCTTGGACGAGATCCTCTACCTCCAGTTCCACCACCATTACCAGTAGAAACATAAAATACAGTAGATAGACTTGAGTCATCACTAATCTTATAATCCCAGTTTAAGTTCATTACTGGTTTGTGGTAAAAGTTTCTTCTTTCAGTTAAATACTGATTTCCATACATTCCCCAATTATTATTGTATTTTCTTCCTTTCTCTAAGTAAGTTGAGATACTTTTAGAGAAGTTTTGATCATGCCATTGTGGAGCACCAGTTAATAAAAAATTAAGACTGTGCTTTTCATTAATTTCTTTTCCTACAGAAAAGAAATAAGTTTGACCTTGACCAAATGAACCTTCATTGTATCCATCCCCTTGCCAGTGTGTTAATAAAAAACTTGTTGCCCATCCATCATCAGATCTACCAGTGTTGTATGAGTAAGTTGTTTTTAAATAATCATCATTAGCAAAACCAGCGTACATGAATCCACCTTGTCTAACGTCATTAGAATTCATTACAAAATTTACAGTACCACCAACAGATGATATAGCTAATTTAGAAGCACCAAGACCTCTTTGAATTTCAACAACGCTTGCAACATCATTCATACCTGACCAGTTAGACCAGTACATTTTACCGTCTTCCATTCCATTAATTGGTTGACCGTTTAACATGTAGGCAGTGTTATCTTGCTCAAAACCACGTACAGCGATTCTTGAATCACCATAACCACCAGCTTGACCAGCTACATACACAGAAGGAGTATTAACAAGAGTCATTGTGATATCTTGAGTTCCAATCTTTTTTTGGATTTCACTCCCTTTAATTGTAGAAGCTGCTACCGGAGTAACTCTATCTGCAGCAAGGTCAATAACCCCACTACCCATAAGTACAACCTCTTCTAATTCCTGAAGAGTTGAGTCCTCTACTTCAGTTTGAGAAATAATTGCCATTGAACTAAAAATAGTCAAAGCAACCATTAAATTTTGAGTAATTTTTTTCATAATTTAATTTTATTTAGTTTGTATTTGTTGCAAAAATAAATATTAAAATCCAGATAGAGCCACCCAAATGTTAATAAATTATTAATACTCTAAGATAATTAAAAAAACTTTAAGTCCGAAATGATAATTAAATAATTGATTATTAAGCTTTTATAAGTTATTTTTAGCCTTGTAATGTTCTAACAAATTGTTTGTTGAATCATCATGATTATTAGATAAATCATTTTCTATTTCGTCCAAAATAGTATTTGCTAGTTTTTTACCCAATTCAACCCCAAATTGATCGTAGCTAAATATATTCCAAATGACGCCCTGAACAAATATTTTATGTTCATAAAGTGCAATTAGCTTTCCTAAACTCCTAGGGGTAAGTTTATCTATAAGTATTGTAGTTGTTGGTTTATTCCCATTAAATACCTTGAAAGGATTAATAAAATTCTCATTACCTGAAGACTCTACTTCAGACAAAGATTTTCCTTTCATTAAAGCTTCCGTTTGAGCAATAAAATTTGAAATAAGTTTATTTTGATGGTCAATATTTCCATGTAAGCTTTGAGCAAACCCAATAAAATCTGTTGGAATTAATTTTGTCCCCTGATGAATTAATTGAAAAAAAGCATGCTGAGAATTTGTTCCAGGCTCACCCCAAACAATTTGACCGGTAGAATAATTCACTTCTTTTCCATCTCTATCAATGCTTTTACCGTTACTTTCCATTGATGCCTGTTGAAGATATGTAGCAAATTGATTTAAATACTGAGAATAGGTAATTACAGATTCACTTTCACAATTGAAAAAATTATTATACCAAACTCCGAGACAGGCCAAAACTACTGGCATGTTATTTTCAAACTTTGTGTTTTTAAAATGAGTATCCATTTCATTTGCACCATTTAATAATTTATTAAAATTGTCAAAACCAACAGATAAACTAATAGAAATCCCTACGGCACTCCAAAGAGAAAATCTACCTCCCACCCAATTCCACATTGGAAATATATTATTCTTTTCAATTCCAAATGAAGTTACTTTTTCAATATTTGTAGATACAGCAATAAAATGTTTAGTAACATCACCGGTTAGTGCACCTGTAGCTAAAAACCAACTTCTTATTGTATTTGCATTAGAAAGAGTTTCCTGGGTTGTGAAAGTTTTAGAAACTATTATAAATAATGTTGTTTCTGGATTCAAGTTTTTTAAAACTTCGTTAACATGGTCTCCATCAACATTACTTACAAAATGGGTTTTTAAATGATTCTTATAAAATTTTAATGAGTCAACAACCATAGATGGCCCTAAGTCTGACCCTCCAATTCCAATATTTACAATATCAGTGAATTTTTTACCTGTATAACCTTTTTTAGACCCCGAAATAATAGAATTTGAAAACTCTTTTATTTTTTTATTTACATTTTCAATTTTATCGTGAATATCAACGCCGTCTTCTTTAATTTCATTATTAACTTTTGATCTAAGAGCAGTATGTAATACAGCCCTATTTTCAGTCTTATTAATTAATCCACCATTAAAATATTTACTAATTGAATCTTTTAAATTTATCTCTTCTAATAACTCATTGAAAAGTAATATTGTTTTCTTATTAACTCTATTTTTAGAATAATCTAAATAAAAATCATCCCACTTGATTGATAGCTCCTCTGATCTTTGTTTATTTTTATTAAAAAAATCAACCATTTTGTGATCCTTAATTTCATTAAAATGGTTAGTTAACTTTCCCCATGAAGTTGTTTTAGTTGGATTTTGACTTTTTAAACTCATTTTAAAATATTTAATTATTAAGTGATTTATATTCAATCATATCAAGATCATTTTTTATTGGTAGTATAAATTCTTGATAATGCTTTTTATTATTCTTAGGTACTGACTTAGCTATAGGTAGTTTTTGTTTAAAAGGATCGACCTGTCTCCCATTTTTCCAAAACCTGTAACATACGTGAGGTCCAGATGTATTACCTGTCATACCCACTAAACCAATTACATCTCCTTGTTTCACATATTGACCAACCTTAACAAGTCTTTTTTTCATATGAAGATATTGCGTAGAGTAGGTTGAATTGTGTTTTATTTTTACATAGTTTCCATTTCCTCCTTTTCTTCTAGATTCTATAACTCTACCATCCGCGGTAGCTAAAATTTCTGTTCCAACAGGTGCAGCAAAATCAGTTCCTTTATGTGCTTTAACTCTATTTCCATAAAGTGCAATTCTTCTTTTCAAATTGTATCTTGAAGATATATTACTAAACTGAACAGGAGCTCTCAAAAAAGTTCTTTGTAGACTTTGTGTTTTTTCATCATAATATTCTGTTGTTTTTTTTAAACTATCAACTTTGTAGTTAAATGCATAAAACGACTCATTATTATGCTCAAAATAGGCTGCATCGATACTTTTAATTCCAGCGTAAATTGAGTCCTCAATAAACCTTTCATTATATATTATTTTAAATCTATCTCCTTTTTGTAATCTAAAAAAATCTATTGTCCATGCATAAATATCGGACATATCATTTATTAGTTGATATGGCAGTCCCTGATTATCCATAGTTTCAGACAAGCTACTTGAGATGGTACCAGATGCATATTTTTTTATAATTTTAATAGGTTTTTTTTTGTTGTAGGCATAAATCGAATCTCCAATATGAATAACTACATAATTAACCTTATTAGGTTGATAAATAAAAACAAGTGGGTTTTCTAATGAGTCTTTAGAGCTAAGTATTGTGTATGGTTTTCCTGCTGTCAGCCATCTGACATCAAAAGTATCTTTTATTTTATTGGTGATTTGATAAATTTTAGGGTAGCCAATTTTATTTTTTTCCATTATTTCCCCGAAACTATCGCCAAATTGAATAGTATCTCTTTTAACATTAAATTTATTAATGTCAAAACCAAATTCTATGTTTTCTGGCTCAGATTCTTTAACTATGTTTTTTTCATCACCAGAAGTGAAAAAAGATAACACGGAAAGCAATAATAATAACCCAATAAATAAATAAAATAAAATTGGTAATTTTAATTTATTCATTTTCTCCCCATTTTTCAAGTTCTTCTTTAGACCATAGTTCAGGGAAGAATATTCTTTTTTGATATTTAGGGTGCATATATTTATGCCAATCACTTCCTCCTGTTGAAATTGAATTCCCTGATTTTGATTCAATATAAAATTTAGCAGTATTGTAGTGAGCCATTACCCATGTAATATTTACGGTGTAATCTAAATGCCTCATTGCTTTAATTAAACTTTTATTGGCCTGATTCTTCTTTGAAAGAGATTTATAGCTAGACCATAAGTTTCTTGTATTATAAATCTTCATAAAAGTGATAAATCTTTCTTTATATTGTTTCTCAAAACTTAACAATAATTGAGACTTTTTCCCTGTTTTAAAATCTTTTCCAGCTGCTTGCCAATATAAATGATCAAATGCATGTTCAAAAGGAGTATTTCTATCAATAGTCTTTCTAAACCTAATATCGATTAAGTTTATAAGTTCTGTTGAAGCAAATTCAATTAACCTATATTGAAAACTTTGAAAGCCACTAGCTGGACTAAGAGAAAGTCTAAATTTATTATACTGTTCAACAGACATTCCTTTGAGCATAATGTTAAATGAAGTGGTCAGCATATCAAAATATCTACTCACTCGCATTATTTTATCTTCAAAAAAATCTACACTAATATTTTTTGAATCAGCTACCTGTTGAATTTCCCATAAAATCATTTTGAAAATTAATTCATTGATTTGATGGTAAGTAATAAAGACCATTTCATCTGGAAAATCTGTTCTTTGAATTTGGAGATTCAAAAGAGCGTCTGTATTAATATAATCCCAGTAAGTTAATTGCTTGGTATGCAAGAATCCTTCTAAAAATAAACTAGGATCTTGAGAAAAGGCTTCGTGCTTTTCTTTAAGTTTAGAAATTACAGAATCCAGTTTTGATTTTTTAGACATATTTAAAAATTTATTTCAAAAGGGTGATTTAGCCCACTAAATGCATCTAAATCAACTCTTATAGAACCAACAACTAAATCTGCTTTGATTCTTATAGGAATTTTGTTTTTGTCAGCGCTTATCCACAAAGTTAAACTTTCTTTTTCTTTAAATACTCTTCCTGACTGAACAAATGGCCTGAGTTTAATACATTTAATTTTACCAAATTTAGTGTTTATAGTTTCTATGCCCAAGAACTTCATTTTAAATTCATAGTTTTCTGAGTCAAAAAACATATCTACAGATAAATCTTTGGATTTTTTAATTTGATCTAAACTATAGTTGTTTCTTAGAAAATAAAACACAGATAGCATGTCATGAACATTGGGTTTGGTTACAAACTCTTTTACTGAGTTTTTTTTAATATTATTTACAATAGCTTTATTAGTTGTTTGGTCAAAATCAATAGTTAAGTTTTTAGTATGTCCACCCTCATTAATTTTTCTAATGAATTTTTTCGGCAGACCTGTTTTCTTTGAGAAATAGCTTTGGTAATAATCCTCTACTTTAAAAAACCACTTTATTGGTCCTGTAGTTTTTCCAATTGCTTTGACATGATAAAGTTCATTAAGTTTATCTTCTTTTAATGTTAGAGATGCTTTACCAGCTTTAATCCAACCACTGTATGAAAGTTTAAAATTTAACCATTCACCATTCTTATATGGTGATTGGTCTTGTCCAAAACATAAAATTGAAATGAAGAAAATTAATATTAATGTTTTTTTCATACTGAAGAATTAAGCTAAAAATAATAAACTTACTAAACATTTAACTCATTATAATGATCATAAACTAATTTTCCTTTAGAATTACCAATAGCTTTTTGAAGTTCTATAATCGAAAGTTTAGAGATGTTATTATTTGATTTAAAAGTTTTTAATAATTTAGTTCTGGTTAAGTCCCCAATACCTTTGATATTATCTAATTCATTTGTGAAAGTATTTTCACTTCTCTTATTTCTGTGAAGCTTTAAACTAAATCTATGAGCTTCGTTTCTTAACTTTTGGATTAAAATTAGACTTTCTGATTTTTTATCTAAAAATAGAGGTGTAGAATCATTAACAAAATAAATTTCTTCAAGCCTTTTAGCAATACCTATTATTGAAATTGTATTTTCTAATTTCAGTTTGACTAAACTCTTTAAAGCTGCTGAAAGTTGTCCTTTACCACCATCAATAACAATGAGTTGTGGCAAACTTTTATTCTCCTTTAATAACCTGCTATACCTTCTAAAAACAACTTCTTCCATCGATGCATAATCATCTGGCCCATCCACTGTTTTAATGTTAAAGTGTCTGTAATCTTTTTTACTTGGTTTTGCGTTTTTAAAAACTACACATGCAGAAGTAGGGTTTGTTCCTTGAGTATTTGAATTATCAAAACATTCAATATGAATTGGTGTATGATCTAAACCTAGATCATCTTTTAGACGTTTTAATATTCTGTTTTGATGCCTCTCTGGGTCAACAATCTTAATTTGTTTTAACCTATCAAACTTAAATTGAATTGCATTTTTAAGTGATAGATCTAAAATTTTTCTTTTATCTCCAATTTTAGGGATTTCTATTTTAATATTTTCTCCAAGATCTAAAGGAATTATAGAGTATACAATTGGTGAATCGGATTTAAACTTTAACCTTATTTCAATTGCTGCCAATTCCAGGATTTTCTTTATTCCTTCATCAATTTTTGATTTAATTTCAAGATTAAAAGATCTAACTATTGATCCAAGTGAAATTTGCAGAAAATTAACATACACAAAATTTTCATCCTTAACATAAGAAAACACATCAACATTAGATATTTTAGGACTTACAACGGTGGATTTATATTGATAATTTTCTAATGCTTTTATTTTAGTTTTAATCAAATTAGCTTCTTCAAATTTTAAATTATTAGAGAGCTCCTTCATTTCGGTTTTAAAGGAATAAAGAGAGTTTTTAAAGTTTCCTCTAAGTATATCCTTAATTTCTAAAATATTTTTATTGTAATTTTCTTCTTCTTCTAAACCCTCACAAGGTCCATGGCAATTTCCAATATGGAATTCTAAACAAACTTTATATTTTTTATCTTCAATTTTTTTCTCGTTAAGGTCGTAAGAACATGTTCTTAATTTATACAAGCTAGAAACTATGTTCAAAATTGTTTTAACAACCCTCAAACTTGTATATGGCCCATAATAGTCAGACCCGTCTTTTATCATTTTTCTAGTATAAAAAATTCTAGGAAATCTTTCATTTTTTATGCATATCCATGGGTAAGACTTGTCATCTTTTAAAAGGATATTGTATTTAGGTTGAAATTTTTTAATTAGACTATTTTCTAAAAGCAAAGCGTCAGACTCTGTTTTTACAACGACATGTATAATGTTGTGAATGTTTTTTACAAGAGAATTAGTTTTTCCGTCTTTGTGATTTTGTTTAAAATAAGAGCCAACCCTATTTTTTAAACTTTTAGCTTTTCCAACGTATATAATAACATCATCTGAATTTAAAAACTGATAAACACCTGGGCTATTAGGTAGATATCTAATTGTATTGTTTAATTCAATTGTAGTCATATCCCAAAGGTAAATTATTTAACACTTTATTAAAAATTTGTTATCTTTTGAAAATGAAAACAAAAAAATCCTTTATTTCTATCTTTCTCTCAGGTCTTGCCAATATATTATCATTTAAAGGTTATTCACGCAGAAGAAGAAATACCTTTAAAAGGAAAATTCGTTAGAATTAATTATATAGTAACTGATCAAGCTATGGTATGACCAAATTTTTATATGTAGAAATTACTTTTGCATATTTTTAGCTTCAATACTTAAGGTTGCATGTGGAACTAATTCTAATCTTTTTTTATTAATTAGTTTTCCAGTTACCCTGCATATTCCATAGGTCTTATTTTCTATTCTTATAAGAGCTGTTTTTAAATCCCTTATAAACTTTTCTTGACGAATAGCTAATTGAGAATTAGATTCTTTACTCATAACAGCACTACCTTCATCAAAAGCTTTAAATGTAGGAGAAGTGTCTTCAGTGCCGTTATTATGGTCATTTAAATAAGCGCTTTTTATTAGCTCTAAATCATGATTAGCTTTGCTAATTTTTTCTGTAATTAATTTTTTAAATATTGCTAGATCCTTATCGGAATATTTGTATGTGTTTTCTGCAGACATGTCTTTAAATTTTATTTATACTTATTTTTGTTTTAACATCATCGAAAGATATTTCATCTCCATCTTTTAACTCAAACACAATTTTTAAATCCTTCGCTAAAGTTTCAGATTTTATATAATTTATATTATTGTCAATTGCTTCTATAATATTAGAATCGTGTTCAATAACAATATTTATTCTATCAGTAACTTCAAAACCTGAGTTCTTTCTCATAGTTTGTATTTTACTTACAAACTCTCTTGAGATTCCTTCGTCTTTTAAATTTTTATCGATCACGATATCTAAAGCAACCGTTAGTGCTCCTTCATGTGCTACTAGCCAGCCTTCAATATCTTGAGATACTATTTCAAAATCACTAATCTCGAAAATAATACTTTTTTCATTAATGGCAAGTTCAATATTACCAGTTTG
>ENA-OWPI01000656-OWPI01000656.1-marine-metagenome-genome-assembly--contig:-NODE-656-length-45742-cov-3.909143_pt1 | contig 45742 bp, 64 predicted proteins | sample MGYA00238138_ERZ651775 | MGnify/ENA primary metagenome ERZ651775 (study PRJEB26906, sample SAMN06265043) | marine metagenome | isolation source: Helgoland LTER site | place: Germany:Helgoland, sampling...
CCGTAAAATCATTCTCCGCGTTGTAGGTGTTATCTCGTAACTCCGAACGGTACTGCTGATGAGTCTGGCGAGCGAACCAACGTAACAGTGCGGGCTCCTGCTCGCTAACCCAGTCGCTAGCGTCAATATGCTCGGGTAAAGCTAAGGGCTCCCCCAAGCTGTTTAGGATGTGAAGATCAGTGTCAAGCTCGGGGCAGTCCCAATATGTAGGGTCTGCTTTAACAGCTTCAATGGGGTTAGGCATGGATGGCCTTTGGTGGGGTTCCCGTTAATCGTCTCATACTTTAGAAGAAACCGCAACCCCAAAACCCGAAACGCACCAACATTCGCCAATCGTCTTGTTTTTCCTGCCTTTCCTGTTATTGTGCTTTCGTACAGTATCGCCCCATCATGGCAACCCAGCTTGAAATCGAACAACGCCAATCAGTCATCCGTGGATGGCTCGAATCTGGCATCACGCATTCCAGCGCCGCGACAATGGCATCAGTCCGATTCCATATCAGCCGATCCGTCAGTTATGACGCTATCCGTCAAGCACAGCAGACCATAGATTCAAGTGACGACGGACCAGCAGAATCCGAGCAAGACCTGGAACCGCTTTCGATTCTCGCAACGCTTCAGCATCATTTCAACATTGCCGCCGCAAGTGGAGACGTACCAGCCATGGCGAAGCTGGTTCAATCCATGGACAAAGCCCGGGCTTGGCGCGGCCTAAAGCAAGAGAAAGCGTCACCGCTGCAATCGCCCCACGCTTGAAACCGTGCCAACTAAAACCACCCATCACAAAATTATGAACAAAGAACTTTTATCTGATGCAGACGTAAAGTTTGCAATCGTCAACGCTCTCGCTTTTTATGCTGAGTTCCACGACAACGCTCTAGAGGATGTTGACCTTAAGTTCTGGCGTCGATGCTTTAACGCCGATGCCTCAGATTTAAGAGAACATCACGACTTAACCGTCGACAGATTAGCAACAAAGATGGCAAACCATCACGGCTGAAACCGTGCCAGCTCCGACATAGGGGCTGGCTTTATTTTCGCATGGCTTATTGCAAATGCTTCTCAATAGCAATAAACCACGGCACTACGGCACTACGGCACCGCCCTGGCGTGAACCACGTTCCAGCCGCTGGCGTGTGTATGTAGGTATCCTTATATGCAAAAGCCAGCCGGTCATTTTTGTATGTCAGCCGGTCATTTTTTTGCGTGCCCGCGTTTAGTGCTGCTCACCATGGGCGATGGACGTTCCACCTCGAAATATTTTGTAATATCCACGTCGGTGCATCACGCGACCCGCTGTGCGCTGGCGGCATGTGGAAGCACGTTCCAGCTGCTTGAATGGCAAATTAGGCCCTGGCCGCTTGAATGCGGCGATCTCGGCAAGGGCGAATTTTTAGCATCCTGCTATTCGTCATGAATGCGATTTTTCGAGGCCCTTTAGGCCCGAGAAATAACGTTCCACCCTTTCCTTGAACCTGGCCTCAGCGCCAATCAGTTCTAGTGCGGATAACTCGCGGACTTGCGGTGCTCCGGTACGGCGTGCCACCACGATTAACGCTCCAGCCGCTTGTATGCCGGTCATTTCACGTAGTCCCAGCGAGTATGCACCGCACTGGTCTATGTAGTTTTGTAACATGTCCTCGTTTCTTTCGCGGACGCTGGTCTTCCAGTCCACTACATAAAGACCTTTACGGTCCTTTACCTCCAGCAGGGCGTCTGCCGTTCCAGCAAATCCAAGCGGGTGATGAATGCTGAACTCAATCGCATGAATGGCCGCCAAATTGGATTCGATCCAGCCTCGTAATCCACGGGCATAGCCTGATGCGCTCCAGGCAACCCTAGGTGCGCTTTGAATGGCCTTATCGAGTGCCCAGCTGGTGATGGCTGGTGGGCAACGTTCCAGGCCCTCCTTGTTGTCCTTTAGGCTTTTCCGTTTGGTGGCGGTTTGGATGGCGAGTTTTCTGGTGACTCGTAATAGACGTTCCGCGTGATCATGGGCAAGCGTTCCACGCTTTGCAGCCATGTCTCGGTCTTCTGTAGCAGTTGGTCTAGTGAGCCACCGTTCCAGGGCTTGTTGTTGCCATTCGGGTGCCGTTTCTTTGAGGATGTGCGTAACACTGTGAAAAACGCTGCCAGCGTCATCCCGATACACGCGGAAAGGGCCAGAATCATCACGTACCAGGGTACTTTTACCTAGGTTATTCAGCCTTTCCTGTGTTTGGCTAGCCATGCGTTTATAAGCTGATTTTCCTTCGGGACTATTAAGTGATATGAACTAACCCAGCCAACCTTATCGCCGACCGTGATACGTACCATCGAATCGGATTCTGTTTCAATCTTTGTTTCCGGCACCTTGCTTAAGTCCGGTGAACAGTCTGTGGTAGGGGTGCTTGGGGTCGTCTCGGCCATCGTCCATGTACATACGTTCCAGCCTATTCTGCCGTTCTCGTTGTTCTTGTACTTGTTCCCTAGAGGTCATAAAATACTCTTTCCCATATCTACTATAGCTACAAAAAAACCCCGTGCCATAGGAACACGGGGCCTTATTAGGTGCTAGGCAGCTTCCTTGAATGGATTACCACCAGCAATCAGCCTGGTGATGTCAAAACCAGCCTTTAATGCTGCGTCCCACGCTTTATCCAGCACCGCTTGGCTGGACTTACGGGGTACAGGCCGCAGTGTGTACTCCGTGTTTAGTCCTGAGCCTTCCTTGCTCAGAACAAAGTCCCATTCCATCAGGTTTTCGTAGTCTTCCATTTGAGAAAGACTGTCAAATTCCTTGATGATGCTCTTCTGGGTGATGCTCAGAACCTGAATGGTTCTTGACTCGTGGCTGTAGCAGGGCACAGCAATGGCGAATTTAACGGGTTCCGGTCCAGTACCTTCACGGTTCATCCGGCGTGAATAGCCTGGTCCCATTTCTTGCTCAACATCCGCAGGTGATGGATCGTCAAGAAAACGGAAGGGCCTTACGGTGCCGTCTGAAGCTTCGCCCCAGCACTCATAAAATTCGAGTGGCTCTTCGGCGAGTAGCGCAAAACGAACTTGGCTGCCTGCCTGGATTTTGCTGGGGTTTAGATAACCGCCGCCTGCGCCGCCTGCAACGGCCTCTTTGTTCTTTAGGAAACTCATTAAATGGCTTTAGCTGTGGGCTAGAACTGCCCGGTGCTTGGCCAATATAGCACATTGATGAGGGTGGACAGCTCCGCTACAATGAAAAGCGCCCCAGATTTGGTAAGACTCTAGGGCGCATGTCCATGTCTCCCTGTATGAGTTTAGCAAATGAATCTGCTGTCGTTTGTTCGGTCTTTGCCGAACCAGTGGGCAACAGCGCCTATCTACAAAAAAGGCGTTCCAATGCCAAAAGGCGGTGAAGCCTGCGGCAAAAATCCGCTTGGTAGGGCGCACCACGACAAGATGTCGCCCGAAGCCACGGCGATGGTCATTGAACGTGAACCCGAAAAGTTCCAGGCTGTTGGTGTTTTTACAGGACCACGCTCTGAAGGGCTGGTCGTCCTTGACGTTGATGCCAACCTCGGCGCTGTTGAGGCCAAGTGGGGCAAAGACTTAGCCAAGGCTCCACGCATTACATCGCCCAAGAAAGCGGCTGCAAAGTTCCTGTTTACCGTTCCATCCGAACTTTGGACTGAGGTATCGGACATAAGCCTTGCCGGTAGCGGTGAAGGTTGGGAAGTGCTCTGGGGCCGTCAAGGGCTTCTAAACGGTGCCTATCCCGCTGGTGGTACATATACGCTTGAAGGTGACCTAAACGCTGTTCCAGAGGCTCCTGGGTGGCTTCTAGAGCGAATGAAGCAGTCGTTCAAGGCCAAGAACGACAAAAAAGTCACTAAATCGGTCCGTGATGGCCGCTGGCGAATGCGTTCCACCGAAGAACGGATCGCCATTGCTCAGTCCTGTTTGTCAGTCATTCAGCCACAAGGACGCGGCTCTGAACAGCTCTGGTGGCAGATCGGGGCAATGCTCCAGTCCGACCTGCCTGGTGACGAAGGTCTCAACCTGTGGCGTGAATGGTCGCTCCAGGATTCTGAATACGAAGATGACTGGGCTGATGGCAAAGATCCTTGTCTAAGTCGCTGGGAAAATGGCTTCAAGGCCAACGGTGGTCTGGCCTTTGGGAGCCTTATTCGGCTGGCTGATCATTACGACCCAGAACGGGCACGCTTCACCCGTGATGGCTGCGGCGCAGTTGTTGATGAAGTGGAGGCCAAGCCTGTTCTCTATCAACGGGTTTCGCTGTCCTTTGAGGAAGTAATCGAAAAGGCTCGTTCCTATTTGGAGCTGGATAACCCCGCTGAAATGAACTTCAAGCTCAATAGCTTGGCCCTTGATGCTGGTTACCGCGACCAATTTGCACTCGAAAAACTAATCGTTGATCAGATTCAGTTTGAAGGCGCTAAGGGGCTTATGGATGTGTCTGCGCTCCAAGATTTAGAGGGTCAGCGCGAATACCTGATCCCTGATGTACTTCCGCATCCTTCCGTTGCTTTGATCTACGGCGCTGGCGGTGATGGCAAGTCCATGTTTGCCTGGACGCTGGCAAAGCACATCGCTACTGGAGCACCCTTTGTGGTCCGTGGCAGACACGTTCCAGTCCAGCAAGGCTCTGTGCTGCTCCTGAATGGTGACCAGCCGCTTCTACAGCTCAAAGAGCAGCTGGAAGAGGTTGAGTATCCGCTGGACTCCAACACCAAGTTGCTTACCGATTGGTCGCTCCAGCGTTATGCCCAGTTCATCAAGCTGATGGAAAAGGTCCAGCCCAAGCTTGTTGTTATTGACTCGCTGATCGGCTGCTCTGGTGGTAGGGCATTTGATGAAAACAAGAGTGACTTTGCAACTCCGTTGTATTGGCTGACCAGAAATAACGGGGTGCTGTTCCCTGCAACAACCATCCTGATCATTCACCACGCCAATAAGCAGGGCGGTTTCCGTGGCACCTCTGCCATTCGGGATGCTGTGGATAGCACACTTTCACTGCGTAAGCCCAGCAAGGACGAAATGGAAAAAAGTCCCGCTTTAGCGGACAGCCGAATCATCACCATTGAAAAATCGCGGTTCGGTCGCTCCGGTACTGCGCTCATCATGCGCCAGGAGAAAGACCTGAGCTTCTCTGTGGCTGATTTCACCCCAGAGGTCGATGACAGCAATACATCGCCTTCCAGCGTCACTGACAAGGTGCTCCAGCGGCTTCGTGTTGCTTACCCCCGCGCCTTTTCCAATACAGACCTCAATTCCGATCCAGTAGTGGGCGGAAAAACTGCCGCCATTCAGAAGTCGCTCCAACGGCTGGTGAAGCGTGGTCTGATTTCTGAGATTCCTGGAACTGGTAGGTACGGAAAAAAGGCGTACCAGGCTGTTCTCGCGTGTGGAGAGGTTGCATATGTGTGTCCACCCAAGAAGAATCCTTCCAGTGGAACGGATCTCAGGGTGGACAGCACCTCAGAAAAAGAAGAGGTGTCCACCCTAGATTTAGGTGCGGATACTGAGACTGGACACATTGCAGCTGACATAGGGGGGTGTCCACCCTCAGAACCCAGTGATGGTGCGGACTCTGCCCATACTGGACACTCAGGGCAATATCCCCGCGCGAAGGAGATGGACCGTACCAAGGAGGAATCGGACGCCCTGATGGACGCGGCCTGGAACAAGTGGTCCGACTGATCTAGGTTTGTCTGTGTAGTATGTGAGGGCGTTACCCGCTCTTGCATGCTGTCACAAGAAACCGAACTTAATTTCAAAGTGGGTAGATACGCAGACAGCCTGCCTGTTGAAGTTTGTGTAACTTTTGCCGCTGCTGATAGTAATAAACGCCCGTTTATTGAAGGTACGATTATTAACCCTTCGGCACAAATATATGATCGTTTAAATAACCCTGCTACAAGTATGCGATGTTATTGTCATAGCGATATGCCACTTCAGCAGCAACAGGAAACTATTGCCAGTATTGAGCCTGGCACTACGATTAGGGTGCTTGCTCAGCAACCATCTACAAAGTACGACAACAAAGCGTTTGGTACGCTCATTAGTTCTTTTAACACTTTTAAGTCCGAAAATAAAAAGTTGCAGTTACTTACGACCGGACCAGCACAGAAACAAACCCTTACCGTGAGCAACATGCCTGCGGATTTGGTGGAGCGTATGGATGCAAAATTGGATGATATAGATGTGAAAAGGACGTACTTTTTGAAGAAATTGATAAATAAATTCTTGGCTGGTGACTTTGACGAGGACTTCGTGTAGGATTCTGACGGGCCACTACTCTAGTAAACCTACTTACACTCATGCCTACATTTGATCTGCCCGAAAAGGTTCTTGCAGCTTCTGAAAACATCCTGTTAAGGGATCTGTTGGAATCACCTGCTTTTTCCTTCTGGATGGTTAGTGCTCTATGCAACGGAGTTCAGTCGTCCCACATAACCGACGAAAAGGCCAGTGAAGACGAGGAGTTTTTTGTTTTTAAAATGCAAAAGCTCCTTAAAGCTATTCCTATAGAAACAAAGCAAGCCTGCTTTAAGCAAACGGCTTTGCAGGTTGCGGCCAATAAAAATGCGAGTCGTGCCGGTAGAGAACGATTAGCCCATGTCAGAGTCATCGGGTAAATCGGGTAGCCAGCCCTTTTTGATCAGACCTTCCACTACTTCCTGTTGCGTTAAGTAGAGGCGGAGGAACTTGCAGGTCAACTCTTGCAGTTCCTTCGTGTCTTCACAGCTGGAGATTTTACGGGCGTACCGCTCGTAGACAAATTCACGGTTTGGATCCATCGTAAAAATGCTCACTACTACATTATGCTCAATGATTGGTTCCTGAGCCAGACTGGTGTCAGGTACTGCGGTCCAATGCAAGAATGGGCCACCATCACGTACTACGAGCTAAAAGGACCGACGCCCTATTTAGCAATTGTGCGGTATACGGCGTATGTAACGGACTTGTTGCCTATCAGTGTTTGTGAAAATTTGTATCACGACACGCCTGAAGATTTCTGCCGCTTGGAACGCGACATAGAGATTGCGCTCAATTCCGGTATTGATGCCAGTGTCATGAGCACCTACGCACATGAGTTCTTCCCCAGCATTACGGCACATCTGACATAGTGTGCTACTGTAAGCAAGTCGTTCGGAGCCCCACCATGGCCCACGCTCAACTAATCAGCTACAGCTACACCAAAGGTTCAGATGCCCTGTTTGTTCAGGCCATTGTTGATGATGCTGTTCAGGTCTTACCTGCAACACACCTAGATCCACCTGAGTTTGACTCTGCACACTGTCAAGCAGTCATTCTTTGGGACGAACCACTAGACCATGCAAACGCACCAACACGGGAACAGGTGCTACGCATGTTGCCCTGGATTACCGACTGGTGTGTCATTCCCCCAATTACTTTTGACACAGAGGACAACTAATGAAACAAATCACACTTGAAGAAGCCCTAAAGCTTGTTAGTTTTTGTTACGAGGGTTTCATGGGATGGCAAGTTCGCGACGTCAAATGTGACGTCTGGGGCGATGTTCATGGCAACGTCCGTGGCGGTGTCCACGGCGATGTCCGTGGTGACATCTGGGGCGATGTCCGAGGCACCATCTCAAGTGGGGGGTGGCAACTTGTAGAGTCTCCAGCCAAAAAACTTCAACGACTAGTCACAGAATCAGGCGACCAAGAACTGATTGACATATTCAACCAAATGGAGGACTCATGATGACTGATCCTGTCAACGCTCCAGCGCACTACCAAAGCAGTAGCGGCGTGGAGTGTATTGAAGCGATCAAGGCCGCAATGACAACCGAAGAATTTTTTGGTTATCTGCGCGGCAATTGCATCAAATACATCTGGAGGTATCGCCAGAAAAATGGCCTTGAAGACCTCCGCAAAGCCAAGTGGTACTTATGCCGCCTGATTTCAGAATTTGAACTTGACCCTTATGACGATCCTCTCGCATGAACTGTCCTAACTGCAATCGGTCACCACAAAAAGGTGACCGCTGGGTCACTCAAACTAAACCTCGTTTTGAAGCAAGCGTGGTTAGAGGCCGCAAATGTCCGGCCTGTGGTTACAAATGGTTTACAGCTGAAGTCCCAATTGTCTGCGACCTTGACTCCAATGATAGGGTTGCAGAGCTAGAGGTGATTATCAAAAGCCTCTTGCAAACCTCTTACGAAACTTTTCCTCTTTAATTATGTCTACACACCCATTTGACACCAGCACCTTTGCAAGCGTAAAACTTAAGAACGTTCCAAGCTACTTACAAAATGAGGCCGCAGATTACAACCTTCGGGTTGCGGCCTGGTTCGATAACTACGCTGTGAACGCTGCTCAAGTTGATCGCGCTATGGCCGACGAAGACAAGCTCTGGAAAATGCGTAGCGCAGAAGGCTGGGAAGCTGACGAAGGTGGCTGGTATACACCCACCGGCATCAGTGAGCATGACTGGGAACACGACTACGGAAACCCTTTCCCTGAAGAACCTGTTTGGGAAAATTACAAGGCGCTTAAGCGTTGCACAGCTGGCTGGCGTATAGACGACAGCGGATGGTACAGTCCCGAAGGCCAACACGAGTCCGAATGGACAGGCCCACTTCCTGAATACACACTTCTTTGAAGACCACCCATGTCTGACTACAACTTGTTTTTCGGTGTCGAGCATCTGCAGAAGATCTCGACATCCATTTCTATCGCCTTCGATACTGAAACGCTCCAGCTACAGCCTGAAATAGGCAAACTCCGTTTAATCCAGCTGGGATGCGAAGTTAGTAAAACTATCGTCATCATTGACTGCTTTGAACTAGATGCAGATGGTTGGGAAAAATTACGCCTGTTTTTCACCAATGGTGAGCGTTACTGGTTAGCGCACAATGCAGTGTTTGATCTTGGTTGGTTGCAGGAATATGGCATCTATGTACGTGGCCGGGTTGGTTGCACCATGCTTGCCAGTAAGCTCCACCACAATGGAACGCCTAACCTCAGGCACGGTCTAGCCCATGTGGCCAAACGTGTTCTCAAAATTGAACTCGACAAGGAACAGCAGCGGTCTGATTGGAGCGTTCCAGTCTTAAGTCGAGACCAGTTGGTCTATGCCGCTAAAGATGTTGAGGTGTTGCTGCAGCTGGACTATCCACTTACAGCAGCACTACAAAATGCACGGCTGTCTGAAGCTTATACATTAGAGTGCAGAGCACTTCCCGCTATGGCCCAGATGTGGCGTACCGGGCTTCCTTGGAACCGTACCAGTCTTGAGCAGCTTTGTAATGATTACCAACACGACATTCATGCGCTCGGTAGAGACTTTTTACGGGAACTTGATAATGCGCTTCCGGCGGAACATAAGCTCCCAAGAGAAGCAGCAAATACTCAAAGACTTTCAAAACTTCGAGACCTTGTCACGCAAATGGGGCACGACGACTCAGACTACGAAAAGTGGTATGCGGAAATTGAACAGATTGAAACGGCGCCGCAAACGTTTAACCTCAGGCCGAAAGCTACGGGTGATGCTCGCCGTGGGACCAAGCTAGAAGCAGGCTTTAACTTAAGTAGTCCCAAGCAATTGTTAGAAAAGTTCACAGCACTTCTGGGGGCAGTGCCAAAGGACAATAAAACAGGTAAGCCTAGTGCTAGTAGGGCAGCACTTCAGGATTACGCTGCGGACCACCATGTCATACAGACCTATTTGGCATGGAAGAAAAGTGAAAAGCGTCGTCAAATGGCTGAAGGGATCCTCGAAAAAATGGACCCGGATGGCTTTGTACGTGCCAGCTACCTCCAGCTTGGAGCGGAGTCAGGCCGTATGTCCTGCATCAAACCCAACAACCAGCAAATTCCCCGTGATACAGAGTTTCGGCAATGTGTTGAGGCTCCTGATGGTTGGCTACTTGTGGATGCGGATTTTGGTCAGATGGAACTTCGACTCGCTGCAGCAGTGGCGCAGGATGAAAAAATGACCAAGGCGTTCCAGGCTGGTGAAGACCTTCACACGGTTACCGCTGAGGCAATCGGCTGCACTCGCCAAATTGCAAAAAGCGCCAATTTTGGTTTGCTGTATGGGTCAGGCGCTAAAGGCTTGCGTAATTACGCTGCTAGCTCTGGTGTCACCATGACGGTTGAGGCCGCTGCAACAATTCGTAACCAATGGTTGAGCACTTATGCAGGTGTGAAGCAGTGGCAAAACCAGAATGCTGCAGACGCATCAAAGACAGCAAGTAACCGGTGGGCCGAAATTCGTATCCCAGGCTCTGATATGCGGCGCTTTCTGCCAGGTGACATGAACCGCCTTACGGTAAGGTGCAACACTCCAATTCAAGGAGCTGGCGCAGCCATCCTTAAGTGCGCCTTAGGCAACCTCTGGCCAAAGGTTCTTGAAGCTAATGAACAGGAAGTAAAAATTGCAGCTTGTATCCATGATGAAATTCTCTTACTTGTTCGTGAAGATAAGGCACAGCAGTGGGCGGACCAGCTAAAACAAGTAATGGAAAGCGCCGAAGCTAAGTGGCTGGGAGATATTCCGCCTCTAGCTGAACCTTCTGTAGGAAAGCGTTGGTCTGAAATTCACTAGGAAGTAGCGCAGCATGGTCAGCATCTATCGAACGCTTAGCGGGTGGTCCTTCCGTACCCCTCAGGGAACAGGTTGTTACCGTAGTCTTGCGGAAGTGATGGATGCTGCCTATGCCACCGGAGACAGGGCGGCAGATAGTTATGAAGTTCTTGCAGTACGAAATAGCGCGTGCCAGTACTGCAGATTTGCTCCGCGCAGCCAATTTCCTTGAGGGTGCTAGGGAAATAAGGCGGGGCTGCCGTAAACAACGCACAAAAGCTCGTAAGGATCAGCAGACTGGCTGGCGTAAGCATGTTGATAACGCACTTCTTTGGTAGCACAATGCTAGACTAAAACCTACTGGGCTACCACTTGATGGCAATTTGGCACGGAAATAAGACATATATGCAAATACTTCTTGACCCTCATAGGGCAAAGTTGCTGTTTGACCTAGCTGAAAAAGCCGCCGTACGTCCCACAGCTTGGGTTCGTAACGCGGTCTACAAAACACTGGAACGCGAGTACCCTTCTGCGATTTATAACGAGGCAGTTGCTAAAGATGAAGCTGTTTGGCGTGCTTCGGTGCGTAAGCGTGTTGAAGGCCGTATTAAGTCACGTAAAGCTTCTGAAGATTTCAAATAGGGGCTTTGTACTGTGCTACTCTTTTTGGGTTTACTACTTACTAGCCGATGACTCGCTACGCACTTAAGACAACACACGGAGCGCAAACTTTGTATCTTGCAGCCTACTATGCAAACTCCCCTAAAAACAACGGTATTCGCTTGACAGATAAAGCAGAAGACGCCTGCTCTTATGTGACTATTGAAAAGGCCGGTCAAGTGGCGCGTAGCCTTGAAGACAGCATCGGTTGCGTACCAAGCATTGTGGAAGTTTCTTACTGATGGACGGCTTTAGTGAGTATCTGAAAGACATAGTTCGGTATCCGCTCTTAAACAAAGAGCAGGAAATTCTGCTGGCACGGCAAGTGCAGGTTTGGGTTACATCTGAAAACCCTACCGAAAGAGAAATTAAGACAGGTAAGCGGGCATATCAAAAGCTCATCAACTGCAACCTAAGACTTGTGGTCTCTATTGCAAAACGTTACACAATGCGTTCCAGGCGCACAGAAATGTTCGACATTGTGCAGGAAGGGAACATCGGGCTTGCCCACGGCATCAAAAAGTTCGACCCAGAGCGTGGTTACGCTTTATCCACATACGTCTATTGGTGGGTTAGGCAGTCCATTAGTCGTTACCTGAGTTACCACGACCGGATGATTCGCATTCCGTCCCATGCCGGGGAAATACTGGCAAAGCTGCGCCAGTGGGCACCTCAATTTGAGCTTTCGCATGGCAGGCCACCCACCTTAGAGGAAAGCGCAGAATACTGTGCTACATCCCCTAAGCGATTGCGGGAATACCTGGAGCGCAGTGAAGACTGCATTAGCTTGGATAAAGTTGCACGTGGACTAGATTCTGACCACACCCTGCTTGAGCTTATTAGTGATGGTGAGCACCCTATGGAAAAGCTTGATAACCTTTTTTGCAGTGATACGGTAGACAGGCTTTTGACGACCTTAAACCCCGTGGATCGTACCATCGTGGAACGTGTATTTGCTTTTGATGGTGGTGAGCCGCAGACCTACATAAAGGTGTCAAAAGACTTGGGTATGTCTAGAGAACGTGTAAGGCAAAGATGCCACAAAGCCCTAAGGAAGCTTCATGTGCTTGCAAAACTTGGCACCTGCGGGCCTTTATAGTGGAGTGCCCTAATTGCGGTGCCTCAGGTAGAGGCGTCTTAAGAACTATAAGCACCCGTAGTTCACACGAAGTAGCGACTACACGGGTTAAAAAATGCGGTGTATGTTCCACACTTCTGTACTCAGTAGAAATTCCAGTGGCTGAAAACCACATTTACTGCCAAACCCACTACCACGCTAAGAGAAGTGTGGTGACACGTTTGATCTCTGCGCTTTATTCATGAGCAATGTTGAATTGGTCTGGGCAACCCCAGACGCTGAAAAGCTGATCGTTCGTATGGCGCGTGTTAGTAACCCGTCCAACGAAGACAACTGGGAAACCGGACCAGGGCTGCTTAGGTACCTTGCGAAGCACAAGCATTGGTCACCATTTGAGATGGCCAATATGTGCGTCCAAATTGACACAGAACGTGATATTGCCGCTCAGATATTACGGCATCGGTCCTTTTCGTTCCAGGAGTTTTCTACTCGCTACAGCAAAACACAGCCAGCCGAAGTACCTTATTTTCGGCGACAGGATTTTAAAAATCGGCAGAACAGCATTAGTGACCTACACCCAAAACATCAGGAAGACTTCCAAGCAGGTGCTGGTCGCATCATTGCTGATGCCTTTTTGTTTTATGACACCCTATTGGAACGGGGCGTTGCCAAGGAGACGGCTAGACGTATCCTGCCACTCTGTACTCCTACCACCCTTTACATGCAGGGGACTTTAAGGTCTTGGGTGCATTACATCCAGTTGCGGGCTGATAACGATACACAGCTGGAACACCGGCAGATCGCGTTCCAGTGTGCAGACGTGTTTAAGCAGTGCTTTCCAACGGTGTACCAGGCCGTTTTTCCTACACTAAACCCATGAAAGTCATCTTCTTAAACTGGTTTGAGCGCGTAGCTCTGCACGTATTGGTGCGTAGTCCGCGCATTGGTATGCTCGCCGTTAAAGAAATGGACGGCCCGTTGCTTTTTATCGCTAACGATCCTTTCGATGGAATGCCCATAGGCGATAGTATTCCAGTGGCAAATCAGTTAGAACACATATACCGCAACTCGTCTAACTGACTAGGGCTTCACTGTTCTGTCCATTCGGAAATGCGGGCTTCGCGGGCTTCGTTCCAGTAGTCACGCTCTCTGTACCATTCCTGCCAGTCTTGGCCTGATTTCTGGCTATTGCAGGAAAAACAGCAGCCTACTAAATTGCGTTGTTCTGTTATACCGCCTTTCCATTTTGGGACTACATGATCTAACGTTGCGTTCTTGCCCAGCGGTTCGGCGCAATAGGCGCAGCAGTAATTCCATTGCTGCAAGATATGGTCACGAAAGCGCACCTTGGCTTTTTTACGGGATATCAGCTCAGTCCCGTCGATCTGGTGGTCCACTACCACCGCTCAATAGACTGCAACAACCTATTTGACTTGCAGCTATTTGTATGGTAACGCCGGGAAAACTACGGTGTTGACCAGACGCGGCCCTCTTCTATGCGACGGCGGCGTAATCCTACCTCAAAATGCGATCCAGGGTTTCGATAAAGTAATAAAGCATCGGGTACTCGACTCCATTCGCGGTTTTCTAATGCGCGGCTGATTGTTTTAAACCCTGGGAGGCCGTAGAAGTACGCTCCAACGTTAAAAGCAAAGCTAATTAATGTTGATTTTTGATTGGAACGCATACTCTCCCAAAACGGTATGTTGGCTTCAAGAATTTCTGCAATGCGTTGTATCTCTAAAGTCAACATTTCTTCTGCTCTTTGCTGGGTAATACTTTCGCCTAGCCTCACGGCTAAGCCTTCGGGATATCGGGTGTTCCCATAGCCAATCGTTGGTACGCCAGCAGGACACAAATATGAAGTTAAATGACAACCTTCAAATTCTTTAATAAGCTCCACCGCCGCGCCGTAACTTTTGTCGTTTACAGCCGAAATCCATGTTCCGTACCAGGGCTGGTTACGGTTAAGGATGTCTGGCTGTACTTTTAAGATTGCGGCCTCAAGCTCTACTAACGCAGCACTCTGGTGAGGCAGTTTCCGGTAGTAGCGAAATAGATCACTCAGGTGAACCGGAGTGTTTGGACTCATGCCATGGTGCGCGAAGGTGCAAGTCGTCAAGGCGCTGGGGAGGTGGTACTGCAGCAGGTTGCGTTACGTGCCAGTTCTCTTCAGCTTGGTCTAGTTTTTTGGGCAGCGTTGCGTAAAACTTACGCCCTTGAATGGCCGCGTGGAGTCTGCTCCATAAAGAGCGGGTGCTAAACAAGGCGATCCAACGGCCATCAGGGGGTATCAACCCTTTTTTGTGGACTTGAGGCTGCGAATCGCAGTAAACAGCATTTGAATGATGCTGTTGTCTTTTAGCTTGCTCATGCCGATAAGTTCTGATGCTGCAGCGACGACAACCCAAAAAGCAGGGTGACTAAGGATTTCTTCGAGATTCATGGAGTCCAGAACTTTCTCTAATACTAGCCTTGTGGGCTTTTGTATTCCAAAGCAGTGATGCGGTTTCCGTGGTCGTTAAGGCGCTCGTAGATTTCCCGTCGGTCAGCAGTGGCTTGAACTTTTTCTGCCTTCATGTCTTGGTGCAGGTCTTCAAGCTTTGTTGCGATGGATTCAACGCCAGCTGTGAGGCGGATAACTGCTTCACGACTTTCGCTGCTACGTCTGGTAAACCCAGAAAAGCTCATCCCAGCAACGCCTATAGATGCGCCTAGAATTGCGGCGTAAATTTCAATCACGAACCCTAGCTGAATTATTTCAAGTCTAAAGGGTCTGGCCTACCAGATAAAATTGCCACGGCACGCTTGTAAAATAGGCAGTCTGTCTTGTTGGCTTTCTCTAGGGCTTCTTTTACGCGCCGCCAGTTGGAATACTTTCTTGAGTCCATGTCGATCTCTTAAAAAAGAAAAACTACCCTGCGCCTAGCGCCAAATCTTAAGCGGAATCTAGCTGCTTGGGCAGTCAATACATACTGCCTTTGCAGTGTGACTGATTTTCCTGATAAGGCAAAGGCTACAGCTTCAACTTCAACCTCTAGTGCCGTTCCAGCTTTTTGTAGATTTACGTTTAAGCCAGTCAGCACCAAAGATTCGGTGCTTGTATTTAGGCTTTCAAAATCAGCCGTTGTTGCGTCGTTCCCTGTTAATACAAAAGTTTTGACCTCAGGAACAATTAGGGACTGCTTTAGCAGTAGATCGGGTTGGCCCGTTCCAACAAAATTGCCAATGTCAGCACTTAAGGCCCATGTCCGTGGCAGGGACACTGCATTGCCAGTAAGAGCAAAAGCGCCTGCACTTACTGGAAGCTCTAAGTTTCCAGCACTTGCCAGCGACAATGTTACGTCGTTCCCGGTAAGCGCAAACAACTGAGCATCACCGCTCAGGATGCTGTCCGCTATAAATGAAGCATCACTGCCGATGACGTTGAACGCACCAGAAATGGCGGCTAGATTGCGGTCAACTCGCAGCGTTGTTGCCTGACCAGTGAGGACACTGCTGCTGAGGTCAGCGTTTAGGGAACTGGCTTTTAGCAGGCCCGTATCGTTGCCTGTGACTGCAAAATTACCAGCCTCTGTTGATAAAGATCGACTGTTGAGGAGACCGGCTTCGTTACCAGTAAGTGCAAATGCTCCGGCTAAAGCCTCTGTTTTTTCTGTCTCGCGGAGCGTTGCGGCGCTGCCCGTCAACGTAAAACTGCCAACGATTAAAGCAACTTCATACGCACCTAGTAGCGTGAGTGCAACAGTATTGCCGGTGAGCGTGAATCCGCCTGTCCCAGCGGTCAGATTCCACGTTCGAGCAAAAACAACGCTTGGGCCTGTCTCGGTAAAATTCCCAGTGCCACCGCTGAGGAAATAAACCTCAGACAGGACAGGACTGCCGCCAGTTAGCGCAAACGTACCAACGTCAACTGGAGCGAGAATCGTTTTAGTAAAAACAGCACTGTTGCCTGTTGCGTTAAACGTTCCAAGGTCGCTTGTCAGTATGTACTGCTTTGTGGTCGTGACGGCTTGCCCGGTCAGCGCAAACGTTGCTGGGTCTGCTTCGAGAACTTCTGTTTTGCTTAGTGTTACGTCGGCACCAGTAACGCTGAATGACCTAGTGTCAGCAGTTAGCACTTGTGCTTGCGTAAATCCCGCATCGTTGCCGGTTAGCGCAAAGGATCCAGCATTTACGTCTAGGTTTGTGACAACGTGCAGCCCTGCATCATTGCCGGTCAGTGCATAGGACTGAACATCAGCGGCGAGGCGCTTATCTTCAAGAAATCCTGCCGCTTGGCCTGCCAAGCTAAACGCACCGGGATCGGCACTCAGTCTTAGTCCGGAAAAAAACGTTGCGTCATTACCGGTCAGGCTGAAAGCGCCTTTATTAGCTTCTATCTGTCGGTCTGTTGCAAAAACAACATCGTTCCCCGTGACAACATACGACCGAACATCAGCCAATAATTCCGGCTCCGCTGAGGCAGCCTCAATAATCGCTAAGTAGACAGCAGCAACATCGTCAGAGGTAGTACACGAAACACCTACGGGGCGGCTGCCTTGCCCTGCAACAGTTTCTCTGTATAGACCAGCTACTCTTGCTCCAAAATCAATAGTTTGGACAGCCGTAGAGTTAGCACCTGGCGTTATTCTGCCGGACTGGTTGCCAAAAGCGCCACGCCCTGAATAGAGCCCTAAGTATCGAATAGAGTTTGCGCCTGGGCTTCCGTCGTCAACGTTTTCTTCGGTAAGTGTCTGGTTGTTTTGCTCTACCAGAACTCCGGCTGTGTCTGTATCTGCTGCCGCCGTGACTGTCGCAACAGTCGCGTACATCACGTTGGAGTTATTTGTTCGATTGACTGTTACTGTTTGGTTCCCTGATGGAAGCCCAGACCCTGCGAAATAAGCAACAGTTCTGCCGGGTTCACCGCCAATGTCAACAGCGTTGGCCCCGGTGACACGGCTTAATGTTGTTGAGCCGTAAGTGACCGTGCCTGCGTCGTCGTTGAAGCTGTTGATCGTATGCACGAAAACAAGTACTCCCTGCGGAGTGCTTGTCTGAGTATGGGTCCAGTTAAATGACCCTTGGTTAGACGAACCTGTTGCGCCAGTATGAGACTCCGATGAGGAGGAATGAATAACAGCCATTTTTCAGCCTCCTCAATTTTTAGTTAGGCCAACGTTAAAATTCCAGATGCATCAAACGTGATAGTGAAGGTTTCGCCATTTAATAGATCAACGGCGGAACCGTAGTCGTAATAGCCAATCAGTTCGTCACTCGTCGCAGTGTCGTTATAGAGCGCCACGTACCTGAAAGTTGGCACGGTGCCGGATGCTGTCAACACAAGATCGGCGGCGTCCAACGTGTATGTGCCGCCTGTCTGGGCAGATGTAACTGATGTCAAGACTCGGCTTGAGATATTTGAGTACGAAATCTCTGTGATATTTGCGAGCACAGTGTTCGCCGCCGCAGGAGCTGAATTTGTTAGCGCAATGGTTAAAGTGTCAGCGCCCAAGTTGTGAACGCCCTCAGAAAGAGCTTCCACGAAAGAATTGAACTTGTTGAAACTAGCCACAGGGGAAATTTAGCTTTTGACTTAAATTTTAGCTTAGAACGCAAGGCTCGCGTTGAACTCATCAACCGTTCCAGTAACGGCGGTAATTTCAAGCCAAACCCAGTTGCCGGTAGGGATTGGCTGGTTCTGAACGGTCGCTGCGCTGCCAGTAGTTGTATTTGTAACGGTGTCAGAAATAGTTGCAAGAGACCCTATAGCGGTGCGATCAGCTGCATACCTGATTTCATAGGTCACTGAGCCACCAGAAACCAATCCTGTCACATCCCTGAGCGTTGTTGATCGCGCAGTCCGGAACAATGTAAAGCTATCGCCAGCGACAGGCTCGGCTATTGTTGCGCTGCGAGCAGCAGGAGCCTGGTTTTCCCAACGCTGGTTGTCATCGTTCCAAGCAATTAGGTCGCCGGTTTCTTCGCCGTCAATGTCTACATCATGTAACAGATACAGGTTGTTGCCTGTTGTTGCCCTAACGAAAATTTCGCCATTTACGGCGTCACTTTGAACAGTTACGGCAACGGGCAGTTTTAAGTTTGGTGCCCCAAGCAGGTTTTCTTCTAGGACTAAATCGCCAGGATTTACGGTACACGCCCAAAGCAAAGAGTCCGGGGGATAGATAGATGTATCGATTCCACGCACATAACCGTTCGTGCATACAAAACCAAAGCCGTTCTCTGCAATGTCCTCTGCAAGGATTCCAAAAAACACGTAACCGGGGTAAGTCCCGTCAGCTACCAGTACGCCAACTTCAATTCGGCCTGTGACCTCATCCGCGCCTAAGAACATCGCAACTTGGCCCTTGATCATCCCTCCAGGCTGCACGCATTTCACATAAACGTGAGTGTCTTGGCCCAGACATTCCGTTACAGCAGCATTGCGCTTGACTCCTAAGCATTTGTCTGGATCGCTCCACGCTATTTGCCCGATTTTTGTGATCGAAACGGCTTGCGCCGGGTCAAGTCGAACTGAACCCAACTCAGGCTGAGATGTCCAATCTGTGTCGTAGGTTGATGCGCTGGATTTGACTAAAACGTTCTTCTCTGCGCCGCCAAGGGCTACGCCTGCACCATTTTGGCCTGGGGTTTTTACTGTTACAACGGCAACTTCACCGCTTTCATCAACAGTGACAGTGTTTTGAGCGGTAGTAATATTGACGCTTGTCACGATGTGTAACCCTCGGAAACTTGAATTGTTCCTTCTAGATAGTATTCTTTGATTCCAGCTGTATCAGTCAAAAGTACGTCATAATACATGCTGTCAGGAAGCGTTTCGGTTTGTGTGTCGGTCAAGCTTATTGAGATCTGTCCTTCTAGTGGGTTTGTGTATGCGACGGAAAAATCAGCATATTTTGTAGTGCGTGCTTTGTTCCATGCTTGGGCAGCCGCGACCCAGCCGTTTAAGTCAATTGCAGCGTCGTTGCTGTCTTTGAACTGCAGCGAAACGTTGTAGTCTGCGCGACGTTGCAAGGTGATGTTATAGGTTCCTGGCTGTACAGTCATGGTTTGGCCCCTCTAGTACATTGTATCAAGACTCTCTTATCCTGCGGATTGACGTAATCCATGAGTCAGTACCTGTTGTTGTCCAAGATCCCCATGAGTAATTAGCTACAGAAGGAATAATTTTATACGCCAAACCTAATGATCCTCTAAAGGCTAGTACATCTTCGGTGATTAAAGTGCTATCAGTAGGTGCGCCCATAGGTGAAGCGTTGTCGTCATCGACAAAAGCCTCCAATATTACAATTGAATCTTTTGCTAAAAGCATAGTTGTGTTGTTGTGGGTTGGTGTGCCAGCTGTTGAAGATGATGCGCTTTGTTTTTCGTCGATGTCGTATAAACCTGTTTGGTTAGGTGATCGGAGTGCAAACGCTATTCCGTAGTTTGGTGCTTGCCCACTAATTGAAAACGACAATGTCGATGATGTTGAAGTGTGAAGTTTTGTCCCTACATAGCGACCAATATCTGCCGCAGTAGAAAAATCTTGAACTTGGGTTGTAAATCCAGTTACTGTGCCGGGGGTATTAGTATCTGAGCCCACTGCTACATAAATCAGGTCATTTTGCTGCAAGTTAGATAAAGAAAACGTTGTTCCGTCTGCTCTGTACCTATGAAAATCGACAACTGACCATGTTGACGCTGCGGCGGAACCACTTTGAGCAAATAGAGCTTGTTGAATACCCATCAGGTTAAACCTGCTCCACTAATAACAAACTCATCTGGGCCCACACAAAGCAACGTAGCAAGCCCACGTTGTGCCAAGGTTCGTTGCCCTGTTGTTGAAGTACCCGCCAAACGCATAGTTACGCCTGAGCCGTCGTCGATGGTTCGGTCAGATGAACTGTCGTTATACAAACTAATTGCGTCTCCCGCGCTAAATACACTTGGTGGGACGGTAATTGTGCCGCTTGTAAAGTTAATATGCTTGCCGTTATCACTCGCAATAAGGGTGTAGTTAGACGATGTAGACTTTTGAGGAATACCGGCTGGACCGGCTACTTCAACAACACTCCCGTTATCTTTTTTTGTAAATACAGTGCCGTCTGCTGTGTTTATAAGCAGTTCTGCAGTGGACGTAAAAGCACCAGAGCCAGGTGTCCCAGTGCCCCTTTTATGGCGAATGTGAGTAGCCATCTTTAGAATGTACCTCCGTCGATAGCAAAGCCTGAAGTGGCTCCGTTTTCAAGAAATGTCACCAAATCGCTTAAGGCAACCTGAACCATTGTACCGTTATCGTTGACAACCACCCTGTCGCTTGTACCCAAAGTGGTGGGGGTTGCAGCCGTTCCACCGTCCAGTTTATTGAGTTCAGGTGTAGTTACTGTTGCCCCGTCTAAGATCGCAACTTCCGTTCCGGTTAAAGCTGCCAACGCTGTAGCTGTGCCGGATGCCATACCAGCAAGCGTGGTTAGTTCAGCATCTAATGCCTGTTTTGCATCTAGCTGCGTCTGGATACTTGAAGTGACTCCAACGCTGTAGTTCAACTCAGCTGTTGTTGCCGTTGCTCCGTCTAGGATTGCAGCTTCCGTTCCACTCAGTGCTGCGAGTGCGGTAGCTGTACCGGGTGCCATACCAGCAAGCGTGGTTAGTTCAGCATCCGATGTCTGTTTTGCATCTAGCTGCGTCTGGATACTGGATGTGACACCATTTACATAGTTGAGTTCCGTTGTAGTTACTGTTGCCCCGGCAAGCACATTCAGTTCCAGCGTGGTAGCTGTTGCTCCATCTAAAATCGCAACCTCTGTTCCGGTAAGTGCTGCAAGTGCTGTGGCCGTTCCGGATGTCATTCCGGCCAGAGTGCTTAGTTCAGCGTCTGAATTTTGCTTTGTGTCTATCTGTGTCTGGATGCTTGACGTAACACCACTTACATAGTTCAGCTCAGTAGTTGTTACTGTTGCTTCGTCTAAGATCGCAAGCTCGGTTGCTGTGAGTGCAACTAAATTGGTGGCCGCTCCTGATGTCATGCCAGCAAGCGTGGTTAGCTGAGCGTCACCCGCCTGTTTTGCGTCTAACTGTGTTTGAATGCTTGAAGTGACGCCATCTACATAGTTAAGTTCAGCAGTTGTTAGCGTTGCTCCGTCTAAAATTTCTACTTCAGAGCTTGCTAAGGCGGCAAGTGCCGTTGCTGTTCCTACTTGCAGCCCTGAAAGCGTGGTCAGGTCAGCGTCGTATGCTTGAACATCAGTGCCTATAGCAACGCCAAGGGCTGTTCTGGCAGCACTCGGTGTAGTTGAACCCGTCCCACCATCGCCTACTGCAAGCGTGCCGGTAAGCGAGGATGCGCCTAAATCAACCGCAAGCTCAGTCGATTCGATGGTACACCCACCGTCAGCCTTCAAATCTACGCTTACTGTTGTCCCAGTAACGTCTATTCCGTCCCCAGCAACAGGCGCACTACCGCCACCACCGGAACCAGCACTTATCCAAGCACTGCCGCTCCAAATCTTAAGTTCTTCCGGACTAGCACTTGTATCTAGCCAACCTTCGCCTACAGAGTTTCCGGCACTACCGCCAGCTGCAGGGGCTACATTGGGTGCTGTCGTGCCAACGTGTATAGGACCGACCTTTATAAGGTCTGCACCAGTTGAGTCCTTAAAAAATAAACCAGGACTTGCAGCATTGGTATTGATCGCAAGTTGACCATCAGCCAAACTCGTTGTTGGGCGTTTGGCGCTAGTGCTGCTACGAAGGTGCTTGTATGTAGCCATGCCTTAACTCCTTGCCGGACGGCGTTACCACAACAGTCTAGTATTCGCCTTCGTCAATTTCCACGTCGTACTCAGCAATAATTTCAGTTAGGTTTTTGTACTGCACGTAGTAGTCAGCACTGCTTATTTTCACCAACAAATCACCGGCTATACCGCCATGTGGTAAATTTTCGCCGTTGTAATTAAAGTTGGACATCAGTAAGAGCCTTCATCAACAACCCCTACGGCCATTGAGCCCGTGGTGTTGTCAACAGTAATTTCGGTGCTCTCACGGACAACCCCTGAGACAGTAATTGTTGCAATCTGAGTTCGCCCCCACAATGTGTCTATAGCTGCTCCAGCGTCTGCAACCCCGGTAAATGGCGGTGTTAAACCTGTACCGTCGTAAGTTACGCTGCCTGCGTCAATTACGCTGATGCCAGCACCTACAAGGTTGACGTGTGTCCAAGTTGTTCCAGAGCCTGGGCTCAGAACCCAATCGCCAACGTCTAAAGCAACAGCAGGCGCTGGAGCTGTTCCCGTTCCAGCAGTTGTTACAAGCAAGTACACGCCAGAACTTGCCGCTGTCGGTGCAACTAACGCAGAACCAACAATGAGACCCGCCTCTGAGCCATAGTTATTTAAACTTGCAATCGTGTTTGTGTTCGCGTCATAAGTACCAGCAAAACGTAGGTTGGCTTGCGCCCCAAACTCATTGTTTAGCGGCAAGTAATAGCCTTCTGGCGGGTCAACTTGCCCAACCCAAACGTAAGCCGTGCGATCTGTTGGGTTTACCCAAAGCTGACCCGCAAATTCTGGGGTTGGTTGACTACTGCTTATTTTTGCAATGCCATAGTCAGCCAGTTGTGATGCTGTAACGCTATTTGCAGCTAAAAAAGCAGATCCAAATGTCCCGCTTGTAATCTTGTTTGCATCTAGGCTGGGAATGTCTCCTGCCTCTAAGGTAGTGCCAGATATAACAACACCTTTTGCATTAACTTGAACTTTGGGGTAAATACCGGCGGTCACTCCAGAATTGCCTAGCGACAACGCCCCATCAACAGCAACCGTTACATCAGGGCCAGGTACTTTAACGCCACCGATTGTGCTATTAGTGGCAAGTGGGATTGCACCGGTTGGAACGGTGTCGGCCACACTGACGATGCTTCCGTGCTCGTCATACTCAATACCAAGTTTTGTAGCGGCTGTAATTGTGTTAGCAATAGAAGCTGCGCCTGCGCCGTCAACACTCAATCCGCCAGCAGAAGGAACTGAAACAGCTCCTAGTATTGTGGCCGTAGCAATAGGTAAATCAGCAGACGGTATTGATCCCGTATTTGATGTAATCAGTCCTGTCGAATCCCAAGTAATACCGCCTTGCGTTCCAGCTGTAACCGTGTTGGAAATTCCAATACTCCCGGAGCTTTGGTCTAAGCCACGGTCAGTGACGGCCCCTAATGCTGTGTTTGGAACGGTGCTAGCACTTAATTTTGACCCGTTAATAAAATTACCTACTTTGTCATCAGTAATTGCGCCGTCTTGGATTTTTTCTGTGGATACAGAATCCACACTTAGTTGCGTGCTCTCTACCGTACCAGATGCTATCTTGTTGCCGTTAATTCCTGTCGCTAATTTTGCGTCCGTAATTGCGGAGTTAGTAACAGCCGCAGTGTCTACACTGCCATCAGCTAACTCTGAAGATCCGACTGCATTAGTTGCGATCTGCGTAGCCGTGACAGAATTTGCATTAATTTTTGAGCCGTCTAAATCACTAATTTTTGCATTACTTACGGTTGCATCAGTGAGTTTTGCACCGTTAATGCCTGGTGCGACCTTTGCATCTGTAATAGCGGAATCTTGTACAGCTGAAGTATCAACGGATAAGTCTGCAAGCTCGGTCGAACCAACAGCGTTAGCGGATAATGCGGTCGATGTAACTGCGTTTGCGGCCAACTCCACTGCGCCAACAGAACCGGCGTTTAATTTCGCTCCATCAAGGCCGATAATTTTAGCATCGCTAATAGTTCCGTCAGCAATTTTTACCCCATTAACTCCAGTGGCAATCTTTGCGTCGGTTACTGCTGCAGTTTGGATTGCAGCGGTATCCACGGATAAGTCGGCAAGCTCGGATGCCGTAATACTGTCAGCCGATAATTGAGTTGTCGTTATTGATCCAGCAAGTATTTTTGCGCCATCAATATTGATTCCTATTTTGGCGTCTGTAATTGCTGCGTCCAGTACAGCAGCGGTGTCAACAGCATTGTCCGCCAACTGTGTTGATGTAACTGAATTTGTACCCAGTTGGTTGGCAGTAATAGTTCCAGTAAGTATCTTTGCGCCGTCTACATCGACAATTTTTGCATCGCTAACTGAAAGAGAAAGTAGCTTTGTGCCGTCAATGCCCCCGGCTAACTTAACGTTTGTGACAGCTCCATCCTGAATAGCCGCAGTATCTACAGATAAGTTGGCTAGTTCACTGCTACCGATAGCATCCGGTGCAATTTGGCTCGATGTAACGGAATCCGCCACAATCTTCGTGCCAATAAGGCTAGTTATCTTGTCGCCTGAAATTGCCCCGTCAGCAATAAAGCTGATACCAAAGGTCAATAGGTCTGATGCCGTCAGCCTTTTAGTCTCAGAAGCTGAAAGATCTGCTATCGCAATGGGGTCCGTACCTTGCAGGTCAGAACCCGCCAGCAGAGGTAGCCCAGAAATTTCTAAGTCAGGCATTCAGGCTCTTTATTCGTGCTACTAGTCTAATGGCTGCTAGGCTGTTTCCTCTTGTAGCAATGCACCGTCTTGGTTGCTTTCAAGCAAAATCTTGTTTGAGTCCTCTTGAAGGATGTAACTAAGCTGTGACTTTTCGCGTAGCGTAATTAACCCAGTTGTTACAAAATCAATTTCAGTTACAATTGCCTCTCCTGGCTCAATCGACACCTGAACACTGCTAACGATGCAGTCACACTCGTACCAAACAGAGGAACTACTCTCCTCGTTTTTGTACAAATAGAACTTACCCCTAAACGCTGCGCCTTGCTGCAGCCGAAGGACTAGACGCGCCAGATACACCGAAAATTCAGTTGCTCCTGCTCCGGTGGTCGTTTGGTGTTCCCAAAAACAAGACATGCGGCCCTGTCCGCTAATTAATCCGGCGTCAAACTGGTCTTGAAAATCTTGGCATAAGGATGAAGTTTGTATCAACTCCCTGCTTGTTGTCATGTCGAAGCGGCGGACCTGAGCAACAGGTCTAAATACGTCGCTTCGTGTTGTGATCGTTATTTCCTTTGTCGCGCTGGGCGCAGTTAATGCCAATGCATCGGACATTTCACCTGCTAGTGCTAGTGAGAATGTGCTGTAAAGCCTTATACCGCCAATGTCATCAACATGGACATAACCTGTCCAGTCCGGGTAGGTGTGGCCGCTGACAAGCTCTAGCGTTCCACCACTCTCGGTTGCAATCGTTACTAAGTCGCCACTAATTAACGCCCCAAGCGCAAAGTCTACGCTGAAACGTTTGCGGCTGACATTTACATCAGATTGCGCCAGCTCACTACGAAGGCCACGACCCGTTCCAACACGTTGGAGCTGAATTTCGCCTTCACTGCCTAAGTAGATAGACATGGTTTACAAGCTATTTTGAACAGCAGCACCATCAGCTTCAAAACTGATTTCAACAGATACAACCTCCCCAACAGCGCAATTCATTGCCGCATTGGTGATGTAAGCGGGGATTGTGATCGTTTTTCCGTCCACCTCCAGTTTAAAAGTCACTTGATCAGAGGCCGCATTGTCACCATCCCCCACACCTGTTCCATTCTTTACGATTTTATTGATTAGCTGAGAAGCCGTTGAATTGGAGCCGTAGTACAGTACTCGGCAACTGCCAGTGGTTGAACGAGTGCTTGGAACAACAGTCCTGTCAGTGTCGCAAAGACTCGTAGTATCGAGCATCTGTTGAGTTGTAGCCCATGACCAGTTCTGGACTTTTGCTTCGCAACCTCCGCTTGTCGCAGACGTACCAGAGCCAAAGAACAGCTTTCCGTTGATGCCGCTAGTAAAAGCCATTGCAGGTGCGCGTTCGTTTCCCTATTCTAAACGCCGTCTATGTAAGCGGTAAAGCGGCAAGACACATCACAGATATTACGGAACTTATAGGTCACTGTCGGAGGTTCCGCAAAGCGCCATCTCAATGGTGAACCTTCCTTCATCCTTGCTTGCATTGTGCTCCCAGCGCAATCCATCACCCCCGAATTAAAATTGACCTGATTCCATAGGCCGTTTGAAGCTTCGTAAGCGTTGATAATGCTGTTCGCATCCCTGTCTTCAATGTTGGAAAAGAGAAGAGTCAGCTCGGCATCAAAGTTCTGAGCACCAAACTGGACAACACTCGTTGCGCCGTTAAGAGCTTTAAAAAACGTCTGTGGGTACGTCCCAGGTTTATAGGTTCGGCTTGTTGGCTTGAGATTCGGAAACGTAACAGACATTATTAAGAAGCATCCACTATGAAGTGGCTGTTGGTGACGCCCCCCCAGTCTAAAGTGCGTAGCGACCCCGTACTTGTTAAGGGGGCAAAACTTCCCGCCACTTCCACAAGACCATCATCTGCGTAACTTAGACTTTCAAGTTTGTAAACACGGTGTTGGGGATTGTTCTGCAGTGAAACCGCAAAAATCGAGCTTCGCAATGCAAAATTTGAAGTCTGGCCGTCTATAACCGTAAGCGTGGCTTCGGCAATTCCTGTTGTTCCAGGTCTCCAGTATTGAACTTGGTACGTTCCATTCTCTAAATCCAAGCCGATAACATTACCTTCATTGTCTATTGACCCGTTGTTTAAAAGGCTTCCAATAGAGCTGTCAGAGTGGGCAACCGCAGAAGCAACCTGAAAGTATTCTCCAGGTTCCAGCCCCATTGCCATTTGAGGTGTTGTTTGAAATTTAATTCCATGGTCTACTTGTTGACGAATTTTTAAAGCGTATTTAGCGAAAAATTCTGCGTGTTTTTGGCTAGTGCAAAAGTAACTCATATCAAATGTTTCTTCTATGTCGCTTTCCGAGCCGCCCTGTTCGTCAGTCAACCGCACACCTAATGTTTTTGTTTCCGGAAAACTGTTCTGCGCTTCTTTGCGCCATAGAACTACTGCCCTGAATAGTTGACGTTCTTCTGGGGTCAAAAAACTTACTTGCAAGTCGGTTACGTTTCCATCCGTAAATAGAGCTTTAGGGTATATTTTTTGGCCCACATCTATCTGCCCAGAACTATCAAATGGTACGTCAGGGTAAAGGCTAAACTGACCTCCTTTGATTCTGAATTGAAGCAAACAATAACCTGCGTTTTCAAAAATCCAGTCTCTTACGTTTACCCTTTCGCCTATGACACCATCCCAAAAAAATTGGTTTCCTAAACAAAATTGTGCGGCATCTTGCATTTCGTCCCTATTAATTTGAAGTTTACCAACACTTTCACCAAGGCCGTATTTTTTATTTATCAAAAGGTCAAAAACAATTTCAGGAAATAAATTGGTTGAATCCGTGCCGAAAGGGGGTAGTAGTTTTTCAACCTCAATACCGTCTTTAAAGTACGCGGATAACTGACTGAAGTTTGTCCATTCAACACCGCTATTTAATCTGATACCTGCATAAGCAAGATCGTCATACACAGGTGTAAAACCAGCGCCGTTTATCCTGGCAGCAGTAATTTCGTTTACGTTTACCACCTCATGCTCAGGAGCAGTTTGATTAGATGGTTGTTCTGTGTCATAAACGACAAAATCTTGCCATCCGTCCCCGTATCTTAAATTTACAGTTTCTCCGTACTGCACAATGCCATCACCGTAGCCGTTTTCCCCTGTGCCTTCTGGAACACCGTACACTTCCCACTCTTTGTTGTAACTGCTATTTGAATCAAATACTTTTTCATAGCCTGTGTACCATACAAAAAAACCATCCTTACTAAAGGAACTTTCACTCGGTTGTTTCCAGCTATCATCAAACGAACCGGATGCGTCTAGTACATAAACAATTCGTTGGTCCATCCAAAACCTTGCCGCTGCTGCACCAGCAATGGGGGCTAGCTGAAAATCATACGCTGCAAGCTCTGGATGAATAATAGAAATCTGATTATACACAGCCTCTGGACTTCTACCTTCGACTACAAAAGACGAGTTGGCAGAAGTAATATTTATCCAGTCAGTATCGCCTTGTTTTCGGTATTGTAAGGCAAAAAACGACAGCCTTTTAGTGTAAATGTTCATCCTCCCTAATTGTATATTGGCGTCGTTGTCGTTGTATCTCCCAATAGTTGCGTCACTTGGCTGTGAATTTACATTTGCAAAGCCGTTTATTTTTCTGTAAACAGTGGATTTTACAGTTATATCTGTTCTGTCACAAGCTCTAGTATTGCTTATAGTAGCCAACGCCATGCGTTGTATTGACAGATTAACTGGTCTTTGTTGGCCATCTCCATTTCCGCCTCGTACGTCGATAAGACCTGCTGTTGTCATCCTAAAATAAGCAGTGACTTGATTGCCTATTCGCCACGGGCTTCCCTCTTTTTTAACTAGAACCCCGTACCCCGTTCCAACTAAATAAGTGTCCCCTACAACTAAATTAGAGTCAGCTTCAATTCTTGCATTGTCTATAGATTGCCGAATCTCTTCAACATTTCCAATATCGTCTTCAGAAAATTGATTAGGTGCTAAAGCATAAACTACAGTATCGCCTACGTCATACGCTTCGTTGTCCCTTATTCCAATACTCCTACCTAAAACATTAAACACGTAACCGTATCGAGGGTATTCGCGTTTAATTTTTCTTTTCCTATCCCGAATGTCGTCCTCTACATCCCCATCTGCGCTATCGGGCTTCATCACAAGCTCGTAATTTACTTTGTACATATTGGCGTTGGGTAAACAGGCGTAGTGACCAAACACGGCCTGTGTGTTTGGTGTGCGCGATCCGCTAGAGAATTGAACAAGTCCATTTGCCCATTTAAAAGCAAAAGGGTCACTACCTTTACTTGTATCAAAAGGAGGTTCCATCTCTCCATCTGGGTATACATCACTGTGTAAAAAACGCCCTCCGTTCATATTGTCTTTAAAGTACAGAGCCACTTTTCCCAGTGCGTAATCAGCTAATAACAAATCGCCAATTGCGTACCCCTTAAAATCAGGGCGACCCTTTATTTTGCCATGACTAAATAACAGTAAAGCTCTTAACTGCTGGCTGCGCCCCAGTGTTACTAAATACGACCAGAGCAGTGTGCTGTTGGCACGAACGCCGCCGTAAGTCTCACCATTGTGCGTGCGTTGCTTGGTATAAATTAAGGGAATAGGAGACCCAAGCTGTGCCAGCTGCTGGAGCGAATCAAAACTTGACTGCGGAGCAAAACGGCTGGCACTTGTTTGGTCTTCTGTTTTTAATGGGCCTAGCTTTCTCTTCTGTTCAGGTGTTCTTGGTTTTGGTGCTATAAGTGCAGCTACAGCCGTGAGAGCTATACCAATTACAAGGTTTACAAGAATGGGGGTAATGGGGTCATTCTGGACGTCAGGCACATACGCATAAGCTTCTTTCCTCTTGCCGTTGTACTCATCGTTTAGGCGCAGAAATTCCCAATACTCATCTTCAGTAAGCCCTAAAGCTTCGATTATTTGTATTTCCGAGGGCAGTAAAACCCGTGGACTTGCAAATGCTCGACGGGGCTCCATCGAACCCCCGACTCTCCGAAGTTCAGCCATCCGTTTTCAAAATAAACTGCCATGCCATAGCCATTTTCGGACCTACACAGCGCAACTACACCACAGTCTACGTGAGTCGTTTGCTGGCCCCAGCGTTCTAACTCCTCCTTAAATACGCTGGTGTCACCGCGCTTTAGCCGCCTGTACCAGCTCCGCTTAGGTTCTGGTGTGCTGATTCCGTAATGGGCAAGCACAGCACGAGCCAACGACAAGCAGTCACCGCCTTCATGTCTGTTAAAGTCGCCGCCCAGCCTGTAGGGGCGTCCAAGTAGCTGATAAGGGTTCAACGGTTATTAACTGAGCCTGTCACAGGTAATTCACCAACTTGAAGGCGTGTGAGCACACGGTTTGGAGTGCTGGCCCCTACTGCATCAATCGCGCTGCTCAACAACACTTCTATAGTTTCAGTGTCATACGACATACTGGCAGCTATCCAGTTTTCTTGTGTTAGCTTTCTTTGCTTGCTAGTAAAAGTGCTATTCATAACAAAAGTTTCTACTTTAACTTTTTGCTTTTCGACTACTGCGGCCCTGGCTGCATTCATGCTTATTAAGTTTGCGGACAAAACTATTGCAGCTTCAATGTTGTCACCTGACCTGTTCTTTGCCCCACCCTGATAAATAAAACTAAGGTACTGGTGCCCATCAATTGTTTGCCCAATAGTACTGTTTTGGTACTTTGAGTCACCAACGGTGATAAATGTTGTTATGCACGTGTAACTCATCGGCCTAATCCAATTTTGGAACGCTGTGAGCGTGAATTTCTAAGCTTGTTCATTGTTAATGCGTTACCGCCTGCCGCGCCTTGGTTCGCAGCTACCTTCATGCCTGCCTTAACCGTTGAGTTCATCTGTTCCACGGTGACATACTGCATACCGTCCGGCATTGTTGTGGCCTGGATATTAGGACTATAGGCAGGCGTACCACTACCGCCGCCATAGAACGACATTGAGGCGCGTGCTGCCTCAAACTGCTGATTGTCGGTGATCGAGCCAGAAGCCCCCGGAATGAATAGCTCCGGCCCTTTTTCTCCGACAACATAAGGCGTGTTTGCGCTGACTGGGCCGCCGTTTGCGCGAAGACCTCCTCTTGAAAGTATGTCCGTAAAAATATTGCCACCATCACCATCGCTGGCGCCACCACCAAAGGCGCTATTAAGTATTCCTAGCGCCTTCATGACCAACGCCTGGGCAATCATCTGAGTCGCCATATCAATAAAGGCTTTTCCGATATTGGCGAACATATCGCTAAAGGCTTGCTCTACCGAACCAGTACCTGTAACAATGGACTGCACAGCAGATGACATTGCAGTAGCGGCTTCGTTTGCAATAAAACCGTATTTCTCCATTAGCTGGTTCTGACGCAATTCCGCCTGTTCTACTTGGTCTAGTACGGGAAGTAGTATCTCGTTTAAAGCTATTTTTTGCTTTAACTGCGCAATTTCTTTTGTAGCAGCTTCGCGTACTTTCTTATATTTTGATGTTTCAAGTTCCTCTTGTTCTTTAATTAATGCAGTTAGTCCGTTGATTACATCTTCGTACCGCCGTGTTTGCTTAATAAGCAAGTCAGCGCGTTCTGCTTCGTCACCACCAAATGGTGAAGCCGTCCTACGTTCCACGTCAGCAATATCACGCCTTAAACCACGCTCAAGACCTTCAAGTTCTTCTTGTCGTTTTAATTCCGTAATTTTTTCCTGTATTGCAAGTTGCTCTTTGATAGCCGCATTTTGCTGTATTTGCGCTTCAGTTTGGCCTCTAAGTGTTACTAAACGAGTGTCGAAAAGCTTGTTAATTAGCTCTGCGTCTGCAGCGTACTTACTGGTGGCTAGGGCTTGCTGGCGCTGGAACTCAAGTAAGTTTTCCTCCCGCTGCAAACGTTCACGTAAACGAGTATTTTGAAAGTCCAGAGCCTCCAACTCGGACATATTAATCTGCATGTATTTTGTTTTTATATCAAACTGTTTTAGTAATTCTTGACTTATTTGTTGCTGCAGTTGGAAACCTTCTGATGTAGGCAGTCTTGGGGCTCTTGGTGCGCCTTTTAAGTCCTCGTCTGTGGTTGTTTTCTTTAGTACGGGGGGTTCTGTTGTTCTTGAGGGTAGAGCTAACGCAATACGACTGAATTCACTAGCTAACTTTTGCCGTTTACTCTTTAACTCATCTACAAGCAGTTTTAGACTGTTTTTTGCTGTAGTATCAGTGGCTTCGTCGAGTCTTTTTTGCGCGTCAGTAAGTTTGTTGCTAACAGTGACAAGGTCTGCGCCTATCTTTTTATACCCAGCTGTTGTCGCAGGCGTAAAATTAAATAAGTCGGTAAGATAACTTGCTAAAGGCGTTAAAAATTTAATTACATTTGTAGCAAAATTCTGGAATTTCGCCCCGATAGCAGCAAGCAGGGGGCCTGCCGCACGGTTGGCGTCTTCTAATGCTTTGGTTAGACGAGCACCGGCCTCTGCTGGGGAATCGCCGATCTTTTTGGCCGCAGGCTCATACTTATTGAGAATGAAGTCTGCGAATGTGGTTACAAACTCGTCTGCGCTAACTTCGCCTTGCTCTAAGGCTTTTTGCAGCTCTTCCGCAGAACGGTTTGTGGCCTGGGCAAACAGTTGGAACGCACCAGGAAGGCGGTCGCCGATCTGACCTCTAAGTTCTTCGGACCTTACAACCCCCTTTGAAATAACCTGGGTTGCCGCTCGTAGTACACCGTTAAGGTCTTGTGCGTCACCACCTGTGGCTTTAGTTGCAGCGGATAAAGCACGGTATAAAGTTTCTGTCTGTTTAATACTGTTGCCGTTGGTTACTGCAGCAGCGCTTAATTGAGTGAAGTTTCTTGTAGCGTCTACGATTGGCTGGTTAAAATCTCGCGCAGCCCGGTCAATCGCTTTAAAACCTTCTGCGGCGTTTTTACCCAATACACCTTCAAGAGCAATACCAAGTTTGCTCAACTCAGCAGAAGTTCTTGCAGACGCATTAGCTAAGTTAGCTACACCGCGAATAGCAGCAGCTGCCGCTGCTGCTGCGCCTAGTCTTCCTGCTAACTGACCAGCACCCGCTCGGCCTCTTACTGCGGCAGCTCGCTGCGGTTGTGGTCCTATAGGTCTTGAATACTGCTGGGATTTGGCTAACTCCCTGTTTAGTGCGCGTTGTTTTGCTACGCTTTCGCCACGCGCTTGCGCTTCGCTTCTAGCTGCGTTTAAGACAGCATTATTTAAGCGAAGTAGACCGCTAGTTAAACTGTTTTGCCCGGCTAAACGCTTACTTCTTTGTTGCTCAATTTTTGCGGTAGCTCTTGCTATGGATCTGAGTTTACTGCGTCTTGCTATCTCTCTATTTATGTCTGGTTGCGGGAAAATAGGTCTTTCGTATTGATTTAATCCTTTTGCCCGCTGGGATAAACGCCCTTGCTCTAGGTTGCTACTAAGCCTAGCTGCGCTAGCTGCACCTGGGCCTATAGGGCCTGGATACTGCGAACCGCCCCTAAACGCGCCCCGCATATACGCGCCTGACATTGTGGTGGCGGCCCCCCTTTGCGTGGGGGCAGCCGCTGCGGCGTTATAAGCTTTAAGGGCTGCTGTGGCACCTGTACGATTTGCAATTTCTTGCTTAATAAGTCTGTTCTGTCTTTCTCTAGCTGCGTTGGCATTACCTAGAGCAGTGACGTAGTTATTTACTGCCCTAGTTTCCTGCGGAGTAGCTGCCGCGACTTTACTTAAAGCTTTCTCAGCTAAATTTAACTGCTGTGCATAATTCTGTATGCTTTGGGCCAGACCACCAAAAGTGGTCGATTGCTTTTTATTAATTTCATCAATCTTAAAGTTGGTTCCTTCAAGCCTTTTTTGAAGCTTGGTAAGTGCTTCTACACCTTTTACGCCTATTTCAATTTCAGCTCTGTATGCCACGATCCACAGCTGGTACGTCGCTTTCTATTCTAGGCGCAGAATAGTCTACCTTCGGCGGCGGGCTTTTTCCATTTGTTTTTCCTGGTCCTCATTAAGGATCTGGAAATAGGCGCTCCAGCCAATTAGCTCCTCTGGTGTCATCGTGGTGCGGACTTCAGTCAAACTCATGCCCAGTTCCTTGGCAACACCAAATTGAAGCATGAGCCAGTTGTCTTTGCGAAGTTCCGCAACTAGGATTTTGGGTCCATAAGCTCTTCGTCTTCGTCAGTGAGAATAGCCAACATCAAAGACTGCAGATCGCTGTCCTTGACTTCGTTTTTTAAAATATCGGTTTCACCAGCAGAGAAAAGCTTCGCGCCGTTTTCGTCCTGTGCTTTGCCAATCAATAGCTGCAGTGCGAACGCTCCAGCGTCGTCAGACTTGGCCTGCTTTTGGGCGCGTTCACGTTCAGCCATGGTTAGCGGGCTGATCCACATCTCGAATGTGGTGCCGTCAGACAGCTCAACTTTGCGCTTGCTTGGCTGGAGATTTGCTGCTTTACGCAACCGATCAATGGCGCGTGTAGATCCAGCGGGCATGACGTGTGCTTGACTATAAATTAACTATAGCGTAGCGCATTAAAAAACCCCGGAGACCGGGGTCTGTTGACTACTTAAGTTCAATTAAGTTACGCGGTAACGCTGAAGTCAAATACAGGTGCCACTGCTGGACGGAAGTTTACTGACACGGATTGGGCGTCATCAGGGTTGACGGCCAAACTAGCCGAAGTAAGAATTGCGTCGAACGCTACTGAACGGCTCAGCGTGTCGTCAACAACACCGCCCGTAAACACACGGTCGATATACAGCTTGAAAGCTGCACCTGTTTGTTGGCGCTGTAGAACGTCCTCGATAACACGGTTGCCCATATTTGCGTCCTCGTTGGTAAAATAGAACGTCGCAGAACCTGAGCCTTCGCCAAAACCAGCAATAAATGTCCTGAATGGAACGTACTGCTGGTTGCCCTGACCGATAGTGGTCACATCAATTTCAGCGCGGGTCATTTCAAACGACCATTCACGCACTTGGCCCACTACAACAAAAGCGTCATAGGCAACCTGAAATTTATTGGGGGACGTTGCTGTTCCAACATCGGTAAGGTCTACAGCCGCTCCACCCTCAGTGGCAGATACTTGCATCGCGCCAGTGGATGCCGTGTAGCTGATGACGTAGTAGGTGGTAGCTGTGGACAAACCAGCAGGCAGCGTGCCAGTGCCCGCGCCATTGGTAGTAGTGTTGACTACGCTGAATTGCACTGGATCGCCAACCCTATACCCTAAATAGGTGGGTACGGTAATCGTGTCAGTTCCAATATCTACTCCCGCAGGAGCAAACGTGCTGGACGTGCCAGCGGGCTTGTAGTAAAGGGCACCTGAAGTGCCGGAAAGAACGGTGGTTGCCATCGGGCGTACCAGGAAATAAGGGTCTCCGCGGGCACTGCCCGGCTACCTACAGGTTAGCGACTATTTAGGTCAGCACAGTTGCTACATAGCCTGTGTCAATGCGGCCTACAAAATGCGGTGAATCTTCCGTAGCTGAAAAACTTGGGCCATTTATTTCCCCCACTTTTACAAATACGCCTGTAGTAGTTTTAGCTGTGTCATTAAGTGTTTCTAGTACGTTTACCGCGGTTGTTACCAGTTCTTGGTTACGGGCCGGGCCACGCCCTTTCTCTGTAAACAAGCGGATTACTAACGCACCACGGGCATTATCGACGCTTGAAGTGAGCGTTGGTTCGTTGGTTATGCCAAACGTGATGTTGACGCGGACATACTCGGTGGTTGTGTTTGGTGGTACGGCAGTGATATTGTCGAAGTAAACAGGGACTGCAGGGGACAGGTTGTTAAACGCCGTCAGTAACGGGTTTTCCATTGATGCCCGGATCGCTTGGTAGTTCATTGCAGTTCCTTAAACAAGTCGTCCATTTCAATTCTGACGGCGCGATCTAGTCTGCCGCCCTCTACATAGCTAGCGAACCAGTCAAGATCAGCAGTGGCGCTGGACTCACTGTCTGGGTTACCCCCGCCGACATAGCCTCGGTAAGAGGGTTGTTGACGGCCACCGTCACCTTCACGGAATTTTCTGCGGCCTAGCTGCGTTTGCGGAAATGGTTCACCGATAGGTCTGATAAATGCACTTTCAACTAGATCTGTGGCTTCGGCGGCGTATGCTGAAAAATTGGAAACAGTAAAAACAACTTTGTCTTTTGTAAGCAAACTCTTTGTTACTTGTTTACCTGTTACAGCAGGCGTAAAAATGGGGCGTGGTTCGCCCACGTTTCCATCGCCCTTAGAACTACCTACACCGCCTAAAGGGCTTTCAATCTGCCAAGAGTTTGAAAATTTACCACTCCAGCTTGGACCCTCCTGCTGTAATTCACGGACTGTGCGTTCTGCGGCAGCTTTCGGGCCGTTAAATACCGTAGTCGCAGCTACCCGGTCCAGTTCTTTTAAAAGCTTAAATAGACCGTTCTTAGCCATTACTGTGGCCTCACGATCAGGGTGTGGTATATGGGCTTGTCACCACGATAGGTCAAAATGTTGATGATCTTGGCTTCGCGGGTTTCACCTGCCTGCGGATACTGCACACGGTCGGCTTCTGTTGGGTAGTAATCGCCAAGTTCTGCCGTACCAATCAAGATTTTTACGTCCGTGCTTTGATACAAGCCCTCGGATTCGCGCGGGGTAAGGCGGCTGATGATGCCCTTTACCGTGACATTGGTGTCCGCTCCAGTCACAGCACCTGTGGTGGGGTCGTAGGCGCGGGGTGTAGTGGTCTTGATGTACGTGATGTCCTGGCCCCAGTCGTTGAAGATCTGGGCTGGAATCGGCGAAAAGGTGTCGTCTATTTTTGACATTTCATCCTCTAACAACGCGCACTTGATAACCCCCAGAACCGCCCAGGGTGAAGGCTCCAAGGTAAGACTGTAACCATGGGTAGACATCAAAAATGTTGTTCACAGATCCAGTTGCCTGGCTATCTGTGTTGTACTTCACCTTTAGTTCACCTAGTTCGACTTCCTCATACAAACCTTCTGTTCCGGTGTTACCCGTGACCGCATCCGTGTCGTTTGCTAGGGCGCGTGCCAGCTCGTAGGTGGCGTATTTGATGTCCGCTGGGATGGCGGAACATGTAAGCTCCACCCGATCAACGTGGTAATTGTTGCGCGGCCAGCTCAATGCTTGGCCGTTGTCGCAACGGTCACCGTAGAAATTAAGGCTGTCGATCCAGCGGGTTGCGCTGATAATTGCGCGGTTCTTTTGGTCGTTGTTTTTGTCGTCCCAAGTTGAGGAACTTGGAACGGTTTCAAAATAGGCGTTTGCTTCCTCCAGCGTTACAAAGCTGTTGGCGTTTTCGCCCTTTAATGTGGCATTTATTGTTGCGGCCACAAGACTGCAGGGATACTTTCTTTGATTTTAGCCTAATAAAAAACCCCGCCGAAGCGGGGCAGTATCAGCTTGTGCTGGACTTATCAGGCGATTGCGCTGGTGTCCAGTGGGCTGTTGACGATCAGCTCGACCATTGGGATTAGGTCGGTGTCGTAGGTGGCAGACCACTTGTTAGCGGTGGCCAGGCTGCCGTTGGTGGGGTTGTCACCAGCGTCAGTCCATTTGGTGCCCATCACGTGATAGGCGGTGTGGTAGTCCACAGAAAGCACGTCTTGCTTCGAGAGCACGTTGCGGTCTGCTTCAATACGCAGATCCTGCTGGACGCCTTCCAGAACTGAACCACCCTTCATCAGGAAGCAGCGGAACTCCTTGACGTGGGTTGCCGTGCCAGGGATCACAGTGTTTACCTGTGGGTCCATGATCACGTTGCAGCCAGCAAATTCGCCGATGGAGCGGGCTCCAACGCCGACGCCGCCACCGCCCCAGGTCACTGCGCCAGAAGCGGCCAGTGCGGAGGTGCTGAAAGTAAGGAGGCCAACTTGATACAGGTAGAAACCAACGGATGGGTGGACAATCAAGGTGTCCAGCTCATCACCACGCTCGCCAAGGGCAGCGCGGGCCTCAGCCAAATTGGCTGCGGTCAGGAAGTTGGCTTCGCCTTGTCCTGATGTTGCTGCAATTGCCTTGTCCAAAGAATGGGCAGACAGTGCAGTACCAAACAAACCAGCAAGCTGGGAGAACAGGCGTGCGCTGTTCAACTTGTTGATTGCATCGGCAAGTTGGTTGCGAATGTGAAGCATTGGGTCTTCGCCCGCTGCCAACATTGCAACGTCGTCCACTGCATACGCGAAACCGCGGTGGCAGATGGAAGCAATCTGGGTGCCGGTGCCGATCTTCTGGGGAGTCAGGTAGCCAGCGGTGCTTGTGCCCCACGTAGCTGTACCGTCCATGATCTCCTCAGTTGGAGATACAGGATTGAACTCAGGGACTTGGATGCGGGTGCCGCCTTCGCGGGCATCCAGCAAAGGATTACGAACAACAGCGCCAGACTTGATAAACAAGCTGCGCTCTTTTACTGCCTCAGACACATAGGTGCTGAGATTATTCCTCTTTACGATGTCCGCGAGTAGGACACCGCCGGAATAATTCTGAAATGGGGCGGCCATCTTAGAAAACCAACGTTAAAGGTGTGTGCGGGGTCCAAGCCACGGACTTGGTGAGACACGCCCCACCGGGGCTACAAAGAAGCTTCCCGTTCCAGCACAGCTGCAAGTTCAGGCTCCTCTGCTTTTAGTTGCATTTGTCTCGTTATGTTAATACTACCGGCCTTAAATGGATTGGGCATCCCAGGGGCAATGACAGAATTTGGTGTCGGCTTGGCCCCCATGCCAGCAGCACTGCTGGGCTTAAAGTGGTGCTCAAAACCTGAACCAGGGTTTTTTAAATTGCCTAGATAGTTAGTAATATCCTGTTCAACACCTTTGTCCAAAATTACAACGTCGCCGTTGTCCTTTTTGTGCAGGTTGTTTTGTACCAGCAGCAGCATTTGCTCGGCGTTGATGGCACCGGCTTGGCTGATTGCTGATAACGCTTTTGTACGCATGGATGCCTCTTCGTTAGAAACCTTTAGGTCTGCTAGTTGGCGTTCCAATGCATTGATTTGTGTGTCCTTCTCTTGGGCGCTTTTGTTAGCCTCTTCCCAGAGGTCTTTCCACTGGCCTTGGTCTTCCAGCGTTTGTTTGCGCTGGTCGTCCTGCTTTTTGTATACGTCGTCCAGCTTGGATTTGATGCCTTGGAAACGTTCCTCGGCTTCAGTTGCCTGCTGTTTTAAGGCGACAAGCTGGGTCTCGTATTCGGCTTTTACAGCAAGCGCAGGGTCTGGTTGCTGTGGAGCGGTGTCGGCTGCAGCCACGGGCTGGTCAGGACTCGCCACAGGCGTTTCCTGGATGACGTGCTCTTCCATAGTCAGAAGTCAAAAGTGGTAGTAGGGGTTTCTTCCGCAGGCTTTGATGGCTTGCGCTTACGAACAGCTTTGCATACCTCGGGTTTAGGTTGCGGTTCGCGTAGCTCGACGAGTTCCCATACTTCGGAACCGTCAGGCTTAGTAACCTTTTCTAAGGACTTACCCATGTAGGCATACTCCATGTACTTGTTTAGTCTACTTATGTAGTTTACAAGAACCTATGGGTATGCGATTATTCTTCCTTGGCGTCTTGAGTTTTGGTCTCACCGCTTTGTTCCTCACTAGCAGTAGGCAAAATTTCACCCTGGACCAGGATTTGACGGAATTCGTCACGCCCCAAAACACCTTGGTCGAACAATGCCGTCAGCGCGGTTACGTCCTGCCCAATTAAACGGTCGATGTCAAAGTCGCGGCTGATGCTTACCTCTGGTGGTGCGATCCCTACATAGTCGGCGGCGAGATTAAATGCCTTTTGTAGGGACTGTTCCAGGTCAAGAGATACCATCGACAGCATTGAGTTTGTATCGACACGATCCAAGCGGCGGGCGTCGGCAGATTCGGCAACAAACTTTTGCTGGCTTAATGTGCTGATTCCAAGCGTTGCCATCTGCATTTGTAGCTCGCGGATTTCGTTGGATTGTGCTTCAAATGCGTTTGCCGCTGGTTCGACGTAATAAACCTTGTTGCCAGGCTGGCTTGCCATCGCGTAATTGACGCTCACAGCTACGTCTTTTGATTGGTCGTCCCAGCCTTCGAGCACAAGGATTGGTTGACTAGCAATGTGCAGGCTGTGGATTAAGTCGGCTTGGCGTTGAAAATGAGCCAGGTTTAAATACGCAATGTCAAGTAAGGGCGGCTTACTTGTAAGGGTGTCAACCTTGCCTGCATAGGTTGTGACAAGTGGGATTTGGCCCAGGCTGTAGTCGCCTGATTCCACTAGCTCGTAGTCTGAGGTGGCATCCGTTGCGTCGAAAGCGTTTGGATAGGGGAAACCCCCTTGCATATCCTTTTTAGTTTCGACTTGGCGATATATGCGGTACTGGCCGGGCTCGATTACACGTATCTGGTCATATACCTTTTCGCCAAATTCGCCGTCAGGCACTACTGCCTTTTCCTTGATGCGGACCTGTACTAAATTGCCGTAGTTTACTTCACGGTCCAGGCGCCAGCCGTAGATGTTGGTGGGGTCAACTTCGATCCAGTACGGGCGGCGATTGAGTTCGCGCTCTTCCGCAAGGCTGCGGGCACCCGTTGGGGCCGGAAAATCTACTAATGTATGACAATGCCCGTAGGTTAGTGAGCACAGCAGCAGGCGGCGGGCATACTCGTCTACGTCGGAGCCGCAACCGTCAACGTCCTTTGCAAAAATATTTGTCCAGTATGAATCGCCTACCAAACTGATCGGTTTACGCAGAATTAATCCCGCAGCAGCACGAACCAGGCGCTGGGTAAATGGTGAAAATACGGCGCGGTTTACGCGGGCTAAATACGCCGTGTAGTCCTCGCGGGGCTCGATTGGTAGAAAGGCTTCGCTGTTTTCGCGGAGGTATTCCGTCCCAAGGGTGACGGCCTTCATTATTTCCCAGCCCTTCATCATGTCCAGCACCGCTTGCGTGCGGGTGAACGGACTGTCCGCTCCACCAAGGGTGTTGGAACTTACAAGGTGGGTGCGGATTTGGCCGGGAACTGAATACGTCACTTAGTCACCATTTCTCGCGATTTGCCCAGTAAGTGGCGGACATTTTACCTCTTTTAATATTAGCGGCGATACTCAATCATCTTCGTCTTCCACTTCGATCATTACTTCGATGCCGCTGGCAAGACGCACCATCAGACCGGCGAAGTCCTCGGGATCTTGGGGTGTCATGAAGGCGAAAGAGGCTTCGGTGGTGCGGCTTTCGGAGTCCACCTCAAGGTGTGTGCAGAAGCCGGTGACGATTCGAGTACCCATCAAGACTTCAGGACGTAAGAACTACTCGTAGTGTTGTAGTACAAAGCCCCGGAGGCAACGCCGCCCGTGCCCGCTGCTGCGTCGTCGGCGTATTCACCGATGTCTAGGGTTGTTCTCGTGCCAGCAGCCGTAAGCTGAGTAGGCTTAAACTTGGAATCGGCATTCACCCATTGAAGGATGTCGCCGTCAGCAAGTGGCGCATCCCCTGACGAGAACATCGCCATCTCTAGGGTTATCTCTTCGCCACCTGATAGCGAAGACTTCCAGCTGTCGTCAGCAAACTGAATGCCGGATCTAGTGCCGTTCTGGTTGGCCCATCCACCTGACAGCGTAGTACCGACGTAGGTTGACACGCCGTTAATGTAGACCGTTACGTTCAGCACTCCGCTTGCGCTTTGCATAGCGCTTGCATCGTCACCGTTATTGTCTGTGATGTTCACCATCCAGGAGGTGCCGGTCCAGTTGGAGATCAGGCCGGTTCCTGGATTTGTTAAGCTGCTGGATGAATAGATCCATGTTCGTTGGGCACTACTCGGTCGCAACGAAAAGTCTGTTGCTGTCTCAATACTGCCGCCGCCCGCAATTAGATTGCCGCCTAAACTCTTAGCCATGGATTACAGCCCTCCTACTTTGGTTGTAACACTGGGAGTTCCGCCTGTAAAACTCACTAGGCGCACTCGAACGTACTGTAGGGGCAGATCGCTAACGCTGTATCCAGTTGTCCCGTCTGCGCTGATCGTTGTATCGGCTTCTGTACTAGCTAAATTAAAGAAATAGGTATTGTCAAGGCTTCCTTCAAAACGCAACACGGCATCCGTACCAATGCCTGTGGTTGTTACCTGAAATGTGACTTGATTGGTTTTAAGGCGTACTGCAGTAGTCACTCCTACAGCCGTTAGCGTGTCTAATTGTTTTGTACTGAACGGGAAAAGTGCCATTGCACGTCACGCACTACTTATTTACTTGAGCATAGCGTATGTTTACTAGCCTTAAACGCACTACTTTTTGCCCTTTGGCTTGCGTTTTTTAGCTGTTTTGGCTGCTTTTTTGAACGCTCCAGCGGTTGGGGCGCCTTTTGAGCCTGGTTTACGCATACTTTCGTCCGCGCCAGCCTTAATGCGCTTACGTTTAGCGTGGATATTGGCGTATAGACCGCGTTTTGCCATGGAAACCGCGACAGCTGTTCATATTCTACTTCTTGGGGCCTTTTTTTCCCTTGGGCTTGCTCTTTTTGCCTTGGCCGTAGTGTCCGGGCATTGATTTATGGGGTGGGTTCAGCTAAATCTACTTCCTTTTGGGGTGTTATTTCGGCTTCGATTACGTCGCTTTCGGGTAGTTGGGCGGTGACTACTTTGGGTTCTACTTGGATACTTAGGGAAGGCACTTGGACTGATACTTGTTCCGGGGTGTTTTCGCCTAAAACGCGGCCCAGGGAATCCAAAACTTGGGCGGCGACTTGGTAGTGGCCCTTTTTCATCGCGGCGTGGACGACGCGGAGACGCATGGTTTGGATGCGGCCCAGCATTGCTTCGCGGTCGCGGATCCAGTCCTCTTCGGTCCACTGTTTTACTTGGTCCCAGTCGCGCCAGGCAGTGGGGATGCTAATTCCTTCGCGGGCGCTGTGTTCATATACGATTTGGCGCACGCTGTGCCCGTCCAGTTGGTGGCGGTACATGCGGCGTTGGCGTGCCTCGATGTATTCCTGGGCGCGTTTATCACCACGGGTTCGCTTTTTTGGTCCCTCGTAATTAACCATTAGTTCATGTAGCTCAATACAACCTATAGGAAGTTGTGCCCATTACGCCTGATTTTGCCAGGTTGAATTGTTGTAGGCATAGATAACCGAAGGCGTCAAATGCGTGGTCTACGCCAAGGTTTTTGTTTGGTAGGCCCGTCCCAGGGGCATAGGTCAGGCTGCGGAATGACTTGATTAGTTCCTTGCAGCGGGGGTGGATTAAGCAGCGGCGCGTTCCAGTGGCGTCTAGTAATGCGGTGTTTACGGCGGTGATTTTGTCGCGTACTTTCCATGGGCTGCGTGGGGCGCAGACGCGGAATCCTGATTTTCGTAGGATGTTGTGGTCTGTTGCGCCTACGCCTTGGGTTTTGCGGGCGCCGCCCGTGGGGTCCGGGCAGGCCATGATGCGGCGTTCCAGGCCGAAGCGGCGGATTACTTCTTCCGTGAAGTCCCAGGTAGTGGCGCCGCCCGTTAGGTGGATTTCGTCGAACACGTAGAGGGTGTCGTTGTCCTTGACCGCGCAGATTCCGGTCATTGGGTCCACGTTGAAATCGACGCCTAGTAGTAGCGGCAGGATTGGGATGTCCTTTGCGGTGGTGCTGATGTTGGCGTCACCAAATGAGACGGCAACGAGACCGGATAGGTTTTCAAAGCTGGCCTCGAACTCTTGGCGGAAAGTTCGGGGGTCTAGTTGACCCCGTGCAGCTTCGATTTCTTCCGGTGGGACGTTGCCGCCTTCAATTGTAGTGAAGCTCCACCGTTTCCAGTTGGTGTCGCCTGTGATGCAGTACTGCCATAGCTCGTAGAACCAGCTGGCCGTTCCATCGGGCGTGGAAATGAATAGTGCCCAGCCCTGTTTGTCCGCTAATGCGGGGCGGATCACCTCGAACCAGACAGCGGCGTCCATAAATGCGGCTTCGTCAAGGACCACGCCCGAAAGGCTGCGGCCTCGTAGTGCCATTGCGTTTTCTGTGCCCTTTAGTTCGATCGTGGAACCGTTGACAAGTTCCAGCTTGAGGTCCGTTTCGTTCTTGGATTTGATCCAAGCTGCGGGGACAATACGTTTCATGACTTTCCAGGCAATGTCCTTTGCCATGCGGTAAGTCGGGGCGCAGTAAAAGAAGGTCTCGCCGGGGCTGGCAATCGCTCCACGCAAGAGTTCGATGCAGGCTAGGTAGGACTTTCCGAAGCGGCGGCCTGCGACCAGTACGCGAAAACGTACGTCGCTGTTGAAAACTTCACCCTGTGCGTGCCGTAGCGATAGCGGGGGTGGTGTGCGTACGGCCATGTATTACAGAAGAAAGTATTGGGTGCGTATTTTTTGGGGCCTGTACTACAGGATAGTTGACTTTTTGACCTTCCCCCCTTAGTATTACAGTAACAGATGTTTCCCACGTACCAGCAGGTTCCCTATGTCCTTGGCCACGCCCCCCTTATTGCGAACCCGCCCCCCTTATTGAGAACGGGTCAAATGTTACATTTTGTGACGGTTTTTGAGAATGATTCTCAGTCGTCGATCGCGGCTCCAGCGGCGCACATGAGCGATCCACCGGCCACTGCAACGCATCCGAGCAGTCCGACCACCGCCATTCCGTCATCGCCCCGTAGGGGCTCTTGTGCGAGCACTGAGCCAATCGCGACCCCACCGCAGGCAGCGGTAACGCCAGTGATAGCGAAGGCCGCAACTGTTACGAAACGTGTTGATAAAAATTTTGTCATGATTTTGGAAGGGAATGTTAATAATTGTGATAGCGGGGCTCTATCTCACTAAACGCGCGCCAAGCGCCGCGAAACAGTGGATTGACTGATGCCTAGTTTCTGTGAGATCTGACGCTGACTGAGCCCGTAGTGACGGCTTAGACGTCTGGCTTGTCGTGTCTGTCGTTGCTGGCTGGACTCAGTAGCCCATAGGATCACGATCAGCGGTAGAAGAACCAACGCGATGATCGCAGCGGTAGAAGTGGTGATCATTAGAAGCAGAACCGAACGGGCTAAAGTGTTGCTTTCCGTTCGGCCTCTAATCTAGTACAAAAACAGCGGGTGGCAACGTCTAGAATATTAAAGAAACATTAAGCTCGCGAACGGAACGTTTCCCACAGCTGCCCGCCTAGTTCCTCGTGCTCGTATGCGTAGCGCGCCACGTCTTGCAGCAACTCAAGAGCGCCCCATGTCATTGACAAGTTCACAATTGCGCTGTTCATATCATCGCCGTCTTCGAACCCGCAATAGACGCCCTCTAATGCTTCCATTGTTGAGGTCGCCCCGATCGCTTCAACGTATCCATCCCACAACGCCTTAATGTCGCGTTCTTGCTTGTTCCAGCGCTCCAGCAGTGCATAGGTGTAACACTCCGCCATGTTGACCCAGTCCGAACGCTCAAAATCGATCAGTGCTTCGGGGCAATCATCGAAACGTTCAATAATGTCTTCAATGCACCGATTCTTCGGCGCAGTCCAATCCGTGTCCACCCAAGGGGAGCCGGAAATCTTGAGCAGTTGGGTCAGTGTTGTCATGGCGCTAAGTGGTTTTAAGTTGTGGGCTCCCTAATACTAGAGCACAATACAAGGAACCGCAACCACCAAAACCAAAACCGTGGGAATTTCCCAAAACTTCCCAACTGGTGATACGCTGGCCACCACAAGCACGGACCACCCAACCGGCTTGATTATTCCCAAAACCCAAAACACTTAGCCATGCAACGCGTTGAAGCAATCCAAGAGATCCGCGCTTTCCAGGAATCAAACCAGCCGAGACAGGTGATCGTTCGCTACCTGGAAGGGCAGGGAGTCTCGAAAACATCGGCCTATCGGTGGATTAATGAGGCCAACAATCTTGACGCGGACGGCAACGCTCCACGGGATCTTGCGATCAAGGCAACGCTTCAGATTCTTAATAAAGCGACACAATGCGAGAACTATGAAATCGCGTTAAAAGCAGCCTCAACACTTGCAAAATTTTCGTGATTCGTGGGACCTAGTTTGTATCATCGCGCCAAAACAAAAATAAAGGCCCCGTTTTTTAACTAATTT
>ENA-OWPI01000658-OWPI01000658.1-marine-metagenome-genome-assembly--contig:-NODE-658-length-45647-cov-5.130393_pt1 | contig 45647 bp, 42 predicted proteins | sample MGYA00238138_ERZ651775 | MGnify/ENA primary metagenome ERZ651775 (study PRJEB26906, sample SAMN06265043) | marine metagenome | isolation source: Helgoland LTER site | place: Germany:Helgoland, sampling...
AGTAAAAGTAACCACTTCGCAGTTATAAGTATCTTGAAGCCACTTTAATATAACTGAAGTATCCAGTCCTCCAGAGTAGGCTAAAACTACTTTATGTATTTCAGGATTTGTATTGATCATTTTTTTTCCTTTAATCTTAATTAATTCAAAAATATTTAAGCTATAAATATATTTATTAAGAAACTAATAGAATTAAATTATGGGGTATACTTAAGTTAATTTTTACTTTTTGTAAAAAAAAATATAAATTAATCAATTAGCTATTGTCAGTTTCATTAATCATTGATAGTTTTAATTATCATTCGACTGATCATATTATATCGTTTTTTAATCATATTAAAGTTAGAATTTAATATTTACTGGTCAGGTTATTGCATATGATATGCAATATAGTGGGAATAAGTATGAAGAATTTTGAAAAAATTATTTTGTTAACTTTTTTATTGTTTTCATTACCTTTTTCTAATGTTGTCCGGGCAGAAACTAAATTATTAGGTTCTGAAAAATATTGGAAAGCTTATTCAACTAAAATTAGTAAAAGTAAAACTTGCTTTATAACTTCCACACCCATTAAAACCACCGGTAAATTTGATAGAGAAAATCGAGGTAACCCTTTTGTTTTTGTAACAAATACAAAAGGTGGTGCAAAACACGAAGTTTCAATTAAGGCAGGTTTTAATTTTAAACGTAACAATGATGTAATATTTAATGTAGATGGAAAGATAACAAAATTATTTCCTGTTGATGATCGAGCATGGTCTGAAAGTTCAAAGATAGATAGACGCTTAGTTCAATCTATGAGAAAAGGAAAAAAACTTGTTGTTACAGGAACATCTTCCCCTGGAAATAAAATCATAGATACATATTCATTATCGGGATTTACAAAAGCCCTTAGGCTGATAGATAAAAGCTGTTCATGAAATATCCATATATAAGAAAGTAATAGGAATGTTTAAACAAGATCTATTAGATTTCAGTTTAGAGCAGTTACAGGATTTTTGTACCTTAAATGAGTTGTCGAAGTTTAGAGCAACTCAAATTTGGAGATGGATTTACTGTTTTGGACATAAATCTTTTGCTGACATGAACAACATTGCCAAAGCAACAAGAAATTCTCTAACCCAAATATCATTAATTTCCCGACCAGAAGTTGCTGAGATGCAAGAAAGTAAAGACGGAACAATAAAATGGTTAATCAAGCTTAAAGATAATTCTGAAGTTGAAACCGTCTTCATACCTCAAGATGATAGAGGAACAGTTTGCTTATCAAGCCAGGTAGGATGTACACTTAACTGCACTTTTTGTCACACTGGTACACAAGCATTAGTAAGAAATTTAACTTCAAGCGAAATTCTTGGCCAATTAATGTTAGTTATGGATCATTTAGATGACTGGCCATCTGGGAAAAATAATAGAAAAGTTACTAATGTTGTTATGATGGGTATGGGAGAGCCATTACTGAATTTTGAGGAAGTCAGTAAAGCAATAAAAATTATGATGTCAGACGATGGTATTTCTTTGTCTAGAAGAAGAATTACTCTTTCAACTTCAGGAATAGTTCCAATGATTGAAAAATCAGGAATAGACTTAGGTGTAAATTTAGCTATTTCACTTCATGCTGTCAATGACGACCTAAGGAATAAGTTAGTGCCTATAAACAAAAAATATAATTTAGAAAATTTAATTGATGCATGTAAAAATTATCCTGTTTTATCAAATTCAAGAAGAATTACTTGGGAATATGTTATGTTAAGAGGTATTAATGATACAAAAGAAGATGCTCTGAATCTAATTAAATTAATTAAAGGGATTCCATCCAAAATCAATTTGATTCCATTTAATCCATGGCCTGGATCTCTATTTCAAACCTCAACTCAAAAAAATATTGATATTTTTGCAAAAATAATTATGGATGCCGGATTTGCGTCTCCTATTAGAAAACCAAGAGGACAAGATATTTTTGCAGCATGTGGACAATTAAAGTCAGAAACTACAAAAATTAGAAAGTCTCAACTTAATAAATTGGTACCAGTTCATGCACTATGAAATATTAAATTTTGATGTAACTATTGCTTAGATGTGATTTAAGTATTATATATATATTAATGTTACAATATTTTATTAAATAAACATAAGGATAAAAAATTAATGAATGATAATCGTTTTATGTCAAGCTCAAGTGCTCAGGCTACCCAAATCGATTTGGGATTAAGATCATATATGCTTGGTGTTTATAATCATATGACTACGGCTCTAGCATTAACTGGTTTGATGGCTATGGGTTTAAATTTTCTTGCGATTTCTAATGGCGCATTAACTCCTATTGGCGAGATTTTCTTTTTGAGCCCACTAAAATGGGTTCTTATGCTTGCTCCTTTAGGTATGGTATTCTATCTATCAGCTAAGCTTAATAGTATTTCTGCAGAAAAAGCGAGAAATCTATTTTATGTATATGCTGGATTAATGGGGCTTTCACTGTCTTCATTACTACTTGTATATACTGGAGCATCAGTTGTTAGAGCTTTTTTTGTAACTGCAGCAGCATTTGCAGCTTTGTCTCTATATGGATATACAACAAAAAAATCGCTTTCAGGCTTAGGTTCTTTTCTAATGATGGGAGTGTTTGGTCTGATTATAGCTCAGATTGCTAATATATTTATGGCTTCAACACAATTAGATTTTATAATTTCTATTGTTGGTGTTTTGATATTTGCTGGTCTTACTGCATATGATACTCAAAAGATCAAAAATATGTATTTAGCTGGAGATAATAATGAAGTTTCTGGCAAAAAGTCAGTATTAGGTGCTTTAACTTTGTACTTAGACTTTATATTAATGTTTCAGTTCTTATTAATGTTTTTAGGAAATAGAGAATAATAATTTTATCTTATTTATAAAAGCCATCTTCGGATGGCTTTTTATTTGTCTAAAATCATTTTTTCTATATTTGTTACGATTTTTGTAGATGTTGGTTTTGTAACGCTGGCATACCAAGAATCTAGTTTACCGTCTCTGTCGATCAAATATTTATAAAAATTCCATTTTGGAAATGCAAGAAATCCTGCCTCTTTTTTAACCCAGTTAAAAAAAGGATGGCCATTCTTCCCTTTGATATTTGTTATTTCTGTAAGTAAAAAAGAAACATTAAAATTTGTAGTACAAAAATCTTTTACTTCTTTATTAGAGGATAATTCCTGATTACCAAAATCATTTGAAGGGACAGCAATAATAGTTAAATCTTTATCTGCATAGTTTTTGAAAAGCCGTTCAATGTCACTATATTGATTTGTGAAACCGCATAATGAAGCGGTATTAATTATTACTAAAGGTTTACCTTTAAAATCACTTAATTTTATAATTTCTCCATCAATAGAAGTGAACTTAAATTCATATACATTTGCAGTAACTTGATTAATCATTAAAATTCCAATTATGATTGTTAAAAAAAGAGATTTATTCATTTATTTCAGATGTCCATATTGGATTTAAAACAGTCTCCAAAATATCATTTCCATAAGATTTCAAGGTTAAATTTCTAAAGTGCCCCATTAATTTTTGAGCGCTTAGGATTTTCCCGATAGATCTTGATTTTTTAGAGATTATATTTCTTTTAATATATCTTTGTTTTATGAACATACTGATCATTTGTTTAAAATCATTGTTTTCTTGTAAGCATTTTTTTATAAAAGCAGCATCTTCCAATGTTTGATTACCTGCCTGAGCTATGTGAGGGGGCATCGCTATAGAAGCATCTCCAACTAAAAATACACCATTTCTATGGATTGTATTATTTTCTTCATTAGAGTTCGTAGAAAAAGTTGTATCCCAATTAATATCATCAGGTATTAAATAACTTAATATTTTATCATGAATAACTGGAGGTGTGGATTTATCGTCTGCAGAAACAAATATATAGTTAGTTGCATTTTTTTTATCAATTATCGTAGGATAAATAACAAAATGACCAATAGAGGTAATAATGAGTTGGAGTGAGTTTCTAGCTAATTGATAAGAGCTTGTTTTAAAAGAAAAGGCTCTAAAAATTTTTTTTTGTTTTGATTTGGTATCTGACCCAATTACAAATTTTCTTGAAATACCATTTATGCTATCTGCGCCAATTATTGATTTTGCTAAAAAGATATTTCCATTGTCGTCTATAATTTCATTTGTTTCGTTATTTGAAACTATATGTTCAATGTAAGAATTATGTATTGTAATCGATTTATTTTTAAGTGCATTTTCTTTTAATAACTTTACAATACTGTTTCTTTCAATAGATCCATAATTAGTAGTTTTATTATCAACATTAAAATTAGATAGTAATTCTAATTTCTGATTATTATCCATATATTTAATTTGGATATTATTAAAAGGCTCAAAATAAGGTTTAATTTTTTTTATATCTATTAAGTTGGCTAATGCTAACCAGCCATTTGGTGAAATTTGTTGTGAACCAAAGTTTTGGCTTTGTTTATCGTAAATATTAACTTGATATCCATTTTCAGCAAAAACAGATGCATTAGCCCAACCTGCTAAACCTCCTCCAATAATAGTTACTTGGTTTTTCATATTGTTTTATTTCTAATAAATTAAATTGAGAATATCATGCAAATTATATTGAAATAATCCCTATGTATTATATACCGAAAACATATTAGAATAAATAATATTTTACATCATTAATTTTGATTTTTTTAATGATAATTTTTAACTATAATTGACTTGATAGATTTCTAATAATAATAAATATTAATGAATACTTTTACATAATAAATTGTGGATATTTAAATGGATAAAATAATACAAGAACAGTTATCAGATATTGGAATTAAAAATATCAAAGACATTGTATACAATCCTTCATACGAAACTCTCTACCAACTAGAAAACTCTCCAGAATTAGATGGCTTAGAGCGTGTTCAAAATACACAGTTTGGTGCAGTAAATGTAATGACTGGAATCTACACAGGAAGATCTCCAAAAGATAAATATATTTTAAAAGATAATACTACTGAAAATAATTTGTGGTGGACATCTGAATTATCAAAGAATGATAATAAGCCTATTGACAATAAGGTATGGAACAACCTTAAAAAATTAGTAACTGATCAACTTTCAAGTAAAAAAATATATATTATTGATGCTTTCTGTGGTGCAAACAAAGATACTTGTTTAAAAGTTAGGTTTGTAGTTGAAGTGGCGTGGCAAGCTCATTTTGTTAAAAATATGTTTATTAGACCATCTGATCAAGAGTTGAAAGATTTTACTCCAGATTTTCATGTGCTGAATGGTTCTAAAGTTGCTAACATTAACTACAAAGATGATGGATTGAATTCTGAGACATTCATAGCCTTTAATTTAACAGATAAAATTCAAATAATTGGAGGAAGTTGGTACGGCGGTGAAATGAAAAAAGGTATGTTTTCTGTAATGAATTATCTTTTACCTCAACAAAATATTGCTTCAATGCATTGCTCAGCAAATAAAGGTTTAGACGGATCTGTAGCTTTGTTTTTTGGATTATCAGGAACCGGTAAAACTACTCTTTCTACTGATCCAAAAAGACAATTAATAGGAGATGATGAGCATGGCTGGGATGAAGAGGGGGTTTTCAATTTTGAGGGTGGATGTTACGCAAAAACAATAGATTTAGACTCTGATAAAGAACCTGATATTTATAAAGCTATAAGAAGAGACGCATTATTAGAGAATGTAACAGTTGGTGAAAATGGTATAGTTGATTACAGTGACACTTCGATTACGCAGAACACAAGAGTCTCTTACCCTATATATCATATTGATAATATTGTTAAACCAATTTCAAAGGGCAAACATGCGTCAAAAATTATATTTTTGGCTGCTGATGCTTTTGGTATTTTACCTGCGGTTTCAAAACTTTCTTACGAACAAGCAGAATATCATTTTTTATCGGGTTTTACGGCAAAACTAGCTGGAACAGAAAGAGGGGTAACTAAGCCTGAACCAGCTTTTTCTGCTTGTTACGGTGCTGCTTTTTTAATGTTACATCCAACAGAATATTCAAATGTGTTATCTCAAAGAATGAAATCTGTAAAATCTGATGTCTTCTTAGTCAATACTGGATGGAATGGAGAAGGTAAAAGAATATCACTTAAAAATACTAGATTAATCATAGATGCTATTTTAAATAACGAACTTGATGATGTCTTAACGCAAAATATTCCAATTTTTAATTTAGAAGTTCCACTAAAAGTTAATAATGTTCCATCAAATTTACTTGACCCTAGATCAACATGGAGTTCTAATGAAGAATGGAGTAAAAAAGCTAAAGAATTAGCACAATTATTTATAAATAATTTTCAAAAATTTTGTGATAATGAGCAAGGAAAATCTCTTTTAAAAGCAGGCCCACAACTTTAAAATATTAATAATTTTAATTTAAAATTAAAATAAGTTTGGAAAAATAATATGAAACTTTATATTTCTATTTTAACTTTTATGTGTCTTTTTTTTGCTTCCCCACTACATGCTCAATCTAAATTTAAAGATAAGAGTAAAAGAGCATCGTTAGTTGAAATTGAAAAAGTTAAAGTTGTCAAAGTTTCAGAAAAAACTAATGCTATTGGACGATTAGTTGCACTAGATCCTATAATTGTTTCTTCAAAAATTAATCAAGAAATATTAAAGGTTCACTTCAAAATTGGAGATGATGTAAAAAAAAATGATTTGTTATTTACTCTTGCTTCAAAGGATATAATCAGAAATATTAAGCAAATTAATGCTGAATTAAAATTAGAAGAGAAAACATTAAATCTTCTAAAAGAACAACTTTCTTTAAGAGATTCAAAGGCAAAAAATGCAAAAAATTTAAAAGAAAGAAAGATTATTACTCAAGATAATCTAGATAATGTAAACATTTCACTTCTTCAAAATAAACAACAAATAGCTCAAAGAGAATATAATATTATTAAACTTAAAATTTCTTTAGATGAAAATAAAGAAAACCTTACTTATGCCAAGATTTTATCGCCCGTTGATGGAAATATCATCTCTATCCAAGCTCAAACAGGAGCCCTAATTTCAAAAGGGAAAATCTTAGCCTCAATTTTAGCTAATGGTCTTAATGAGATAGAAACAGATTTAAGATCTGAATTAGCCTCAAAAATTATAATTGGATCAGAAGTGAATATCATAAATGATAAAACTAACTATAAAGGTAAAGTAAGAGGGATAGTGAATTCAGAAAACATAAGAACTGGAACACGCAAAGTGAGAATAACCTTAAATGAAAGTCTGCCTAAGAGTTTAAGTGCCTCAGGGACGAGGTTTTCTCTTGAAATTTCAATTGGTAAAAGTTTACCTAGATTGTTAATACCTAAAGATGCCTTGATATCAAGGGGCAATAAACAAATTGTATATTGTTTTGAGAAAGGTTTAGCAAAACAAAAGTTAGTTAAGATAGGAATATCTGTTGGGAATAAAATAGAAATTTTAGGAGGTTTAGAAGAAGGACAATTAGTGGTTGTAAAAGGAAATGAAAACCTAAGACCAAATCAATCAATTAAAATTAAAATACATAAACAAAATAAAAAGAAATAAAAAGAATTTTAAAACGTAGGATAATGAATAATGAACGGTTTAATTAAACTTTCAATTAAACAACCTATTGCAGTTGCAGCATTTATTTTCTTAATCATAGCTTTTGGTATAGTGGCTCTTAAAAAGATACCTATACAAATGACACCAGACATTGATAAGCCAGTTTTACAAGTAAGGGTTTCTTGGCCTGGAGCCTCTCCAGAGGATGTAGAAAGAGAAGTTGTAACAAGACTTGAATTGGCTGTTGTATCACTTTCTGGTGTGGAGAATGTGGAGTCAGATAGCAGATTTGGATCAGCACGAGTAACTCTAACTTATAGCCTTGGTCAAGACATGGACATCGCACTGATACAACTTTTAAGTAAGGTTGCTTCAATAGATGGTCTACCATCTGAAGCAAGACGTCCAACGGTTAGAACGTCTAATTCAGATGATAGTCCAATTTCAAGATTAGCCATGGTTCAATTGCCTAATTCTAAAGTTGAAGATTTAGGAAGTTTAGGTGATTTTGTAGAATTTCAAATCATAGAAAAATTGTCACGTATTGAAGGTATCTCAGAAATCACATTTCGAGGAGGACAAAAAAAGGAGTTAAGGGTTGCATTAGACACACAAAAGTTGGCAGAATTTTCAATTTCTGTACCAGTTATTTTAGAAGCGTTAAGAGCAAGTTCTGCACAAGTAACTGCAGGAGAAATAATAGAGGGTAAAAGGTCTTATTCTCTTAGAGCAGAAGCTATATCTTATACTCCAGAAACAGCAAAGAATATAATTTTAAGATCTGAAGTAGATGAAGAAGGTAGACTTGTAAATATTAAACTTGAAGACGTTGCGAAAATTTTTATGTCTTATAAAAAACCTACAAGTTTTAGAAGAATGAATGGTCAAGACGCTATCACGTTTGCGGTAATAAGAGAGCCTAATTCAAATGTAGTAGAAATTATTAATAATCTTAAAATAGAAATAAAAAAATTGAATGAGGGAGTGCTTGCAGAAAATGGGCTTGTTTTAAAAAATGTATATGATGAGACAATATACATAAATGCCGCCATTGCATTAGTTCAACAAAATATTCTAATTGGTGGAATTTTAGCGATTTGTATACTTATGCTTTTTTTGAGAAGTTTTCGGCCTACTTTTATTATTATGTTAGCTATACCTGTCTCTGTGATAGGAACATTTGTAGCTATTTCCTGGTTAGGTCTATCGGTAAATGTTATCTCATTAGCAGGTTTAGCTTTTGCAGTTGGTATGGTTGTAGATGCTTCTATTGTAAGTCAAGAAAACATATATAGATTAAAGCAATCAGGAATGACTTCATTAATGGCTTCTTATAATGGTTCCCGACAAGTGTGGGCTCCAATTCTAGGTTCTGCTCTCACAACTGTAGTTGTTTTTATACCTATTTTGTTGCTTGATCTCCCTATTGGGCAGTTATTTAGAGACATTGGTATTGCAATATCAGTTTCTGTTTTAATCTCTGTATTGATCTCTGTTACATTAATCCCAACTCTGGCAGCCAAAGTATTAAAGGAATCCAAGGATGAAATTAATAAAACACGTTCCATAATCTTTATAGACAAATTTGCATCTAAGTTTGCCAAAATAATTCAAAATTATGCTTTTTGGTCTACAAATTCACTCAAGTTTGGTTTATCAGTTGTTTTTGGTTTAATTTTTACAGCAACAGCCATTATTACCTTTTTCTTGCCTCCATTGGATTATTTACCAGATGGGAATAGGAATTTTGTGTTTGCTCGTATTATGGTGCCATCAGGTTATAACAAAGAAGCTACTATTGATATATCGCGCGCTATGGAAAAGGCGGCACAACCGCTTTGGGAAGCAGAAAAAGACGGACCATTTGGTAAACCAAAAATTGCTCGATTTTTCTTTGTAGCTTATTCAGGAGGTGCATTTGCAGGAGCTGCAACTGAGAATCCAGATAGAGTTAAAGAAATATTACCAGTTCTTACAAAACCAATAAGATCACAACCAGGTGCCAGAGCATTTGCTCAGCAGGCTTCATTATTTGGAAGATCAGTAGGTGGAGCGAGAGTAATAAAATTAGAAATAACTGGATCTTCTCTGGAATTGATTCAACCTACGGCTCAAAAAATTATAAGATTAATTAGAAATGAATTTCCTCCTAAAAATGGACATCAGGTTCGGTCTGTCCCACAAATGGGAGCAGGTTCTCCACAAGTTATGATCCAACCAATACCAGAAAAATTAGCAAATGCTGGAATGACTGCTAGAGAATTTGCTCAATCATTAGACGCATACAATGATGGTGTTAGAGTGGCGGAAATACCGTTTGAAGGTAGGTTGATTGATTTAGTACTTACTTCTAACAAAGCAAATACTAATAAAATAGATGATTTAAAAGATCTACCTTTAATAACAAAAACTGGAGAGCTTGTAAGGTTATCTCAAGTAGCAGATATTAAATTGTTAGGTGTGCCTGAGCAGATAAAAAGGTTATCAGGTAGACGTGTTTTAACTATACAATTGCGCCCACATGAAAGCATTTCTTTAGAAGATGCAGTTTTAAAACTTCAAAATTTAGTTGTCAGCCCTATTGAAAAAGATAAACCTCAAGGCGTTTCTATAAATCTTTCTGGAGCTGCTAGTGAATTAGAGCGTACATGGCTGGCTATGAAAAATAATGTAATGATAGCACTTTTTGTAATTTTTTTGTTGCTTACAGTGTTGATGAGATCATTTGTTCTTCCCTTAGTTATTATGATAACTGTTCCGGTGGCAGGGGCGGGTGGAGTTATGGGATTAGTAATTTTAAATCAGTTTTCTCCTCAACCCTTAGACATGCTAACAATGTTAGGTTTTATAATTTTAGCAGGGATTGTGGTTAATAATTCAATTTTAATGGTAGAGCAAACCTTATGGCATATAAGGTATGAAAATATGAAGACTGCTGAGGCTATAAGTGAAGCAACAAGGAATAGAATTAGACCAATATTTATGTCAACTTTAACAAGCTTATTTGGATTAATTCCATTAGTTATTTTTCCTGGATCAGGTTCAGAGTTGTACAGAGGTATTGGCACAGTAGTTTTTGGAGGTTTGGCGACTTCTGCTATTTTAACTTTGCTCATGGTTCCTCCATTACTCGCTTTGGCTTTAAAAACTGAAAAAATAAAGCCTGTAACAGAGAGTGAAGATGACGTATTTGTATGATTTAAAGTTTATATAAAGTCTAAAAATCATATAATTTTTTTATTTAGTGACAAAATGCCTAATAAAGGTCTATATAGGCAATCTTTAATTAATAATAAATAAAACTAGTAGAGTTTAAAATGAGTAATAATTTGAAACCTGAAGACAAAATCAAACTAATTAGAAATATTGCAATTGTCGCTCATGTTGACCACGGCAAGACAACTTTGGTTGATACTTTGTTACAGCAATCGGGAACCTTTGCTGCCCATTCTCAAACAGTAGAAAGAGTTATGGATTCTAATGATCTTGAAAAAGAGCGTGGTATAACTATTTTATCAAAAAATACTGGTTTAAAATGGAAAGAGTTTAGGATCAATATTGTAGACACTCCTGGCCATGCTGATTTTGGAGGTGAAGTTGAAAGAGTTCTCTCTATGGTTGACTCTGTTTTATTGTTAGTTGATGCAGTTGACGGACCAATGCCACAAACTGGGTTTGTTACGAAAAAAGCACTTCAAGCAGGATTGAGACCTATTGTTGTTATAAACAAAATTGACAGAGATGGAGCAAGACCAGATTGGGTATTAGATCAAACTTTTGATCTTTTTGATAGATTAGGAGCTGACGAACATCAACTTGATTTTCCTGTAGTATATGCTTCTGCAATTCAAGGTTGGGCAACTGATGATTTGTCTAATAAAAAACAAAACATGGATACTATTTTTGAAACTATTATTAAAAATGTAGACTACCCTAATGTTGATCCTAATGGAGATCTTCAGATTCAGATTTCAGCTTTGAGTTATTCAAGCTACGTGGGTTTAATTGGAACAGGACGAATTAGAAGAGGACAACTTAAAAAAGGGCAATCAGTATCAATTGGAAATGTTGATGGTGATGCAAGACAAGGTAAAGTATTACAAATTATGAATTTTCACGGCCTTGAGAAGAAAGAAGTAGACGAAGCAAGTGCTGGGGATATAGTTGCAATTAGTGGTTTGGGTGAACTAAAAATTTCAGATACAATTTGTGAAGTTGGTAAATTGGAAGTACTTGAAAAGCTCTCAGTTGACGAGCCTACTATTAGTATGATGATACAAGTTAACGACAGCCCATTTGCAGGACAAGAAGGTAAATTAGTTACAAGTAGGTCAATTAGAGACCGTTTGCAGCAAGAGCTTAAAACAAATGTTGCTCTTAGAGTTGAAGATACAGATAATCCAGATAAATTTAGAATTTCTGGAAGAGGTGAACTTCATTTATCAATTTTAATTGAAAATATGAGAAGAGAAGGTTTTGAAATGGGAGTCTCTTCTCCTGAAGTTATTACTAAGCATATAGACGGAATTAAAAAAGAACCTTATGAAAATGTAACTGTTGACGTTGAAGAAATTCATCAGGGTAAAATCATGGAAAAAATGGGTGAACGAAAAGCTCAATTGTCAGATATGGTTCCAGATGGTAAAGGTCGTGTCCGCTTGGATTATAATATGCCAAGTAGAGGATTAATCGGTTTTAGAGCAGAGTTTCTAACTTTAACGTCTGGATCTGGGTTATTATACCATACTTTTGATACATATGGTCCAATAATCCAAGGTCTTCAAACAGGTAGAAGAAACGGAGCACTTATTTCTATAGGCCAAGGAAAAGCACTGCCATATGCATTATTTAACCTTCAAGACAGAGGTAAAATGATTATAGAGAATGGTATTGATGTATATGAAGGTATGATTATAGGAATTCATAGTAGAAATAATGATTTAGTTGTCAATCCACTTAAAGGAAAACAGCTTACAAATGTAAGAGCATCTGGAACTGATGATGCTGTTACTTTAACAACGCCTATTAATGTAACTTTAGAGTTTGCATTAGAATTTATTAATGATGATGAATTAGTTGAAGTTACACCGGACAGTTTAAGAATTAGAAAAAAATATTTAAAAGAGCATGAAAGAAAAAAAGCTGCAAGAGCTGCGTCTTAGTTTTTATAAAATATTTTCAGCTTTTTTTAGATTTGAAACTGTATCTATATCAAAAATAGTTCCTATGTCTGTGTTTACAGTTATTATATCAGTTTTGTTAATTTGAGACTTTGCTCCGAAATCTCCTTTTAAGCCTTCTAATATATTAAAGTATTTTTTAGGAAGTATTACAGGGTTTCCAACTTGAGATTTATATTTAGGAAATATTACTTTACTACAATTCAATTCTATAAACTTATTTTGTAATTTGATTAAATCCTTTGTTGATATAATTGGCATATCAGCAGGAATTATCATTACACCTCTAATGGTTTTATCTAACTCTCTAATCCCAGCAGATATTGATGTCCCAATTCCTTTTTTGTAATCATTATTATATATACATTCAATATCAGAATTATTTATTAAATTGATAATAGTTTCATGTTCATATCCTGTAACTATTAAGAGTTCACTGGTATCATATATGCTTAACAACTTGTCCATTAGACAATTAATTATTGGTTTATTATTGATATGTTGAGTAAGTTTGTTTTTTAGTCCATATCGTTTACTTAAACCTGCGGCTAAAATTATTTTTTTTATTATGGATTTGTCACTTTTGTCTGACATCAGTTAGCACGTCTAAATTGTATTATCTCTCCTAAAATAGATATAGCAATTTCAGCAGGATTTTTTGCCTTAATATCTAAACCGATTGGACCATGAATTTTATTCAAATCATTTTGATTGAACCCTAATAAGGATAATCTTTCACACCTCTTTTGATGTGTTTTTTTACTTCCTAAAGATCCCACATAACCTATATTTTTTTTAAGACTATATATTAAAGCTGGATCATCAATTTTTGGATCGTGAGTTAATGTCACTAGGTGTGTTGCTTTATCGAATTTGAATTTTGATAAAGCATTATCTGGCCAATCATTAATAATTTGACAGTTTGGAAATCTTTTTTTAGTTGCAAAATGATCTCTAGGATCAATTAATGTTATTTCAAAATCAGCTATAGTAGCTAGTTTTACTAACTCTTGAGCTATGTGAACTGCTCCAATAATGAATAACCTTGGTTTAGGGTCAATAATGTGTATGAACTCATTCATCAATTGATTAAAAGAGCTTGATTGTTGAGATATAGACTTATCTATTGTTCTTAAACCTGATTTAGTATTAATTTTTAATTTTATTACTTCCCTTTTTCTTATACTTTCAACTATAGAAAAAATAATTTTATCTTCAATTTGAAGAGGTTGAATTAAAACCTTAAGTTCTCCACCACAAGCAAGCCCAACTTCCCAAGCCATATCATTTGAAATTCCATAATCTTTAACTCTAGTTTTACCATCGCTTAACGATTTTATTCCTTCAGTAATTACTGCCCCTTCTATACAACCACCAGAAACAGAGCCAATTATTTCACCATTTTGATCTATGGCCATTTGACCTCCCACAGGTCTTGGTGAGCTTCCCCAAGTTGAAATTACAGTAGCAAGAGCAATTTTTCTCTTATCTTTTAACCAAATACTAAGTGGTGTTAATATGTCATCGACTTCAGCCATGAAAGAGTCCTACAAAATATAATTTTATAAAAAAATAATTTATGTTATAAACCTTACATAGATACTAATATTTAAATTAATGGAATCAAAGGATTTTAATTATGAATAATAATACATCTTTTACATCAAGCTGGATTGAAAGTTTTATTTTAAAAGGTAAAATTGAAGATAATTTTTCATTTATTACTAAAACATTCACGGTGATATTGTGCAGTCTTATATTAGTATTGTCAGCAAAGATAAAAGTAGATTTATATCCAGTCCCTATGACTTTGCAACCTCTAGCTATTTTAATGATTTCTATGTTATGTGGTAGGAATATAGCAGTCGCAACAGTTAGCCTATATTTGTTTCAAGGAATGATAGGTTTACCTGTTTTTGCTTATGGCGGTGGCTTGCCTTATTTAATGGGACCAACAGGTGGGTTTCTTTTTGGTTTTCTTGTGGCATCACTAATTGTTGGTGAGTTAGCTGACAGGGGATGGGGAAAAGTATTATTTAAATCAGTTTTTGCAATGATGTTAGGTATGTTTATAATTTATCTTTTTGGAATTGTGCAGCTATCTATTATTAAAGGTTTTGAGTTTGCCATTTTAAAAGGTATGCAACCATTTATTGTAGGTGATTTTTATAAATTAATACTTGCATCAATTTTGCTACCTCAAATTTGGAAATTAACTAAAATATCCAAATAATATTAATTTATAATGTTAAAAAGGTATTAGTCATCATTTGAAGCGTCGTTTTGAGCTTCCTTGGTTGTTAGGCCTATGCTGTCATTTTCTAAAGCATCTTCAAAAGCTAATATTTCTATATTATGATGAGTATCAATCTCGTTGATAAAAAAATCTTCTGGGGAAATGTTTTTAGGGTGTTCTATTTTAACAGCTAATATTGCTGCTATTGTAGATGTGACTGTCTCACTTTGGTTTTCTTTGAATTTATGAAATGATATGACGTTAGAATTTGAATTTTCAAAATCAGGCTTTTGTTTCATTTAAAATACTCCATTAAACAGTATCAGAAAAATTTAATTCCATTTCAAACTTAATTTATAATATTTAGCGAATAAAATATTAATATATTATTGACCCACTCTTCTTATAATAATTCTACCTGAGGGCTTATTATTAATATTTTCAACTGTTCTTGTTGCTTGACTATATAGATTGGTCTCAATACCAAAATTGTCAACAACTGCAACTCTGGCTCTTATTTGAGATCCTACTAATGTTTGATTTAGAGAAAGGGCTGGTCCACTTAAGCTATTTAATACAATCCAATTACGACCATCTTTTGATTTTTCCCAGCTTATAGAAATAGAGGCGATCCCATCCTCGTCTGTTAGAGAATTAGACAAAGCTGTTAGAGTTGAGCCTTCTTTAGGTTCACCTTCAATACTTACTTCACCTTGGACAGGGTCATCTAAATTATCGATAGCTTCAGAAGGGCTCGTATATAAAACTTCTCTTGTTCCGTGACTGTCAATGTATGAAACAACTGCTCTAAATGAAAACCCCACTTGGTTCTGAGTTAATCTAAGAACTTCACTTTGTACGGCAGGATAAGCTTCCCATGATGATTTTGAAGATGATCTTTGCCATGATATATCGAAGCCTCCAATACCATCTTCATCAGCAATATTAGACGTATCAACAACAAGCGCACTATCTTCAACTGAAGAACCAATAAGTCTAGCTGAACCAGTAGGTTTGTCATTTACATTTTTAACTGGAGTAGAAGGAGGGCTTGTTAGAGGCTCTAAATTTCCTTGGCCATCGACATATGAAATAACTACTCTTAATCTACTACCAACATGAATTTCTCTAGGTGTAAATGATTGAGTAGTAGCTCCACTAATATTCGTCCATTTTTTATTATCATTGGATATTTGCCATTGCACGCTAACTGTGCCCATTCCATCTGCATCTGTTACAGATGATAAATCAACAATCAATGGGACATCTTCTATTGCAGCAAATCCAGTATTTTCAGTATCTGTGTTATTGTTTGATTTAGTGTTTACCGTTGAATTTGTTGTGGAAGACAAATTCTTTTGTTTGGTTACATAAGTTTTGGAGTGACTATGTTGTTTAATGTTGCTCTTAAAGCTTTTTACTTTTTGATCCTTTATTGTAGGGTCACCCCCAGCAAAAGAAATTTTTGAATCAAGTGTTGTAAAACTTGCTAAAACACATAGTGATAATGGCAAAAAATTATATTTTAAAAAACGCATATGAACCTCCACACACTTAATAACTAGCACACAATATATAACACACAACTAAAAAAGATACATGTTTTTAATAATAGACACCTTCTTTACAAATTTTACTAAGAAAATACCAGAGAAAATTGTCATGAAATAATCAAAATATTATTTAATTTTAAGTAATATTTCTGTAAGAATTTGTTCATGTTTAATTAAAGTTGATTTTAATAAATTTAAATCTTGTTTAATTTCAGCCAAAATATTTACATTTGAAACACTATTTTTAGTATCAACTATATTTGTCAGAGTGATGGTATCATCTTCACTATCATTCAAATTACCATCATTTGAAAGTTGTTTCTCGTTTATACTACTATTAGACATAACAAAATCTTTGATTTCTGAAATATCTGATTTGATAGCGTTTAGTTTTTTTTCTTTAACTGTATTCAAAATAAACCCCTAAATTCGTAAAACACTAATATTATTTGTCTTAAAAAACACAATTGTATATAATTGTAAATTGTTATTCGTATATTATATCCAAAGTATTACTATAGCTCAATATAAATTAGTCAGGAAAACAAATGACCATAATTGATTCTATTAAAACTTCTATGTTAGTTCCTATTCATTCGGCTGGAATACCCTTTATTGCTATTTTTGTAATTTTGACAGTAATAATGGGTTGGTTTTGGAGTCCTCTATATTTTTTTGGTTTAGTACTGACAATCTGGTGTATCTATTTTTTTAGAAATCCCGTTAGGGTAACTCCAATATTATCAGGAACAAATAAAAACAACCTGATCATTTCTCCTGCTGATGGAAGGGTTATAGAAATTTCAAAGATAACTCCAGATGAAGAAATTGGTTTGCCTGTTGGAAACTGGACTAGAGTTTGCGTTTTTATGAATGTATTTGATGTGCATGTAAACAGATCACCAATGTTAGGAAAAATTTTTTATAAAAATTACATACCAGGATCTTTTTTTAATGCCAGTCTTGATAAGGCCTCCTCGGAAAATGAAAGACTTATTCTTGGAATGGAGACTGAAAATGGGAAGAAAATAGCTTTTGTTCAAATTGCAGGTTTGGTAGCTAGAAGAATAATCTGTGATGTGGGTATAGGATCCTTACTAAAAGCAGGAGAGGTATTTGGCTTAATTAGATTTGGAAGCAGAGTAGATATTTACTTTCCATCAGATGTATCTGTCATGGTGCTAAAGGGACAAAAAATGATTGCAGGAGAAACTATAATTGGTGATTTCACTAAAAGTTCTAAATCTGTGAGAGAGGATTTAGATGAAAAATAGAGGTGTAAAGTTAGCAAAAAAAGCTTTCCAATTAAGACCTAAACGTTTTTCAGTTGTTTGGATGCTTCCAAATTTTCTTACAATTTGTGCTCTCATATTTGGTTTACAAGCCATGTATCAAGCCCTTTTTGGTAACTGGGATAATGTTATAATTATGATAATTATAGCATCTGTTTTTGACATGCTAGACGGGAGAGTTGCTAGATTATTAAAATCTACAAGTGAATTTGGAATGCACCTTGACTCTCTTTCAGATTTTGTTGTTTTCGGTGCAGTACCTGCCTTGGCAGTATATTTATGGATGGATAAGCCACAAGACAACATTTTTTGGATTGTTATTGTCCTATACGTAATTTGTTCCGCGCTTAGGTTGGCAAGATTTAACTCAGAGCTGTCTGAAAGACCTAGTTATGCTAAAAATTATTTTAATGGAGTCCCCACACCCGCGGCAGCTTTTTTAATGCTTTTCCCTCTTGCTATTGAAGGTTATTTAAATGAATATATGTTGAAATCTTTTGATATAATTGGATTTTGGATAGTTTTTATTTCTATATCAATGGTTAGTAATTTACCAACATTTTCAGGTAAAGTTTTTCAAGTTCCAAAGTCACTTGTTATACCTATGTTAATAATTTTAGCTCTTCTAAGTAATGCCATTATTAGCAACCCTATCAAAGGTTTTATAACGTTAGTGTTAGTTTATATTCTTAGCCTTCCATTTGCCTCTATTTTCTATCTGCGTTTGAAGAAAAAAGCAGAGGCTCTAAATATAAAAACCTAATTTTTTATAAGATTATTTGCTTCTAAATAGCTCTTTCCATGTCGGCTTTGATTTGACAAATGAAACGGCTTCATACACTGCTCTATTACATGCCCTAGCTACACAATCACTGATTCTAGATCCCATTGCTAAAATATCTATACTATCCAATTCAGATTTATTTTTATTTTGATTCGTACTGATAGCAAAAATTGTGTCTCCATCCATTGGTGTATGCGCTGGACTAAGAGATTTTGCAATCCCATCGTGCGCCATAATTGCCAATCGTTTTAAATTTGCACGGCTTAAAGGAGCGTCGGTTGCAACTACGCCAATAACTGTATTGCTAGAAATCTCATTAAAAGTGTCTGCTATCCCGATGGAACGGGGTAGTCTTTTCGATCTAATAACGTGATCAAAATTTTCACTGCTAGTTCCATATCCTCCAAATTCTTTGTTGATTTCTAAATATCCTGATAGGAATGATGGACCCTTATTTAGCAAAGGGTTGCCTACTGCGTTATTGATTACAATTGCACCTACAGTATACTCTTGACCATTGGAATACTTTTGTTTCCATGAAGATGATCCTTGTCCACCCTTTAAAGTTGCAGTTGTAGCTCCACAACCAGCGCCATAAGATCCTAAAAGGAAATTATTACTACAAGATTTATAAGCCTGATTTGCTAAATTTCTCCAAGGCGATCTATGTCCTAGTTTATTTACATGAGGATTGTCGTTTATATTAAGATCAAAAATTACTGCGGATGGAACTAAGGGGATAATTGCTTTACCTAATTGATATCCCTTCCCGTCGTTACGAAGTAAATCCTGTATTTCTGAACTTGCGTCAAGTCCATAGGCAGAGCCACCAGAAAGGACAATGGCATCAGCACGACCTATTGAGTTTTCTAATCTGAGCATGTCAGTTTCTCTGGTACCAGGTCCACCACCTCTAACATCCACAGCTGCAGAGAATGGATTGTCACCAGTTATAACAGTCACTCCTGTTCCTATTTTATAATCTTCTGCATGACCTACTTGTACTCCGGAAACATCTGTTATAAGGTTTTTAGATCCAGGAGCGGTGATCGTTTTCAAATTTATCTCCTTAATTAATTTAATCAGATTGAGTATATTTTGAAGTTAATATCATATTTAAATAAAGACAATAAGTAGTTGGAATTAGAAAAACGAAATACCCTGATATTGTCAGTTGCGCAGGGTTTATCGATAACTACAACAAGTATTAATATGATTAATACCGGCTTGGTTGGAGCCATGCTGGCCACAAATCCATCTTATTCGACAATCCCCCTATCCCTTCAATTTCTGACAATTGCGTTAACACTTATACCTGTTTCGTTATTAATGGGAAAATTTGGCAGAAGATCAATGTTTTTATTAGGATCCTTGGCGGCTTTTATTGGTTGTTTAATAATAGCTTTTTCGATAATTGATAAAAGTTTTTATTTATTTATTGTAGGGTCTATATTACTTGGTTTTTCGCAAGCTAATCAGCAGTTTTATCGATATGCAGCTGCTGATAATGTTTCAAACAATTTAAAAAGCAAGGCTATTTCTTTAGTCTTAGCTGGAGGTGTTATTGCCGCTGTTGTTGGTCCTGAAGTTTCAAGATACTCATTTGATCTTTTCCCAGACTATATTTACCTAGCAACATACCTTTTGGCAGCATCAATTCAAATTATAAATTTTACAATCTTAATCTTTATTAAAATTAAAAAACCAGAAGTAACAGCAAAAAAAATAAGACCATTGAAAGATATTTTAATGCAAAAGACATTAATAATAGCAATTTTAGCTGCTGCTGTAGGTTATTCTCTTATGAGCTTTATAATGACAGCAACACCTCTTCAGATTGTAAATATCTGTAAATTAGGAAACAGTGCGAGTTCTACCGTCATTCAATGGCATATAATCGCAATGTTTGCCCCATCTTTTTTTACAGGTTCTATTATATCTCGTTTTGGAAATAGAAAGGTGATGCTTGTTGGGATAATACTCTATGCTTTTTCTGTATTTTTTGGAATCTTAGGTGATACTGTTCTAAATTTTTGGATAGCTTTATTCTTATGTGGCTTAGGCTGGAATTTTCTTTATGTTGGCGGAAGTGATATCATTGCAAAATCTGCTTTACCTGAGGAACGAGCAAAAGTTCAAGGTGTGACTGATTTTATTATATTTGTATTTGTTGCAATGGGTTCTTTTTTAGCGGGATATCTTCATAGTAACTTAGGTTGGGAAGTAATGTTATTTTACACTATAATCCCTATTTCAGTAATTTTTATTAGTATAATAATCATCAAACCACAAAACCTTAAATTAAATTAAGGTCTACCCACCAGTAAGAGACATATGTCTGTTTACAGACACGTTGTTTGATTTTCGTGAGATTTCGAAATCATGACCTTTAGGCTTTCTTCCAATTGCAGACCTTATGGCGTCTTCAAGAGCATCAGTTCCATGTTCTCTTAATACAGTTTTTAAATCTGCATTATCGTCTTGACCTAAACACATGTATAAAACACCAGTACAAGTTAACCTTACCCTATTACAACTTTCACAAAAATTATGTGTTAAAGGTGTTATAAAGCCAAGTTTATTATTTGTTTCTTTAACCGATACATATCTGGCAGGCCCGCTAGTTCTTTCTGGAAGATCAACTAAAGTAAATTGTTTTTCTAACTCCATTCTTACTTGTGATAAAGGTAGATATTGACCGTACCTTGTATCTCCACCAATATCACCCATCGGCATGACTTCAATGATAGTCATGTCAAAACCCTCATCACCACACCATTTAAGAATGTCAGCTAAGTGACTTTGATTAAATTCACTTATGGCAACGGTATTTATTTTTATCTTAAGGCCAACTTCACGTGCTTTTTTTAATCCAATTTTAACCTTTTCAAGGTCACCCCATCTAGTAATTTCTTTAAATTTAATAGGGTCTAAATGATCCAAAGAAACGTTAATTCGTCTAACGCCGGCGTTATAGAGATCTTCTGCTTTTGATTCTAATTGACTTCCATTGGTTGTTATAGTTAATTCATCTAAGTCACCGCCAACTTCTTTACCTAGATTATTAATAACCTGCATTATTCCTTTTCTTACTAATGGCTCACCACCAGTTAAACGAATTTTTCTAGTTCCAAGCTTCATAAATGCTCTACAAACCTCTTCAATTTCTTCGAGACTTAGAATGTCTTTCTTAGGTAAGAATTGCATATCTTCAGCCATGCAGTAAGTACATCTGAAGTCGCATCTATCAGTCACTGAAACTCTTAAATAGTTTACGTCTCTTCCGAATGGGTCGATTAATTTATTTTGAGTTTCCATAATATTTTCAAAGCAGTTCAATATAATTAATATAATACTATCTTATTATAAATATAATACCTGATTTTAAAGATAAAATCTTATTTTTTTATTTCAGTAATAATTTTTCCTTATATTATATAGTATGAATTCAATTAAATAAAACATAAGGTTTGTAATGAATAGTGAGAATAATATATACAGGCGCCCACCAGCAGCCGGTGGTAAGGCGAGTAACTTAGTGGTATTTCTTCATGGTTATGGAGCCGATGGAAAGGATCTAATTGATTTAGCGAACCCTTTTTCGATGGCTATGCCTAATGCGAGTTTTATTTCGCCAGATGCTCCACACCCCTGTGCGATGTCTCCTTCAGGAAGACAATGGTTTCCAATTGAAGAGATACCTAATGGAGCAATTCATGCTTCTGAAAATTTACTTAATTTACTTAAAATAGAAGCAAAAAATCTTGATTTATCATCAAAGGAAGTAATTTTGATAGGTTTTTCACAAGGTGCAATGATGAGTATGCAATGTTTGTTAATTAATGAGCATCAATTTGGAGCAATAATAGGATATTCAGGAGCTCTTAGAGATGAGAATGTTAAGGCGGCCGAATCACAATTTATAGACGGTAAGCACAAATATGCAGATACTCCTGTGTTATTAGTACATGGTCAACAAGATGAAGTTGTTCCATTCCAATCCCTTGAAAACTCTAAAAATCTCTTAAATGAAATTGGCTTTAATGTTCAAACACTATCCAGGCCTAATCTTGGACACGGCATCGATCCTGAAGGCATAAGTGCTGGAATGGAGATCTTAAAAAAATTAAATTAATATTTGTTTAAAAAATATTTTTTATATTTAATAATAATTAAACATTGATAAGCTTAATTAATATCAATGATTTTCAAATTAGGGCTTTATGACTTCATCTTCTTTTTCACCTACTTTAGTTTTAAATGCAGACTATCAACCTCTGAGCTATTTTCCTTTGTCACTTTGGTCATGGCAAGACACTATAAAAGCTGTGTTTCTTGATAGAGTGAATATTGTTTCTGAATATGATGAGGTAGTTAGATCTCCAGGCTTTTCAATGAAAATTCCTAGTGTTATTTCTTTAAAACAATATATTAAAAACCAAAAATCTCCAGTATTCACCAGATTTAATGTCTTTTTAAGAGATAGGTTTTCCTGTCAATATTGCGGTTTAACAAAACAATCACATGATCTGACTTTTGATCATGTTGTTCCAAGATCCTTAGGTGGAAAAACTAATTGGAGTAATGTTGTAGCGGCTTGTAGGCCATGTAACTATAAGAAAGGAAACAAGCAATCAAAAGAAATAAACATGTTTCCTTTAATCAAACCAGATGCTCCTAATATAAATCTTTTGAAAAATAATGGTAGGCACTTTCCTCCAAATTATTTACATGAATCGTGGCGAGATTTTTTATATTGGGACACAGAATTAGAGAATTCTTAGATAAACAAAAATTTATATTTTCTCAGATATTTTTATTGCGGTTCTGCAACCAAATTGAACAATAGTTTTCATGATTTCGTAACCTGGAGCATTCTCTCCGTCATGTTGAACGCCTGTTTCTAGATGATCTAATTCATCATCTCTAAACTTTTCTAAAGTAGACTTTAATTTATTATCGTTCTTATCAAGTGTTTCGGCTTGTTTAGCGTAATGCTCTCCAATAACTTCTTCAACGGCTATAGTGCATGCCATAGCAGCTTTTTCGCCCATTAAGGCACTTGCAACTCCAAGCCCGTATCCCATAACATTCCACAAGGGAAGTAAAGCAGTTGGTCGAGTATCATTTTCTACTAAAAGCCTATTAAATGTATCTAAATGTTCTTCTTCCTGGTCCTTCATATGTTGAATTGTTGGTCCAACAGGTGTGTCTTTAAGTATTGCTAATTGGCCATCATATATCTTGGCAGCTGCGGTTTCACCGGCATGATCAACCCTAAGAATTGAATCTAGTTTTTTTTTATTTGTGTCTTTATTCATGCTTTTAAAGCTTTCTTTTAATTAAAATAATATTTACAAACAAAAACATTCCAAATGAAAAAATTGCGTTCCAAGCTGCAAGTGATAATCCAAAAACACTGAAAATTACTTCATCACATTTTATAGTAGATTTATTTAATAGATATGTAAGTAGATCTTTTGAAAAATCAATATTTGAAGAACACTCTTGAGGCCCTTTCCAAAATTTCATCTCAATGCCAAAATGGTAAGTGCCAGCGATTGAACTCATAATCCAAACAATTGAGAGTCCCAAAAGAATTAATTTTTTGGATATTAAAGTTGATTTTAAAATAAATATTAAAATTAGACTATAGGTTATAATTAATACATGAAACCATCTTTGAGTAATACATAAATCACAAGGTAATGCCCCTTGGAAGTACTCAAGATAAAAAGCAGAAATGAGCATGATAGAAGAAACAAAAAAAGAGAGCTTTAGCAATATATCTAGTTTTTTTTCACTATCTAGTTGGGACAAATTTAAAATAATATTTTTCAACATTTAAAAAATATAAAATGAAATCATTATAATTGCTATTCCTAAAATAGTTGAAGCAAGAAGCATATTGTTTTTTAAAAGTATTATGGCAGGGTTACCAAAAAATTTAATTAAATATGCAACTATAAAAAAACGAACACCTCTTCCAAGTACAGAGATCAAAATGAATGCAATCAAATTCACCCCAGCCATTCCACTGGTTAATGTTATGATTTTATAGGGTAATGGTGTAAATGCTCCAATAAATATAATTAAGATACCATTTTCTTTATATGCTTCTTTGACAACGTCAAATTTTTCTTGAGTAAACCAAGGAATATTTAAAATTAAGGTTTCAATTGAAGGTCCTATCAAATAACCCAGTAACCAACCAATGACACCTCCTAAAACTGAGCCAATTGTACAAATCAATGCAAACCTGAGTGTTTTATGAGGCGCTGCTAAAGTTAACCCCGCTAAAAAGGGGTCTACAGGTATAGGAAAAACTATTGATTCAATCATTGATATAAAACCTAGAACTTTATCAGCCAACGGTTTTGTAGCACTGGTTTTAGCTCGTTCTGTCCAAAACTTGATTCTATCTTCAAAAAATTTTAGGTTTATTTTTTTCATTTTTTTTTACAGAAAATTGCTTAAAATATCATTTATAATTAACTTTCAATTTATTAACATTGATATATATATATTGGTGATATTAGTAAAATTATAATTTAAAATTTTGGGGATATGGTGAAATAGGTAAACACGCTGGTCTCAAAAACCAGTGCCGCAAGGCTTCCCGGTTCGATTCCGGGTATCCCTACCAAACTTTGTATGAAAATGTATTTGAATTCATTTTAGCCCCCACTTTGTTAATGGTAAGGCCAGACAAAAGTTCAATTTTTTATCCATTAATTCCTGCAAATCGATCTTGAATATAAAATCTTTCAAAGCACTCATTATCAATGTAACATAAAATAAAATATGAAGAAAAATAGGCAAAAAATGTTTGATAAACTTCTAAAAATTATCATTAAACTTATTGTTATTCCTTTTATTTTTTTGTTTCCATTTATAATTTGGAGCGAAACTAGAAATTTATTGATAGATATAGACTATCTGGGACAATTAATTACTTCAGGAGAAGAAGATAAATTTGTTGGTGTTTATTTAATTTTTTTATATTTACTTACTTTCTTAGGTGCTTGGCTGCCGTTTATTACTCAAAATAAGAAGATATTAAATTTTACTTCATATATCCCATCTTTGCTGCCAGCTCTTGGTCTAGTAGGAACATTTTTAGGGATATTTAAAGGACTTGGTGAATTTGACCCTGGGAATATTGATTTAAGTTTACCTATTTTACTAGATGGTTTGAAATTAGCTTTCTCCACTAGTATTGTTGGTATGGTTGGTAGTGCAATAGTAAAGCTAATTAGTTTTACACAACCAGAAATAGTAAATGAAGATACTATTTCGGAAGAGGACTTTTATAATCAATTTAAGATACAAAATGAAAACCTTTTAAAAATAGAAAAAGGAATTCGTGATATGGAAATAAAATTGACAGAGTTCACTTCCTCTTTAGGAGAAAGTACTGTTGAACAGTTGATTAAAGCAATTGAGAGTGTAATTAAGGATTTTAATACAAAAATTGAAGAACAATTTGGCGAGAACTTTAAAAAGTTCAATTCTGGACTTGAGAGTCTCTTGGAGTGGCAGTCAACATATTTGACAGAGTTAGATAAAACAAAAAAAGCAATTGATGTTTCAAATGGATTAATTCAGCAACATGAAAAAACAGTTGAGATAATTCATAATAGATTAAATGAAATACCCAGTATGTTAAATCCAGTTAGCGAAGTTATTGAAACGATTAATAAAGAAAGAAAACAAACTGAGGAAACTTTAGATATTTTATCTAAACTTAGAGAAGATGCTGAAAATGCTATACCTACTTTACAAGTAAGTTTAAGACAACTTACTGACACACTTTCAAATGATATATCTGATGTATCTAATAAGCTCCAAAAACTTGATCAAGAAATGAGTAATGAATTAGAAAAAGCTATTCAGGTTATGGGAGCACATTTAGGATCTTTATCAGAGCAATTAGTTAAAGACTATCAACCACTAGTTACAAACTTAAGAAATTTAATTGAACTAGCTAACAAAAACAAAATAAATAAATGAAGTTTTTAGGATCAAAAAAAGGAGATCTTGACAATTCAGTCTGGTTATCGAATTCAGATTTAATGGCTGGTTTAATGATAATATTTCTTTTTATTTCAATAGGTTTCATTAGAGAAAAGGCACCTGAAGTTGTTGGATCACAAGATTATGTTTTAAATTATTTAACTTTTACTGATAGTAAGGAAAATGAAATTGATGAAAAGTTAGAACAAGAATTTTCTAATGAAGAAAAAAAAGAATGGCAACTTGAAATTATTCCTAATGAAAATTTGATTAGATTTAATGCGCCTGATGTTATGTTTTCTCAAAGCAACTTTAAATTGAATGATAGATTTAAATTTATTATTAACTCTTTTTTTCCAAGATATGTAAAGGTCTTGTCAAAGTTTGGTACACTAATTTCTGAGATTAGAATAGAGGGACATACATCCAGCGAATGGAAAGATACAACTTACGATAAAGCATACATTAAAAATATGGTTTTATCTCAGGAAAGAACAATTTCTGTTTTGAACGAATCTTTAAATTCTCTTACAAAATTTAATTTATCGAAAAAAGAGATTAAGTGGGCTTTTGATAAAGTAAGCGCATCAGGTTTGTCGTCTAGATCAATAATAAAAAATTCTGATGGATCAGAAAATTCAGTCAAGTCAAGAAGAGTGGAGTTCAGATATGTTCTGAATGAAACAGAAAAAATTAAGTTCATTAAAAGTAAATTAAAAAATAATGGTAAAAATTAATTCAAATTTTAGTAAATTAAATGCTTCTCTTAAGCAGGTTGGTGCTGAATTAAATTTCAGATATCATTTTAACAACAATAGATCTGATATTGCATTAACAAGAAGTAAATTTAATTCTGATGGTACTTTAAGCAAAATAAAAAATTTAAAAATTGATTATTTAGCGGGTTTAAGCTTTTATCAGAATAATTTTGTAGCAATTTATTTCCAAAATTTAAAAGCAGATAAAATTAATACTTTTCATTTTTCTGAATGTAATGATTTATTAATAAATTTAGAAAAAAATGAATCTAATACAACTCTAATTCTACCAGATTCTGAAAAGGCTGATCTCAAGAAAAAAGATACAAATAAAATACTTTCTCCATGCCATTTGTGTCTTGAAAATACTAATTGGAATAATTTTGAAAAGGCTGAAGACTGGTCAAAAAGAATAATTATAGAACAATTTAATATATTAGAATTTCATAAACAAATGTTTTCAGTAGAAAGAGAGTTAGTTAGCAATTTTATTTCTTCAGATTTTTTAAAGATGCTGCCAAAGAATTTTCCTAGGATACTTGAGACTGCAAAATCTTATAAAAAATGGACATGTCAAAAATGTAAGATAAATGTATCTGGGATGAAACAATTATATCATGCTGTAATTCTTGATAGAACCCTTAAGAGATATCTACCTAATGATTTTTTGGGATTATGTACAGGGTGTCTGAAAGTTAAATACCATGATATGTATATTACTCCTGAAGAGTTGGATTTTATTAATGAATTTAGGCCTAAAAGCAAAAAATAAATTAGTTATATATCAACTAGAAAATTAACTTTAGTTAAAACCTTAGTATCTAAATGCAGCAATTAGGTATTACGAAAAAAGATTATATTGGCTTTACTGTCTTTACAACACAGATATAACGATAATAATTTCATTGTTTACTAATAGTTTTCGGATTATAAATAATAAAAGCTTATTGTTATTTTTTTATCGAGTAACCTTAGCTATTATTTAAAATTTTAATCCTAAATTTAGAGTTGATCTCTAATTTTACAAAAAATATGGGTATGATTATGAATTTGTATGCAGCTTATTTAGATGAAATTGAGAGCCGAAAAAAACAAAACCTCAAACCAAAACCAATTGATAACGGTCCTATGGTAGAACAGTTAATTAAGCAAATATTAGATAAAGAAAATCAATACAGAGACGAATCTATTAATTTTTTTACATACAATATAATACCTGGAACAACAAGTGCAGCTAAGGTCAAGGCAAAATTTTTAAAAGAAATTATTCTTGCTGAAGTAATTGTTGATGAAATCACTCCTTCTTTTGCTTTAGAATTGTTATCTCATATGAATGGTGGTCCATCCGTAGATGTACTGCTAGATTTAGCTCTTGGCTCTAATCTGTCAATTGCAAAAAACGCAGCCGAAGTTCTGAAAACTCAAGTGTTTTTATATGAAGCTGATACAAACCGGCTCAAAAAGGCCTATAATGAAGAGAATGCAATTGCAAAAGATATTCTTGAGAGTTATGCAAAAGCAGAATTTTATACTAACCTTCCAGATTTAGATGAAGAAATAGAGGTTATTAGTTATGTGGCCGCAGAAGGTGATATATCTACTGATTTATTATCTCCTGGAAACCAAGCACATTCTAGATCTGATCGGGAGCTTCATGGTAAATGTATGATTTCAGAAGAAGCACAAGCTGAAATAAAAGAACTTCAAAAACAAAATCCAGATAAGCGTGTGATGTTGATTGCTGAGAAGGGTACTATGGGAGTAGGTTCTTCACGAATGTCAGGTGTTAACAACGTGGCTCTTCTAACTGGTAAGCAAGCAAGTCCATATGTGCCTTTTGTTAATAATGCACCGATTGTTGCAGGAACAAACGGCGTTTCACCAATTTTCTTAACAACTGTAGGTGTAACTGGAGGTATTGGTATTGACTTAAAAAACTGGGTTAAAAAACTAGATTCAGATGGAAATCCAATTATTAATAATGATGATAACCCTGTGCTTGAACAGAAGTACTCTGTTGAAACGGGCACAGTCTTTAAAATAAATACCAAAGAAAAAAAGTTATTTAATGAGCAAGGAGATGAGGAGATGGTAGATTTGTCATCTTCTTTTAATCCTCAAAAAGTAGAATTTATGAAAGCAGGAGGCTCCTATGCCATTGTTTTTGGTAAAAAATTACAGAGTTTTGCCTGCGATACATTAGATATTGAATTAAAATCGGCATATGCTCCTTCCAAAGAAGTTTATCATCCAGGTCAAGGTCTTACTGCAGTTGAAAAAATATTTAATGCAAATGCCTTGGGCGTTAAGAAAGGATCTATTCTTCATTCAGGTTCAGATGTAAGAGTGAAAGTTAATATTGTTGGATCTCAGGACACTACAGGATTAATGACTTCTCAAGAACTAGAGGCAATGGCTGCAACTGTGATTTCTCCAACAGTTGATGGAGCTTATCAATCTGGATGTCATACTGCTTCCGTTTGGGATTTTAAAGCACAAGAAAACACTCCTAAACTTATGAAGTTTATGCATAAATTTGGTTTAATAACAGCCAGAGATCCAAAGGAAGCGTATCATTCAATGACAGATGTAATTCATAAGGTTTTAAATGATATTACAGTTGATGATTGGTCTATTATAATTGGTGGAGATTCTCATACAAGAATGTCTAAAGGAGTTGCATTTGGTGCAGATTCTGGAACGGTTGCACTTGCGTTAGCAACTGGAGAAGCAACAATGCCTATACCTGAATCAGTTAAGGTTACCTTTAAGGGTAAGATGAGTAGTCATATGGATTTTCGTGATGTAGTTCACGCCACTCAAGCCCAAATGTTAAAGCAATTTGGAGATAATGTCTTTCAAGGAAAAATTATTGAAGTCCACCTTGGTACTTTGCTTGCTGACCAAGCGTTTACTTTCACAGATTGGACTGCGGAAATGAAAGCTAAAGCATCCATATGTATTTCTGAAGATGACACTCTTATTAAATCATTGGAGATTGCGAAAAGCCGCATACAAATAATGATTGATAAAGGTATGGAAAATGATGATAAAATGCTTCACAGGCTAATTCAAATTGCAGAAAAAAGAATTTCAGAAATTAAATCTGGAGAGAAGCCGGCATTAATCCCAGATAATAACGCAAAATATTCTGCTGAAGTAGTGGTTGATCTTGATTTAATAGATGAACCAATGATTGCTGATCCTGATGTGAATAATATAGATGTATCAAAAAGATACACCCATGATACTATTAGACCAATTTCTTACTATAATGCCGAAAAGAAAGTGGATTTAGGTTTTGTGGGTTCTTGTATGGTTCATAAGGGCGATGTAAAAATTGTTGCCCAAATGCTTCGCAATCTTGAAAAGACTTCGGGAAAAGTTAGTTTTAAAGCACCCTTAGTCGTTGCAGCGCCAACTTATAATATAGTTGATGAGCTTAAACAAGAGGGTGATTGGAGTATTTTACAAAAATACTCAGGCTTTGAATTTGATGACAATAGTCCTAAACAATCTGCACGATTAGACTATGAAAATATACTTTACCTTGAAAGACCTGGCTGTAATTTATGTATGGGTAATCAGGAAAAGGCTGCTAAGGGAGATACGGTACTCGCAACATCTACAAGATTATTTCAAGGAAGAGTAGTAGAAGATTCATCTGAAAAAAAAGGTGAATCACTTCTTGCATCTACTCCTGTAGTTGTTCTCTCAGCAATATTGGGAAGAACTCCAACAATAGATGAATATAAGACAGCCGTTGAAGGAATTGATCTTACAAAATTTGCACCTCCAATTGAGAAGGCGCAGAATACTTCTTCAGCGCATTTCTGATTTCAGTATAAAGCCAAAAATTGAAGTTTAAATTATTTTTGTTTATTTATTAACTTTACTATCCTGAGACAGAGGTTAAATATATGAAAATAAGTAATTTAGAAGAACTCAACACACCTTGCCTAATATTAGATAAAACTCTTTTAGAAAAAAATTGTAGTTTAGCTAGAAAAAAGTGTGCTGAGTTAAAAACTATTTTAAGACCGCACGTTAAAACACCAAAAAGCATTGAAGTTGCAAAAATAGCACTTGATAATCAAGTTGGACCAATAACAGTGTCTACTTTAGATGAAGCTGAATATTTTGCCTCTGCGGGTTTTAAAGATATACTTTATGCTGTTTGTATAATCCCAAAAAAGCTAGCAAGGTTAGAATTTCTTCAGAAAAAATATGATTGTGTAATTCGCATAGTTGTTGATTCAATTTTAGTAGCTGAGGCAACAGTAGATTACAGTAATTCTCATAGCACAAAATTTGAAATCCTTATTGAGATTGACTGTGGCGAAGGAAGAAGTGGTTTATATGTCGAAGATAAAAAAATTGTAGAAATATCTAAAATTTTCAGTGAGTGTAATAAAACAAATCTTATGGGTGTTCTTACACATGCAGGTCATAGTTATTCAACTGACAACAAAACAGAAATTTTATCAATTGCAAATAAAGAACGAGAAGATGCTCTTGCTGCAGTAAAACATTTTTCAACTTTTAATAATAACAACCCTATTATAAGCATAGGTTCTTCACCAACCATGTTGTTTGCGTCTCATCTGAACAACATATCTGAAGTAAGAGCAGGAATATATATGTTTTGGGATCTAGCCCAAGCGTCCAGAGGAATTTGTAAAATCGAGGATATAGCAGTTACAGTTCTAGCTAGCGTAATTGGTCATAATTACCAAAAGAAAAAAATTATTATTGATGCTGGAGCCTTAGCTTTGTCAAAAGATATAAGCGCTAATAGATTTATGCCTGAGGTAGGATATGGATTCGTTTGTGATTCTAATTCAGGAAAATATCTAGGTTTGAACATATCCGAAATTCATCAAGAACATGGAGCAATTGATATTAGCAATCCTGATTGGTTTGATAATTTACCTATTGGAAGTTTGGTAAGAGTTTTACCAAACCATTCGTGTTTAACCTGTGCTGGTCATAGTAGTTATAATATTTTAGAAAACAATATGATTATTGATAATTGGAAAAGAACTAATGGCTGGTAAATTCTTCACTTTTGTATAAAAGTTTTAATTAAAATTAATTAAAATATTGAGAAGTAAAATATGTCAATTTGGGGAAGTTTATTAGGTGGTGTTATTGGTTTTTCTTTTGGAGGTCCATTTGGAGCCTTGTTAGGATCATTCCTAGGTGGAAAAATTTCTGGGTTAAATTCTTCTAAGACAATTGGGAATCAGCAAAGCTCTCAAGAAGTCTTTGCATTATCACTTATAATCCTCTCTGCAAAGTTAAGCAAAGCTGATGGACATGTTAGTAAAGAAGAGTTAATTGCTGTTAAGGATAAACTTCAAATTCCAGACAGTGAAATTGATCAAGTAGCTAAAATTTTTAACAAAGCCAAAGACGAAAGTACAGGTTATGAGCCATACGCAAAACAAATTGCAGAAATTTTCAGAGATAATATAAATGTCTTAGAAGAGGTTATAAATATTTTATTTTATATAGCTGAGGCCGATGGAAATGTAAGTAATGATGAAGAAACAATGATAGCCAATATTGCTTATATTTTTGGCTTAAGCCAGAAACAATATCAAAGTATAAAAGAGTCTAGAAAGACATCAGATAAGCTAAACCCTTATATTGTTTTAGAAAGTCAGCCCACAGACGACCTCAAGACTATTAGAAAAAACTATATAAGATTATCCAAGGAACATCATCCAGACTTATTAATCAGTAAAGGAGTTCCAGTTGAAGTGATCAATGAAAGTAAAAATAAAATGAGATCGATAAACGCTGCATGGGATCAAGTACAAAAACTTAAAAGCAGTTAGTTTTTAATCTCTTTAACACCATTTAAATCAAATTCATTGTTAAAAAAACTTTGCATATCGTTATTATACCACTTTTCATAATCCCACGGTTCACTATGTAACAAATTTTTGTCAGGTATATAAATTTGTGAATCATAAAGTTTCCCAGCAACATTTATTTTCACATATTGTCTAAAATAATTAATTCCTTCAAACTTATCTAATTTGTTCAGCTCATTTAATGAAATATTAGATATCAGAAGGCCTTGAACAACATCCTCTTCATTATTTGTAAATTTAATAAGTGGATAGTTAGCGTCTTTTACTTGAAAAACTTTATAGTGAGTTAAGAAACCATTAGTTGTTTCGTGATACTTTATATTTTCTCCAAGGACTGCTTTTCTGACTTCAGAAGCTTTCAATGTTCCATAAAAAAATAAAGAATATTGAATTTTATGTTTAGAAAGTGCTTCTTTAATTTTCTTCTCATAAGAAAAACAGTTATTGTTTTTGTCATATTTTTTGAAATATTCGTCGGCTTTACCATCTATTTCGTGATTTAAATACTCAACACAACTTTTTACATAATTATTGATGAGTGTTGAAATATCGTGGTTGTAATTTCTTACATCAAATAAATTGGTGATATAAATTAAATGCTTTAATTCATCTATATTAAAATCCCTAAGAATAAAACTTAACTGTAAATAAGTATCTTCAAACCTAAAATCATTTGGAAACTCTTCGTTCCATATATCTGTGTCTAGGTTCCAATTTTGTTTTAGGTTTTCTTTTAAAATATTTAACTTTAAAACTTTGACATCGTCGTTAATGTTTAATTTTTCTGTCATACGAGCCTAAATTTTTATAAAATTGTTTACAAATATATAATCATTTTTAACATAATAAATTACAAAGTATAAACCTTTAATGAATAGGTAAATAAATGTTAATTAAAAATCTTGGAACCACTCTAGGAGTTGAAATTATTGGTTTTAATCTTAAAAAAAATATTGATAAAAATATTATTGGCCAAGTTTCAGATCTTTTATCTCAGTTTTCGGTAGTAGTAATTAGAGATCAAAACATTACCAATGAGCAGCATATTAACTTTAGTGAATACTTTGGTGATTTAGAGGTGACAAAAGCAGGAACCAATGGTGCAGGTTCTAAATTAATAATTCTGCAAAACTTTGATGAAGATGGAAATATTGTGCCTCCTACTGATAGACAAAGATTAAATAATTTAGCAAATCAAGAATGGCATAGTGATAGCTCTTTTAAAAAAATACCTTCAAAGCTTTCAATCCTTTCGGCTAAAATGATACCTGCAAAAGGTGGTAATACTGAATTTTTGTCTATGAGATCTGTATATAATGCTTTGCCTAAAAAATTAAAATCTAATATTGAAGATAAAGTTTGTTGGCATGATTATTCTTATGGAAGATCAAAAATAGATGCTAACCTAGTTACAGCTGATGAAAAAAAAGCGCTCCCTCCAGTAAAACAGAAACTAGTATTAAATAATAAAAAATATGGAAAGTCTTTATATATAGGTGCGCATTGTAGTAAAATAGACGGTATGAATGATGATGAAAGTCAAAATCTCTTAGATGAAATTTACGAGTATATTGATAATGAAAGCCATGTTTACTCTCACATTTGGAAACCGTATGATTTAATAATGTGGGATAACAGAGCTGTTTTGCATAGAGCAACTCCAATAAAAGGAAAAGTAGAAAAAAGGTTAATGGTAAGAACAACTATAGCTGGAGAAGCATCAACTCTAATTTAATTAATAATGGAAAATTATAATGGAAGAATTCGATTATATAATTGTTGGATCTGGTTCATCTGGCTCAGTAATTACAAATAGGTTGTCAGAAATAAATAACATTAAAATATGTGTTTTAGAAGCGGGTGGGAACAACCAGCATCCATATATAAAAATGCCAGCTGGTTTTATCAAAACTATAAATGATAAAAGGTTTAATTGGTGTTTTAAAACTGAAGCCAATGAAAATGTAAATAATAGAGAAATTTTATTTCCTAGAGGCAAAGGCCTGGGAGGTTCAAGCTCTATTAATGGTCACCTCTATGTAAGAGGACAACCAGAAGATTATAATCAGTGGGCTCAATTGGGAAATACAGGTTGGGGATATGACGATATACTTCCTTATTTTAAAAAGTCTGAGTTTAAAGAAAATGGAGATGAAAAATATAGAGGGAAAAATGGCCCATTATTTGTTTCTGATATTGTTGAAAAACATCCTTTATGTGAAGAATTTATTGAAAGCTCTAAAGAGATAGGGGTTTCAATTCAAGAAGATTATAATGCCGGCAATCAAGAAGGTATTTTTTATTATCAACGTACTATTAAAAATGGAACAAGATTTAGCGCATATGATGCTTTTTTAAAACCAGCAATCAAAAGAAAAAATGTAAAAGTTACTACCAATACAATTGTTTTAAAAATTATATTTAAAGAGAAAAAGGCAATTGGATTGCTCTGTGAAAAGAATAAAAAACAATTTAAAATCTTTGCCAACAAAGAAATTATTTTATGTGCAGGAGCAATTGGTACACCTCATTTGCTTCAGGTATCAGGTGTTGGAAACTCAAATTATTTAAAAAATATTGGTATACAAATAATTCATGAAAATAAAAATGTTGGTGAAGGACTCCAAGATCATTATGCAGTTAGAGTTTCAAATAGTATTAATCTACCTATTACTTTAAACGAAAAAGCACGCGGTTATAAGTTATTTTTAGAAATAATGAAATGGTTTGTCTTGAAAAAAGGTTTAATTTCTTACAGCCCAGCCCATGTAGGTGCTTTTTTAAAGTCTTCACCAGAGATAGATTTACCTGATCTCCAATTTGTGTTTACTCCTGCTTCTTACACAGAAGGCATGATAGGTAAACTTCAGAACATTCCTGGGATTACTTGCGGTGTTTGGCAATCAAGGCCTCAAAGTAGGGGGTATGTAAGAGCTTTATCTAGTCATATTAAAGACGCCCCTTTGATACAGCCAAACTATTTAAAAGAGACAATAGATCAAGATGTTTTAATCCAAGGTGTAAAGATTTGCAGAGATCTTTTAAAAACTTCAAAAATGAAAAAAATTTCCATTAAAGAAACTCTTCCTGGAGAAAATATTAAGACTGACAGTGAAATATTAAATTTTATCAAAAATAATGGAGCAACAGTTTATCATGCAATTGGAAGTTGTAGAATGGGAATTGATAAAGATGCTGTGGTAGATGCAAATTTAAAGCTAAATGGAGTTGAAAATTTAAGAGTTGCTGACGCTTCTATTATGCCAACAATGCCCTCAGGTAACACAAACGCAGCTACTTTGATGATTGCAGAAAAAGCATCTGATTTAATCAAAAAAGACATGTAGGTTTTTTATTTTTTTAGATGACGTGAAATAGCTCTCATTTCATTATCAATAATATTTAATTCAGATAAACTATGTAGTGTGTTGTCAAAATACTCTCTACAGCTTCCTAAAAAGCCGTTTGCTTTCGCAATCATTTTTCCTTTAATTTTGACGTCCTTCTTTCCAAAAAAATTTTTATGTTTTTTATCAACAGTAAAAGCTAGTGACAATACTATCTTGCCATTAGCTAATTTAGTTTTTAATAATTTAGGTCTATAAGCACCTGTGACCATTTCTCTTTGAAACAAAATATCTATGTTTTTAATTGCATTTGATTTCTTTAACTTAAATGCCATACCTTGACACGATCCTCCTTTATCTAAACCCAACATCAAACCTGGGTTGTCAAAAGAGCCTCTACCTAAATAAGTTTTCATACAAAAACTTCTGTGAAAACCATATATTTTTGCTAAGAATTGACCTTCATATTCAACTGTTGGGTTCCACAATAAAGAACCATAAGCAAATACATAAAGATCATTACCAATGCCTTTATCAGGTATAATTTTTCTTCGCTCGTTAACAAGCTCTTCCTTGGTAAGAACTTTATCACTTCCACTAATACTTCTAATTTTTTCACCTAAGCGGCCTTGAGTAATATTATCTCGAGTTAGTTTGATTGCACCATCATTTATTTTTTTTGTAGTAGACATCAGACAATATTTTTAGAGGTAATTACTCTGTGAGGATAAGGTATTTCTATGCCGGCTTCATCTAGCGCAGGTTTTATTTTTTTCATTAAATCAGTATACAGTGCATACCAATCTTTTGTATGAGAGTATAGTCTCAGCCTTACCACAATCGAACTATCATCATATTTCATTACTAAGAACTGAGGTTCTTTAGGTTTGTTTATAACTCTTTTATCCTCAGCTAATCTCAACAAGACCTCAGAAGCTAGCTCTAAGTTGGTATCATAATGAATACCTATATCAACATCAATTCGCCTGGTTTCATAGTGTGAGTGATTTGTAATTGTGCTATTCCAAATACTTGAATTTGGAATAGATACATAAACGTTATCAAAAGTATCAATAATAGTTGTAAAAAGACCAACCTCTCTAATCGTTCCTGATACGCCTCCAGTTTCAACCCAATCACCAGTAGTAAAAGGTCTTAGTAACAATAACATTACTCCAGCTGCCACATTAGACAATGTTCCCTGCAAGGCTAAGCCAATAGCTAAGCCTGCGGCACCAAGAACTGCAATAATTGAGGTTGTTTGAACCCCAAACTGTCCTAAAACAGCTATAAGAGTTATTATGATTATACCATATCGTATAATATTACCGATTATTGGAACAATTAAAGGGTCTATTTTATTAAACAAACCTAAGTTTTTACGTGCAACTTTACTAAGTTTACCTGCAAAATAAAAACCTAATATCAGTATTATAGTAGCTCCTAAAACCTGTCCGGTATAAGCCACAAATATTTGAATAACATTATTAATCAGATTTGAAATAATTTCTAAATTAATGTTTATGTTGTTACCCAAGAAATAAATCTCCATTACTTTTTTTATGTAGTTACTTTATTTTTAAGATATTATTTCACACAATTATAATTTATATAACATATAATATATTTTAAATATTACTAAATTATTTTTTAATCAGCTTGAGTTAAAATTCTTAATAGGGTTATAAGTTTTTAATGAAAATTATTAAATGGAAACACGGTGATCAACCAACTGTAATTGATAAAAAAATTGCAATTGCTATTGGTAACTTTGATGGTGTTCATAAGGGACATGTTAGATTATTAGAAGCTGCTAAAGTAAAAGCCCTTGAAAATGATTTAGCGTTTGGAGTGGTTACTTTTGATCCTCATCCAAGGGATTTTTTTAACTTTAATAACTCCTCCTTCAAACTTTTAGATAGGCAAGAAAAAGAATATCAACTAGCGAAAATTGGAGTTGAATATTTAATTATAATAGAGTTTAGTGAAGCATTAAAAAATTGCACGCCAAATGAATTTCTTTCAGACATCCTGTATCAACAGCTTAACGTGGTAAAGATGTTTGCAGGAGCTAATTTTAGATTTGGAAAAAACAGAGAAGGCACTATTCAAAACTCTAAAGAATTTTCTCAAGCAATAGGTTTAGAGATTATAACTGTAGATTTAGAACAAACTAAATCATTGGATGGTAAAGACAAAACTGTTATCAGCTCTCAATCTATAAGAGGTCTTATTTCTAATGGAGAATTAGAAACTGCAAATACATTATTGGGTAGAAACTGGTGCGTTACCGGCATTGTTAAAAAAGGAAAGCAACAGGGAAGAGAATTAGGTTTTCCAACAGCAAATCTTGATATGGGTTATTTTTTAAAGCCACCTTTTGGTGTTTATGTAACAAAGTTAAAAATTATTGACCACAAAACAAATAAAACAATAAATGATTGGTTGCCATCTATTTCAAATATAGGTAAAAGACCTACTGTTTCAGGCGATGATATTAACATAGAAACTCATGTTATTGATTTTGAAAATCATGGTGTTGATATTAATCTTTATAATAAAAGGATTAAGGTAGAGCTTCTAAAATTTTTAAGACCAGAGATAAAGTTTAGCTCTTTATTGGAGCTAAAAAAACAAATTGGGATTGATACACAAAAAGCAAAAAAATTTCATAGTTTAAAATAATTTACATATCAAGTTAATAGGATGTAAAACAATAATTTATAAAAATCAAAAAAATTAGGTTTTTATTAATAAAGAGAAAAAAATGACTGATTATAAAGATACCGTTTACTTACCAAAAACAGATTTTTCTATGCGAGCAGGCTTGCCTGCAAAAGAGCCTCAAATATTAAAAGTATGGGAAGATATTGGTTTATATAAAAAATTAAGGGAACAAAGAAAAAATTCAGAGCCGTTTATACTGCATGACGGACCTCCATATGCAAATGGTAACTTACACATAGGGCATGCATTAAATAAAATTATTAAAGATGTAATTAATCGGTCTCAATCTATGCTGGGTAAAAATGCTAATTACGTACCTGGCTGGGATTGTCATGGGTTGCCAATTGAATGGAAGATAGAAGAAAACTACAGAAAAAAGAAAAAGAGTAAAGACGATATCCCTGTTGTTGAGTTTAGAAAAGAGTGTAGAGACTTTGCAAAAAAATGGATGGATATTCAATCAGAAGAGTTCCAGAGGTTAGGTGTGTATGGGGATTGGGAGGCACCTTATTCTACTATGAAATATGAGTCTGAAGCTCGTATAATGTCTGAAATTGGTAAATTTCTTATGAATGGTGGTTTATATAGAGGTGTTAAGCCAGTTATGTGGTCACCGGTTGAAAAAACGGCACTTGCTGAGGCTGAAATAGAATATCATGATCACATTAGTACAACTATATTTGCTAGATTTCCTATTTTAAAATCACCAAATAATAATTTAACTGGCCATGAAATTATAATCTGGACAACTACTCCATGGACAATGCCAGGCAATCGCGCTGTTGCTTATGGTAAAGATATAGAATATTCATTATTAGATATTTCAGATGTTGAAGAAAGTTCTTTAGCAAAGAGAGGTGACAAAATTTTAATAGCTTCTGATTTGTTAGAAGAAGTCATAAAAGAATTGTTGATATCTGATTATAAAATTTCAAATAAATTAAAGGGTGATGACTTAAAAGGATCTATTCTTGGTCATCCATTAAATAAGTTTGGTTATGATCATGAGGTCCTATTATTAGAAGCTGATTTTGTTACAACTGATCAAGGTACTGGCTTTGTTCATATTGCTCCAGGACATGGTTCCGACGATTTTGAGTTGGGTAAAAAAAATAATCTACCAATACCTGAAACTGTTTCAGACAATGGTATATTAGACGATAAGTTACCTCTTTTAGGTGGTCTTCGAGTTTTGAAAGATAATGAAAAAATTGCGGATATAATGTCAGAGCATGGTGCTTTAATTGGGAGAGGGACTTTAAAACATTCTTATCCTCACAGTTGGCGATCAAAGGCACCGCTTGTTTTTAGAACAACTCCACAGTGGTTCATATCCATGAAAACAAATGATCTAAGAGATACTGCCCTCAAGGCGCTGTCTGAAACTACCTTCTACCCTCCACAAGGAGAAAATCGACTTACCAAAATGATTGAAGATAGGCCGGATTGGTGTATATCAAGGCAAAGGGCATGGGGTGTGCCTCTAGCTATTTTTGTAAATAAAAAAACACAAGAACCTTTGAGGGATCAAGACGTTGTTGATAAAATTGTAGAGGCATTTAAAGTTGAAGGTGCGGATGCATGGTTTCAAAAGCCATCATCCTATTTTCTAGGTTCAAAATATAATCCTGATGATTATGAAGCTGTAATGGATATTGCTGATGTTTGGTTTGACTCAGGTTCTACTCACGCTTTTGTTTTAGAAGATAGAGACGATTTATTTTGGCCAGCTTCTCTGTACTTAGAAGGCACTGATCAGCATAGAGGTTGGTTTCATTCTTCTTTGTTAGAAAGCTGTGGAACAAGAGGAAGAGCTCCATATGATGCTGTATTAACACATGGTTTTGTTTTAGATCAACAGGGTCGTAAAATGTCAAAATCCCTTGGAAACATTACAGCACCTCAAAAAGTGATTAATGAGTTTGGAGCTGATATTTTACGTTTATGGGTTGTTGGTTCTGATTATTATGATGATTTAAGAATTGGTAAAGAAATCCTTGTAAGGCACGCTGATCATTATAGAAGGTTAAGGAATACATTGAGGTATCTCTTAGGTGCACTTAACGGATTTGAAAGAAATGAAGAAGTAGATTTTAATGAAATGCCTGAGTTAGAACAATGGGTATTGCATAGAGTTTCTGAATTAAGTAACAAAATTCTAGAAAATACGAAAAATTTTAATCTCCATGATATTTATACAGATATTCATAATTTTTGTACTATTGATTTATCTGCGTTTTACTTTGATATACGGAAAGACACTTTATATTGCGATGAATTAAATGGTAAAAATAGACGTGCATGTAGAACTGTTATGGATATTTTATTTAAATCTTTAACAACTTGGTTGGCACCAATTATTTGTTTTACAGCTGAAGAAGCATGGCAAAACAGGTACAAAGATCCTGAAAATTCTGTACATCTTCAAACCTATTTTAAGTCAAACATAAATTGGCATAATGAAATGTTAGGAAATAAATGGTCTGAAATTAGAGAATTTAGATCAATTGTTACAACTGCAATAGAAGAAAAAAGGAAAGAAGGTTTGTTAGGGTCAAGCTTACAGGCAAAGGTAATTATCGGCGCTAATGAAAATGTACATGAAAAACTAAAAGACATTGACTTACCTGAACTTTTTATCTGTTCTGATGTAGAAGTAAATTTGAATAATCAATTAGAAAACAACTCTATGAATGTAGAAGTTGAACTTGCTTCTGGTGGAAAATGTTTGAGATGTTGGAAAGTTGTTAAAGAAGTGAAAGATGAAGTTGAAATTTGCAACAGATGTTCGATTGTGGTTAAGCGTTAATTTAATGAAAAAAAACTTTGGAATATTTAATCTAACATTAATTTTGATTATATTTGTTGTGTTAGATTATCTTACAAAATCATGGGCAATAGAAAACTTATTTATTGAATATAAGTCAATTAAATTAACATCATTTTTATCGTTTACACCAGTTTGGAATAGTGGAATCTCGTTTGGGTTTTTACAAGATTTAGGACAAATTGGTAGGTATGGGCTAACAATTTTTGCGCTTTCGGTCAGTGTTTGGTTAATACTCTCTTCTTTTAAGTTACCTAGATATTCATCTCTTGGCTTCATATTGATAGCTAGTGGAGCAATAGGTAACGCTATTGACCGAATAATCTATGGTAAAGTTGTTGACTTTATTGACTTTTATATTGAAGATTTACACTGGCCAGCGTTCAATCTTGCTGATACAGTAATATTCATTGGTGCAGGTTTATTTCTCTTTAATCAATTTTTTACTTCTGAGAGTTCTTATTATGAAAAGTAAATTTTTTAAAATGTCATTTTGTTTTTTGCCTTTAATAATGTCAATTTCAAGTTGTTCTGATTTTAGAAAAGCTGTTGGAAAAGAAAAAGTAATACCAGATGAATTTTTAGTTTCAACCACACCCTCTCTTTTAGTGCCACCTGGATATAATATTGACCCTGAAGTTTTTAAAAATAAAAACGCATTAGTGAAAGAAAATTTTAGTTTAAGTGAAAAGATAAAAATTAATGATACAAATAATATCTCAAGTTTTAAAGAGTTATTTATTTCAAAAGACATTCCAAAAGATATTAGAAAAATTGTTGATGAAGAAACATTAGGTGTTTCCTTAAGTGAAAGAAGGGGAATTGATATTTTGTTTGGTAATGTTCCTAAGACTGGAACGGTTTTGAATGGGAAAAAAGAAGCATTAAGACTTAGAAACAATAAGTTATCAGGAGAAAAACCAAATTCAAGCCCTACTCCGGCTCTTGATATAAATTCTGGAAAACCAATAGTTATTAAATGATAAAGACTTTAAATGGAAATCAGAAAACTTCCGGATAACCTTATTAATCAAATTGCGGCGGGTGAAGTTGTTGAAAGGCCGTCATCGGCACTTAAAGAGTTAATTGAAAATGCCATTGACGCTAAATCAACTCAAATAAACATTTTAATTGAAGATGGTGGTAAAAATTTAATATCAGTATCTGACAATGGAATTGGAATAGAAAAAAAATATGTCCCTTTGGCAGTTGAAAGACATGCCACATCAAAGTTACCTAAAAATGATCTAATCAAGATAGATTATCTAGGTTTTAGGGGAGAGGCTCTTCCTTCAATTGCTGCAGTAAGTGAGCTAAATATTCAAACAAGATCTATAAAATCTGATGAGGCTTGGTCTTTAGATGTGATTGCAGGAACTGTTAAAGAAATTTATCCTTCTTCTAGACAATCAGGGACTATTATATCTGTAAAAAAACTTTTTTATGCAACACCTGCTCGATTGAAATTTTTGAAATCTTCTCAAGTTGAAAGCGGTTATTGTAATCAAATGATATTAAAGCAAGCTTTGGCAAATCCAAAGATTGGCTTTAAATTTCAAGCAAATGGTAGAGAATTATTAAATATTAAACCAGAACTCAATTCCGATGATTTATTTTTGAATAGAATAACAAATATTATGGGTCAGAGTTTTGCAGAGGAAGCTATAAAAATAAATAATGTCAAACCTATTAAAGAAGAAAAATTTGCAAAGATACATGGTTTAATTAGTCTGCCCACTATGAACAAATCAAATCATAATCAGCAATATTTATTTGTAAACGGGAGGTGTATTCAAGATAGAAATTTATCAGGTGCGATAAGAGCTGCTTACCGTGATACACTTCCAAAAGGTAGATTTCCTCTTTTCTGTCTATTTATAGAGGTTCCCAGTGAGTTTATAGATGTAAATGTTCATCCAGGTAAAACAGAGGTTAGATTTCAAGATAATGCTTTGATAAGAAGTTTGTTAGTTGGATCAATTAGCCGTGAAATAAATGCTAGCTTTAGTCGAACTACAGGTGATATTTCCAATGAGGCAATAACTCGGTTTGAGACATACAAAAACATAAACATAGAAAACTATGTTAATGAAACTCAAACATTCTTTGAAAATAATAAACTTTCTCCATCAATAAAATCTATCAAAAGTATCAATGAAGAAAATCCAACACCGCCAAATGATCAACAAGATGACTTTCCTTTGGGCGTTGCTCTCGCGCAATTCAATAAAAACTATATAATTTCAAGAAATTCAAATGGTATTGTGATAGTAGATCAGCATGCAGCTCATGAGAGGTTGGTATTAGAAAAAATGAAGTCTGCACGAGTAAATAAATCTATTGAAAAGCAAATTTTATTACTTCCAGAAGTAATAAATCTTCAGCCAATACCATTAGCTTTAATCATAGAAAATATAGATTTATTATCAGAAATAGGTTTTGTTATTGAACCTTTCGGTGCAGGTATGGTTATAGTTAGAGAAATTCCGGCGCTAATTGGGCACGCAGATATAAAACAAATTATTATTGATTTAGGGGATGATTTATCTTCCGCTGGTCTGCCATCGTCCTATCTTGCCAAAGTTGACTTGATATTAGGAAATATTGCTTGCCACAGGTCTGTTCGGTCAGGACGAGTTTTAAATGAAACTGAAATGAATAATTTACTAAGAGAAATGGAAATAACTCCTAATTCAGGTCAATGTAATCATGGTAGGCCTACTTCTATAAGTCTTTCATTAAAAGATATTGAAAAGTTATTCAATAGAGCCTGATCTAATTAATCTTAAGATCGTTAATTTAGATTTACCGTATGCTTTAGTATCAAATACTTCATATCCTTCTACTTGAAAACTTTCTTTTTTACTACTTTCAGCAAAAATATAGCTGTCATTATTAATTAAGTTTAATTCTTTTAAGCCAATTAAACACTCTTCAATAATCGATGAATTATAAGGAGGATCTATAAAAATTATATTAAATATAGTACTTATTTTCTTAAGTGCCTTTACTGCATCATCCTTTATTAAATTAATTTGAATTTCATTTTGATTTTTTATCTTTAATTTTGAAATATTTTTTTCAATTACGTGAATTGCCTTTGGGTCTTTTTCAATGAAATATACAAGTTCAGTACCTCTTGATATTGCCTCAATTCCTAGTGCTCCAGTTCCACTACAAATATCAAGAACTTTAGATGTGCTTAAATTCAGATTGTATTTATGAGATTCTAAGATTGAAAATAGAGATTCTTTTAATCTATCAGATGTAGGTCTAGTATTTGAGTCAAGTGGGGGGTAAAGTTTTAACCCTCTAAATTTTCCACTTATTATTCTCATAGTCTTTTATATTTTTTTTTCCCCTATATATGAGGAAATTATTCGTCATAACTGGAATCGTAATTAGTAACTATACTGATTATTAAGTAGTTAGAGTAGGTTACTTAAAGCTTTACAACTGGAATATAA
>ENA-OWPI01000662-OWPI01000662.1-marine-metagenome-genome-assembly--contig:-NODE-662-length-45469-cov-5.779168_pt1 | contig 45469 bp, 45 predicted proteins | sample MGYA00238138_ERZ651775 | MGnify/ENA primary metagenome ERZ651775 (study PRJEB26906, sample SAMN06265043) | marine metagenome | isolation source: Helgoland LTER site | place: Germany:Helgoland, sampling...
TAGCTCAGGTGGTTAGAGCGCAGCACTCATAACGCTGAGGTCGGCAGTTCAAGTCTGCCTCCCGCTACCAAAACTCTCTTATTTGCTATCTCTTTTCTTTTAAAAGCTATATATTCAACTCTTAAGTTATTTTAGTTACAATCTTTTTTTTTACACATTTTTTTTATGAATTTTTTCGTTATTTTAATCGTAGCTGTGTTTGCGGTTAATCAATTACCCGACCAATCTAAGGTAAGTAACAAAACTGAAGTAGCAAAGCCAATTGTAGCTAGCGCTACTCCTGAAAAGAAAACAATTGAACAAGCTGTCAAACCAGAACCTCCTAAACAAGTAGTAGTTCAAAAAGAAGTTAAACCAGAACCTCCTAAACAAGTAGTAGTTCAAAAAGAAGTTAAACCAGAACCTCCCAAGCAAGAAAAGATTATTCAAGAAACTGCAAAATCAACTAGCTTGTTTGAAAAAGCAGTGAATTTCTTTTCTCAATATTATTTAATTGGTCTTATCCTAGCTGCTATAGCTTATGTCTATTTTAGAACACGAAAAAAAATAACTCTAAGGGAAATTCTGAACAAAGAAGAATTTAAACCTGAGCCTTCAGTGAAACCAACAATTACAGAAGAATTTAAACCTGAGCCTTCAGCAGAACCAACAACTACAGAAGAAGTTAAGTCTGATTCTCAATCACCAGAATCATCCGACGAAGAAGAAAAGAAATAAATATTTTAGGCAGCGTTCATATCTTGGCCACAACACATAGGAGATTTAATTTTTCCTTGGCATTTGGGGCATTTAGATATTTGAATTTTTGTTCCATTATTATCTAAACTGTCATTAACAAGTGGCTCATTACTGCAGTTAGCGCATGTTGCATTAACTGCCATATTGCATTTTGAGCATGTATATGTAGCTGTCATAGTCTCTCCATTTTTTTAAATAGCTTTTTAATTATTTAATTTCTTCTAAATTTTTATTATATTTTTGAGTGAAATGTCCAAGCACCCTACCTTTATGTGGACCATCCTTTACCACATAGCCTGAAGTACCATTTCCATTTATAGAAACTTCTTTCCTAGCTTTAAACAAGGCGCTTGCCTTTTCTTTAGAAGCTTTTTCTTTTCCGTACGTTTCGATTAGTTTTGTGTGTCTTTTGTCAGTCATTACACCCTCCTCATTTTAAGTTAGGTGCGTTCCTTCGCTTTCGCTACTTCCGTCTTTTAAAAAAAAGATGAACGTTACAATTATGTTACTTATATTTAATCTTTTTCGCAAGAGATAAAAATCATTAGAAAATACCTTTTTTTTGAAGAAGAAAGTGAAATATTAGTGTGGTTTTAAGGGGTTACCCAATGAGCTTTGGAGTCGTTGTCACTCAATTCAATCTTGGCTCTTCTATGACCTTTCGATGCTAAATACAGCCATTCAAAAGAATCGATTTTACTTTCTATTATAGAAAAGTTTTCATAACCAGATTCACTTTCTTCTTTTGGAACATTTTTTCCAACATATTGCTCTGGAATTCCAGAAGTTGGATCTTCACTTTTTGTTCCTGGGGCATTAGTTGCCAAATAGCATTTTCTACTAATTACTTGAGTTCTCTCCCAAACCTCTTTGGTCAGATCATCTTTATAATGAATATTAGCAATACCTGCGGCTCTGACCTGAATTTTTCTCTCCTTATTGTAAAAAAGGAAATAGATTTGATTGTTATTTTTAATAAATTTTATTTTGTCCGACCTAATATCGGTATGAAATCTCAATATGTTTCTATCCTGAAAAGCTCCACGTAATACTACAATCCTAGCGTCGGGACCTTGTTTTGAATTGAGAACAACAACAGGAAGTCTAAAGTCTTCATTTCTGTCTGTTACACCTTTAGAAAGCAGATTCCATATTTCATCAAGAATTAAATCCTTGTTATTGTAAAATTCAGGATCTTCTTTGTTCATGTTATTTTTTTTTTGGTAATAAAGTGATTAAGCTAGAAGTATCAAAACGGTTTCCACCTTTTTTTTGTACTTCTGCATAATATTTATCTATAACTTCGGTAATAGGAAGTATAGAGCCATTGCTCTTTGCCTCTTCCATAGCAATGGATAAATCTTTTCTCATCCAATCGACAGCAAAACCATAATCAAACTTATCTGTGATCATTGTTTTGTAGCGATTTTCCATTTGCCATGACTGTGCAGCTCCTTTGGAAATAACTTCGATTACATCTTCCATATTCAATCCTGCATTCTGACCAAATCGAATAGCTTCTGACAAACCCTGAACTAATCCAGCAATACAAATCTGATTAACCATTTTCGCAAGTTGACCGCTTCCAGAGTTTCCTAACAATTTCATTTTTTTAGAATAACAATCGATAATGGATTCTGCTTGTTCAAAATGATTTTGTTCTCCACCAATCATTACTGTTAGCGCACCATTTTCAGCTCCGGCTTGTCCACCCGAAACTGGTGCATCAAGAAAACCAAACTTTCTTTTTTTTGCTTCTTCGTTTAGCTCTCTTGCAATCTTTGCAGAAGCAGTAGTGTTATCTATAAAGATAGCTCCTTCTTTAACATTGTGAAATGCACCATGCTCACCGATAGTTACTTCTTTTAAATCATTATCATTACCTACACAGGTAAAAACAAAATCAGAATCTTTTGCAGCTTCTTTGGGTGTAGAAGCATGTTTTCCACCATATTCACCAACCCATTTTTCTGCTTTCGCAGTCGTTCGATTATAAACGGTTACATCGTGACCAGCTTTTGCTATAAATCCTGCCATTGGATATCCCATGACTCCTAAACCTATGAACGTTACTTTTTTTGACATTCGTTTCTCCTATTTTTTAAATGTTTAATTATCAATTCGTTAAAAATAATTCTAGATTTCTTTTATTTGGATTCATTTTGACATTTTGTTCTAGCTTTGGTCAAACTTTTTTTATTGGCATCTTTAATCCTTATATAAGAGAAGATTTAAGCTTAAGTCACTCTGAATTTGGTTTAATTTATTCGTTGGCTACTCTTTTAAGTAGCTTTTCCTTAATTTGGATAGGAAAAAAAATTGATGACTTTAAAATCATTTATTTTGCCATTGCGGTCTGTTTATTTTTAGCTTTTTCTAGTTTTTTCCTAACTTTGGTTAGCAATATTATTCTTTTATTTTTTGCAATATATTTTCTTAGATTGTCGGGGCAGGGATTAATGACACATACAGCTAGTACCTCTATGGCAAAATTCTTTGACTTAAATCGTGGAAAAGCTCTTAGCATTTCTTGGTTGGGGTTATCCTTAGGAGAAGGTTTTTTGCCTTATTTAATTATTTTTCTTATGAAATTTTATTCTTGGAAAATAGTTTGGTTAGGAATTTCTATTTTTATTTTATGTTTAGTAGTTCCTTCCGTATTTTTTATCTTAAGGTTTTATAAGGATGGAGCCACTGAAGTTTCTGATATTAAGAAACAAGAAGTCAATCACACAATTAAAAACTGGACAAGATCAGAGGTAATACGTGATTCAAAGTTTTATTTTTTACTACCTGCTGTATTGGGACCTGCTTTTTTATCAACGGGAATTTTTATTAATCAAATATATATTTTTGAGAGCAAACAATGGTCAATGCTGATGTTAGCACAGGGCTTTACTTTGTATGCAATTGTGAGTGTAATTACTTTAGCTGTTTCTGGTTTTTTAATAGATCGCTTTTCTGCCATTAAAGTTCTACCTTTTTATTTGTTACCAACTATGGCCGCCTATACTTTGGTAATTACTAGTAGCTGGGCCTTTACTCCTATTGTTATGATGATTTTGATTGCTATGACCAACGGTACTTCTAGTGTTTTGCTTACTTCTACCTGGTCAGAGATTTATGGTACTAAGTATTTGGGTGGAATTAGATCTATTACTGTTTCTTTCTTTGTTTTTTCTACCGCTATTGCCCCTGTATTGTTTGGATATTTGATTGATCAGCAATTCACTATTAATCAAATATTTTCAATGATGCTGGGCTATTTAATTTTGGCTAATGCTTTATTTTTATTCAAATTAAAAGACTACCAACCTGTAAAAATTGCTTGATTTTCAAGTCTAAAGTCATTAGAAGACCTCAACTTTATGGCACGTGTAACAGTAGAAGATTGTTTAGAGCAAGTTGATAATCAGTATGATTTGATCATCCTAGCTAAAGAAAGAACTTTGCAAATTGGTGCAGGGGACAAACCTTTGGTAGATGAAGACAATGATAAAAAAACTGTAATTTCACTTAGAGAAATTGGCGATAAAAAAATCGATATTAAAAATTTAAATAATGCAACGATTGATCGTGCTAGAGATCATCCAGAAGACGCAACAGTACAAGAAGATTTTGATGCTCCAGAAGGAGACGAGTTTGAAGCAATTTATAAAGGTGAAGTGTCTAAATCTGGACAGGCAATTTTGCCATCTAAAAGATCAAGAAAAGTTCCTGTAGCTTCAGCAGCTGCAGTTGATGATGCGGATGATAGCGATGACGATGTATCAGAAGATATCGTAGATCAAACTACGGAAGCAAGTCCTACTGAAGATAAACCTTCAGAATAATCTACTACTCAAATTCTTTTAAAATTTTATCGCGGTGCTGATCAAGGTCAGGTATTTCGCCTCGAGTTGATTTGTCTTCATAATTAGACATTTTAATTGGATTACCTGCCATTTTAAATTTTCCAATTTTATTATGATTGGCACTTACAATCATATTCCTAAATTCAATTTGCGGGTTTTCTACCGCTTCTTTAATATTATAAATAGGTCCACATGGAATCTTCTTTTCAGTAAATAAGGAAACCCAATCTTCTGTTGTTTTGTCTTTCAACTTAGATTCTATAATTAATTTCAACTCATCTATATTTTTATTTCTAGATTGATTATCCTTAAATTTTTCTTGCTTATGAGAGTCACAATTTAAAATTTCACACATTCCTTGAAATAATTTTTCATTTCCAGCTGCAATAATGATGTAGCTATCTTTTGTTTTGAATGCTTCAAAAGGAGCAATGGAAGGATGACGCGATCCCATTGGCTGAGGAATTTCTCCTTTAGATAAATATCTTGCGATTGCATTTTCCAATATAGCAATTTGACAATCTAGCATAGAGACATCTATGTGACTTCCTTTCCCAGTTTTTGTTCGATCAAACAATGCAGCGTTCACACCAATGGCAGTAAACAAACCAGCAGTAATATCTCCAATGGAAGTTCCAACTCTAGTTGGTTCGCTATTTGGCTGACCTGTAACACTCATGAGACCACCCATCCCTTGAACCACCATATCGTATGCAGGAAGTTCCTTCATTGGACCTGTTTGACCGAATCCAGATGCAGATGCATAAATAAGTTTTGGGTATTTGTCTTTTAAATCACTCCAACCGTATCCCCACTTTTCCAAGGTTCCAGGTTTAAAGTTTTCAACAAGAATGTCAGCTTTGGCTAAAATTTTTTCAAAAATTTTTTTATCCTCCTCGTTCTTTAAATTTAGAGCAATACTTTCCTTTCCTCTATTTAAAGACATAAAGTATGCTGATTGTTCTTCTATAAAAGGACCAAATTTTCTTGAGTCGTCTCCAATTTCAGGAGCTTCTACTTTAATCACCCTTGCTCCTAGATCTGATAAAACCATTGTACAATAAGGACCCACCAGTACTCTGGTCAAATCCAAAACTAACAATCCTTTTAGAGGTCCATCGATCATATTTTTGTCTTTTTATACACAAATGATTGAAATTTATAGTCAAATAAGGTGTTTTAATAAATTGAATATTCAGTTACGTTAGCGGAACTTAAATTTAACTAACAGGGGAATAACATGAAAAAAATAATCGTACTTTTTAGTACAGTAGTATTTCTTTTCACGTCTGCGGGAATGTCTTTTGCAAAAACGCTAAAAGCTAGTCACCAATGGCCTGGAACAAAGAATGCAAAAACAGGTAAGTATGATGCTCGTCATGAAATGGTGCAAATCATTGCTGATGAAATGAAAAAAGCAAACGTTGGTATAGATATTAGAGTTTATCCAGCTAAGTCTTTATACAAACCAAAAGAGCAGTGGAAACCTATGACTACTGGACAGCTTGATATTTCGGCTTTCCCTTTAGCATACGCTGCTAAATTTCACCCAGAATTTGATATTACTTTGATGCCTGGAATTGTGAAAAATCATAAACATGCATTAGCAATTAACAAGTCTCCATTTATGGATACTATCAGAAAAATTATGGATGACGCAGGCGTTGTCGTTTTATCTGATGCTTGGTTAGCTGGTGGATTTGTTTCTAAGAAAAATTGCATCACAGATCCTAGTACAGTTAAAGGACAAGTATTTAGAGCTGCAGGAAAAGCATTTAATCAAATGTTAGAAGCTGCAGGTGCTGGAATTCAGTCAATGCCTTCTTCAGCAATTTATAACGGTCTTCAAACTGGAGTTTTAGATGGAGCAAATACTAGTTCTGGAAGTTTTGTATCTTACAGAATTTACGAACAAGTTAAGTGTGCTACACCTCCAGGAGATTATGGATTATGGTTTATGTATGAGCCAATTCTAATGTCTAAACAATCTTTCAATTCATTAAATGCAAAACAACAAAAAGCATTGATGAAGGCTGGAAAAATAGCTGAGAAGTTTATGACTAATGCAGTTTCTAAATTAGATTCTGACATGGAAAAAGCTTATAAGAGTGCTGGCGTTAAAATAGTTTACATGACAAAAGCAGACCATGCAGCGTGGGTAGACTTAGCAAAAAAATCTTCGTTTGCTGAGTTTGTTAAAAAAGTACCGACTGGACAAAAGTTAATTGACCAGGCTTTAGCGGTAAAATAAATAATTGAAATTAATACCCCTGCTTTGTAAAAGGCAGGGGTATTTTTTTATATGATTGATAAATATTTAGAAATTACAAAAAAGATCGCTACTGCTTGTGGGGTATTTGCTGCAGGTAGTATTTTACTATCTATTATCATTGTAACGGAGCTTGTTTTTGAAAGATATATTTTTGGTAATGCTATTACTTGGCAAACCGAATTAGTTACAATGTTATTAGTTGCTTCTACTTTCATTGGAAGCGCTTATGTTTTCGCTGAAAATGGGCATGTTAATATGGATTATTTCTATACCTTTTTAAGCAAAAAAGGAGTGATTATTTTAAGAATCTTTACTTCCATACTTTGTTTAATATTTTTTTTAATTTTATTTTATGTTTCTTATGAGATTGTCTCGGAGGCTTTTACCAAAAATTACGATACAGGAACAGTATGGGGGCCACCATTGTGGATTCCTTACTCTTCAATGTTAATTGGAGCAGTGCTTATGACCATGGCTTATATTGGCGAACTTTTAAAACTGTTTAGAAGTCTAGGAGAGTTGAACCAATGATTGAAAGCATGGATCCATTAACACTAGGAGCAATCGTTGGAATCTTTACGGTAATGATTTTATTTTCTGGGATTCCTATTGCCTTTGGTCTTTGTGTTGTATCTTTAATTTTTTTAGTTGCTGCTGAAGGAGTTCAAATAATTGGTATGTATGCAGAGACCTTTTACGCAGGAATTAATTCATTTGTATTATTATCAATTCCTATGTTTATATTAATGGGAATGGCTGTTGCACATTCCCCAGCTGGAAAAGATTTATATACAGGTTTGGATAGATGGTTATGGAGGCTTCCTGGAGGCTTAGTTATATCCAATATAGGAGCTTGTGCAGTTTTTGCAGCTTTGAGCGGATCTAGTCCTGCAACGTGTGCTGCGATAGGAACTATGGGAATACCTGAGATGCGAGCCAGAGGATATTCGGCTAGACTTGCTACAGGATGTATAGCGGCAGGAGGGACTCTTGGTGTTCTAATTCCACCAAGCATTGTTTTAATTGTTTATGGTTTAGCAACAGGAACTTCAATTGGGAGATTATTTCTAGCTGGAATTATTCCAGGATTATTACTAGCATTTTTATTTATGCTATGGGCCTATATCTATGCATATTTTATTGATAAAGAATCTGCAAAACGCTTAAAAGCAAGAACTCCACCAACTTTAAAAGAAAAATTTGAAGTACTTCCTAGAGTATTGCCGTTTTTGGCAATTGTCGGAGGAGTTCTTTACGTTCTTTATGGAGGAGTTGCAACTCCTTCGGAAGCAGCGGGTGTAGGGGCATTTCTTGTATTTGTTATGATTGCAGTTGTCTATAAAATTTATCAACCAAAAAAAATATGGGATATTGTAAAAATTTCAATGAAAGAAAGTGTAATGATTATGTTTATCATTGCAGCCTCTTATATTTTTGCTTTTAGTTTATCCACTTTATATGTCACTCAATCTATCGCCCAAGTAGTTGTAGAGATGGGTTTAAATAAATGGCTCTTGTTTTTTTATATTAATATATTTTTATTAGTAGCTGGATTCTTTTTACCACCAGTTGCCGTCATTGTGATGACTTCATCAATTTTATTACCAATTCTTACAGATTTCGGATTTGACCCTTATTGGTTTGCAATTGTTTTTACTATCAATATGGAAATTGGATTGATTACTCCACCAGTTGGACTTAACTTATATATCATAAAAGGGATTACTCCTGACGTAAGCCTAGGTGAAATACTAAAAGGATCTGTACCTTTTATTTGTATGATGATCCTTTGCATACTGATATTATGTATTTTTCCTGAGATTGTTACTTGGTTACCTGACAAACTTATGGGAAAAGATGCTGGATTTTAAAAAAATCATAAGTTCCATCGCTGATGTTGGAAAAGGTTTATTAGGAAAGAGGTTCTCTGAGAAAAGAGATCTAGAAACTTTAGTTCAGCTTTGTGATGATCTTATTTCATACAAAGGAACTGCCTCAGGAATTGCAATCGCAAGAGAAATTAGTGAAATTTATAAAATTTTAGACAAAGAACAAAAATTAAATTTCTTTTTAACTATCAATGAAAAATTTAAGCCAAATTTAAAATCAATCGATGATGAGATCTCTATTTATCTGAAGGATAGGAATAAATCTAATTTAGACAATTTAGGAAATGCCATTGAGGGAAATAGACAAGAGCTTATTCGTAGAATGAACATGGCCCCAGACGGAACATCAGTCTTGGTGTCTATGCGTGAAGACTTAATTAAATTTACCAAAACCAATCCAGAATTAAAAGATTTTGATCATGATATAAGACACTTGTTTAAGTCTTGGTTTAATCCTGGCTTTTTAAGATTGGAACGTATTACCTGGGAAACAAAAGCTGCAGTCTTAGAAAAAATAATTAAATATGAAAAAGTTCATAAAATTTTAGATATGAATGATTTAAAAAGAAGACTGCAAGAAGACAGAAGATTTTTTGCATATTTTCACCCAGTTCTAGCAGATGAGCCTTTAATTTTTGTACAAGTGGCATTTGGAGATGGTCTTGGAAAATCAATACAAGATATTATGAAACCTATTACAGGAAATTTTGAAAAATCTAATACTGCAACATTTTATTCTATTAGCAACTGTCAAGAAGGACTGATGAGAGTTACTTTAGGTAATTTTTTAATCAAAAGAGTCGTGCATGAAATTCAATCAGAAAATTCTAATATTAAAAATTTTGGTACACTGTCACCCTTACCTGGGTTTGCGGATTGGTTTAAAAATTTAAGTGATAATAAGTTAGCAGACATCTTAAAAAATTATGACATTACAAAAGTTGCCTTTCTAAAATCAGACACGGTAAAACTTGGAGATCAAAGAATTGTAGAAGAAAAAGAAGCTATTAAAAAAGTCGTCGTACATTATTTACTTAATGAAAAAAATAACAATCAACCTCTAAATCCAGTTTCAAGATTTCACCTTGGTAACGGAGCAAGCATAGAAGACGTAATCATCAATGGAAATGTATCCGATTATGGGTATCAAGAATCTTTTGGAATTATGGTAAATTATATTTATCATTTAAATAAATTGGAAAAAATCCACGAGGACTTTGCTAGTAAAAAAATTATTTCTTACTCTGATAAAATTAAAAAATATGTCTAAAATTAATAGAACTGTTTCGGTCGCTCCGATGATGGATTGTACGGATAGGCATGATCGTTACTTCTTACGTCTGATCAGCAAAAACGTACTTCTTTATACAGAAATGATTTCAACTGGAGCTGCTTTAAATGGAGATCGTGAAAAAGTATTGGGTTTTAATAATTTTGAAAAACCTTTGGCTTTGCAAGTAGGTGGATCCAATAAAAATGATTTAGCAGAAGTAGCTAAGATTGCTGAAGATATGGGTTATGATGAAATTAATATTAATCTTGGTTGCCCAAGTAAAAAAGTACAGAAAAATCAATTTGGAGCTTGTTTAATTAAAGAGCCAGATCTAGTTGCAGAATGCATTGATGCCATGGTGAATGCTTGCAAGATTCCTGTAACAGCAAAAACAAGAATTGGTTACGATGATGTGGAGGAGTTCGATTATTTAAACGCTTTTATAAACAAAATGTCCAATGCTGGATGTAAGACTATTATTTTGCATGCACGAAGGGCAATTTTAAAAGGACTGTCCCCTAAAGAAAACTTGAATATTCCAAAATTAAATTACCCAATGGTAAATCAGATTAAGCAAGAAAATCCTAATTTAGAAATTATCATCAATGGTGGGATCACAAAGTGTTCTGAAATAAAAGAACATTTATCTAATGTGGATGGGGTTATGATTGGAAGGAAAATTTATCAATCTCCCTATTTTTTGGCTGATGTAGAGAGAGAAATTTTTAACAATTCTGATATTTTAACGAGAGCTCAAATTGTAGAAGAAATAGTAAAGTATGTTTCTGATGAGGTACAAAAAGGAACAAGAGTTAATCAAATAATGAGACACACAGTTGGCTTGTATCATGGTCAAAAAGGATCTACGGAATGGAAACGATATTTATCTAACAATATGATGGCAAGAGATTCTGATTTCCAAAAGGTGAATCATATATTAGAAATTGTTCAAAATAATGAAAAAGAAAAAATGGCAGTTTCATGAACAGTCTAATTATACCTGAACCAAAATTAACTTTAATTCCCATTAAAGATTCTTCTCAACAATTTCCTGTTAGAAGAATTTATTGTATCGGAAGAAATTATGCAGATCATGCAATTGAAATGGGCTTTGATCCGAATAAAGAAGATCCCTTTTTTTTTCAAAAAAATACAGACAACATAGATATATCAGGTAATTTTCCATACCCTCCACAAACTTCTGATGTACATCATGAGATAGAATTGGTGGTTGCGCTTAAGAGTGGTGGATCTAATATTTCATTATCAGAATCCTATAAGCATGTATTGGGATTTGGAGTTGGTCTGGATATGACCAGACGAGATTTGCAAGGACAAGCAAAAAAAACAGGAAGACCCTGGGAAATTGGAAAGGCATTCGAACATTCTGCTCCTATGGGAGAATTAAATCTTATAGAAAAATCGGGAACTATGGAAAGTGGATCTATTGTTTTAAAAGTGAATGGTGCCATTAAACAGCAGGGTGATCTTAATATGATGATTTGGAAAATACCTGAAATGATTTCACATTTATCTAAATATTACACATTACAAGCTGGAGATTTAATTATGACAGGAACTCCTGCTGGGGTTGGACCAGTTCAAAAAGGAGACTATTTGGAAGGTTCAATTAGTAAACTAAGTAATTTAGCTGTTAAAGTCGTTTAATATTCTTATATTAAAATTTTAAATTCATAGTAATGATAATCTATAAAAAATGTTTACTGTTTTAAGCGCATCCGAACTAACCTCATTAATAATTGTCTTGGCAGTGGCGGCATCTGTCTCAGGATTTATTGCTGGTTTGTTAGGAGTAGGAGGAGGCATTATAATGGTCCCAGCATTGTATTATGCTTTCACAGTTATGGACTTTGATATTGCAACTAGAATGCACTTATCTCTTGGAACGTCACTTGCTATTATTATTCCTACTTCAATCATGTCTGCCAAGACCCATATGAAATTTAATGCAGTCGATTTTAAATTAATAAAATCTTTTGGAGTTTTTATTGTTTTAGGAGTAATTCTTGGAACAGTGTTGGCTTCTAATTTAAAAACACCTCCTTTAATACTTTTCTTTTCTTTCTTTGCTTTTTTAGTAGGAATTTTTTTTATTTTTTTTCGAGAAAAAGTGGGAGCAAATCCGAGACCAATATCACAAACGTTTAAAGCTGTAATTGGAATGGGTTTAGGCTTTTTCGCTGTTCCTCTTGGTATTGGAGGCGGCTCACTAGGTGTTCCAGCAATGAGGTTATTTGGCTACCCTATTAAAATTGCCATAGGAACGTCAGCGGCAATAGGATTTTTAATTTCTATTTTTGGAGCTAGCAGTATGTCTTTTAGCGGATTTTTTTTTGATGTAGTGAGTACTCCACTAAGTTTAGGTTATGTAAATTTACCAGGTTTTTTAGTATTTGTTCCTGTGACTATGTTTATGGCTCCAATTGGAGCAAGATTAGCACATCGAATTGAAAAAACATTGCTTAGCAAAATATTTGGTGTGTTTCTTTTAATTATTGCTATCCGTTCTTTCTATGAATACCTTCAGCTTTAATATTACTTTGTACCCGCTCTATATTCCTTTAATTCTTTTATTGTTTGTAGGTAATTTTACCCCAGGACCTAATAATATTATCGCTTCTTACTCTGGATTTCATTTTGGTTTTAAAAAAACGATCCCTCATATTTTGGGTGTCACCTTTGGTTGGCCGTCTTTAATTTTAGCTGTTAATTTTGGTTTGGTAATTATTTTTATAGAGTTTCCCATAGTTCAAAGAACTGTTGAAATATTAGGATCTCTATTTCTTATTTATTTAGCCTACACATTAATTAAGGTTAAATCGATAGAAGAAAAAGAGGTACAAAAACCAATGACGTTTTTAGCTTCTTATTTTTTTCAATTTATCAATCCAAAAGGAGTGGTCACAGCTATCATTGTTGTTTCTCAATTTATTGATTCTGGAGAAAATTTTTTAAAAGATACATTTGTTGTGTTGTCTTTTACCTTAATATCAGCATTTCTTTCTATTTGTACGTGGACTATTTTTGGTAAATATTTAAAACTGTTGCTTAAAAATCGATTAAGGATTTCTATATTTAATTACTTAATGAGTTTTTTACTATTACTTACTGTTGTTTTGTTTTGGCTGAATTAACTAAAGGCTGGTATATCCAATATCCAAAAAAATCTATTTGGAGGATTCAAAACTTTCCTTTTTCATTTTATCCAATTGAGATTTTAGCTCATTAAGTTGTTTTGATAAAGTGTCTATATCTGATGATTCAGTAGTAGTGGGTTCTTTTTTTTCTTCTTTAGAGCTTTCGTTTGAAAAGGGGTACGTAAAAAATTTTTGAAAATCAAAAGAATTTGATTTCATCATACCGTCAAATCCTTTAGTGAAAATATTATTTGAGTTAGCGAAGTTTAATACGTTACTTAAAAAACTAAACATATCAGCAGATTGGTTATTTTCATTAAAAAGAATAATTTGTTTTAAAAATTCCTCCGGTACCAGGTTTGTTCCAGTAGTTTGTTTTTCAAGAATGATTTGCATTAAAATAGAGGAGGTAATGTCTTTTTTACTATCCACATCTGTAATTTGAAAAGAATTTTTTTTTTTGATTAAGTCTACAATGTCATCCTGAGTTATATAAGAGCTAGAGTCTGTATTATATAGACGTCGGTTAGAATATTTTTTAATTACTATCATTTTTTATTTCTCAATAACATATTGCCCTGGAGCTGGATAAATTTCTTTATGTTTATTTGAATCTATTTCTTTAGATTTTTTTTCTGTACCGGAGAATTGTTTCAGCCAATCAATCCATTGAGGCCACCAAGAACCTTCTATTTTTTCAGCAGAATCTAGCCATGCAGAAGCATCAGATTGAACATCAACTTTGTTATTACTATAATAATGCTGTTTACCTGGCTTGGCACCTTTTCCTTGAATAATTCCTGCAATATGACCAGAGTTTGCAAGAATGAATTTGCACTCGTTGTTATAATTTTTTAATCCAGAAAAGACAGATTTCCATGGAGCAATGTGGTCCTCTGATGTTGCAACATGAAACATGGGTGTTGTTATTTTTTGCAAATCTAAAAGAGTGTCTTTTAATTTGTACTCTTTTTTTATAACTTTATTATTCAAGTACATAGATCTTAAGTAATCACTATGCAGTTTTGCTGGTAATCTAGTAGAATCGCTATTCCAGTAGAGCATATCGAAGGCAGACGGTTGATTTCCTAATAAGTAATTATTTACAACATAGTTCCAATACAGATCCCCTGGACGTAAAAAATTAAAAGCAGCAGCCATATTTTTTCCGTCGAAATATCCTATCTTATTCATTTGTTCTTCTATAGCTTTGATTTGTTCGTCAGTAATAAAAATACCCAAATCACCAGGTTCAGTAAAATCAATTAGACTTGCAAAAAAAGTTGCAGATTGAATTTTGTAAGGCGTAGGCTTTTGTTCTAAATATGCTAATACCATCGAAACTAAAGTTCCTCCTACACAATAAGATGCTAAGTTTATCTCTTTAGATCTAGTTTGTTCGCAAGCTATTTCAATTGCTTTAATTACTCCTTTTTCGACATACTCCTCAAACCCAAAATCTTTACTTTCTATTTGTGGGTTCTTCCAAGAGACTAAAAAAGTATTAACTTTATTTTCTACTAAATATTTCATCATCGATTTTTTTTCATTTAAATCCATAATATAAAATTTATTAATAAATGGTGGAATAACTAGCAAAGGTCTTTCGTATTGAGAATCAGTTTCTGGCTTATAATGAATAAGTTCAAAGACTTCATTTTTAAAAATAACTTTACCAGATGTTGTAGCAAGATTTTCTCCAACTTTAAAATCAGACGTTGTTTGAGAAATAAACATTTTATTAGGATGTTTTATGTAATCTTCTCTAAAATTATTAAAACCTCTAACTAAATTATCTCCATTTTCCTTCATTGTTGCCATCATAACATCTGGATTAGTAAATAAAAAATTACTTGGAGACATAGCCATATTTAATTGCTTAATATAAAATTGCATTAAAGCTTTTTGCTTAGGATCTGGAAATTGAACAGAGTCCACTAAGCTGTTTAACATTTCAGCTGTAATTAAATAAAACTGCTTAACAAAGTCAAAAAATAAATTTTTTTGCCATTCCTCAGTTGAAAATCTTTTATCTGTTTTCTCTTCTTGAATGGGAGGTACCGCTGATTGATTTGATAGTTTAGACACAAAATAAAAATTTAAACTAGTTATTTGTGTTATCCATTTTCCAATATTGTCATGATAGATCTGGGGGTTTTTTCCAATTTCTGCAGTAAACTTCTCAATACTCTCAAATATTTTATTTGTGGTTGGATTGATTGATTTTAATAAATCTTCAATTTTAAATAAATTTTTTTTATCTTTATTGTCTTCAGTTTTATCGGCAGTAGTATTAAAGCCTTCCATACTAGCGTTAATTAAATTATTGTAAATTTTAATATTGTTTTGAAATACTTCATTGAAATCAAAAGCACCTGATGGCTTACTTTCGTTGTTGCTAGTTTTGTTGGTTTTGCTCATTTTTAAAAGATATTTAATGGTTATAATGACTTATGCATTATTTAGTATTGCAGCGCAATATTTATCTATTGCTATGCAATAAAAAATAAATCATTAAAATCAATATGTTATTAATTTAATTAAAATAAGGTATTGCAATATATTGCAACGCAACATATATATTGCCCAACTTTAACAAATAGGAGTAAATATGTTCAATGCAAACACAAATTTTTTTGAAATTTTTGATTTTCAAAAAATTTTAACAGCAGCTAAAATGCCTTCTTTAGACGTAAATTCTGAAGCTTTAATTAACTCTCAGAAAAAAACTATGGAAGCATTTGCAGGAGCTTCTAAAGCAACTTTTGAAGGTGTTAACGCATTTTCAAAAAAACAAGTTGAAATCTTAAATGCAGCTATTTCAAGCGCAAAAGATGCAACTTCTGAAATTGCCAAAGGAAATCCACAAGAATCAGTAGCAAAGTCAGTTGACCTGATCAAAAATGCTATTGTTGAAGCTCAAGCGAATGTAGCAGAGCTTGCTAAAATAAATGAAAAAACCTCTAAAGAAGCATTTGAAATTTTGAATGCTAGAGTTTTAGATGGTTTGACTGAAATTAAGAATGTAGTAGCTGAAAAGAAATCAGCAACTGCATCTGCTTCAGTAAAAAACTAAAAGTAAGTATTTTAATCTCAAAGATCAGTCTCACACCCCCCCTTTTAGTGAGATGATCTTGAGATTTTTTTATTAATATATATAATTAATCATTATGAAAAAACTTGCTTTAGTAACCGGCGGTACTCGAGGTATTGGAGCTGCAATAGCAAGAAAATTACAAAAAGATGGTTTTGAAGTAGTCACTACTTATATAGGAAGACCAGATGAAGCTAACGCCTTCACAGAAGAAACGGGAATTAAAACATATAAATTTGACGTAGCTTATTTTGAGAGTTGCAAAGAAGCAATTGAAAAAATAGAAAAAGAATTTGGAAGCAGTATTGATGTTGTAGTTAACAATGCTGGTATCACAAAAGATCGATTTTTACATAAAATGTCACCAGACGAGTGGAATGCAGTAATCAATACAAACTTAAATTCATGTTTTAATATTACAAGAAATGTAATTGAAAATATGAGACAAAAAAAGTTTGGTCGAATTATTTCCATTAGTTCTATAAATGGACTTAAAGGACAAATTGGACAGGCAAACTATTCTGCAGCCAAAGCTGGTATTATTGGATTTTCAAAAGCAATCGCTTTAGAAAATGCCAACAAAGGAATTACAGTTAACGTTATTGCCCCAGGGTATGTAGGAACTGACATGGTAAAAAAAATTGATCCAACTATTTTAAAAGGAATTGTATCTCAAATACCTGTTGGTAGATTGGCAGAGCCAAGTGAAATTGCAGCCTTAGCAAGTTATTTATCCAGTGATAACGCTGGCTTTATTACTGGTGCCACATTTTCTATCAATGGCGGACAGTACATGCAGTAATTTACTAAACCCAGCAATCTATTAAACAATAAAAAAAAGAAAGGAAAATTATTTATGAAAAACGAAGATATAGTTATTACTAGTGCCTTTAGAACTCCCATTGGATCTTTTGGGGGATCTCTTTCAAAGCAAACAGCACCTCAATTAGGAGCGGAAGTAATTAAAAAATGTATAGAGCATTCTGAGTTAAAGCCAAATGATGTTGATATGGTTTATATGGGTCAAGTTCTTACAACTGGCTCAGGACAAAACCCTGCAAGACAAGCTGCAATTCATGCTGGGATTTCAAAAGAAAAAACAGCAACTACTATAAATCAAGTGTGTGGTTCTGGATTAGCTTCTGTTGCTTTAGCTTTTAATTCTATTAAATGTGAGGATGGACACATCATTATTGCAGGGGGGCAAGAAAGTATGTCGAATTCTCCTCATTACATTCATATGCGTGATGGAATTAAAATGGGCGATGGTAAAATGCAAGATTCCATGATTGTGGATGGCTTATGGGATAGCTACAACCAATATCACATGGGAATAACAGCAGAAAACGTTGCTGAAAAATTTCAAATTACAAGAGAGCAGCAGGATGATTTTGCCGCCGCTTCACAAAGAAAAGCAACGGAAGCTATACAGGCTAAAAGATTTAAAGATGAAATTGTTCCAATTTTAATTAAAGTAAAAAAACAAGAGGTTATTTTTGATCAAGATGAATATCCAAAAGCTGGATCCACAGTTGAAAAATTAGCTGGATTAAAACCTGCTTTTAAAAAAGATGGGACAGTAACAGCTGGAAATGCGTCTGGTTTGAATGATGGGGCAGCAGCAGTAGTATTGATGACAGCAGAAACTGCTAAGAAAAAAGATTTAAAACCCTTAGCTAAAATAGTTTCTTGGGCTCAATGTGGAGTTGATCCTTCTATAATGGGAACAGGACCCATTCCTGCATCTAAGCTTGCTTTAGAAAAAGCAGGTTGGGGAGAAGATCAGTTAGATTTAATTGAAGCCAATGAAGCATTTGCTGCACAAGCAATGGCAGTAAATAAAGAAATGGGTTTTACCCCTGATAAAGTAAATGTAAATGGAGGAGCAATAGCTTTAGGACATCCTATTGGGGCTTCCGGAGCTCGAATTCTTGTTAGCCTCATTCATGAAATGCAAAAAAGAAAAGCAAAAAGGGGCTTGGCAACCTTGTGCATAGGCGGCGGCATGGGTATTGCTATGTGCATTGAGCGAAATTTTATTGATCAGTAAAAAATTTAAATTTAGGTATTTACTAAACACAAGTCTATAGTTTTAGATTTATGGAATACCTAACTCTTTTTTTTATTAGTTTTTTCGCAGCTACTGTATTGCCTGTTTCTTCCGAGCTTACCTTGTTTGGAATGTTGATGTTAGGTTCTTACTCCACTTTTTTTCTTTTGTTATTTGCTAGTTTTGGAAATATTTTGGGGTCTTGCGTTAATTGGTATCTTGGTGTTCATTTCATTCAATTTAAGGACAAGAGATGGTTTCCCTTTTCGAAGAAAAAAATTGAAAAAACTTCTTTTTGGTTTCAAAAGTATGGATATTGGTCTTTATTATTTGCCTGGATACCCTTTGTTGGAGATCCTTTAACTTTTGTTGCTGGAACTGCAAAAGTTAATTTTGTAAAATTTTTATTTCTTGTAAGTATAGGTAAAATTTCAAGATATTTTTTTATTATTTATTTTTTAAATTATGCCAGCTAGCTTGAGTGAAGATTTTATCTCATCTAAAATTTTAGGATCATCAATAGTAGCAGGTGCTGTGTAAGATACTTTGTCAGCAATCTTTCTAATAGTTCCTCTTAATATTTTTCCAGATCTTGTTTTAGGTAATCTTTTAATTACCAAGGTTGTTTTAAATGCTGCCACCGGTCCTATTTTATTCCTGACCATTTGAATGCATTCCTTAGAAACGTCTTCATGCTTCTTGTTGATTCCTGTTTTAAGAACCACCAGCCCAATAGGAAGCTGACCCTTTAATTTATCTGCGATACCAACTACTGCACATTCAGCAACATCTTTATTGTCAGACAAAACTTCTTCGATAGCTCCTGTGGAGAGTCTGTGGCCAGCAACATTGATAACATCATCTGTTCTTGACATAATCCAAACATACCCGTCTTTATCAATATGACCTGCGTCATAGGTTTGATAAAAACCAGGGTAGGTATCCATGTAATTTTCTTTATATCTTTTGTCTGCATTCCATAGGGTTGGAAAAGTGCCTGGAGGAAGCGGAAGTTTGACCACAATATCTCCCATTTCACCAGATTTAGCCTCAGAACCATCACTTTTTAATACTTTAACATCATATCCAGGGGCTGGTTTTCCCGCAGAACCGTACCTAGTTGGAAAAAGGCCTAGACCTTTAAAATTGGACGTAATAGACCAGCTAGTTTCTGTCTGCCACCAATGATCGATCACTGGTTTTTTTAACAAATCTTCCGCCCAATGAATTGTATCAGGGTCTGCTCTTTCTCCCGCTAAAAATAGGGCTTTAAATTTTGACAAATCGTACTTTTTAAAAAACTCTCCTTTCGAGTCTTCTTTTTTAATAGCTCTGAATGCAGTTGGTGCAGTAAACATTGTTTTGATTTTATATTCAGAAATTATTCTCCAGAAGGCACCTGCATCAGGAGTTCCCACAGGCTTTCCTTCAAAAATTACAGTGGTACATCCATGGAATAAAGGAGCGTAGACAATATAAGAGTGACCAACAATCCAACCTATGTCACTAGCAGACCACCAAACATCACCAGGGTTAATGTCATAGACATTTTTCATTGTCCACTTCAAAGCAACTATGTGTCCTCCAACATCTCTTAAAATTCCCTTTGGAACTCCAGTGGTTCCGGAGGTATACAAAATATAGGCAGGATCATTTGCATCACATTCAACACAAGGGGCTTTAGAAGCTCCCTTAATAAAATCTTTCCAATCGATGTAATTAGTTTCCAATACGGCTTTATGTTCCTCTCTTTGAAAAATAATTGTTTTTTCAGGCTTATGCTTTGCAAGTTTTATTGCTTCTACCAGTAATGGTTTGTATTCTACGGTTCTTCCTGGCTCTAAACCACAAGAGGCAGATAAAATTAATTTTGCGCCTGAATCATCAATCCTGCTTGCTAATTCTTTAGAGGCAAATCCACCAAAGACTACAGAATGAACAGCGCCAATTCTGGCACAGGCTAGCATTGCCATGATAGCCTCTGGTATCATAGGCATATAAATAATAATTCTATCTCCTTTAACGATTCCTTGCCTTTGCAAGGCTCCAGCTAAAATAGAAACCTCATTAGTTAATTCTTGATAAGTATATTTTTTTTTAATATTTGACATCGCACTGTCATAAATAAGAGCTACTCTTTCTCCATTACCTTCTTCAACATGTCGGTCGAGTGCATTAAAGCATGTATTTATTTTTCCTCCTTTAAACCACTTATAGAATGGGGGGTTGCTTGAATCTAAAACCTGATCGTATTTTTTAATCCACCTAACATCTTCTGCTGCTTTCGCCCAAAATTCTTCTTTATTCTGAATCGAATCTTTAAAAGCTGATGTGTATTTATCCATAAATTATATGCTTAGTCATAATTTGAAAAAATAGATTAAAGCATGAAAAATGCACAAAAAAAAAGTAAATTTTGACCAATTTTGGGTTATTTTCCTTGTTTATAAGTCATTTTTTATTTGTATATCGAGCAAATTCTAGTAGTGTTTGGAAAAATAATGCGAAGTCTAAGCAATTAGAAGTCGCATTTTTTGTTTAAACAAAAAAAAAGGGAGTAAATTATGAAAACTGCTATGTTAGCATCAAATGATTTCACTGGAATTTCGTTCTGGTTGATTTCTATGGCACTACTAGCTTCAACTGTTTTTTTCTTTATAGAGAGAAATTCCGTTAAAGCTTCGTGGAGAACATCAATGACATTATCTGGTCTTGTGACTGGTATTGCGTTCTTCCATTATATGTACATGAGAGAAGTATGGATCACTACAGGAACTTCTCCAACTGTATTTAGATATATCGATTGGTTATTAACAGTTCCTTTATTGATGATTGAATTTTATTTCATCTTATCGGCTGTTAAAAAAGTATCTTCAGGAATTTTTTGGAGATTATTAATTGGAACATTAGTTATGTTAATCGGTGGATACTTAGGTGAAGCTGGTTATATGAACATCACTGCTGGTTTTGTAATAGGAATGGCAGGATGGATCTACATTCTATATGAAGTATTCTCAGGAGAAGCAGGAAAAGAAGCAGCAAAATTAAGAGGTCCTGCAGCTGATTGTTTTAACTTCTGTAAATGGATTGTTACATTAGGTTGGTCTGTTTATCCTTTAGGTTACCTATTTGGATATATGATTGGCGGAACTGATGAAGCGGCTCTTAACCAAATTTATAACTTGGCTGATTTTATCAACAAGATTTTATTTGGTCTAGTGATCTATCAAACAGCGAAGTCACTTACACCAGCTAGTCAAAAGTAATATATTTTAAATTAATTTTTAAAATTAAAAAAAGAGGCCCCTTTTAAGGGGCCTTTTTTTTGGGCTAGTAAAACTTAAAATTTATTTTTGCTAAACCATCTCGGTAAGTTATTCCGCGCAGGCGATCTTTTTTTAAAAAATAAGCTCCGTCTAAGTCGTAATAGTTACAATTATTAAAATATCTTAAGGCAGGGTAAATAGAAAGAGAAGAGCTCACCATACAACCTAGCATAATTTTTTTCTTTAATTTTTTTGCCATAGCTATGTATTTGAGAATATTTTCGTGTGTTCCAAACTTATCTAATTTTAAATTTACATAATTATAGTGTTGTATATTTTTAATTAAGTTTTTATTTTTTATATGAAAAGATTCATCAGCACAAAAATTTATTTTAGATTTAATATTTTTCAAGTAATGATCTTTTCCCTGAGGAAATGGCTGCTCAATAAAGAGAATATTGAATTGTTCTAACTTTTTAATGTTAGTTTGAAGAAAAGGTTTGCTCCAAGATTCGTTTGCATCAATGATAATTTTAGATTTTGGACAAATTTCTTTAATGAGAATAAGCTTATCTATAACTTCTTTTTGATTTAATTTTATTTTTATAATCTTGGTTTTGGTAAATTTTTTTAGAATTTTTTTGGTTTTTTTTAAATCAAAAATAGGAATGGTTATAGAAGTAACAATTTTTTTTTTTATTTTATTTGATGTAAAAAAATTTACTTTTCTTTTCTTTTGCTTCAGAGAAAGAATAGAGGTGGAAAGAGTATTTTGAAGAGAAAGGAAGGGTATTGTTTTAAGTCTATTGTCTATAATTATTTTTTCCAATTTATCCTTGTTCATTCTTAGATATTTTAAAATATCATCTAATTTTTCGTCATACCTTTGGTAGGGAACACACTCTGCTGTAGCTGAATTGACGCCATCTTTTAGTGAAATATCTATGACTTTAACAATTTTCTTAGACACTCTTGATATTTTAAACTCATCCTTAAGTTTAAATGTCTTTATTTTAAAATTTAATTTTATTTTACTAAAATTCTTTATTGTCATTAGCTATTGGATAAATATAAAGGAGATTATGCCAAAAGTAACCTATATTGAATTTAACGGAACAGAGCACGTAGTGAATGTTGAAAAAGGCCTTACTATTATGGAAGGTGCCATACAAAACAATATTCCTGGAATTGACGCGGATTGTGGTGGATCTTGCGCTTGTGCTACTTGCCATGTTTATGTCGATGATGATTGGTTAGATAAATTACCCGAGCAGTCGGATGCAGAAAAAGATATGCTAGACTTTGCATTTGAAACTAAAGGTACTAGCAGACTAAGTTGTCAAATATTTTTAGACGAAGACTTGGATGGTATCGCGGTTTCGTTACCAGAAAAACAAGGATAAATGATCAAAACAGATGCAGTTATAATTGGTGCAGGACCGGTTGGCTTGTTCACTGTTTTTGAATTAGGTATTCTAGGTTTGAATTCTCATGTAATTGACAACTTAGATAAAGCAGGTGGACAATGTATTGAGCTTTATCCCGACAAGCCCATTTATGATATTCCAGCCCTTCCAGTTTGCACAGGAGAAAGTTTAACAAATAATTTATTAGAACAAATTAAGCCATTTAAAAATGAATTTCATTTAAACCAAAGAGTGAATACTATTAAAAAAAATAATAAAAACTGGATTGTAGAAACTAGCGATCATTTAATTTTTGAAACTCCTAATGTTATTATTGCAGGTGGAGTAGGTTCTTTTGAGCCAAGGAAACCTCCTATTGAAGGCATTGAAAGATTTGAAGATAAGAATTTGTTTTATTCTGTGAAAAATAAAAATCAATTTTCAGGCCAAGAGGTTTGTATATTTGGAGGGGGAGATTCTGCTTTAGATTGGGCAGTCGAGCTTTCAAAAATTGCAAAAAAAATAATACTAGTTCATAGACGAGATGAGTTTAGGGCAGCTCAACACACAGTTGATCAAATGATGAAGTTAAAAGAATCAGGAAAAATTGATCTTTATACAAATTGTCAGCCGAAAGATTTTATTGGAAGCTCTTCTATAGAAAAAATTATCATAGAAGATAACCAAAAAGAAACAAAAGAGATTAAGGTAGATTCTGTCTTGGCTTTCTTTGGTCTGAAAATGGAGCTTGGACCCATAGTAAATTGGGGTTTGAATTTGGATAAGAAAACGATTGTTGTTAATACTCATAATTTTGAAACGAACGAAAAAGGAATTTTTGCAGTGGGAGATATTTGTTCTTACCCAGGAAAGCTAAAGCTCATTTTGTGCGGGTTTCATGAGGCTGCACTAGCAGCTCAAGAGTGTTTTAAAAGAGCCAAACCTGATGAAAAATATGTCTTTAGGTTTACAACATCTTCTAGTGATATTCACAAAAGACTGGGTCTTAAGTAGTTTAGACTTTTATAGATTTAGTTATCCACACAGACACAATATCTAGTTCAAATGTTCACCCTTTGATTCATGAATGAATCTATTTTGGACTCAAAATACAACCTGAATAGGTGTATAGGTTTCTTAGAAAAAGAACAAAATAAGAACAAAAATGAAAGAAACTTTACCTATAATTTTACAAAAAGTAAGCGCTGGATTTCCATCTCCAGCAACAGACTACATCGAAGAGCAAATAGACCTAAACAAAGAGCTTATTAAAAAACCATCTTCAACATTTTTAATTAGAGTTCAGGGCAACTCTATGATTGATCACAAAATCACAGAGGGAGATGTTTTGATAGTAGACCGTAGTTTGGCATTAAAAACAAACTCTGTTGCAGTTCTTAATTTTGAAGGAGAGCTGGTAGTAAAAAAAATTGTAAAAAAAAAAGAAAAATATTTTCTACTTTCTAAAAAAAACAACTCTACAAAAGAAATAGAAATTAATACCAATTTGAATACTGAGCTATGGGGAGTGGTAACTTATGTTATTCACAAACTATAATACCAAGAAAAAAATTATAGCATTAGTAGATTGCAATTCTTTTTATGTTTCTTGCGAAAGACTGTTTAATCCTAAGATTTCCCAATCTCCAGTAGTTGTTTTGTCTAATAATGATGGATGTGTCATTGCAAGATCCGCAGAAGCAAAAAAAATTGGAATTAAAATGGGTGAGCCTTATTTTAAAATAAAAAATATAGTAACAGTTAATAATGTTCAGGTATTTTCTTCAAACTATGCGTTGTATGGAGATATATCTAGAAGAATAATGACAATTTTAAAAAATCTTTTTCCAATCATTGAGTATTATTCAATAGACGAGGCTTTTTTAGATCTAAGCAATATGTCTATAAAAAATATGAATAATTTTATCATTGATATTAAAAAAACTATTTATCAAAATACAGGAATACCAGTTAGCATAGGAGTTGGAAGTAACAAAACACTTTCCAAAATAGCTAATCACTTGGCAAAAAAAAATACAGAGGGAGTTGTTGATTTAACAAAACTAACCCAAGAAGAGATAAATAACATTCTTAAGAATATTGACATTGAGGATGTGTGGGGAGTAGGGCGTCAACTTTCCAATCTGTATAAAAAAAATAAAATAAATAATGCGTATGAGCTTAAGTATTCTAGCTCGTCCTGGATTAAAAAAAATACAAATGTCTTTGGCTTGAAAACAGTCATGGAGCTTAATGGAGCAAGTTGCATTACGCTCGAGACTTCTGAGAAAAAAAAAAGAAAAAGCTGCTGTGTCTCCAAGTCCTTTGGAAATAAAGTAGAGTCTTTTGAGGAGCTTAAAGAAGCAGTTGTTACTCACTGCTTAAACGCAGCAGAAAAAATTAGAGAAGATGACCAACTAGTTAAGTCTGTTATTGTTTTTATAAGAACCAGCCCTTTTGATAAACATCTTTTTCTATCTAGATCTGAAAAAATTGATTTGGCTATATCGACAGATGATAGCATGATCTTATCTAGAGCTTGTGTAGATGCTTTAAAAAAAATTTTTGTAAAAGGTTATAGATACCAAAAAGCAGGAGTAGTTTTTTTAGGCTTAGTTAATAATAATGAGTACGGCCAAAATTTATTTGTAGATAAGAATAGTCAAAAATCAAACAGCTTAATGAAAGCTATAGATAGCATGAATGTAAAATTTGGAAGAAATTCCTTAACGCTGGCAGATAGTGGGGTCGGGCATTGTTGGAAAATGAGAAGGGATCATTCATCTAAAATAGACACTTCTCACTTTGATTTTTTACCTACTGTAAAAAGTGGTTAGATCTTTAATATTTAAGTAGCTGGCATCTAGTTTTTTAAGATCGTCTTTTCGTGAGAGGTAAAACATAAACAGCATAAAAACCCAAGAGAGCATAGCTGGAATCAAAAAATATGAATTAGCAGTTTCATGGGCTGCATAGCTAAAAAACATAACTAAAAGAGTAGATCTGATAAAAATAGTCTCTCTAAAACTAGCTGAAATATTTAAGGAATGGATTACCAGTTTCGAAAAATTCATCTTAGAAGGACCAAAATACCTAGTACCTCTAATAGAATTTACAGATTCTATCGAAGAAAAATTTTTAATAATTGAGCCAGAGTAGCTAAGCCAAACAGATCCACTTGAAAGCATTTTTCCTACAGCTTTTTTAGACAAGCATGAATAGTTTCCAAATTTAACCATTTTTCCTATCATTAGATAGGTAAGAAACTTATGAACTGCGTAGCAGGCTTTAAACAAATTCCCTTCACTTCTTTTTATTCTATTTGCTGTGATAATTTCAGGAGATGAAGAATCCGCTAGACTAAAAAAACTATTTAATTCTTCAGGCCTGTCTTCTCCGTCACCATCCATAGGTATAATGTAGTCGAATTCTAAATTTGTATTACAGTATTGAAGAGCTGTAGCAATTCCTTGGCAATGACCAATATTGTTAATTAAATTTAATACTTTAACAGAATTAATTTTTGAGTAGGTTCTTTTGGTCCCATCAATAGCCTCAGTTGAAGCATCGTTAATAATGATAATATCAACATTTTGGTTATTAATTTGTAAATCAATATTATCTATCAACTTTAAAACTGACTGCCAGTCATTGTAGACAGGAATGATAATTATATATTTTTTCATTTATCCATTATTTGCTTGAGCCACAAAGTTTGACTGTAAACAAAAAAAGCTTTCTTTTTTTTATTTTCTGCCATTAATGTAAAATCATTTTTATTTTGCACAGTGCATTTGGGTCTAGGTTTTAAATTGTAGCATAAATTTCCTGCTAACCACTCATTACCCTGGATAGAAGAAATATTTTCATAACCCAGGTCAGTTAATTTTTTTTTAACCAATATAGCTTTTTCCTGACCCTTGTAATCAGTACGCTTATTATCTTTAGTTAAAGAAATGTAACCATAGGTGAAAGGGGATAAGAAAAATAAAAAAATAAACGTGTAATAAAATTTTTTTAGATTGTTGATGCTTATCTTGCTCTGAAATATATAAATTACGAAAACTCCAAAGAATAGATAAAAAGGAGTCATCCACATAGTTCTGATTTTAATGCCCATAGCCATGGATGTTAAGAAAACTAGGGCCAATGGGGTCAGGTTGACGAATAGTAAAAAAACAAATTTACGATCCGCAAAACGAATATTAGTTTTAAGTTTGGGGATAATAAAAAAAGACATTAAAGCGAAAGGAATTAATATTCCAAGTTGTTTGCCCAAAAATATAATGGGTTGAGTTAAATGACTTAGTAGATTAGCTTCACCACCAGTTCTATTCAGACCATAGGTAACTGTAATGTAATTGCTGTCTACTAACCACATTAGATGAGGCCATAGTAAGAGTAGAAAAGTGGGTACAATAACAAGAGATTTTGTCCTAATCTTTTTTTCCCTAACAATCAGACAAGTAAATAGAAGTCCAACACTCAAGACTAAATATGCAAAAAGGTATTTTGACAAAAGACCACAAGCAATAAATAGCCCTAATAACAAATAGTCTTTTAATTTGTCATATTTAATACATTTCCATGCATACAAAACGGTTAATGACCAAAAAGGTAGCTGGCAAACATTTACATTAAATTCAGGTGTAGTGAAGTTGTAAAAATAAATACCTTCTAAAAGTAAAATAGAAAAAAATGCATGACTTTTGTTTTCTAAAAATTCTTCAGCAAATTTGTAAACAATATAAAAAGATGTAATAACAAAAATTTGGCTCAGTAAATAGTAAGACCAATCTTGATTTTTAAATATTTGATAAAATAGCTCAACAGCAAAAGCGCTCATGGGAGGGTGCTTGTTAAATCCCCATTCTAAATTGCTTCCCCAGGCCAAGGCCTCAATGGTATCTAAAGGTAAATTGTTGTTGGTAATAGAAGGGACTAAGGTCCAAATTATCAAGTGTGTTGATAAAAAAATAAATAATTTTTTATTTATCGTCATTTATTTGCTTTTATATGCTTTATTATTAATTGACACTTAAAATTAGAACCCTATTATCCAGCGCTTTACAAATGCCAACAAAATTACCTAAAAATTACAAACCCACTTCCAAAGAGAAGTATATGTGTGCCAAACACAAAGCTTATTTTAAGCAGCTGTTATTTACCTGGAAAAAAGAACTGATAGAGCAAAATAATAGAATTATGTTTAATGACATGGATGACAATTCAGCTTCTGCTGACATTGTTGACCAAGCTACTTCAGTATCTGGGAAAACAGTAGAAATGAGAACAGTTAACAGAAACAAAAAACTTGTTACTAAAATAGATTCGGCTATTAAAAAAATTGAAGAAGGTACTTACGGGTATTGTGAAGAAACAGGTGAAGAAATAGGTTTAAAAAGACTTGTGGCAAGACCTATAGCTAGTTTAACGGTAGAAGCTCAAGAAAAACACGAGAAGCAAGAAAAGATTTTTGCGGATAATTAAATTCCGGGAACTGCCTCACCTCTTTTTAAGAGGTCATACCCCTTAATAACTGCTTCTCTTTTAGAAATATCTAAATACCATCTACTTAAGTTTTTAAAATTTTTAAGACCAATGTCGTGGATTTCATGTCGCGCAATCCAGGGAAAAGTCGCAATATCTGCAATCGTATAATTTTCTCCTGCCAAGTATTTTGATTGACCAAGTCGTTCATCTAGGTCTTCATAAATTCTTTTAGCAATTTTAAAATATCTTTCTTCCCCAAATTTACTTTTACCAGAATTGTAATGATGAAATTGATGATGCTGACCTAGCATAGGACCAACGTAAGCCATCTGACCCATTAACCATTGGTTAATAGTTAGTCTTTCGCTTTTATCATAAAACTTTTCACTTTTTTCACCTAAGTATATAAGGATTGCTCCTGACTCAAAAACTGAAATTTCCCCATCTTTAATAACTGGAATTTTACTAAAAGGACTAATTTTTCTAAATTCCGGATTAAACTGATCGTCTTTGTTGATGTTTATTTTTGTAACCTTGTATTCAAGCCCAATTTCCTCAAGCATAATTGAAATTTTTTGACCATTGGGTGTATTTGCGGTTAAAAGCTCAATCATTTTCTTAATATATATTTAATTAACTTTAATTAAAGGTATAAATATCAAAATGAAAATAGAATATTACTATAGCGTAGCATCTCCTTTTGCCTATTTAGGTGTGAATAAATTTCAAGAATTTGTAAAAAAATATTCATTGGAAGTAGATGAAAAACCTTTTGATTTAGTGGGAACAGTGTTTCCAGCAACAGGAGGAGTGCCAGTTCCAAAAAGAGACCCATCAAGACAGGCCTATAGATTATTAGAGATAGAGAGATACGGAAAAAAATTAAATATTAATATTAATAAACAGCCTAAATTTTTCCCTCCCGCAGACCCGCATAAAGCCGCCCTGTTTGCTATTGCTGCAATCAAAAATGGCTTAAGCCTTGATTTTGGAAAATCAGTATTAACTAAACTTTGGTCAGAGGAGCAGGACATATCTTCCGATTCAACGTTAGAAACAATTTGTAAAGAGCTAGGGCTGTCTTTTGCTGATCTTAAAAAAGATGCAGACAATGAAGACATTAAGAGCGTCTATTTATCAAATTCTAAGGACGCTATTAGCAAAGGTGTGTTTGGAGCCCCTTCATTTATTATAGATAATGAGCTTTTTTGGGGTCAAGATAGACTTGATTTTTTAGAAGACAAGATTAAATCTCTTCAAAAGTAAATGCGATTTGTAGTAAATTTTTTATGTTTTTGTATTTTTGTAACGCATGCATATGCGGAAGAGAATTTATTCAAATCTCTTGCTTCTTCTTATTTAAACAATCCTCAGCTGAATTCACAAAGAGAAAAAACAAAAGCAGTAGATGAAACTCTTATTCAGGCTTATAGTAATTTCAAACCATCCATAGAGGGATCTGCAGAGATCGTAGATTCAATAAATAAAAATACAACTAATTATAATGGCTCTGCCGTTTCAGATTCAAACTCACAGACACAAACAAATTCTATAACCGTAACTCAAAAATTATTTCAAGGAATATCTAATGCAAAAAAATATAGTAAAGCTGTTGATATTTCTAGATATGAACTCAAAAATATAGAACAAGAAGTTCTTTTTAAAACAGTAGAATCTTTTACAGAGGTTTTATTATTTGAAAAACAAGTATTGATTAATAATGACAACCTAAATCTTTCCGATAAACAAGTAGAGTTAGATAAGGCAAGATATAATAAGGGGTTGTTAAAATTGTCAGACTTAGCTCAGTCTGAAGCTTCATTGGCATCAGCAAAAGCAAAGCTCCTAAGTTCAAAGAATGATTTAGCAATAAGTAAAAATAATTTTAAAAATATTATTGGCTACGAACCTAAAGACCTTAAGAATCCAAATTTAAAAAATATAAAAATTCCACAATCATTAAACGACACTATTTCTGAATCTCAAAAGCAAAATGTTGATCTGCTAATCTCTGAGCTAAAAGTAAAGAAAGCAAAGTATGATTATAATAGTAATATTGAAGATGCGTTTGCTCCCAAGGCATCAGTATCTTTTAAAGTTTCAGAATATGATGAGTTTAGTTCTTCTTATGACAAAAGAACTAAAACAGAAGCATCCGCAAAGGTTTCCATTCCAGTTTATTCAGGAGGCAAGGGATATTCTTTAGTTAAAGAAAAGCAGGCATTGAAGATTAGCGCGGAACTTGACTATGAAGACGCCAAAAACAATTCAGTAAAAGTTGCTTCATCATCCTGGTCTAATTTCAAACTTTCTGAAAGCAAATTAGAATTAGCTAAGGCACAATTAAAAGCATCAGAAATAGCTTACGAAGGTATTATTCAAGAGTATGAATCTGGACAAAGAACTACTTTAGACGTTTTAAACTCTAGAGGCCTATTGTTAGCAGCAAGATTAAATTTAATTAATTCAGAAAGAGAACAGATTCTTGCAATTTTCAACTTGCTCAGAGTAACTGGAAATCTAACTGCAAGTTATCTTGATTTAGAAGCCAAGGTCTATGACCCAAAAGAAGTATATAAGAAAAGTTGGATTAGACACATTTTTTAGTAAAAAAACTCAATAAATCAGCTGTTTATTTAATAGTTTGAAAATAAGAACAAAATGTGTACATTTGTTTTATAGATTCGTTTAATCAAAATATAAAAAAAAGGAAGAAAAAATGGCAAAAAAAGAAGGTAACTTAAAGGTAGTAAATGAGGCTCACACTGATGACAAAGAAAGACAAAAATCTTTAGATGCAGCAATTAGTCAAATAGATTCAAACTTTGGAAAAGGTTCTGTAATGAAGCTTGGTCAAAGACAAGTAATGGATATTGAGTCAATTTCAACAGGTTCGTTGAGTCTAGATATAGCCTTAGGGATAGGTGGATTGCCAAAGAGTAGAATTGTTGAAATTTATGGACCTGAATCCTCAGGAAAAACAACTTTAGCATTACAAGTTATTGCAGAAGCACAGAAAAGCGGTGGAACATGTGCGTTTATCGACGCTGAACATGCTTTAGATCCAAGTTATGCAAAAAAACTAGGTGTAAACACTACAGATTTATTAATCTCTCAACCAGATACTGGAGAGCAAGCTTTAGAAATAACAGATACACTAGTTAGATCTGGTGCAATTTCAGTATTAGTAGTTGATTCTGTTGCTGCTCTAACTCCTAGAGCTGAGCTTGAAGGAGAAATGGGTGATCATCATATGGGACTACAAGCTCGTTTAATGAGTCAGGCCTTGAGAAAATTAACGGGAAGCATTTCAAAATCTAACACAATGGTTATTTTTATTAATCAAATAAGAATGAAAATTGGAGTAATGTTTGGAAGTCCAGAAACAACCGCTGGAGGAAATGCTTTGAAATTTTATTCATCCGTTAGATTGGACATCAGAAGGATTGGTGCAATTAAAGATGGAGATGAAATTGTAGGAAATCAAACTAGAGTGAAGGTGGTAAAAAACAAAGTGGCACCTCCATTTAAAGTAGTTGAGTTTGATATTATGTACGGAAAAGGCATAAGTAAATTAGGAGAATTAATTGATCTTGGTGCCAAAGCCGACATTGTTGAAAAAGCAGGAGCTTGGTATTCTTATAAAGGAGAAAAAATAGGTCAGGGTAAAGAAAACTCTAAAGAGTATCTAATAAACAATCCTAAAATATCAGCAGAAATTGAAATGGCTATTAGAGCCAATGCTGGATTAATATCTGATAAAATGATGGGAAATCCTTCGCCAAAAGAAAAAATAGAAACGGAAGAGGATTCTAAAAATACAAAAGATACCAAGGAATTAGATAAGTAAAAAAACTTTATTATTAGCCATCTTAAAGCTAGATAAGAGCACCCTTGTAGGGTGCTTTTGTCTTGTATGGACTTCTATTTTAAAAACTGTATTTATTAAAATATGAGTAACAAAACACTTCAGGATGTAAGAAAGACTTTTAAAGATTTTTTTAAAGCGAACGATCACCAGATAGTTGATTCCAGCCCGCTAGTACCACAAAACGATCCTACCTTAATGTTTGCAAATTCTGGAATGGTTCAGTTTAAAAATGTTTTTACTGGTCTAGAGCAAAGAGATTACAAGAGAGCTACAACCGCGCAAAAATGTGTTCGTGCCGGAGGAAAGCACAATGATTTAGAAAATGTAGGATTCACTCCTAGGCACCATACTTTTTTTGAGATGTTGGGAAATTTTTCATTTGGAGATTATTTTAAAGAGGAAGCAATCAATTATGCTTGGCAATTAATTACTAAGGAATACTCCTTACCTAAAGATAAATTGTATGTGACTGTTTTTTCAGAAGACCAAGAAGCTTATGATTTATGGCACAAAATAACGGGTTTTAATGAAGATAGAATAATAAAAATACCAACCTCAGACAATTTTTGGTCAATGGGAGACACGGGACCATGTGGGCCTTGTTCGGAAATATTTTATGATCATGGAGACCATTTGTTTGGTGGATTGCCAGGAACCAAAGATCAAGACGGGGACAGATTTATTGAAATTTGGAACTTAGTATTTATGCAATACGAACAGGTATCAAAAGATAAAAGAATTAACTTGCCCAAACCTTCAGTTGATACAGGAATGGGACTGGAACGAATGGCTGCTGTTTTGCAAGGAACTCATGACAATTACCAAATTGATTTGTTTAAAAAAATTATTTTAGATACGGAAAGTTTGTTTGAACAAAAGTTATCTGAAAAAAATACTGCAAGTTACCGTGTAATAGCAGATCATCTTAGGGCTTCTGCTTTTCTAATTTCAGATGGCGTACTGCCATCTAATGAAGGTCGTGGTTACGTATTACGAAGAATCATGCGTAGAGCGATGAGGCATAGTAATGTTTTGGGAAAAACAGATCCAATTTTATATAAAGTGTTACCAACTATTATTGAATTAATGAATGAAGAGTACCCCCAATTAGAAAATGCTAAAGATTTGATAAAAGAAACCGTTGTTACAGAAGAAGAGAGATTCTCATCATTACTAAAAAATGGATTAAAAATTTTAAATGATGAAGTGAAGAAAATAAAAGATGAAACCTTGCCAGGTTCGGTTGCATTTAAGCTTTATGACACATACGGTTTTCCAGTGGATTTAACTCAAGATGTTTTAAAAGAAAAAAATATCAAGATTGATCATAACGAGTTCAAAAAATTAAGAGAACAAAGCAAAGTAGAGGCTAGAGCTAGCTGGAAGGGTACAGGCTCAGTGGGAATAGATAAAATTTGGTTTGAAATTGTATCTGGTCAAAAGAAAGAAAAATTACCTGATACAGAATTTTTTGGATATGGATCTGATCAAATTGAATCTAAGTTATTGTCTATAGTAAAAGAAAACAAATCTTCTCCTGAAATTAAGGAAGGAGACTTTGCAAGTTTAATTTTTAATCAAACAGTATTCTATGCAGAATCTGGCGGACAGATATCAGATACTGGTACAATTGAATCTAATGGAGTTTTATTTGAAGTCAGTGATACTCAAAAAATTTTTGGAACTTTTTATGTGCATTCAGGTGTGGTTAAAAAAGGAACGCTTAAACCAGGAGATAATTTTATTTTAAAAATTGATAAAAAAAGAAGAGACAAGATTAAATGTAATCACTCAGCAACTCATTTGTTGCATGCTGCACTAAGAGAAAAGCTTGGAAAGCACGTATCTCAAAAAGGCTCATATGTTGGACCTGATAGGTTGAGATTTGACTTTAGTCACTCAAAACCAATTAGCCAGCAGGAGATTGTGGAGTTAAATAAGAATGTAAATGCTGTGGTAATTAATGGTGGTGAGGTCAAAACTACCCTTATGACTCCCAAAAAAGCTATTGAACAAGGAGCAATGGCGCTTTTTGGAGAAAAATATGGAGATGAAGTTCGAGTAGTTACAATGGGTAACCTTAATAACAAGACTTTTTCAATAGAGCTTTGTGGAGGAACTCATGTCACAGAACTGTCCACTATTGGTAATTTTGAAATCATTAACGAGTCTTCCATTGCTTCCGGCGTGAGAAGAATAGAAGCATTGAGAGGCGACGAGCTCTCTGCCTACAAACAATCTTTAAATAAATTGGCCAAAGAGAAAGAAACTAGTCTAAATTTACAGATTAAGGATTTGGAGAGTAGTATTAAAAAACTAAATGGTAACATAGAAGATTTTAAAGATTTTTCACCAGAAGTAAAAATAGTTAAGCTAAGGTCTTTGTATGAATCTTTATATAAAAAAACGATTCTTCAAGATCCTAAAAAAAATATTATTAAAGATTATCTACTCAAAGACATGACAGTTCGAATTCAGTACATTTATGGTCTTTCCGGAAAAGATTTGAGAACCATAGTAGATGATCATAAAAAAGAAATTGGTAGTTCTGCTGTTTTTACTTTTAGCGAGCTTGATAATAAATTAAATATAGCAGTTGGTATTACGAACGAACTTACCAATAATTTAGATGCCTCTTTTTTCGCAAAAGAAATATCTAAATTTCTAAATGGTAAGGGAGGAGGGGGAAGAAAAGATTTTGCTCAAGCAGGAGGAGAGCCCCCATCCAATCTGAAAATTGTTTATGATTTTGTTTTAAAATTAGTAGAAACAAAAATTAATTAAATATTTTTTTCAATAAACTCTATAATTTTTTGTGAGTCTAAATTGTCAATAGTTTCTTTATTTTTTTCACAATCATATACAAAAGAATTGTTTTTTATCGGTTTAAATTTTTCTGAACTTTTGTTAAAAAATACAATTAATTTTGGACTTGCCAGGGTAAGCATATGCATCACACCATTATCAATACTAATATTAAAACTCATTTTATTTGCAATTGCTATGACAAGAGCTGGATTTTGCAATTCAGGACTAGCTAAATGTTCTGGAAAGTATGCATTAATTATATGCTTTTTTATTAGATTAATTTCTTCTATATATTTTGGCTCTATAAAAAAAACAGGTATAAATTTTTTTTCTGCAAAGTGCTGAGCTGTTTTAATAATTTCTATTAATTGAAATTCTTTGATTCTAGTTTTGTGACCTGCTTTAATGGAAAAACCAACATACCGCTTACTTTCATCAATTAATTTATTAGCTTCTTGCTTGTATTGAGCAGGAATTTTTATTTGAATATTTTTAATATCGAGTGCTTTATTTAAAAATTTTTCTAAATAGTTAATTACTCTTAATTGAACATGCGGATTTTTTTGAAAAAAACTTATTGGATTGCTCAAGACACCCCTCAGGGCAAAGCTTAAAAAGTACTTGTGCGGTATTTTTTTATATATTAGGGCATTTCTAATTTTTGACTGATTGTCTATAATAAGATCATAGAATTTTGTATTTTTAATTTTTTTATCGAATAGATGCTTTAACCTAAAGCCGAAATAAAGAGGAAAGTTCTTAATAGTTTGTACATTGTCTGCCTTTAAAGGGCTTAATTTATTATCAAACCAAAAATTGTTTAAATCATTTCCATAATAGTCGATAGTTGGATTTTCAAATTCCTGATTAATTAATTCAAATATTTTGATGAATTGGATTGCATCTCCTATTCCACCACCTGCATTAATGATTAGAATATTTTTTATTGGATGTTGCAAATTTAATTTAATTTGCTTTGTAGGTTTTTGTTGATTGCTTCTAAAAATTGACTGGTCGTTAAAAATTTTTGTTCTCCACCAACTAAAACAGCCAGGTCTTTCGTCATTTCACCTTTTTCAACAGTTTCTACACAAGTTTGTTCAAGTGCATGAGCAAAATCTATTAATTCCTGATTACCATCTAACTTACCCCTATGTGCCAAACCTCTCGTCCATGCAAATATTGAAGCAACAGGATTGGTTGAGGTTTCATTGCCTTTTTGATGTTCTCTGTAGTGTCTAGTCACTGTTCCGTGTGCTGCTTCTGATTCAACAGTTTTTCCATCTGGAGTCATTAAGACGCTAGTCATCAATCCTAAAGAGCCATACCCTTGCGCAACAGTATCACACTGAACATCACCATCATAATTTTTGCAAGCCCAAACATAACCACCACTCCATTTCATTGCACAGGCCACCATATCATCGATAAGTCTATGCTCGTATGTAAGTTTATGTTTTGCAAATTCTTTTTTGAACTCATTGTCAAAAATTTCTTGGAACAAGTCCTTAAACCTTCCGTCGTAAGTTTTTAAAATAGTATTTTTAGTAGATAAATACACAGGCCATTTTCTTAACAAGCCATAGTTCATGCAAGATCTAGCAAAATCTTTAATGGATTCATCTAGGTTGTACATTGTCATGGCTATTCCTGATCCAGGAAAGTCAAACACGTCATGTTCAACTGTATCTTTACCGTCTTCTGATGTCCATTTAACCGTAAGCTTTCCTTTGCCGGGAACTTTAAAATCTGTTGCTCTATATTGATCTCCATAGGCATGTCTTCCAATAACAATTGGATCTGTCCAGCCCGGAACTAATCTTGGAACATTTTTCATAATTATTGGCTCTCTAAAGATAGTTCCACCTAAAATATTTCTAATAGTCCCATTAGGAGACTTCCACATTTTTTTTAATTTAAATTCTTCAACTCTAGCTTCATCAGGAGTTATGGTCGCACATTTAACACCTACGCCATATTTTTTTATTTCATTAGCGCTATCTATAGTAATTTGGTCATCAGTTTTATCACGACTTTCCATTCCTAAATCAAAGTACTTTAAATCAACATCAAGGTAAGGAAGGATAAGTTTTTTCTTAATAAATTCCCAGATAATCCTGGTCATCTCATCACCGTCGAGCTCTACTACTGGATTTTTAACTTTTATTTTTGCCATGTTATTAGTTAATTTAAGAAAATGTGTTATATACAAATCAAAAAATTTAATCAATTATAATTTAATGTTAGAAATAATTTTTCCAAAAATACATAAAGAAGGTAAAAAAATATTAACAATAACTCTTTCCATCAATTTTTTCGTATTTTTTATATCTGAGACATTAGGATTGTTATTAATTATTATCAATATTTGGATTTATTACTTCTTTAGAGACCCCGATAGAGTTTCTATAGGTGATGACAATTACCTTGTTAGTCCAGCTGATGGAAAGATTAGCATGATTACAGAATGTAATGGTCCCAAAGAAATAGGAATGGAAGAAAAAACATTTATTAGGGTAAGTGTTTTTATGAATGTATTTGATTGTCATGTGAATAGAGTTCCCACTAAGTGCGATATAGAAGAGATTTTTTACAAGCCTGGAAAGTTTATCAATGCTTCTCTAGATAAGGCCAGCGAACATAATGAGAGAAACATTTTAAAAGTAAAAGGAAAAAATGGAGATGAATTTGCAATTGTTCAAATTGCAGGTTTAGTTGCTAGAAGAATTGTTTGTGAAACCGATGTTGGAAAAGAATTGAGTCAAGGCGATAGATTTGGAATTATTCGCTTTGGAAGCAGGGTTGATTTATATTTTGACAATAGTTATGAACTTTTTGCAAAAATCGGCCAAACAGTTGTTGCTGGCGAATCCTTATTGGCTAAAAAAAAATAAGTATATAAAATATACGTGCTATGAAAAAAGCAATTAGTATAAGATCAGTTATACCAAATATTATTACCGTACTGGCTTTGAGTTTGGGTTTAACAGCAATTAAATTTGCCTTAGTTCAAAATTTTCACAATGCTATCATATGCATTGTATTAGCTGCAATTCTAGATGCGGCTGATGGTAGGATAGCAAGATTAATAAAAGGAACCTCAAAGTTTGGCGCTGAATTAGACTCTTTGGCTGACTTTGTAAATTTTGGTGTTGCTCCAGCTTTGATGCTTTATGTTTGGGATTTAAATGTTTACGGAAATTTAGGATGGGTGGTTACATTAATTTATATTATTTGCTGTTGTTTAAGATTAGCAAGATTTAATCTCACATCTAACACTGTCACAAATCCAATCTTAGATAATTTTTTTACAGGGGTTCCATCACCAGCTGGAGCAGGCATTGTACTTCTTCCTATTATTATTAGTTTAGGAGATTTTTCGTACCTTTTAGATGAAGCACAGTATTTTCCAGTTATTATTATTATTATCTCCTCTTTTTTAATGATCAGTAAAATTCCAACCTATGCCTTTAAAAAAATAAAAATTACCAAAGCTTATGTTTTGTTAATTATGTTGTTTTCAGTTTTATTGTTTGGTTTCTTGATTACCTATACTTTTAATACTCTTTTTGTAATAGGGGTCATGTACTTGCTATCAATACCTGTAAGTTTTTTTCACTTAAGGTATCTTAAAAATAAACATAATTTAAAAACAGATTCTGGTGAAAGTTTAATTTCAGAAGATGTTTTGTAATACAATTTTACTTTCAGTATTATTTTGAAAAAATTTCAAAAAAAAAATTTAAGTCATAGTTCCAAACTTTGGTTAACTAGACAATTAAATGATCCTTTAGTAGCTGAGGCTAAAAAACAAAACTATCGATCTAGAGCTATATTTAAGTTTTTAGAAATTAATGAGAAACATCAATTTTTGAAAAATAATTTAAATATAATTGATCTTGGGGCTGCACCAGGAAGCTGGTCTCAACACACGAGTAAAATTAATAAAGACGGAACTAATATTGCATTAGATCTATTGGATACAAAACCTATCAATAATTGCAAAATTATTAAAGGAGACTTTACTTCCGATGAAGTGCAAAATAAATTAGTCAATTTAGTAGAAGGAGAAAAATTTGATATAGTTTTGTCAGATATTGCAGAAAACTCTACTGGGAACAGGTCCCTAGATTCTATGAGAAGCAATATCATTACAGTGGAAGTGATGAAATTTTCTCTAAAGCACTTAAAAAAAAATGGTAAGATTTTAATTAAGACATTTTCAGGAGTAGGTAATGAGGAAGTTGTGGATATGGCAAAGAAGAACTTCTCAAAACATATCTTTATTAAGCCAAAATCAAGTAGAAAGGATTCAAAAGAGCTCTATTTATACTGTATTTTATAATTTATTGACATTTGTCTGTAGGCAAAATAAATAGGTTTATGGAACTAAATAAAGGCCTTACTTTTGATGATGTACTACTAGTACCAAAAAAATCATCTCATCTACCCTCACACTCAATTACTAAAGCATTTTTAACTAATAACATTGAATTGGGTATCCCCATTATATCTGCTGCTATGGACACGGTTTCCAACTATCAATTAGCAATTGCGATTGCTCAACTTGGTGGAATGGCATGCATTCACAAGAATATGTCTGTGGAAGAGCAATCACTGCAGATTAAAAATGTAAAAAAGTTTGAATCTGGAATGGTGATTAATCCAATCACTATAGGTCCAGAAAGCGATATCTCTGATGCTATTAAATTAATGTCATCGAATAAGATTTCTGGAATACCTGTTGTAGATAATAATAAAACACTGGTAGGTATCATAACGAACCGTGACTTAAGATTTGTTAAAGACACGAAAGCAAAAGTTAAGTCTTTAATGACTAAAAAAGTTATAACTGTTGTTCAGGGCGTAAAGTTAGAAAACGCCAAAAAACTATTACATGAAAATAGAATAGAAAAACTAGTCGTAGTTAATAAAAAATTTCAATGTGTTGGCTTAATTACGGTGAAAGATTTGGAAAAATCACAATTGTATCCAGACGCCTCTAAGGATAGTAAGCAATCCCTAAGAGTAGCAGGTGCAATAGGTGTTGGTGAAGAAGGATTGATTAGAGCAGAACATTTAATTAACAGTGGTGTAGACGCTTTAATTTTAGACACGGCTCATGGACATTCTTCTTCTGTTCTAACCGCACTAAAAGATATTAAAAAGAAATTTAAATTTAAAAATATTATTGTGGGAAATGTAGCAACAGCTGATGCTGCAAAAGAACTTGCTGATTTAGGAGCTGATGCAATTAAAGTAGGAATTGGCCCAGGCTCAATATGTACGACTAGGGTTGTTGCAGGAGTGGGGGTTCCCCAATTTACAGCGATCCAGAATGTTGCTAACGGATTAAAAAATTACAAAACTAAAATTATAGCAGACGGTGGAATAAGATACTCTGGAGATATCGCAAAAGCTATAGGTGCTGGAGCTGACATAGTGATGGTTGGATCTTTATTTGCTGGAACTGATGAGGCACCTGGTGAAATTTTTTATTACCAAGGTAGAAGCTACAAGTCTTACCGAGGTATGGGTTCTCTAGCCGCAATGGCCAAAGGTTCTGCCGATAGATATTTTCAACAAGATGTTTCAGATGCTTTAAAATTAGTTCCAGAAGGAATTGAAGGAAGGGTGCCTTATAGAGGTCCTGTAAGAAATATTATCAATCAGTTAGTAGGAGGATTAAAATCATCCATGGGCTATGTGGGAGCCAAAACGATTGCAGAGTTAAAGAAAAAAGCTACCTTTGTTGAAATTACTAATTCTGGAATTAAGGAAGGTCATGTTCATGATGTTCAGATAACAAAGCAGTCACCCAATTATCCAACTGAAAGCTAAATGAAGTTTTTTATTATAGTTATATTTTGTTTATATAGTTCCGTTTCATACTCTGCAGAAAATAATTTTTTTACTAAAGGCAAAACTTTATTTGATCAAAAAAAAATTACAGAATCAAAAATAGAGTTTGAAAGAAGTATAGTCTCCGACCCCAAGCACGTTAATAGTTATATTTTTTTATCTAAAATTTTTTCAGAAACAAAAAAACAAGATGAGGAAAAAAAAAATTTAAACACTGCTTTATTGCTTGATTCTAAAAATGAAGAAGCTCTTTATTTAATGTCTTTGCTTAATATTAAAGAAGGGGACTACAAATCTTTAGAAAAAAACTATGCTATTTTAAAACTTAACTGTTCTAAATTTTGTGATCAGCTAGACCATTTAAACAAATCAATTAAAAAATTTAACAAATCATGAGCAAGGCAGTATCTGGCCAAAAAGTCTTGATTGTAGACTTTGGTTCTCAAGTAACTCAACTAATTGCAAGAAGAGTTAGAGAGCAGTCTGTTTATTGTGAAATTATTAGTTTTCAAAATTTCAATAAGCTTAAATCTATCGAAAATACCAAGGGAGTTATTTTATCAGGTGGACCATCCTCAACATCTGAAGCAAAATCTCCAAGAATTAAGAACTATGAATTGTTAAAAAACATTCCAATCTTAGCCATTTGTTATGGCCATCAGCTAATAGCTAAAAAATTTGGAGGTAAAGTTAAGTTTACAAATAAAAAAGAATTTGGAAGAGCTGAAATTTATGAAAAATCTAATTCATTGCTTACTAAAGGTTTTTTTAAAAGCAAAAAAAATACCGTTTGGATGAGTCATTCAGATCAGGTGATTAAAATGGGAAATGGTTTTTCGGTTGTAGCTGCAACTAAAAATGCAAAGTATGCTATCACCCAAAATATTAAACAAAAAATTTATACAGTTCAGTTTCATCCTGAAGTAGTTCACACCAATCAAGGAAAACTTATTTTTAAAAATTTTATTTTTAATATTTGTAAATGTCAAAAAAATTGGACAGATGAATCTAAGCTAGAAAAAATAATTTTTGAAATTAAAAAAACTGTAGGAAAGAAAAAAGTTTTATGTGCTTTATCAGGAGGCGTGGATAGTAGTGTATTAGCTCACATATTAAAAAAAGCATTAAGTAATAGGGTCTATTGTGTTTACATAGATACAGGGTTGATGAGGAAAAATGAGAGTAAGGAAATCGTTTCTATTTATAGAAAAAAATTTAAAAAAAATTTTATTTATTTAAATGAAGGACGACTGTTTCTAAAAAATTTACATAAAGTTTCTGACCCCGAGAAAAAAAGAAAGATAATAGGAAAAACTTTTATCAAAGTATTTGAAAAGTTTTCTAAACAAAGCAAAGGGATTGATTTTTTAGCTCAAGGAACTCTTTATCCAGATATAATAGAAAGCCAAAGTTTTTCTGGAAGCCCTAGTTCTAAAATCAAATCACATCACAATGTTGGTGGTCTCCCTAAAAAAATGAACTTTAAATTAATCGAACCATTTCGAGAAATGTTCAAAGATGAGGTTAGAAAGCTTGGAAAAAAAATGAATATTGAAAGTACTATTCTTGACAGACATCCTTTTCCAGGACCAGGCTTGGCAATTAGAATTTTGGGCTCTATTAGTGATCATAAAATTAAAATTTTACAAAATGCGGATGATATTTTCATAAGAGAATTGAAAAAAAAAGGTTTATATAAAGATATTTGGCAAGCATTTGCAGCATTGCTACCTGTAAAATCAGTTGGTGTAATGGGAGATAGTAGAACGTATGATTTTGTATGTGCCTTAAGAGCTGTTACCTCTACTGATGGTATGACAGCTGATTTTTATAATTTTAATTACAAGGATATATCTGATATTAGTAACAAAATTGTAAATGAAGTCAGCGGTATCAATAGGGTTGTTTATGACGTGACCTCTAAGCCACCTGGAACTATAGAATGGGAATAAAAAATAATAAAATTAAAATTTTTTGCAAGCAAAAGCGACCCTTAGTTTGTCTCACTGCTTACAACAAGCATATGGCTACTATTGTGGATCCTTTTTGCGATTTAGTATTAGTTGGGGATTCATTGGCCATGGTACTTTATGGAGAAACCAATACTAATAATATCTCCTTACAAACCATGATTGGGCATGGAAAATCTGTTGCAAGAGGATGCTCCAAAAGTATCGTTATTGTAGATATGCCCAAAGGAACCTATGAAGCTTCAGCAAAACTAGCTCTTAAAAATGCAAAAAAAATTTTAAAGGAAACTGGTTGTGACGGAGTAAAATTAGAGGGAGGGGTTAAAATTTCACACTGCATTAAATTGCTAGTTAAAAATAAAATACCTGTTATGGCTCATATTGGGCTTATGCCCCAACAAGTAAAGCATCCAAAAGACTACAGGGTAAAAGGTAGGTTTTTAGAAGAACAGGAATTAATTATAAGTGACTTGAAGGCAGTAGAAAAAGCTGGAGCCTTTTCAGTAGTAATCGAAGCTGTTACTGAGAAATTGGCTAATAAATTAACTAAAATTTCAAAAATTAAAACTATAGGAATTGGTGCGAGTAAGAAATGTGATGGGCAGATTTTAGTAACGGAAGATCTATTAGGTTTTTTTAGTAAAAATGCTAAATTTGTTAAAAAGTATGCCGATATAAGTAGCTATATCAGCAAAGCTGTTAAAAAATTTAAATCTGATGTAATTAAAAGAAAATTTCCATCAAAAGAAAATATTTATTAAATGTCAAACGAATTAGACAATCAAGTATCAGAAAGCGTCTTTAATGATAAAATCTCCAATTTTTATCAAAAGAGAAAATATTATATTATAGGTTTAGCTATTGTTGTAGTTCTAATACCTATTACCTTTCAAATTTTTTTATCTATAGATAAAAAGAATAATTCAAAAGAACTAGAAAAATATAGTGAAATAATTCTTACAACAGATAAAAAAAAACAAGAAGTTGAGCTTGAAAAATTATTACAATCTACCAACGGAACTGTCTCATTGTTAGCCCTTAACCAATTGCTTGAGATTAACAAAGATTCAAAACAAAAATCAATTTCATTTATTGACCAGTTGTTAAATACTAATAAATTTTCTAAGAAAAATACAAAATATTTAAAAATTAAAAAATCTTTATTGGTATTTGATACCGCTACTGAGGTGGAAATGTTAAATTTAATAGACTTAAAGAGCAAAGATTCTGCCTTTAGAAAAATGTCTTTTGAAATTATGTACGATTTTTATATTAGCAAAAAACAAAACTTAAAAGCCAATGACCTCAAGAGGCTAATTAATGAGAACTAATCTCATTTTATTTTTTTGTTTCTTTTTATTATTAAATTGTTCTAAAGAAGTTGAACTGGGAATAGATATAGAACAGCTTAAAAATGACGGAGTAACTGTTTTAAAAAAAATAAACAATTCAGAAAAATTGAATGAAGAAAGGGCATTAATATCTAAAATTAATTTAAACAATCCTAGCAATTTCCAGAATTGGAAACATCCTAATTTTAATTTTCAAAACCTAGTTCCACATCCAAAGTTTGAAGGGAATTTTTCTAGCATTAAAAAAACTTATAAATTTAAAAAAGCTAAAAGAAACATTTACTTAAAAAATATTATTAAAATTAAAAACAAAATTGTTTATGTTGATGATTATAGTAATTTACACATTTTAGATGAGGACCTAAATTTGATAAATAAATTTCAAATTTATAAAAAAAAACTATTTAAAAATTACGCTTTAAAGTTTTCTATAGCATCCAATGATAATTTTGTTTTTGTAACAGATAATTTAGGAGGAGTATTAGCATACGATATTGTTAATTTTAAATTGGCCTGGAGAATAGAGCTAGGAGTTCCTTTATTATCCAACATGGTACTCTATAAAGAAAATCTTTTTATTACCAACTCAAATGGAAAAATTTTCTCTCTGAATTCTATAGATGGTAAAGTTAACTGGAGCTATGAAACAGGCTCCTCTGGAACAAGCTCTCATAAAGCATACCAATTAGTTGTCGCTAACGATAAACTTTTATTTTCTAACGATTTTGCCAATATTTATTGCATAGATCTTAAAAAACAAAATTTATCGTGGAGAATTACCCTGGAACGTAAAAGCGATTATAGTGATGTATCTTTTTTAGAGCTATCTAATCTGGTTATAGAAAAAAATAACCTTTTTCTATCATCTAGTTTTGGCTCAGTTCTTAAGATTGATATTGAGTCAGGAAAAATTATTTGGTCTAACAGTAGCAACTCCAACATTCGACCACTGGTAACAAAAAGCCATATTATATTGGTTAACCAAGGCGGTGTTTTTAATGTTTTTAATAAAGAAAGTGGAAAAATGGTCTTTCAAAAAAATTTATTTAAAATTTTAAAATCTAATAATATTAAATTAAAACAAACAAAAGTTAGTAATTTATTTTCTGCATC
>ENA-OWPI01000667-OWPI01000667.1-marine-metagenome-genome-assembly--contig:-NODE-667-length-45150-cov-13.795110_pt1 | contig 45150 bp, 42 predicted proteins | sample MGYA00238138_ERZ651775 | MGnify/ENA primary metagenome ERZ651775 (study PRJEB26906, sample SAMN06265043) | marine metagenome | isolation source: Helgoland LTER site | place: Germany:Helgoland, sampling...
CCAGAATTTTTAAAGAATCAAAAGAATAAAAAAACCTTAGCTGTTCCATTTTTTGAGGTGTTTAAGAATTACAGAACCCCCATGATCCTAGGCACATTTATTGCCTTGGCAACATTTGTTCTGTTCTACTTAATGACTGTTTATATCGCGAGTTGGGCGATTACAGATTTAAATATTAACCGTGAAGATTTTTTAGCTAATCAAATTGAATCTGTTCTACTATTTACTATATTTATTCCTATTTCAGCAGTGCTTGCCGACCGCTACGGAAGAAAGTTAATTTTAATTTTGGCATCACTGGGGATTATTTTATTTGGATTGGTGCTTGGCCCATTACTGAATACTAGCCTTCTTTTGACTCTCTCTATTGGGATGGCGCTAATGGGATTTACCTATGGTCCATTAGGCACCATCTTGTCAGAACTTTATCCGACGAATGTAAGGTATACAGGCTCTTCTTTATCATTTAATTTTGCTGGTATTGTGGGAGCTTCATTTGCACCATTTATCGCACTCTGGCTCTCGAGTAATTTTGGTGTGCATTACGTAGGTTATTACCTTGCACTTGCCGCTATAATATCTCTAATAGCTACATATTTATCTTCAAAAGCGAAATAAATTATATGCATAAATTTCTTGAGTTATATGAGTATGTTTTAAAGCTAGCAGGCCATGCAAGAGCTAAATATTATTTATTTATTTTAAGTGTTGCAGAGTCATCTTTTTTCCCTATTCCACCTGATGTGATGTTACTGCCGATGTGCCTATCGAAGCCAACAAAAGCTTGGAGGTTTGCGCTAATTACTACGATTGGTTCAGTGCTAGGAGGCATCATAGGTTACCTCATAGGTATTTATGCATTTGGATTTATTGAGCCCTATTTATATGATTGGGGTTATATGCCAGCCTACGAAAGGGCAGTCATATGGTTTAAGGAATGGGGTTTCTGGGCTGTGTTTATTGCTGGATTTTCACCTATTCCATATAAGGTGTTTACGATAGCCGGTGGTGTACTCGTTATGCCATTATTACCTTTTATTCTAGCCTCGATTATAGGAAGAGGCGCGAGGTTTTACTTAGTTGCATTGTTTGTGATTATGTTTGGAAAGAAGGCAGATGAATTGATCAGAAAGCATATGAGTAAGCTGGTATGGGGATTGACTATTTTAATTTTTATGAGCTTAATTCTTTACAAATATTATTAACGTTACACAAAAAAAACATTCATTTAAATTAATGATAAACTAATTAAAAATATAAAAATTACGTTCAATAAAATTAGGAACTTTCTTGAAATTTATATCTTTTAAAACAATTTTAATTAGCCTGCTTTTTGTTTTTCTAACAAGCTGTTCTGCGATGAATCCCCCCACTTTTGAAGAGCAAAGTGCAACTTATACCAGAACGATGGAGCAGTATATAATTGATCAAATATTTACGAATGTTATGAGATCAGCAGGAGATAGGCCACTCGCATTCGTTGATATCTCTTCAGTCATAGGATCTGGAAAATCTTCGACAGGAATAGGTGGAACACTTGGCTTTGAAACAGCAGGAGATTTATGGAGTGGCCTTGGACTTACTGACCTAGATTCTGTCGAAATAAACCCATCTCAACTATATTCAGAGGGATTTTCATTTACACAATCCTCTATGGATAATGCAGTATTTTGGAATCAAATGTTGATTAGAATTCCAATACAGAAGTTAGTTTATTTTCAAGGAGACAACTTTCCAGAAGAAATGCTTTTTAATCTTTTGATAGATGAATTTTTTATTTTGAAAGAAAATGGAGATTCTGAGCGGTTGCTTAATGACCTCACAAAACCAAGCCATGATAAATTTAAGAGATTATTCAAATTCTTAATAGAAAGAATTGAAATTACTACGGGTACAAAAGAAGAAGCTGAAAAATCAAATTTTGGACACACGTCTAATAAAGTTATAGGTAAGGGGGATGATGGAGAAGAGCTTGTTGCAAGACTATGTATCTCGGAAAATCCTTTGCCTGACACTGAATTTATATTTCATGCTGAGGCCTATTGCGACAGAGATGGAGTTATAGATTATGGAGAAGATAAACTTGTTATTGTGTTGAGGTCTGTTAAGGGTATTTTTGAATACTTAGGACAAGTTGTTATAGCACAGTCATGGGATAACCCAATTCATGTAGATCTCGAAAAATCAATTGATGCATTTGCTCAATCGAGAATGAACGAAAAGTCTGACAATAAGAACTCAACTAGATTGTTTGTTGTTGAGAAATACTCAGACTCAGAACCTAAACAAAGATATGCATATACCGAAGATATACATGGAAATAAATTTATTATCCCAAGTCATGATGCGGGTTATTCAAAAAAAGTTATCTCATTTTTATCTCAATTATTAATATTAAACAAAATCCCTGGATCATCCGCACCGCAGCCAGGTGTTTTAATCCGTTAGAGATATAAAATAGGTTGTTGGCGTCAATATAAGTAAGCTGATATGAGGTGTGGTAATCTTAACTATTCTTGTTTAATTTTAATTTTCAAATTAGGTTTTAACATTTCATGACACAAAAAAAAATTGATAAGACTTTAGTTTCCCCAATAAAAATAATAAAAAAAACATCGACAAAGGTAAAAGATGTATTTAAAGCAGAAATACTGTGGCTTAGAATTAAAAATAAATTTATTAAGGGCTTTGTGTATGTTGATCCTAACGAGTTTAAAAATACTAATAGTAGTGACATTGTCAGTGAAGCTCATGAGTTATGTTTTGGCATAGAAGAAGAAAATACTAGTAGCGAAAATTTAAATATTTTTAATCTTTCCGTAGATGCCCAAAATAAAAATGAAAATTTAGATAAAGATAGTGAGCAATTCCTCATACTCAAAAAAATTATACAAAAAGAAGTTGGCATTACGCATATCAATTCTTCGTCATTAAGCTCAGCACTTGAGCAGATTGCTAAGAGTAATGCCTATAAAAATATTTCGGATCTTATTACTTCGCTTATAGAAAACCCAATAAACAATATTCATCATAAATTATTTGATTTATTAACAAGGAATGATTCGTGTTTTTATCGTGATAAAGAAATTTTTGATGAGTTTATTAATAAAGAGCTACCAATTCATATCATGCGTAATAAAAAAAAAGTGATTAATATTTGGTCTGCAGCATGTGCGGGAGGTTATGAGCCATATACTATTGCAATGATCCTCTCAGAAGAGCTATTAAAAAGAAGCTCGGATTGGTCAATTAATATTTATGCTTCTGATTTATCAAAAAGTGCAGTTAAATTTGCAAAAGAAGGTGTTTATGATGTGAGCCAGGTATCTAATCTTCCTAAAAATTATATAAAGAATTACTTCATTAAAAAGGGGAGTAATTTTTTAATTAAGGAGAATATTAAAAAATTAATTAAATTTGAAGAAAGAAATCTAATTATCAACAAAGAGTCAATAGTGGATAAATTTGATTATATTTTCTTACGCAATGTCCTCTATTATTTTGATCCAATTCAAGCAAAAAATATTTTGAAAGGGGTAAGTAAGAACTTAAATGAAGATGGTGGAATTATATTAGGGATGGGCGAATGCCTAAGAAATACTACATCTTTATGTAGGCATCATGAGAAATTAATTATTTACACAAAAATTCATTAGACTCATTGTTGAAAAAAAAAATTAGTGTAAAATAAAATAACTTAATAATTTATTAAGTTTTAAAAAAGTCTTTTTATTTTAAGGAGTTTCAACATGGAAAAAATCACAGATGAAGTTCTAGAGGAAATAGTTTTAGGTGCAGCAGCATGCGATAAAGTTTATTCTATTGTAAATACATATGCCGACCCTTGTGTTTAAGTAAATACATAATAAAAAAAACCTCATCTTTATGAGGTTTTTTTTTGCCTTAATTATCAAAACATTTACGTAGTACATCAGCCCACAATTTAAATATGACTTTTTTTTAAAGGTTTCTAATCTATTTAAGGGAGAAAATTACTTAACACCATCAGCTTTACTAAGCAATTTCACGTAACTAAAATATAAGATGGGTAATCAGAGCACATATTTTTTATATGCTAATCGAACAATATAACCTTTAACATCTCTCGACTATTTATTGACAGATTTTGGGTAGACTCTATTTTGTAAAGTATTTTTTTAAACATTGCCCTGTATTTTTTATTAAGTCTTTTCCAATCCATTCCTCGCCTCATCAGTGATGATGCTATCTGAGGGTTAAGGCTATCAATTTCTATTACATTTTGAGCCCAAAAATCATACCCAGAGCCATCTTCTGAATGAAAGCCATACGTATTTGCAAAGCAAAATGAACCAATTAGGCTCATTGCTCTATTTGGATTCTCGATATTAAAGCTTTTATGATCCTTCAATGAATTAATTTTCTGAACAAATTTTTTATCACCATGCGGGTATTTAATTGCCTGAATTGAAAACCATCTATCTAAAGAAATTTCTTCATGTTTATTTCTTTCATAAAAATCGTTAATCAAATCTTGATACGCATGCTTAGACTTTATATACAAACTACATAGTGATGCCCATTGATCATTCATGTTATCCGATTTAATATATTGATTAGTGGCTAAATCTTTATATGTATTTTCATCTACCCATAACAGCATATTTAATGAGAGATTTTTCAATGATCTTATACTAATCTCTTCTGGCTCTAAGCTATATAAACCCTTACTTTTCATTTTATGAAAAGTTAATTCCCATTCATTTTTTAATCTAATGGCCATTGAGGTCTTAAGCTTATTTATCTTATCTAATAAATGAATTGGGTCGTATTCTTCAAGCTTTTGAGATAAAAAACTATGATTTGGTAAACTAAAGAGTAGGCTTTTAAAGCTTGGGTCTAGCTTCTCATCCAATAAAATATTCTTTAAAATATTTACTAATTCATCTGTTAGCTCCTTATCCTCAATGATAAGTATCTGATATATTCTTTGTGAAGCTTCCCATCTATTAAATGCATCATCATCATATTTGAGCTGATTGATTAGATAATTTTGGTCTTGATAGGGGGGGAATTCTATGTTGATAGGTGAACTAAAGTTTCTATTAATTGAGGCGGTAGGTTTTTGATCAAATCCGTTAAATTTAAATTCCTCAGTCCTCTTTTTAAGGTTAATTAAAAACTCTTCGTCCATACTTGAATTTTTTATAGCTTTTGTTTTTTTTGATAATTTAAAAAGCTTCATAAGGATAGGAATATGAAGAGCTTTTTTTGTTGTATTTTTGGGATGATTATTTGATTGTTTAAAAATGAGTGTATACGTTTTCTCATCTTCACTATATTGCTCAGTAACTTCTAATTTCGGGGTACCAACCTGTGAATACCAGTTTTTAAATTGTGAAAAATCTAAATTATTTGCATCCCCCATTGCGTCAACAAAATCTTCACAGGTGACAGCGTGTCCATCATGTCTTTTAAAGTAAAGTTTTAAGCCTTTATTGAATCCATCTACACCAAGAATAGTCTGAATCATCCTAACAACCTCAGAACCCTTTGAGTAAACAGTTGAAGTATAAAAATTATCAATAGCTTCATATTGATTTGGTCTTATTGGGTGGGCTGTAGGTCCAGCATCTTCTAGAAATTGGGATGATCTCAAAGAGTTAATAAAGTTAATTCTAACGACATCCTTTCCTGATTTTGTTGGCAACCTATCCATTGAGAATTGGAGGTCTCTAAAAACCGTTAAGCCTTCTTTAAGTGTTAGCTGAAACCAATCCCGACATGTAACTCTATTTCCCGTCCAATTATGAAAATACTCATGGCCAACTATGCGTTCTGAGAATATGAAGTCTGCATCCAAGGAAAATTTTTTATCAAGTAAAATAGTAGATGAATTAAAAATATTTAAGCCCTTATTTTCCATAGCACCCATATTAAAGTCATCAATGGCAACAATCATAAATCTCTCTAAATCTAACTCTAGGCCAAAGCGCTGCTCATCCCACTCGATTGCATTAACCAATGCTTGTAAACAAAAATCTGTTTTACTTATGTTTTTTTCGCTAGCCCATACCTGAAGTAATTTTTTATGACCACTTAAAGTTTTATATTTCCTTTCATTACAAGAAAGCTTTCCTGCTACCAATGCAAACAGATATGATGGTTTAGGAAAAGGGTCTACCCATGTGGCAGAATGAAAACCACTATCTAAGTCTTCTTTTTTGATTAAGTTACCATTCGATAGCAATACTGGGCAGGTATCTTTTTTTGCAATCAATTTAACTTGATAGACTGACATAATATCTGGTCGATCAAGAGCATAGGTAATATTTCTGAAACCCTCGGCCTCACATTGAGTAACAAATATGTCATTAGAAATATAGAGACCTTTAAGAGCTTTATTAGCTTTAGGGCTACAGCTTGTATGAATCTCAATTTTAAATGATGCATCAAATAAGTTTTTATAGTTTGGAATTATTAAAGCAGTTTTATTCAATATATATTGCTCAAATTTTTCCCCATTAATTTTCAATACAACTAAATCTATATTCTCTCCATTTAACAATAACTTTGAATTACTTTTAACTCTCGCAATGTTAGGAGTGATTGTCATGATATTAGTAACTATCGTTTTATCAAGATTAAGTTTGATTTCTAATGAAATCTTAGGGCAACAAAAGATTGATTTTATATAATCCTTTCTATAAATTTTGTTTGAAGTGTTATCTGCCATTTTTTACTCCCAAATTAGAATGTTTGGTAGTGTTGGATCTAATTTACGAAGAAGGGTATAGCCGACTCCAGCTATCCCCCTATAGAGGTTTAAATGTAGACCAATATCTTCTGCTCCACCAAATTGATACGCGCTCTTATGCGAATTTTCAACACAGTGAGTTAGATAGTTATTTGCTTCTTCTAAGTATGATTTATCATTAGATGCAAGTGATGCTTCAGTCAAAAATTCAACCTGACCCATACGCCCGCAACAAAGGGAGTCACCTGCAGAAATATTGCTATTTTTATTAACTGCCTGAATAGCTTTATTTATGTCATCTTTAAAAATTTTGGGCTCTATTTCTCCAAATTTTTTCATACCGAATCTTGATAAGCCAACTCCAGGAGCTCCGTAGCACCACTGACATACTTTTTCTCTAAATTCTCTTTTTGGTCCTTCTACTTGATTAGTATTTACTTTTGGCCAATTCGTAACCTTTTTATTGAAGTAAAAATTATCGTAATCTAAAGAATCTTTTGAAGCTTTTTTAAAATCTTGTCTTTTAGTTTCATAAGCAAGCAAAGAAAATGCATAAGCAAAACCTGAGGCACCATGTGAAATTCCCGTATGTGGAATTAAACCAAAACCTTTACCAACCCAAGAACTAACATTCCCTACAGAGGTTCTTTTAATAGATAGAAGGTATTCACCACACATGATTGCTTTATCAAGAACCCACTTTTCTTTTGTGTGACGAAATAATTTAAGAAGAGATAAGATTGCACCAGCGGAACCAGCTATAACATCAAAACCTTTATCCTTATTAACGAGATCTTTGGTAATTAGTTTTGCAGCACATTTTGCATCCGAAATTACTTTTTCATCATCAATAAATTCACCTATACAGGTAAGACCATAGATTATAGATCCAATCCCTGATGCACCACCAATACCGTTTACTCTAGCAAATCTTTGTGCATTTTTATCAGAAACATCATCCCTAACTGACGCTATAGCTTCAAGCGAAATTTTCTTCATTTCTTTTGATTTTGCTACCTTTGCAAAAGCAGCTAAATACAACCCAATGCCTGTGCTTCCTCCATAAAGATCGAATGATACCGGTGCTAAAGCGGACATTCCTGTTTCACCTATCCAATTAATACATAGCCAAGATGCAGAACCTGATTTTCTGATTGCTGCGTCTTTGATTGTTTTTGCAATTGCCTGAGCTTCATTGAAATAAAATTTTTCAATATTTTTTCTCTGATTATTTTTTATTGGGTAAGCGGTAATATTTTTTTTGTAGTTTAATTGATTAAAAGTAGAAATCTTAATTATCTCTGATTGCCACCTAATTTCATCCTCTGATAAAAGTTTAAACCTCTTTAGAGATTGCTGAAATCCACTCTTTGAATCTAATTTACAAACATAACCTCTTGGGTTTATTATTTTTTTTGAATCAACTCCCATATAAAAAACTGGAATGTTAAATTCTGACAAATCAATCCTTTCTTGTCTGATACTAGGCCACATCGAATCTTTCTCTTTATTCCAGTCACAAAGTCTGGATACAAAATCTAAATCTGCACTCCAAATTATCCCATCATCCATTAAGCTAGTACTTTTTAATCTTTTTATTAAGGTTGCGTAAAATCTTGTTGGCTTAATTATCTTTCTAGTTGAATGACTTTTAAAACTTTTTAAAAAATAAGAAAGTCCATTATTTTTAAATAAATTATTTAAAAACACTGAATACTGCTGATAACCTTTTAAAAAAATCTCTGTGTGTTTATCGAATAAAATATTCTTATTTTTTTTATGTGGTAAGTTTGTGCTAACTTTAATTTTTGACTCTTTAGCTACAAATTTCATTTCGTCAGTATTTATATTTATACATTTATTTGAGGCAGGTTGATGAAGCCTATGTGATAGGCCGCCAATGTCTATCATTTGATTATCTGAGGCTTTTAAATAGGAGGGCAATAATCCAACAGACATAACGGAATTCAAACTTTTTGTATTAGCCAAATCCATACTCGCCCTTCTCTTTTGACCGCTTAAATGCTCAGAGGAGGAGCCTTGGAGTATCATCTCAATGTCTATGGGGACAGGGTGATTCCCAGAGGCTATGATGTTTTCAAAGTGCATGTCAGTGCCAGAAAAATTATGAAATAAACTTAACCATGCGCCTGCTCTTTTAAAGAAAAGACTGCCATCATCACCTTGGTCTAGTTCGGTGTGGTTAATATATTCAGACCAACCATAGTTTTTTTTTGAAATAATTTTCGGTACGCGTAAATCCAATGACCCTTTTTCAGAATTTAACTTTTCTATAAGTTCAGCAAATTTAAAATCAAGACCACAGTCTTTTGGCTTGTAAACTAATTTATTTCTATCTTGTAATTCTAATATTTGAACTGTATGTCCTGAGTTATGTGGGTCTGATAAATCACTAATTATCTTTGATGCATTATTACTCTTACTAAACTTCAGTTTGAATTTTTTATTTATCTCTGGTTGATCTGCCTCAATTCTTCTTATTAATTCTTTATTCGTATTTATCCATTGCCTAGTAATTGTGGCAATCATTCTTAACATTACTGGTTTCTCAAAAAATGAATTTATGATGCCTTTATTGTTAATCATGAATGCAATATATTCATTGTAATTTTCATTAAGTTTTGTTGTTGATGTTCTTTTCTTTTTTTTATTGGCAAGTTCCATGTGCTTTGAAAAGCCCTCAAAAAAATAAGGCGTTAGAAAGTTGCTTAAGGATTTCAATAGCTGATATGAAATATCATCAACAGCAGTATTTGAAAAATTACTTAAGGCTTTACTGGAGACTGATGCTTTGAGTAAGCCAAGCGACTCATTAACCAAATTAAAAAAAATGCTTTCAAATGGCAGAGTTATTCGCTTTGATGAAAACAATACTTTCTTGGGTATAAGTCCTTGATTTTGATATACCGTTTGAATCCATAATGAATCTTCTACCCATTGAGGGTATTTTATTTTTTGACTTATTTTTGCTGAAGAAAATCTTGTTAAAACAAAATTATATTTAAGATTATCTCTTTTAAGTCGTTTGGAAAAAAGATTCCAGTCACCACCAGAAGCAGCATGACACCAAGCAGCTAGTCTTTTTGCTCCCAGCTCCGTTTCTTTTTTTTGAGCGGGTACAGATTCAAAATCATCTGATAAAAGCTCATCAAATATTGCAGCTTTTAGATATAAGCTTTCCTTAGTTAATATCAACTGAATAAATCCTTTTTTTTAAATATTGATTATAATAAGCTATCTATTTAATTTGAGTTAAAAGCTTACCATTTATAATTACATTAATATAAAGTAGGGTGACATTAATGAACTCTTTAATTTGAAAAAAGTATTTCATGAGAAAAATTGTATTTGCAAATCAAAAGGGCGGCTGTGCTAAAACAACCACTGTAATAAATCTAGCTGCTGCATTAGGAGAATTAGGTCGCAAAGTTTTGATAATTGATCTTGACCCACAGGCTAACTCAACATTTTGGGTAGATGTGGAGAGTAACTCGGATTGCTCATCCGAATTATTTCGAGAAAATTTTGATATTAATAGCATTATTTACCAAACAGCTATGGAAAATGTAAGTATTGTGCCTGCAACACAAAAACTATCTGAAATTAAAACTACTTCTAAAAATACAAAAGTCGATTTTTTTTATATCCATAAAAACATTCGTAAACTAAAAAAAACATGGGATTTTGTTCTAATTGATACCCCACCTACACTCGGTTATTTGACTGTGAATGCTTTAGTGTCAGCAGAGGAATTGTTAGTGCCTGTGACAACACACCTTCTTTCATTAGCAGGAGTTTATCAATTAATGCAAAAGGTGAATGAAATTCAAAGAACGGCAAATAAAGATTTAAAAATATTAGGTTATTTAGCATCAAGATTTGATACAAGAACCAGACATTCAAAAGAAGTTCTAAATTCACTTAAAGAAAATTTTGGTAATAAAGTTTTTAAGACTATCATAAGGGAGAATGTTCGTCTTGCTGAGGCGCCTTCGTTTCATGAAAGCATTCTAAGTTATGCTAGTAATTCTATTGCTGCTTCAGATTATAGAGCGTTGGCTAAGGAAATTGATATTAATTAAAAAAAGGTTTATGTATAAACTATGAAAAGAAAAACTATACAATCCAATCCACTAGATGCTTTAAGTGGTAAATCTAATAAAAAACATATAGATACATCCAACAAAATGGTATATGCTAAATCTAAAGTAATTGTAAAGAAAAACATAAAAAAGGAGACTCAATTAATGGCAAAAGATGAAACTGCACTTGATATTCTTGATAATGAAATCGGTTCAAAAGATAAGAAACCAGCTGCAAAGAAAAGCAAAAAACTCACACCAAAATCATTGCATGAGCAGCTAGCACTTGAAACTGTTAATAAATGGTCTACATGGTCAGCTGCAGCAGGTTTTATACCTATGCCAGCAGTTGATACTGTAGCTATTGGGGGTGTTCAAGTTAAGATGATACAAGCACTTTGTAAGGTTTATGACGTTCCATTTAAGAAAGAAGCTGTATTGGCTATTATTTCTGCTGTCGTTGGTGGAAGTGTTGCCACATCTCTGGGTAGTGCTGCCAAAGGAAGCGTAGCAAAACTAATACCTGGCATTGGTTCAATTGTAAGTTCTTTTATCCAGCCTGGTGTGGCATATGGAACGACTTATGCCTTAGGAAGAGTTTTTATAGATCACTTTGAAAAAGAAGGTACATTACTCGACTTTGATACCAGTAAAGTAAAAAAATCTTTCAATGGATATTTTGATAATGCTAAAAATTTCTTTAAGAGAAAAAAAGGTGAATCAAACATTGTGGATGTAACCCCTGAACCAACAAAATAGTTGGATGTAGATAACATCTAGAAAGCCTATTTTATTTCAAATTTGATAGGTTTTGTAAAGATTTCTTAAATGAATTTAACCAAACACTCATACCTCATTGACTTCTTAAAAAGAGAAGGCATTGATCAATTTAAGTCATTAATATTTCTCTCTTTGAGTGTTGCTCTTGTCAGCACCCTCATGGTTGCCATGATCAATAAAGGCGCAAGCCTTGTAGCAGATGATAAGCCTATAACTATTTATTTCTTTGCATATCTAATTCTTCTGGGTGTTTTTTGGTTTGTTGCTAGACGGTCGAATAAAAAAAATGTAACTCATAGTCAATTCTTAATTCATAAATTCGTAATGAGAACGATGAAGATGGTTCTTCAAACAAATTTAATAAATTTTGAAAAAATAGGTGCTACTCGCATTCTAAATTCTGTTGGAAAGGATGCGCAAACCCTCTCAGGTACTATTCCATTATTAATTGGGTCTGTCACAAGCATCTCTATTGTAATCTTTTTGATTATCTATACGGCTTTTATTTCAATCACCGCATTTATCATTTTGACTGTCGTTACTCTTATTATTTTTCTTATTACATCAAAAGCCTTAATGAAGTCTCATAACAGCATTATGGAGGCATGGAAGCAAGAAGTTGGTTTTTTTGCAATTTATAATGATTTTTTATTTGGCTTTCAAGAGATAAAATTAAATAAAGATAGGGCAAAGTCAATCGCGGAAGATTTTATTGCGCTATCAAAAAAAACAGCTAAAAATAAGGCTGATGCCTTAGTAGAGATAACCAATTTCTTTTCTTTTCTGCAAACAATGTTATACATTCTTATTGGTATTATGATTTTCATTGTACCCATCCTGAGTACACACTTTTCAAAAGATATTCTTGAGATTGCCACAACGACATTATTTTTAGTCGGCTCTTTGTCTGCAACAATTCAGACTATCCCATCATTGTCACAAGGTAACGTAGCTGCTAAACAAGTTTTAGATATTGAAGAAATTTTAAAAAGAGGCTTGAATAATGAAGTTAAACAATATCAATTTGATAAAGATGTGAAATCAATAGAGCTCAGAGATGCAGTTTTCAAATACGATAATAAAGAAAAATTTCAGCTTGGCCCAATTAACTTCAAGTTCTCTAAAGGTAAGATATATTTTGTTAGGGGAAGTAATGGTTCTGGAAAAACTACTCTATTGAGATTGCTGGTTGGACTTTATAGTCCAGAAAAGGGTGGTGTTTATATAAATGGGCAGTTATTAAAAAATAATTTAAAGACATCTTACCAAAATTTATTTGCCGTTGTTTTTAATGATTCACACTTATTTTCTAAGTTATACGGTATCTCGGATGAAAGTTTAGAGCAGCTGTCTGACCTTATATCAATGATGGAATTAAACCATAAGGTTGAAGTGAAGAATAAGATCTTTAACACCTTGGATTTATCAACTGGACAAAGAAAAAGAATTGCATTGATGGTTGCTTTGATGGAAGACCGTAATTTCATTGTACTTGATGAATGGGCAGCTGATCAGGATCCAGTCTTTAGAAAAAAATTCTACAAGAAAATCTTACCTTCTTTAAAAAAACAAGGTAAAACAGTCATTGCACTGACGCATGATGATGCTTATTATGATACTGCAGATGAAATTATTAAATTGGAAAATGGAAAGATGAATTCATGAGTAAAGATATCTCAAAAAAGCTTAAGAAAACGAATCCTTTTTATATTTTCGTATTTTTCTTTAATAACTTAATCAAGCTTTTAAAAAAACATTTCATCATTATCCTGATCTTCCTTGCCGTTCTAATTTCATCTTTTATTGTGCTATGGCCAGTAATTCACAAAAATATAAAATCAGGATATGTCGGAGTCATTTTTAAACCTTTCTTTAATGGTATAGATCTTAATTATGTTGCACCTGAAGGTATAAATTTTAAGCTCCCTTGGAATAGAATTATTCCATATAACGCCAGAATTCAAAAGCATCAACTTCAGCTTGAGGTAATTACGGCAGATCTTCTTAAATCTAATATTACAGTTGTTTTCCAATACGAAATTGATAAAAATAACGTACCACTATTACATAGATACCTGGGTGAAGATTACCTTGATAAAGTAATTATTCCTGAGGTTATTAGCATAGCCAGAGGTAAGATTGCAGAGAGAAGATCAGAAACAGCTTTTTCTAAAGATATTTTAGTTTTAGCTGAAAATATTTCAATCAATGCAGATGAGGTAATCATTAATAATATAAATCCACCAGGTGTGAATCAAATAAGATTGATAAGGATTAGTGATGTTCAGATTACTGATATTCAATTTCCAAAGATAGTTCAAGACTCTATACAAAATAAGATTGTTCAACGAGCTAAATTAGAAGCTTATGAATTTATTTTGAAATCATCAGAAAAAGAAGCTGAAAGAAAAGCTATAGAAGCCGCTGGAATAAAAGCATTTCAAGATATTATTCAAAATGGCCTCACAACGAATTATCTGAGGTGGAAGGGGATTGACGCAAGTGAGAAACTAGCATCATCACCAAATGCAAAAATCGTTATATTCGGTCAAGGTAATGCAAGCTTACCAATTATTTTAGGAGATCTTGATCGAAATCCGATAGGTAAAAATGTATTAAATAAAATTCCAATGAGCGATGATGCTATCGAAGATAGTTCAAGAAAAGTAGAAACAAAAACAAAGGAAAGTTATTAGGAATTGCTAATGAAGAATCAATGTGATTACCAATTCAAGAAATTAATTCTATCTCTAGGACTTTTATTATTAATATGCAGTTTCTCTAAGCCCTTAATTTCAGCAGATAGCTCAACGAAGATGATTTTAGATAACCTAAGATACGATCTCCAAAATAAAGATGATAAGAATAAAGCTTTAGAAGAACTCCAAAAAACAGTAACCCCAAGAGAAGTTGTTCCAAATAAGGATCTTATTTGCTTTTATACACTTATAAAGCCTACATTTTTTTATTTGAAGAGAATGACTTATACCACCCAAGGTATATCGAAGTGCGATGTTGACCTATATTACACAACTTCTAATGAAAGCATTAAAGACACATTCAGAACCACAATCAAGCCATGGAGAGTATTTAAGGATGGTGTTCATAAGCTAATAACAGTCAATAGAGCTGGCGTTAATGGACAATATACCTATATTGGCAAGCAAGCTATATATCGTATTGATGAATCAAAAATTGGTTGGGTAGATTTTTTCCTTTTTCCTGACAATAGTGGAGCAGGAGGGATGCCATATTTCCCTCTTGCCTCCCGAGGGCTTCAAGATTATTTTTTCCCTAGAAATTCTCAAATTAATGTTATCAAAACAACTGACAACCAATTTTTTATACTTACTTCATATTCAATAGATATGCAATTGAATGATAATAGTCAAAAGATTAACATTGTTAATCGACTTAACCTTCCTGATGGATACAGTGCTAAATTGATTACTCTAAAAAATAATATGCAAGTTTCAACAGCTCATCCAAGACAAGTTTATTACAATATGACCGATGGATATGGGAATAGATATATAGGTCTAGATGAAAATAATTCAAATATTATTAATAAAATATGGAACTCAAATTGAAATTTAAAACCAGATTAAATCCTAAAACTATATTTCAACTTCTAATCATTTTTATGATATCGGGGTGCTCGACTATTCTTCCTCCAACATTTGAAGAGCAAAGTGCTACATACAATAGAACCATGGAACAGTATCAAATCAATCAAATTTTTACTAATATTATAAGGGCTTCAGAAAATAGGCCCATTGCTTTTAATGACATACCTTCGGTATTAGGGAATGCAAATACGACGACGACCATTGCTCCAGGTTTATCTTTTGGAACTGATGGTGATTTATGGAGTGGGCTTGGTTTAACAGATCTTGACTCAGCAACATTTAACCCATCACAAATGTACTCAGAAGGCTTTACATTTACTCAATCGTCTATGGACAATGCAACCTTCTGGAATGAATTTATGTCTAAAATCCCAATGAAGAAATTGGTCTACTTTAGAGGTAATAATATCCCTGAAGAGCTAATACTCAGATTACTAATTGACGCATTTGTAATTGAAAAGGCGAGTGGTGAAATTACTGTCCTTGAAAATGATCCTTCAAAACCAAGTCACTTCGAATTCGATAAATTATTTAAATTTCTAATAAAAAATAAACTAACTTTTGGTAGTGAAGAGAATAAAAAAGGTAATAAAGTCGAAATAGGAAAAGCTACATTATGTATTTCAGATTCTCCAAAAGCTAATAGTCAATATAAATTTAATAATAATGCGTACTGTAATATTCAAAAAGAAGCTATATATAATTCAGATAAGTTATTTATACCGCTTCGGTCTGTTAAAAATATTTTTGACTACTTAGGTGCGGTTGCTGCAGTTCAATTATGGGATGAGCCTATTTATGTTGAGCTAGGTTCACCTATTGATGCATACAAACAGACAAGAACTAAAAATAAGGATACAAGAAAAAATCCAACTAAGCTTTTGGTAGTTGAGAGAAACTCAATATTTGAAGACAAATTTGCATACACAGAAGACTTATATGGAAATACATTTATCATTCCAGCCAACGATGCTGGATACTCACAGAGGGTAATTGCATTTTTATCTGAGTTACTAATTTTAACTAAAATCCCTGGTTCAAGTGCACCACAACCAGGTGTATTATTACAGTAGTTATTGTTTTAAATTAAAAACATATTAATTTCATAAATGTTAATAAATTAAATAGTAGGAGACTTAAAATATGATAGATTTAAATGAAGAAGTAACTGATGCAGATATAGAGGAATGTTTTGCTTTGTCTGGCTGTCCCAATATTGGATGGACAGTAGCATGTTCTGTATAAGCAATCTTTCTAAAAGTTAAATTAAGAAGAAATTATGGACCTCTTTAGTTACAATATTTTTTATATAATACTTGGCTGCATTCCAATTTATTTACTTTCAAAGATATGGTATTTTTTCTTCAAATTATGGGAAGTAAACGCTTTCTTCAAAAGCTTTGTCGTACATCTCCTAACATTATTAATTATCGTTATGACTTATGGCTATGGTTATTATGCCTCTGGATTCTGGCAAAATATCACGCCCGTTATCATAATATTCCTAATTGATATAATTATTATATTTGTGATTTTAGTTTTCAGCTCAAATAAATCAACTGCTTCAATTTAAAAGGCTTTAAAAAAGATCTGTTTATCATAAAATTATTTTAAGATCGTTTTTGATCCAGGATTACTATGTGGAGAGCATGAAATAATTAGAATTTTAGAGTCTGAATATTTAGATTTTGAAGCAGATATAGACTAATTGGAAGGGATGCGAGGTTCTAATTCGCGACAAATTCATTTTAAGTCAACTACTCTACCAACTGAGCTAATCCCCAAAATAAGCTTTATTTATGAAATTCTAAAATAATTTTTTTTTGGAAACTCGCTTTGTATATCCAGATTCTTTTTTGTTAATTACAACCCATGAATACTCTTTACCTTCTGGGGAGACAAATAATCTAACAATTGTTCCTTCGGATGTTTTTTGGGTCGCAATACAATTACTGTCGATTGAATATGTCCCTGAAAAACTCTGTAAATCTGCCTTATTCGATGGTTGGTATTTAATTTTAAAATTACCTTTACCATCGTATACTACCATTCCAGCTTGAACGCCATACATAGAACTATTGTAGATGTATGTTCCTTTGAGTGTTTTTAATTTACATTCGTCTGCAAATGCAATCGGCGAAATTAAAAAACCTACTAGTAATAATATTTTAGTTTTCATAACCTTCTTTTTTTTAAATATATTACAAATAAACTATCTTAGTCAAAGAATGAAGTCAATCTTATTTAAGCCAAAATTTTATTGTGAGGAGGTGATTAAAACATTAAGAATTTTTTGAACTGATTGAGAAACATTGTCTGCATTGTATCCACCCTCGAGCATATAAAGAATTCTTCCATTAGCATATTTTTGAGAAATATCTTGTAAAATCTCTGCAACAATCCCATATCCCTCATTAGTATAATTTAACTGCCCTAAAGGATCTCCCAAGTGAGCATCAAAGCCTGCGGAGACTAATACAAATTCTGGTCTAAATTTATCCATTGCAGGCCTCAATTTTGAATTAAATGCTTTAATCACTTCATTATTTCCACTCCCTTTAGAAAGCTCTACATTTAATGTATAACCTTCACCTTCACCTTTACCTATTTCATTTGGCCGACCGGTTCCAGGGAAAAGTGGATGTTGATGCACACTAAAATAAAATACGGTATTATCTTCATAAAATATATCTTGTGTACCGTTACCGTGATGAACATCAAAATCAACAATTAGAATTCTTTTTAAACCATAATTTTTTTGTAAATATCTTGCGACAACAGCAACGCTGTTATAAATACAAAAACCCATCCCCGTTGAGGATGATGCATGATGTCCAGGAGGCCTCACTAGGGCAAATGCAGAGGATAAATCACCAGCCATTATTTGATCAACGGCTTCTAATCCTGCACCCACAGCTAATTTTGCGACAAGATTAGAATCTTTGGAAATAGGGGTGTCGCCCGTACTTAAATAAGCTCTATTATTGTTTAATTGAGAAACCTGCCGATCTACTAACTCAATATATTCCTTTGAATGAGCTAAATTTAATTCCTCAACTGTTGCGATATCAAAATTGGGCCAAATAGTATTTGATAGTATTTGATTATTATTTTTAAGATCACGAATGACAGGAATTAAACGATCAGGGTTTTCTGGATGATTGGGCCCTGTATCATGCAATAGAAATCTTTCATCATAAAAAATGCCAACTTTTTTATCATTTGCAGAAGAAATATTACTGAATGTTCCTATAATCATTGCAAAAAAAAAGCTAAAAACTGTTATTTTTTTCATATACAGTTAATTATACTTAAAAGGGCATCTGAATGAAGAAAACAAATTCTCTTTACGTTTCATCCCTCGTTTGAATATTACTTCGTATAATGTATATTATGTTAAATAAAAGATAAATATACATAATCAGGCAGCAAACCTATCCCCTAATACATAATAGCTATAATATAAAAGTATGCAGAGTACTTTTAAAAATTACCAATACCTTGTTTTGCTCATAATCATTTGGGGGTCGTCTTTTGCGATGATTTATGAATGCTTGGATGGTGGTCACTTCTCACCTGAGCAAACAGTTGGATACCGACTTGCTATAGGGTCACTGGTGTTAATTGCCTCTTGCATAGTATGTAAGAAGCAATTACCTGTGAAACTATCCTCATGGATACATTTTCTTATGTATGCAGTAATTGGCAATGTAATTCCTTTTCAGTTAATTTCTCAAGGACAGCTTTTTATAACATCGGGTATGGCAGGACTTTTAATGGCTTTTGTACCATTAGTCACGATGATACTAGCCCACATCTTTCTTCCGAATAATGCGTTAAATCGTTTTAATATATTAGGGTTTATTTTAGGGATATCTGGGGTTTTATTTATCTTAAGTCCTTCAATAAATGATGGTAATAACACTCTATACGGGATTCTATTGATATTAGGGGCAACCTTGTTTTACTCTATAAACAGCGTCATTGTTGAGAAACTTCCAAAATATGATCCACTTGTTGCGGCCGCATGCTCCACAACGCTTGCAGCTTTCTTAGCATTTGTGCTATGGCCAGATATTATGAACATAACATTACATAATATCCCAATTAAAGCTTCATTAAATATGCTCGCACTTGGCTTATTCTCAACTGGCTTAGGCGCTCTAATTTATTTTAATTTAATAAATAATGCAGGGGCTACATTTTTAGCAAACATGAATTACGTTATACCCGTTTACGCCTTTACATTAGGAGCTATTGTGCTCGGTGAACCGTTATATTGGCAGAATATAACGGCTTTAGTGCTTATAGTTTTTGGAATATATGTTTCAAGAAGAAAATCTAGGCCTTCAATCTAATCAAAGTCCTCAATCCCTAACCTTTGCATGACTATTTCTGCATTTTTCTTACTTACAGCTGCAGCTTTATCGTCACCAATCTTAGTGTAAAGTTCAACTTGTGCGATTAATGTTTTAGCTAAATAGTACTCACCACCATTGTCAATACAAAATTTCTCAAGCTTTTTCAACGTATCAATGGCTTTTACTTCATTTTTATCTAAATAGTAATACCTTGAAAGCTCTATCGAACTATCTGCATACTCACCTAGCATGCCTGTTTTTTGAAACATTAATGATGCTTTCAAGCCATATTCAACCGCCTTTGAGGCTTTATTTCTATAAAAATATGTTTGGGCTAGGCCCTCATAACAGACAGCTCTTTCATTATCATTAGATGCAAGCACTAATGCTCTTGTATAGTAGTCCTGTGCATCTAAAAATTCTTTAGTTCTTAAGTTATTGATGCCCAACTGATATAGAAAACGATGCTCGTATTGAAGGTATTTACTGTTACCTAATTCTGCAGTCTGAAATCCATATGTAAAGGTTTTACTTGATCCCTTAAAATCGCCAGAATCCCTTTCTGTTATGCCTTTAAAGAGGATTGCCTGCATTTGATCTGCTTGAAGAGTTGCTTCTTTCTCAGCAAGCTCAAAGTTTTTAATAGCTTGCTCGTTATTTCTGAGTTGAAAATTAGCTTTTCCCATACAAAAATTCGAATCGTACTTATTTTCTACTAATTTTGCTGCTTTCAAGGCTTCTTTATATTGGCCTTTGTTTAATTTTTTTTCACATTCATTATTTACATTGTAAGCAAATAAATTATTTGAAAACAATATAATAAAAGATAAAGCTAAAGTAGATTGTTTAATCATTTTTTCTCCGTTGTCCATTTAATAAGATCATCTTCTGTTATCACTTTAACACCGAGGGATTGAGCTTTTTCAAGCTTACTTCCAGCATCGCTGCCAGCTAAAATATAATCTGTTTTTTTTGATACTGTTGCTGTTACCTTTCCACCATATTGATCAATTATTTCTTTGGCGTCCTCTCTTTTGAGTGTGGGAAGCGTCCCCGTCAAAACAAAGACTTTTTCACTAATTTCAGGTGCCTCACCCACTTCTTTTTTTACTTCAGCTTTAAATCTCACTCCATTTGCAAGCAATTTATCAATTAGGTTAGTGCTATTTAAGTCATTAAAATAGTCAAAAATAAATTTTGATACAGTCGGCCCAATATCATCAACATCTTCAAGAGTGACCACCGTTTGTGCTTTTATGTTTGATATAGTTCCGAATTCTTTAGCAATATCTTTAGCTGTCGCCTCACCCACACCTCTTATACCAAGTGCATATATTAACCTACCTAAAGTAGTTTCTTTTGATTTATTGATTGATTCTACGAGATTTTGTGCAGACTTTTCTCCAAACCTTTCTAAATTTTGAAGCGATTCAAGATTCAGTGTATATAAGTCTGAAACATCGTCTATTAAACTAGATTCAAGAAGCTGATCAATTATCTTCTCACCCAATCCATCTATATCCATTGCTTTTCTTGATGCGAAATGCATGATTGATTGTTTCTTTTGGGCTGGACATTGACTGCCTGCGTTACAGCGAAGCACAGCTTCGCCCTCTTCTTTTTTTAGTTTTGTGTTACAAACCGGACAATTTGTTGGCATGGTAAACGTTTTTATGTTCTTTGGTCTTTTAGATTGGATGACACTCACCACCTCAGGCACAACATCCCCTGCTCTTCTAATTAAAACATAGTCATTAATATGTACGTCTTTTCTTAACAATTCAGATTCGTTATGGAGCGAAGCATTTGTGACTGTTACACCTGACACGAAAGTTGGCTTAAGCCTTGCAACGGGTGTAATAGCGCCTGTCCGGCCAACCTGAACATCAATATCAATAATTTGTGATTCAGCTTCTTCAGCTGGAAACTTATGAGCTACGGCCCATCTGGGAGCTCTTGATACAAAACCAAGCTCATCTTGGTAATTGAAGGAATTCACCTTATAAACAACTCCGTCAATATCAAAAGGTAACGTCTGTCTTTTATCAACAATATCATTGTAATATGCCAACAATTCATCAACATTTTTTACTTCTTTCACAAGGTTTGTTGTTGGTATTTTAAGTTGATTTAGTAATTTGATTGAATCAGATTGGGACGCCAGATTATCTTCAATTCCATCAAAATCTATACTGTAAGCATAAAACCTTAAGGGTCTTGTCGCTGTTATATTTGAATCTAGTTGCCTTAAGCTTCCTGCTGCAGCATTTCTAGGATTTGCAAATACCTTCTGTCCTAATTCTTCTTGTTTGTTATTTAATGCAAAAAAATCTTCTTTAAACATAACAACCTCCCCTCGAACTTCAATCCTTGGTGGAAGATTTTTAGTATTAATTTTAAGAGGTATGGATTTAATCGTTTTAAGGTTATGTGTCACATCTTCACCTGTAAAGCCATCACCCCTGGTTGCACCTAGTGTAAATATCCCGTGTTCATAAATTAAAGCTACTGCAAGACCGTCAAATTTTGGTTCAACTGCATAACTAATGCTTTCAATACCAAGGTCAGTCTTAACTCTTTTATCAAAAGCCACTAACTCTTCATTATAAAAAACATTACTTAGAGATAACATTGGCTTGGTATGCTTCACCTGATTAAATGCAGTATTTGAAAGCATTCCAACTCTCTGAGATGGTGAATCTGGAGTAATTAATTCTGGGCACTGCTTCTCTAAACTCTCTAGTTCTTTTAAGAGAACGTCATATTGGCTATCAGAGATAGTTGGTTCATCTTTTACATAGTAGTTAAAGTTATGTTCTTGAATCTTTGCTTTTAAAGCTGAAGCTTTTGTCTCTAATTCAATATTTTTTTTCATAGTTTAATTGAACATTTTTTGTGCAACATCTGAGCCAGATGGAATTTTCTTTTCTTGCATTATCTTTTCTAACTTTTTCAAATGTACATAGATTTGACTAATTTTCTCATCATTCAAGGGCTTTCTGCTTGAGTCAACAAGAACCCCGTTAAGCTTAGTATTGAATTGCTTGATCGTTTCAACCATCTCATTAAAACTAGCTGTGATTTTAATTGTATTGGGAATATCCATTTTAAAGACAATTCCTTGAAGGAAAGCTTCATGACTTATATTTAATGCTTTTCCAGAAAGTGAGGTTAATGTACATATCTTTATACCTGATTCAGAATTGATTAATTCGTGATAACCCTTATTGTTTATTTTAAAGATAGGCTGTTTAAAAAAATCTATGAGCGGCCCTGCATGAAAAGTTGGGTCAGATTTGGGATAAACTTGAAGTATTAATGAATGATCCACTTCTTTCCTAAATTTACCCAAATGGAAAGATTCTTTTTCAATATCTTGATTCGATAACCAAAATATTGATCCATCGACTTTTGATGAAATTTCGTTGGCAAGCTCTCGAAATGCTTCAATACTTTTCGAATCAAGTATGTATTTTCTGCTTGCTAACAAGAGCACCAATAGTACCTGGTTAAACTCAATTGTGTCATAAACAGCAGCTTCTGTGGCCCACAAATTGTTATCTTTTCTTACGTAAACCCTTACTCCCGGCATTGCTTTAATTTTGTCTAGGAGCAGCCCACCACTTCCCTCTTGCATTTTTTTTGAGGTGATCGAAATAACAGTTTCAACATCCCTGTAAATACCATCGGGTAAATTATAGTTTATGATTTTTTCAGAGCCGATTAGAGTTTCATCGGGTTTGACAGTAGTCGTTTCTTCCACCTCAAATACAGGAGAGGGCTCTTCTCTTACATTTGAATTATGAAATAAAGGGTCATTTTCGTCACTAAAAACATTTTTTGGTTTAATTAAGCTTGCTTGTTTCTTGGATAAATTTTTTAGTTCACTCCAGTTATAAATAATCATTATTAAAATAATGACCACCCCTGCTATTAGAAGTGCGAGTTGAACATCGTTCATGTTTAGTAAGCCAACTCCATCTCATCAATATCACGCATATCTACCTCTACAATTCTAGAAACACCTAATTCTTGCTGAGTCACACCAATCAACTGCTCAGCAATTTCCATAGTAATTCGGTTATGCGTAACGATAAGAAATTGTGTTTTTTCTGCCATTTCTTTAACTAATGAACAAAAATTCCCTGTATTTGTATCATCTAGTGGGGCATCAACTTCATCCATTACACAAAAAGGAGAAGGGTTTAATTTAAATAGAGCAAAAATTAAGGAGATAGCAGTCAAAGCTTTTTCTCCTCCTGATAAAAGATTGATGGTTGTATTTTTCTTACCAGGCGGTTGGGCAGAAACTTGAAGGCCTGTATCTAATATTTCATCACCTAATAATTGAAGCTCTGCTTTACCCCCCGTAAATAACCTTTTGAAAAATTCATTAAAGTTTTTATTAACTTCCTTATAGGTTTCGTCTAACTTCTCCCTTGTTTCGTTATCAATTTTTTTAATTGCATTTTCAAGCGTTGTCATTGCCTCAGTTAAATCATCTGACTGCTTTTGTAAATATTGTTTTCTTTCCTGAATAGAACTGAGTTCATCAATAGCAGCTTGATTAACAGGACCTAAACGTTCCATCTTTAGTCTAATTGAGTCACATTTTTCAATGATTGATTCAACATTCGCTTCAGTATCAATTGAATCTAATAATTCACTTTCTTGAAAGTTAGTTTTCTCAATTTCTTGACAGCATTGTTGAAATAAAATCTGAGCCTCTCTCTCTTGTATCTTTGTCTCCTGAAGCTTTTCACTGAGTGGGTTTAGAGAATGCTGTTTCTCTAACCGAGAAGTTTCTAAATTTTTTAGATTTTCCTCTTTAGTGACAAGCTCTTCTCTTACTTTAACAAGGTTCTTTTCTGCTTGTTCTTTTTCTAAAAGACTTTCTTTAAGCAAGATTTCTTGATTCTCAGTAGTTTTATCATCTAGCTGAGTATGGGTGTCGTTAATAAGCTTTTCTAATCTTAATTTTTCATTAGCGTTATGATTTAATTTCTCTACAAAATCTTCATGTTTATTTTGATGGATTTTTAAGTTAAAAATAAGCTCCTGCTCAACTTTGTCACGTGCAAAAACTTTTTGTCTTTCAGATTCAAATCTCTCTTCGGCCATATTTTTATCTTTTGTTAGCCGATCAAGTGCTTCTTGTAAATTAGGTTTCTCTTTAATGTGAATTTCAAGGCTCTCTCGTTTTTGATTTAACTCTCTCCTAAATTCATTTATTTTTATATCAGCCTCTTTGTGTTCATTGTCTATATTAAGAATTCTCTCTTGTCGATGTATCTCAATTTGTTGAAGCTTGTTTACCTCAATATTTATTGAATTTTTTTCTTCGATTAAATTAATTTTTTTATCTGATAAAAGATCAACTTCTTCCTTTAAACCTGTTAGTTTTTCGGTATTCTCATCCGACATCCTAATTGAGTTTTCAAGCTTGCTCTTATGAGAAGGTAACTCTTTTTTTAAGTCCTCAAGAAGCTTAAGGTTGGTGAGCTTGTTTATGTTGGATTTATTTTCAGTTCTGAAAACCTGAAAGTTTTTTCCATGAATATTACCTTGCCGATCAATTAATATTTCACCAAACCTAAGTGCTTTAAGATTGTTTTCAATATCCTCATCATTTGTAATGTAGGTATTGCATAACCACTCAGATAAAACATTACTTATGCTTGAAGTCTTTGAGGAAACTTTTGAAAGAATAGGCGTCAGTTTTTTATTTATCTCAGAGTTGTTATCTGAGCTTCCCTCAAAGATAAAAGCAATATCTGTTGGTATCTCTTTAAATGAATTCGGGGCTAATCTTTTATTTTCATATGCGCTTGCATAATCTGCAAGAATAAAGCCTACAGCTTTCTCCCAACCTTTTTCAATATCAACTTTTTTAAAAATATTGCTATTTTTATTGATACCTAATTTTTCAAGAAAATTGCTGGTAACCTCATCAGTAATCTCATTATCAACAAAGTTTGAAAGAGTGGTAATTTGAATTTCTGTTTGCTGCACCCTCTTAAAATGCTCCTCTTTCTGAAGGTTGAGTTTTTCTTTTTCGCTCTCCAACTTATTCAATAATTGTTTTTTTTCTAACAATTCTCTATCGGCATTAGAAATTTGATTATCAATATCCTCAAAACTTTTTGTTGGAATAACTTTCTTATCTGAATTTTTTTCATTGATACTTGAAGACTCATCATCAAGCAGTTTTTTTCTAGCTTCTAGATCATCAATACTCTTACTAATATAATCAATTCGAGTTGTTTCTAGATTTATCAATTCATGAATTTTTTGATTTTCAATTTGTTGTAAATCTAATTTTTCTACTAAAGCTCGATATCCTGCTTCGGCCTCAACAAGTTTTGCTTTATCTTCTCCAGCATTTTTTTGATGTTGTGATAATTTTTCATTTTCTATTTGTATTAAACTTTGATTTTCCTCCATTGCCTTTTCAATCTCTTCAATTGAGGTGGTATGTGATTTTAATTTTTCTTCACTTTCAACTACGGTAATCTTTAATCTTTCAAGGTTGTTCTTGATATTATTAAGTGAATTTTCTGCATCAGATACAACCGCATTTACTTCATAAAATTTAGCTTGTGCAGAATTAATTTCATTTGATTTATCAGAGTGCTCTTGTCTTGCCTTTTCAACATTAACCTCAATTTCCCTTAGGGCAGTTGTGAATTGATCTAATTCACTTTGTTGATTATTAATAAGTTCTTTTATTTGATCCCAAGATTCATTTGCATCTCTTTTCTTTAGTGCCCATACTTGAGCTTCTTGAAATTTTAAATTCTCTTGATGTTTATTATATTTACTCGCCGTTTCAGCTTGCGATTCGAGCTTTGTAATCTGTTGATTTATCTCTCTTAATAAGTCCTCAACCCTTGAAAGATTCTCTTTTGTATCACGCAAGCGATATTCTGTTTCTTTCCTTCTTTCCTTGTATTGACTAACTCCAGCAGCTTCTTCAAGGAAATTTTTAAGCTCCTCTGGCTTAGCTTCGATAATTTGTGAGACGGTATTTTGACCAATAATTGCATAACCCTTTGCTCCCAATCCAGTTCCAAGAAATAAGTCGGCCACATCCTTTCTTCTAACTTGGGTGTTGTTTATAAAATAGCTCGACCCTTTTTCTTTCTCTATTATTCTTTTGACTGATATTTCAGCGTAACTGGCCCATGCTTGCGGTGCTATACCTTCAGAATTATCAAAGAAAAGTTCTACACTTGCTCTAGAAATAGCTTGCCTTGTATCACTTCCGTAGAATATGACGTCTTCCATCGTCCCGCCCCTAAGCTCTTTAGCTGACGATGAGCCGAGAACCCATTTAACTGATTCGGTTACATTAGACTTACCACAACCATTTGGACCCACTATGCCTGCTAATTGTGCGTCAACTTTTATCGTTGTGGGATCAACAAATGTTTTAAAACCTGCTAATTTAATCTGTTTAAGTTTCAATTGTTACCGATCTTTGGATTTTGTTGAAAAAGAATTTGTTCAAGGCAGTATAATGTCATCTTTTATATAAATTTTAAGCTTAAGTTATGAATCAAAATTCACTTGGTGGAAAGCCAACTGCCCAACCCACCAAAACACTAGAAACATTCGAAAATCCCAACGCTCAAAGAGATATTCATATTCATATGCAAATCCCAGAGTTTACTTGTTTATGTCCAAAAACAGGCCAACCTGATTTTGCTACTTTATACCTTGATTATATCCCCGATAAGACTTGTGTGGAACTAAAAAGTCTAAAACTCTATATCTGGTCATTTAGAGATGAAGGGTGCTTTCATGAGGCGGTAACGAACAGTATTTTAGATGACCTTGTTAAGGCAACAAACCCAAGGTTCATGCGCTTAACAGCTAAGTTTTTTGTAAGAGGTGGTATTTTTACTAATGTCATTGCGGAACATTCAAAACCGGGTTGGAAGCCTCAGCCTAAAGTTGATTTAAGTCAATTTGATACTGAAAAAAATTATCGAGATTAATCTCATGGGGGTATAGCTCAGCTGGGAGAGCACTTGCATGGCATGCAAGGGGTCAGCGGTTCGATCCCGCTTACCTCCACCATTTATTTGAACAAATAGACCCAAGATTGGCCGATTATTATTCCTTAATAAATCTTAAGGTCATTCGATCCGACTCTCCAATTGATATAATATTTGCCTTGTCATCATCTCCCACACCCCTTAAGCTAGGCAGCAAGTTCCAAACGCCATTTGGATGATCAGCAGTGTCCTTCGGATTTGCATTGATTTCGGATTTAGCATCAAGTTTGAAACCAGCATCCTTTGCCATCTGAATAACATAATCCTCAGTCATATAACCACTTTCAATCTGCCTTTCTAAAGGCGTCCCTACTTTTGCTCTATGCTCTACAACACCAAGAATTCCTCCAGGCTTAAGCGCCTTTGCAAAACCAGCAAACATCGCTTCAGCTGATCCCGCTTTCGCCCAATTATGGACATTTCTAAATGTAAGAACCATATCAACAGGACCATTCGGAGCAAATTCAGGCTGTTTTGGATCAAAATGAACCCAACGAAGCTGGTCATAGATATCAGGATTTTTTTTCATCTTTTCTTTAAATGCTCGTTCTAGCTTAATAAAGAAAGGGTTTATTTTTTCATGCAGTCTTAAGGAAGCATAGGAGTAATGCCCTCTATTGCGCATCAGAGGAGCTAAAATCTCTGTATACCAACCATATCCTGGAGTAATTTCAACAATAGACAGTTCTGGGTTAAGACCAAAAAAGAGTAATGTTTCTTTGGGATGGCGATATTTATCACGCTGGATATAAGAAGGCGTTCTATGTTCAGCCTCTAGAGCTTTATCAATAAGCTGACTTGTATCTGACTTACCACAACCAATTAATATTGTTAAAGAGAATAAAATAAGAAAAAGTTTATATAATTTTTTATTTGTCATGTTTATGTAAATTTAAATATTGATTTGAGGGTTAAAGTAAAATAATCAAATATGATTATAAAAATATATTAATTGATTACTAATCAAAAACAAGGCTTTTTATTAAATGAAGACATTCAGAAATTACGGATATTGGCTTTATCTATTATTTATATTATTTTATTCTGGAAATACTTTCTCCAATGAATTATTTCCATCCAAGGGTGCAGTTGTAACTTCGAACGCTCTAGCAACTAAAGCAGGAGAGAAAATTTTAGCTGAAGGCGGAAACGCTTATGATGCTGCTACCACAATCAGTGCAATGCTTTCTGTGGTAGAGCCATTTGCATCAGGTCTAGGGGGTGGTGCATTCTGGTTAATTTATGATGCTAAAAGTAAGAAATATAAAATGTTAGATGCCAGAGAAACTGCCCCACTTCAATCTCATAAAAATATGTATCTAGATGAAAATGAGAACCTTATAAAAAATATTTCAAAGCTTGGGCCATTGTCTGCAGGAATACCAGGTATTCCTGCGGTATTGAGTTACGTCAATGAGAAATACGGTTCAAAAAAATTAAGCACACTTTTAGTCCCTGCCTATAAGGCAGCAATAAATGGATTTCCTGTAAATGAAAGGTATTTAAAAGGAGCAAATTATAAAAAGGAATGGCTGAAAAAATATAAAGAAACCGAAGCAATTTTTTTAGATAAAGGTGAGGTACCAAAAAAAGGATGGATTCTAAAACAAACTGATCTAGCAAAAACGATCAAAAAAATAATGAAAGGTGGCCACAAAAGTTTTTACACAGGAAGTTTTGCTAAAAAAATGGTTGAATCTGTTCAAAATAATGGCGGTATTTGGAGCGAAGAAGATTTAAATAGATATAAAGTTATTGAGAGAGAGCCAGTTAAATCGACCTACAAAGGAATTTCAATTATCGCCCCAGGACTTCCATCCTCAGGGGGCTTAGTTTTATCCAATGCTCTTAATATATTAGCAGGATATGAATTAGATAAACTTAGTCTTACCACCCAAAAACATTTAATTATTGAGGCTCTAAGACGAGCGTATTATGAAAGAGCCATAAAAATGGGAGACCCAGATTTCATGGCTAATTCTCTTGAATTTCTTTTAACTCCCAGTTATGCAGCAAAACAAAGAGAAAGCATTAATATTAATTATGCAACAGATAATCAAACGCTCGAGTTTGCTGACCCACCATATCAAGGGCAAGGAAATGATACAACGCATTTTTCGGTAATCGATAAATATGGTAATCGTGTAGCAGTGACCCAATCTATCAACTTTTGGTTTGGGTCTGCTTTTGTTCCAAAAGGGACAGGTGTTTTGCTGAATAATGAAATGGATGATTTTTCTATCAAGCCTGGAACCGAGAATGGCTATGGATTAATTGGCTATGATGCTAATGCAGTGGAACCTGGAAAAAGAATGTTATCCAGTATGACGCCAACCTTTCTTGAATCAGATAGAGGTTTTGTAATTTTAGGAACTCCCGGAGGTTCGAGGATTATAAGTATGATTCTTCTTGCAACATTGGAATGGGTAAATGGAGGAGACGCTAAATCTATGGTCTCTTTGCCAAGGTTTCATCATCAATATCATCCAGATTATGTGCTCTATGAGGAAGAAGCATTTATGTCGAGCGAGATCGATGAATTGGAAAGTATGGGACATATATTTAAAAAATCAAATAGGCAGTTTGGTAATATGCAGATAATTATGTGGGATCAAGTAAATAATAAAATTGAAATTGCCTCTGACCCAAGAGGAAAAGAAAAAGGCCGTGAAGAAGTCTATTGATTTTAAAAACACATATAGCTTTTTATAAAAGGTTACATAGAGACTTATAGAGCAATTTAGCTCACCTTCATCAACCACCTAAAAAGAATAGTTTTTATTGGGAGTTACACAGCATGTCAAAGGGATATCATATTCGTTTGTATCTTCTATAATTTCGCAAGGCATAAAAAGACTGATGCCAATTTTTTTTACATCCTTATGTAAAGAGGCAAAAAAACGATCGTAAAATCCTTTCCCATAGCCTACCCTATATCCTTTTGTATCAAATGCTAAAAGTGGGGTGATAACCATATCAATCTTATCGTTTTCTATCCAAATAGGATCAATTGGTTCGGTAATATTATATTTGGTTTGTTTAGTTTTTGTATCTGGACTGAATGCTGCATTTCTCATGGTCCCCTCTTCAAAGTTACTCACAGGCACAACAACATTAATGTTATTTTTCCAACAATATTGAATGATTGGTGAAGTATTAATTTCACCTTTTGTATGAATGGGTAAAAAGCAATGAACAAATTTTAGCTCATATTTTTTAATAAGCTCGATTGTGTTCTGAATGAGATGAGATGAATTTTCTTCAAGTTCTAATGAAGAAAGTTCTTGGCGCTTTTTCAAATATATCTTTCTTGCTGTATCTTTTTTCAAAATAATCGTGATATCAGAGGGCTACAAATTAAACTGTGTGACATTTATTATCATTCCTTATAACCCTCTGTAATCACCTATACAAAGTACAATATACTTATTTCAGTTGATCCTTACCCGGCGCGTATGTTTCTGCCGCTCCTGGAAATGCTTTTGCATGGACATCAGCTGCGAACTGATTAACGGCATCTTTAATAAGATCAGCTCCATTCATGTATGTTCTGACAAACTTAGGTTTAAAGTCTGTAGAAAAACCGAGCATATCTGGTAGAACCAATGCTTGCCCATCCACATCAAGACCTGCTCCAACACCCACAACTGGGATAGAAACTGCTTTACTGACTGCTGCACCTACATGCTGCGGAACAGCCTCTAAAACAATGGCAATACACCCAAGTTGATCAAGTTTTTTGGCTTCTTCGACGATGCTAAGCGCACTTTCTTTTGTTTTACCTTGAGCTTTAAATCCACCGATTGCATTATGGTGAGATGGTGTAAGGCCAATATGTCCAATTGTTGGAATACCGGATTGGGAAAGATGAGCATAAAGCTCTTCGTTTCCATCAACACCTTCTATTTTAAGAGCATTTGCCCCAGCCTTGATTAAGATTTCAACGTTATCCAATGAATCCTTTAACCCCTTTCTATTTGCCATAAATGGCATACCAGCGATTAGGAATTTATCTTTTGCTCCTTTTTTCACGGCTCTGGTGTGCATTGCAATTGTTTCCACATCGCAACTCAAAGTGTCTTCATGGCCATGTACAACCATATTTAAATCATCACCAATTAAAATTCCATTTATATTTGTGTCGTTAAGAATCTTGGCACTCCAATACTCATGTGAAGTAACAACAACAATCTTTGTTCCTTCCGCTTTTAATTGTTTAAAACTTTCTAATACGCTCATTTATCTGTTTCCTTAAATTGTTTATATAAAAAGTGACAATTAAATAAATTACATTAAATCCTATTTTGGATTAAACGTAAAAATTAATCATCAGGTTTTAAAACAAGAAGACTTTTGGTCATGAATTGTTTTTTTAGAAGACTTTTGGTCGTGAATTACTTTTGATCGAGATTAACAATGGATGATGTTATCTGTACGACCTAATAATTAGTATATAGCATTCCCTATGATTCATCAATAGTCTAAGTTGTTGTTTATAAATAATAAATTATAAATTATATTTCATTATCCTATTTAATTACGACTTTGATTGCTTCATTAGATAGATGCTTAGACATAAAAATAATGAAACAGTGACTTCAATAGCTATTGCTTTAATTAAGAAATCTGCTCCATGAACTAAGCCTGCATAAATTCTAAAAATTGCAGCAGAGCCCAATAGGCTTAATGTTGTATAGAGCCAAACATGCTGATTTCTATAGGCACCGATGCAAGCCATCAATCCTGCAGTAAAAAAGAAGGCAGTAAAATCTCCTATTTGTGTATTCATACCCATAGTTGTATCCCCAGGTCCTTCAACTAATGCCATCGCTAAACCCGCTGCAGCAGTTTCAGGATTTAGAATCCATCTAAATGCTGAACTAAGTAAAACTAACCCAATCGACGCTGATATCAATCTTGCAATCATCATATTCTCCTCTTAATTAAATTTTATATATTCATTTAAGCTTAACATTTTATATATTCATTTTAAGGCTCTATTACTTTTCCTGAAAAATCAAAACACTTCCCCGAATCCTTGTGGGTAATTTCATTGATCACCTTAATCATAAACCCAACACTTTCCTCAGGGCTAAATACATCATGTTTCACATGCTTTAGGAAAGGTTCAGATAAGTGGCTTTTAACGGTTCCTGGATGAATCCCAATCACAACATGTTCCTTGTTCAGCCTTTTTAATTCAATAGAAAGGTTCTTAATCATCATATTGAGTGCAGATTTTGAGCTGCGATAACTATGCCAACCACCTAGTTCATTATCTGAGATACTCCCTACTCTTGCTGTTAAGAAGACAATTTTTACTCCTTTTGATTTCTTAATCAGGGGTAAAAGCTTCTTAACTAACAGGGTCGGACCAAATACATTCGCTTGAAATACTCTCTTCATACCCTCACCATCAATACTATCAATTGATTTCTCAGGTTTGAATGTTTCTGAATGAAGAACTCCTGTAGCGATGATGATCTTACTAATAACTTCTACATTTGATATTTCGTCTAAATTTTTGAATGTTTCTTCGTTGTTATAATCAATTTCGATTGATTGAATTTTGTTATGTTGTGTATTAATTGACTTCCTAGATAACGCTATAATTTTTTCTACAACTGGATTATCTGCATAAAACTTAGTAAATTCATTGCCAATAGCGCCTGATGAGCCGGCTATGATTATATTTTCTTTCATATCAAAATATTAATATTCACTAAACAACAAATTGTGCGATGCCATCTTTAAACGAAAAATCCACATCGTGATTTTCAGTGATTGTGATAAAAACATTTTCAGGCTTAATACCTACCCTTTGATGTAAATATTCAACAACACGTTTATAAAAAGCTTGCTTTGCTTTATTTGGACGTCCAGACCGCATAACAAGATGCATCATAATTCTTTCCTCTTGTCTGTCTTGGTATTGCATACAATCTTCTGATAATTGATTAACGACTTGATATCTATCATCATCTGGAAAAGCCATCGTTTCAATTACTGCTTCATTCACACTATCAGAAACTTTTTTTATATAATCTTTTCCTTTTCCTTCTAGAACATTAATTGTTACAAATGGCATACCCTCTCCTCATTTATTGAATAAATTATTATAACGTTAATAGCTGCGTTCATTCATACTTTGCCGTTATTTATTATAATTAAATACATTAAATATAATAGATAAAATATTGTTTTTAATTAAATTTTTAAACATATTTTTCCAAAATGCTGGTTCGATTCTTGATATTTGAAGGCTGATACTATTTCCTCTAATTTGAAGGTCCGATCAATAATTGGAAAGATTTGTTTCTCATTGATAAATTCAATCATTCTTAGTTGCTGAGCCCTATTTCCGACTAAAACGCCTTGCAACCTTACCTGTTTTAATAATGCATTGACGAAATTTAGATCACCCTGAAGGCCAGATAGAATTCCAATCACAGAAATATGCCCACCAACTTTAACCGAATTGATAGATTCACTGAGCGTTTCAGGTCCACCCACCTCAATGATATGATCTACCCCACGCCCCTTTGTATAACTTAAGACCCCCTCAGACCACTTCGCATGTTTTTTGTAATTAATACAATAATCAGCACCTAAAGATTTAAGTTTTTGAATTTTTTCATCTGATGATGAAGTAGCAATAACCTTAGCACCCACAGATCTTGCAAACTGTAATGCAAATATTGAAACACCCCCAGTCCCCTGAATAAGAATGGTGTGTTTCTCAGTTAAGTTAAAATCCTCAAATAAAGCTCGCCATGCCGTTAATCCAGCCGTTGTTAGTGTGGAAGCTTGCTCATATGTCCAATTTCTTGGAGTCTTTGTTAGCGCATTGGGAGGAATGTTTACTATCTCTCTGGCGTATCCATCAACACCGTCGCCAGGAACAGTTTGAAATCCATCGACATTAGGCTCTCCATCCAACCAATTTGGAAAAAAAGTGGTGCAAACATGGTCACCTATTTTTAAATCTTTTACCTTACTCCCTACTTTAATAATTTCGCCAGCCCCATCAGCCATGGGAACGCGTTGTTCACTAGGCCCCCATACGCCTGATACAACTGCAAAGTCATGGTAATTTAACGAATTTGCATACAGATGAACTTGAACCTCATCTGGCTTAGGATCGGATACATTTTCATTGCCTAAAAAGACACTGTCGTATCCTCCCCCTGCTTTCAAATAAATTACTCTTGTCATTGTTTTTTGCCTAAAATAATGATTATATATAATTATATTTAAATTACAGGTGGATTTAATATGGCAGCGTACGATCAAAAAGAACTAGAGCAATGGAAAAATGGTTTACTTGGAAAGAAAAGCGGTGGTTCGAATAAAAAAATTCTATTGGTAGTTGTAATCGCGTTGATAGTTGTGGTTGCTTATCTATACCTACCTAAGTAAGTACTTTAATTAAAAAGCCTCACTCCTTTTTTTTCTATAAAGTATAGGCATGAGGATTAGATCAAAGCTATGCTTTAAATGCGATTCTGAGCATAGAATCCTTTATCGTTGTAAGTATGGACAAAATGATTGGGTATTTTTATGCCAACAATGCTTACTTGACGTTAAATCTAAATATGAAGATTCTTATCAGTACGGAGGCACCTGGAAGAAGTTTAAATAAGCACATCGATAATCTATATGCATAAAATTCTTATCTTATTGGTAGTTATTCCTAGCGCTTTATTTGCTCAAAAATTGTGCAATTATGACTACTTAAAAAATGAAATCCCGCCGCTTTATAAGAAAATTGTCGAAAAAACTAACTCTATCCCAAAGATATTTACCTTTTGTTCAGGTGAAAATCATTACTTATTCAATTTAACGATGTTCCAACAATTCAACGAAGGTGTTGGCATAAATAGAGCGTTAGAAAAAGACTTGTTTGGCTATCTTCTAAAAGAATATGATGCAAATAGCTATTCCCGAACAAGTTTGGTTGCTGACAAAAACCAACAACTACAATTGGTAACCAATTTTACAAACAAAAAACCATTTGAAGCGATTGAAATAAGGCAAGAGGTTTTCGTTGATGAAGCTGAAAATCAAAACATCAGCTATGGGAAGAAAGTTACTTATATAAGACGAAATAATTCTAAATTTGCACAGTACTTTAAACCTGTTGATTTGTCTGAGGAAGAAAAAGTTTACCTAGAAAAATTCAAACAATTTATTGGCGTACAAAAATTAAATTAATTTTAGAAAAAAAGATATTTTGTAAACGCGCAAATACCTAATACTAAAAATATAGCCGCCAAGTATGACATCAACATGAAAGGCTTACATTTATGTGCTGGGCACTCTTCTTTCTCACTTTTTTTTACCATAACTATTTAACCTATCCATTAATAACCTTTAAAAGACTGTACTCAAGTTAAAAAATTCATTTTATACTGATATTTTAATTGCCTACATTTGCAGATGGAAAACGATTTTATTATTAAATGCATTGATAGTGTTGCACAATGCATCATTGATCGTGAGGATGAAATTGAGTCCTTAGATAGAGCTATCGGTGATGGGGACCACTATATTAATATTAAAAGAGGCAGTTCAGCGCTTCAATCAATTAAACCTGAACTCGAAGACATGCCCACTAATGAGATTTTCAAAAAAATCGGTATGACTTTAATGACATCTGTTGGAGGTGCATCAGGACCTTTGTTTGCAAGTTTCTTTTTATCAGTCTCAAAACATATTGAAGAAGGTGATAATCTTCAAAAATTTAGTCAGGCCTTTGCATTAGGTGTAGAGTCAATTATGCAAAGGGGAAAATCTAAATTGGGAGATAAAACAATGCTTGATGTGTTAATCCCTGTTTCGGAAAAGTTAAAGGTTTTAGCTGATGATAGTTATGAAATAAAAGAATTAACTAAGCAAATTGATCTTGTTGCACAGGCTAGTGTGAAAGCGACAAAAGATTTATTACCAACCAAAGGAAGAGCGGCAGGTTTAGCTGATAGAGCTATTGGACATATTGACCCTGGGGCAAAAACATGTCAATTAATCATCAGTACAATTTGCTATGAATTAAATAAAACTTAACAAATACAATATATGAAAAAATTTATAAATAAGACAGATAACTTCATCATTGATAGCCTGAAAGGATTTGCTAAAGCCCACGATGACTTAGTAGAGCTTAACTTAGACCCTATTTTTGTGACACGAAAAAAAATAAATTCAGATAAAGTACTTTTGGTATCTGGTGGGGGATCTGGTCATGAACCCTTGCATACAGGCTATATAGGGAAAGGTATGCTTGATGTGGCATGCCCAGGACATGTTTTTACCTCACCTACCCCCGATCAAATGATTTCAGCTATTGAATATTGTCAGCCTAAAAATGGCGTTTTATTTATTGTAAAAAACTATTCGGGTGATGTTATGAATTTCGAAATGGCATCGGAAATGATCAGCGTTGAACATCAGACAGTATTAACTAATGATGACGCAGCTGTTATTAACTCAAGCTATACTTCAGGCCGGAGAGGTGTTGCAGGCACAGTTATAGTTGAGAAAGTGGTGGGTAGCTTAGCGGAGCTTGGCGGTGATTTAACTGCTTGTAAAAAACTTGGGGATAAGGTGAATCTTTATTCCTCAAGTATTGGGGCCGCACTTTCAAGCTGTACTATTCCTGCTGCAGGAAAACCAACTTTTGAAATTGGAGATGACGAAATTGAGTTTGGCGTGGGCATCCACGGTGAGCCAGGAAGAAAGCGAGAAAAAATTAAAGAGGCAAGTTTGATTGCTGAGGATATGATTTCGGTAATACTAAAAGACTTTGAAGAGAAATCACTGAATATTAAAGATTCTAATGGGGTATTACTTTTAGTGAATGGATTTTCAGGCACACCCTTATCAGAGCTTTATTTAATTTATAATGAAGTTTCTGAAAAATTTAGTGCTAAGGGTATTCATATTTCCCGCTCAATGGTGGGAAACTATACAACGGCGTTAGATATGGCAGGTGCTTCAATTACAGTTTGTTTGCTTGATAATGAGATCAAAAAACATTGGGATTCAGCAGTGATGACACCTAGTTTGAGATGGGGTAATGAAGATGTTTAAAAAACATTTAAAGGAAGCTGGAAAAAGCTATTGGGAGCATTTTAAATTTGCATTTATTGCAGGCTTTATTCTTATTTACGCTGGAATCACTTCAATCATTCATGCAATATTCCCCTGCTTCTTTCAATTCACAAGCTTAAAAATTGTGAAATATTTATTGAAAAAAGCTGAGTAAGAATTAGATTTGCATAATCAGTCATATAGAAAAATAGGTTTTTGGGTGGGTCTACTCTTATTTTTATCCATTATCTTAAACACAACCCCAGAGACACTATCAGTTGAAGGCTGGCATGTCGCAGCGGTGGCATTACTTATGGCAGCTTGGTGGAGTACAGAAGCAGTCCCTTTACCAGTCACGGCGCTCATACCCCTAGTCGCTTTTCCACTTCTAAATATTGCATCACTCAAAGAGACTGCGATACCTTATGCAAACCCGTATATTTTTTTATTCTTAGGTGGTTTTATTTTAGCACTTGCTATACAACGATCAGGATTGCATAAGCGACTTGCTTTATCGGTTGTGTCGAAAGTAAATGCTTCAGCTGCAATCATTGTCGGCGCATTCATGTGCATATCATTCTTCATCAGCATGTGGGTAATGAATACTTCTACCACTTTGATGTTGCTCCCTATTTGTTTGGCGATTTGTATTAATATTAAAGAGGCATTGCCTGGAATATCGATTAAACAGACAAAAAACTTTGAGATTGCCCTCCTTTTAGGTATCGCCTATGCTGCTTCAATTGGTGGCATGTCGAGCTTAATCGGGACTGCCCCAAATATTGTTTTTGCTGGCTTTATGCAAGAAAACTTTAATATCGATATTTCATTCCTTGATTGGATCAAAATTGCCCTCCCCATTGGTTTGATGATGCTGATAGCCGCCTATCTTTTATTGACAAAGGTACTTTATCCATCATCATTTCAAATCAATACTGCTGCAAAAGATAAAATTAAATTAGCGCTAAAAAAATTAGGTGCCGTGAGCAGAGATGAAAAAAAAGTTTTTATTATTTTTTTAATGGCTGCATGTTTATGGATAGGAAGGCCCTACTTAAAATATCATGAAATCTTATTAGGACTAACAGATGCTGTTATCGCCATTTTAGCTGCGATTTTGCTTTTTATTTTACCGTCAGATAATAAAAAAAGTAATCTTTTGGAATGGGACGAAACTAAAAAATTACCCTGGGGATTATTACTATTATTTGGTGGAGGTCTCTCTTTAGCAAGTGCAATCAACTCATCAGGGTTAGGTCAATGGCTGGGATCTTCGTTTAGTTTAATTGTTGAACTAAAGCCTTGGTTGATTATTCTTTTGATTACGACATTTATTATTTTTCTAACTGAATTAACATCAAATACAGCAACAACATCAACTTTCCTGCCCATTGCTACATCAATTGCTGTTGCTATTTCAATCGCCCCGCTTTCCATTGCTATTCCTTTAGTAATGGCTTCAAGCTTAGCATTTATGTTACCAGTCGCTACACCACCTAACGCGATCGTTTATGGTTCTGGAAAAATTACGATTGGCAATATGATTAAAGCAGGATTCATCTTAAATTTGATTGGAATTCTTATTATTACGCTGGTCAGTCATTATTTGATACCAGCGTCCTTAGCAATATTAGTATAAAAAACTTAGAGCGTTATTTATCAATTTTATTAATTTTACTGCCTTCAAGTGTGAGGTTATACATTAGCCCTTTGGGTGAAAAGACAAATGCTACAACCGGATCTTTAATTGATTCAACGTTAGCAGCACCACCAGCTCCCCAGATGGCAACTGCGACACTTGCGTCACCACCAGCATTCCAACCACTGGCATTTCTAAATTCTTTTAGTGCATCTGCTTTTAAGAACATATAAACCTCAGATCTTTTTTCAACGCCAATTTGAAAACCAATCGAACCAGCGATATTATTGTAATACTGAACTTTTTTACCTCCAATGATTAAAGCCCCTTCCCCATAAGATCCACCAATACCAAGTCCTGCTTTAACAATACTAGGAAAAACTAAAATTCCTTGTGCTCTAGCGGAGAGTTCTTTCGCAGCAGGTGTAGTTTTATATAATTCAGCCAAAGCCGCTTTTATCTCTGCATCTATTTCTGCCTTGGAGGCAGCAAACCCGACTTGGGAAAACATCAATAAGATGGTTGCAATAAATGGAATAATTTTTTTCATAATTTAAACGCCTTAAGTTAATAAATACTAGTGATTTTATACAACATAAAACTGATTAAAACAATTTATTTTTTACGTCTAATAATGTTGGTATAGTTTTTACTATGACTCTCACACAAATTTTTACTTGGATTATGAATATAGATTTGGTTTATTTGTCCACAATCGGTTTTTTTGTCGTGATTGGGGCCTTATTCTTAATCACCGCGGTTTATTCATTAATCTATGACAAGGCTTTTAGAAAGAAATATTTGGGAAAGTTAAGTATGTTCTTTGTATTATTTATAACGATGTTCATTGGTCTAGTTTATTTTCTCATCAAATATAAATTTTTAATTATCTAATAATTTTTTAAGTTATAAGCGCTTTATGATTTTGCCATCTTTGTAAATCACTTCAGATTTAATGGTGCCATCTTTTTTCCAATTAATCTCTTTACCTTCTTTTTTGCCATCAATAAAATTTACATTCTTCTTCTTCTGACCATCTGAATACCATTGTTCCCATAAACCATTATATTTTCCGAGCTTAAAATTTACTTCAATCTTCTTTTGACCATTTGGATACCATTGCATCCATAATCCATCTTCATGGTCATCCACAAAAAAACTTTCCATTTTTTTATTACCATTTTCATACCAAAATATCTCACTACCATTTTTCTTACCGTTTTTGAAAGTGACCTCATATTTAGGCTTACCGTCATCAAAAAATTGCTTTTGGGTTCCATCTTCAAACTTTTCAGCAAAGCTTTGAATGCTAAAAAATATTGAAAATATAACTAACAGACACCTCATTGTTATTTCCTTAAAATTTAGTAAATGTTTTAGGCATTATGCTACAAGAAAAGTTTCTAAAAATTCTTGATGTAGTTTATTTTATTCAATGCTTAATGCCTCTGGTAGTGGCTCAACTATACAATTACCCCTATATTCATAATGTTTTTGCCATCGACTAATAATTTCAATTTGACCTGTCTTTCTATCAATAAAAAAAGAAAACCCAATCGAGCCATCAGTATCAAGCTCTTTAAATCTGACCGAGCTTTCATTTACATCAAGAAAGTGATTGCCATGAAGCTTATGAATAAGCGTACTACCCGATATTTTAATTTTCTCAATTGCGGGCTCTTTTGCGCATTGTGAGCCGTCTTCGCAAAATAAAATGACCTCCCCTTCACATATAAGATCAACACTTAGAGGTTCTGCATTAATAATGCTTGGGAAAAGCAATAAAAAGAGTAATTTTTTCATATTTGGGAGTTCTTAATGATGCTGTTAGTATCTAAGCTTAACATCGTTAACTTAAAAATAAAGGATAAAGTAAATGAAATTAAGACTAGTGCTTTTAGCTCTATTGACTTCAGTTGCATCGATATCATTTGCCGCTGAATATATGACTTTACAAACATGTATTGATCGAATTGAAAAAGACTATCCTGGGCAAATAATATCTATGGAAGTTGAATCAGAAAACGGTGTAATAAGTTATGAATTTGATATTGATACAAATGTAAATGGAACTGATTTTTTTATTGAGATTGAATGCGATGCAAAGAATAGTCAATTAAGTGAATTCCAACTTGAAACGTATGCTACAGATAAACACTTCCAAGCTAAAGCTAAGATCTCTGTCAGTGAAGCTGAGAAAGCTGCTATAGATAAATATAACGGAGAGATTATCACTCGAGAATATGGGTTTGCAAAGGGAAAACCCTTTTACTCCTTTGATATCTATAATCAAAATAAAAACATGCAAACTGAAATTACAATTGATGCTGAAAATGGAGCAATTATTAGCGTTGAAGAAGAGCTATACCAAATTGGCCCAGACAGAACTTTTTAAAAAAGGATAAACGAAATAATGAAAAAAATTAACTTCTTATTGCTCGGTTTAATGAGCCTTTTTCTATTTGGGTGCGCCTCACAGACAATGACAGGTGAGTCCTACTCAGGTAATCAAGCAAGAAAGGCTCAGACTTTGAAAATGGGTCAAATTGAAAGTGTTAAAAGTGTTGAGATTAAAGGGCAGAAATCTGGTGTGGGCGCACTTGCTGGCGGTGCGATAGGTGGTATCGCAGCCTCGAATATTGGGGGCGGTAGAGGCTCATTAGTCGCTGCTATCGTTGGGGCTGTAGCAGGAGGTATTGTGGGAGATAAAATTGATGAAAATGTAAACACACTCAATGGTCAAGAATTAACCATAAGACTGTCTAATGACACATTGATTGTAGTAACTCAGGAAATTGATAAAAATGTTGGGCCGCTTAGGAAGGGTGATGAAGTTAGAGTACTCACATCATCCAACGGAACGACGCGAGTACAACTATCTCAATAAGAAATATTAATTAGATGGCTTCTGGCTTTCTTTTTTGAATTTCGTCTAGAACGAGTTTGCACTCACCTGAAGTCAATGAACAACCATTAACACCATCTTCAAAATTATAGCCATCAATCATTAACTCAACGAATTTTTTAACTTCTTCCAGCTCCACATCAAGGAGCGTTGCAATTTCAAGTAACATTGTGGTGTGTTCTTCTGTATGCATAATTACCTCACTATTTAATATTAAAACTTTCCTAAATAATACACGGAATTACCCTATTTAGTGAAGCCAAAATATTTTAATTTTGAATAAAAAAAACCAACAAAAGTTGGTTTTTTTTTGAGTTTGAAATTAGGTACTTCTAGTACCCGTATTGTTTGAAATCACTTTTTTCAAATGCCTTATCAATCGAATTTATTACTAGAGATTCAAAGGTATTTGGTGCCATCTCACCCTCAAAGCCCTCCCCTCTAAATACAAAAATTCTTGCCCTAATTAGGTCACCAGAGACACTATCGCTAATTCTAGATTCAAACACCATAAAAGGGACTTTAGTATTATTATCGGTAATTTTTTTACCTAAGTTCCAAGCGGCTTTTATTGGTAAAAAGTCTAGCACGCCCATCTCTTCTCCCGTTAGGTCGGCATCCCTGAAGTTCACTTGCATTCTCATCACATTGGGTTCAGCTGAGCTTGCCAATGAGTATGATGCTCTAACTTCATCTCTGATCTTAGTTCTCGCGGTATTTTTGATTCTAGTAAGAAGTTCAGCGGTCACTGTGCTGTCTGCTTTTTCTTCAATTGTTATCTCATCTAACAACACTGAGTTGTATGAGCTGAGGCTAAGATCTGGATTATTATATCCATAAGATCTAAAGTTATCTTCATCGACAAGCAAGGTCCAGCAATCAATATTTTTAAATATCGTTGTCTCGGCTAGATCGTTTATCACTTTATTTTCGCATGCGAGTGATTGAGAAATCATTGTAAATGGAAGTGCTACAGCTAATACTAATTTCGTAAATTTCATTGAAACTCCTTTTGTTAGAAAAAAAATTAGAGCAATTTTGCGAGATAAGTTTAAATAAAAAATTTTCTCATCACAAGCATTTATTTAGTATTTAATTAACAGTGTTTTGAATATAAATTCTTCTCTGCGTGCGTTTCTTTAAAAGATGGTAGAGAATTGGCTTTAAACTGGATAGAGTCAAGCATGTTGACTGACTCTTCAATAGATTGTAAAAGGTTTTCGACCATGATGTTATTTATATTCGCCTTTACAACCACCCTAAACATCGTTTTTTTCTTGTTTTGGTCATAAAACAAGGGTTCTATTTGTTTTGTTATTGGGTCTTCAAAACCCATTCTATAGCCGCTGACATACCAATGTTGCTGTGAAATAGCATGTTGAAGGTCAATATCATCATAATCAAAGTTACAGTCAGGATTTAGCATTGCAGTGACTACTGGTAAACAATGTTTATCTCCATCATCAAGTATCGTAAACCTCGGTTTACCTTTGTATTGCATTTTTTTTAGTCCTGATCTAATCATGTGCGCATGACGCATCATGTGGTCACATGATTTTTGGTAACCGGCCATTCCAAATCTAAGAAACTTATAGTATTGGACATAGATTCCACTGGCTGGTCTTGAAAAGTTTAACGTATAAGACTCAGCTTGACCTCCCAAATAACTTACTGAAATTGCTACGTGTTCACTCAAGTCTTTTCTTTGGCGCCATACAACCCAACCTGTGCCTATGCAAGACTCACCAAATTTGTGACCACTTGCTGAAATCGATAATACGTTTTTAAGCCTAAAATCCCAATCTGGAAGTCCTTTTTGGAAAGGTGCAATAAAGCCACCAGACGCAGCATCCACATGAATACCTACCTGTAAATTATTGTTTTTATTGACTTCTTCAACTATTTTATTCAATTCCCAAACAGGATCATATTGTCCACCATAATGATTTCCCATAATGGCGATAACGCCTATTGTATGGTCATCAATCAATTTTAATGCCTGCTTGGGATCGATTTTAAAATCCTTAGCGGTAGGCTGAATAAACTTAGCTTCAATATCCATGTACTTAATAAGCTTTTCCCAAGCGGCTTGAAAGCAAGTAGAAATTATAATATTAGGCCTCTCCCCCAAAACCTCATTCATGCTTAGGTTATTTTTTTTTGCGTACCAATTTCGCCACCTAAATTTTAATGCTAACCCGGCAAGAAGGCATGCTTCAGTTGATCCCACAGTACAAGCACCGGGGTAACAGCCATAATCATCAAAATCATCAGGTTTTGGACAGTTCCATAAATTTGCGATCATATTCACTAGCTTGTCATGCATTTTAAATGACTGAGGATAGACTGTTTGATCGGCAATATTGACTTGAAGCCCTTTTACAGCAAGTGCTTTTTCTTCAACATCTAAATTGATATTTACGTAAGAGGATGTATTAAGCTCGGGGGCCACGTCTAGGATAATTTCGTCGTTAATGAAGGTTTCCACCTCTTTCGCTTCAGCGCCTGATGTAGGAATTACGTTAGGATGCTCAAACTCTTTCTCTTCAAGCGGCTCATCTTCACTATTGTTTATAGCTGATTTTAGTTTATTTATCTCTTCTTTAAGTTTATCAATTTCCGATGTCATTGCAGCGTTCTCCCAATTGATATTTTGCATATTAGTCTAACATCCCAAAAAAATAATGGATGTATTTTGAGTAATTTAGAATTATTAAGTAAACATTAATTTTTAAAATATTGAATAAAATATTTTAAGAAACTTTTTTAAATTATTAATAAAATATAGTAGAATTACGCCTTCTGGATGTCCCCATCGTCTAGAGGCCTAGGACACTGCCCTTTCACG
>ENA-OWPI01000677-OWPI01000677.1-marine-metagenome-genome-assembly--contig:-NODE-677-length-44684-cov-3.880064_pt1 | contig 44684 bp, 42 predicted proteins | sample MGYA00238138_ERZ651775 | MGnify/ENA primary metagenome ERZ651775 (study PRJEB26906, sample SAMN06265043) | marine metagenome | isolation source: Helgoland LTER site | place: Germany:Helgoland, sampling...
GGAAAATTTTCTCCAAAAAGAATAATTTTAGATAATAATTTAAACACAAAAATAAATTCATATATATTTAAAACAGTAGATAAAAAAAATACTATTATCTTTTATAATAATGCAAACAAACACAAAATTACTTTATTTAAAAAAAAAGGCATACAATTAATCAAATCAAATTTAACTAAAATGAAATATTTTAATTTAAGAATAGTCCTTAAAAAACTTTACAAAATTGGAATTAGAAATATTTTAGTTGAAGGTGGTAATGATTTATCGGGGAGTTTTTTAAAAAATAAACTTATCAATCAATTTTATTTATTTAAAAGTGCTAAAATTTTAACAAAATCTGCACCATATAAAGACTTTAATCATATTAAATATTTGATACATAATTACAGAATTAAATCTAAGATTAATAATAAACTAACCAAAGATACTATAACTTTATATAAAAATTAAATATGTTTAATGGGATAATTTTTAACCAAGGTATAATTAAAAAGATCACCAAAAGAGACAAAGGTATTAATATATTTATTTTTTATTCCACATAGCAGATGTGCCCAATGATTTAATAAAATCATTGTGTGCTTCTTTTTCGCTATCAGTAATTAAACTTTTTAACTTATTTGGCCTTAGTAATGTACCTGTAGAATTGTCTACATAATTATTAGAGTTTGTTTGTCCGACCAAGCTAAGAGAGAAGTCTGGCTGCCTGCCACCAACCAACTCAAGATAAACTTCAGCTAATATTTCACTATCCAATAAAGCGCCATGTTTTTGACGTCCAGAGTTATCTATATTAAACCGGCGACACAGCGCGTCGAGTGAATTTTGTGCGCCAGGAAATTTTTTTCTTGCTATTTCAAGTGTATCTAACGATTGATTTAATGGAACTTCGGGTAAACCTGCTTTTTTTAATTCGGCGTTTATAAACTTCATATCAAATTTTGCATTGTGTGCAATTAATGTTGCGTCACCAACGAAATCTATAAATTCAGATGCAATATCCCTAAAGGTAGGAAAATCTTTTAGAAAACTTATAGAAAGCCCGTGTACCTCAAATGCACCTGCTGGCATATCTCTTTCTGGGTTAACATATTGATGATAAACACGGCCTGTAGGTAAATGTTGATTTAACTCAACAGCACCAATTTCTACAATTCTGTCACCCGCTAGTGGGTCAAATCCCGTTGTTTCAGTATCCCAAACAATTTCACGCATATTATATGCTACCTATTAATTTTTTGATTAAATTTTGAACTTCAAACTGTACGTGAGCGATAGATTTTGTTTCAATTATATAGTCCGCCTTTTCTTTCTTTTCATGGTCAGGCATTTGTCGCTCTGAAATCATATTAAATATTTTTTCATTCATACCACTACGAGACATAACCCTTTTTCGTTGGTTTTCTTGATCTGTAGTGACCACCAATACAGCATCAAGCCAATCATTGGCGTTTGTTTCAAATAAAAGAGGTATGTCTACAACAGCTAATTTTTGTTTTGATTCGTTGCATGCCTCGATGAACGCTAGTCGGTGTTCTCTTATTGCTGGATGAACAATATTTTCAATCTCAGAAAATAAAGAGTTATTTTTTTGGAGTTTATTACTTAATAGGTTTCTATCAACCCCGGCACTAGATACACACTCTGGAAATATTTCAAATATTTTTTCAATTGTTTCCGAGTCGCTTGTGTACAATTCATGTACGGCAGCATCTGCATCCCATACTGCTATTGATAGATCCCGAAATATTTCGGCTGTAGTGGTTTTACCCATACCAATGGAACCCGTTAATCCTAAAATAAATGTTTTCTTCATAGTTCTAATAAAACTCTATCTCTTAACGCACTATCAACTTTTGGTTCGACACCAAACCACCCCTTAAATCCAGGGACAGCTTGATGTAATAGCATTCCAAGCCCATCAACTGTTTTACAACCAATTCTATTAGCATCTTCTAAGAGAGGTGTTTTTAACGGATTGTAAACAATATCTGTTACCAGTGTGTTTGAGCTCAACGTTGATAAATCAATTTCAAGGTTGCTTGATCCCACCATCCCAAGAGTGGTTGTATTTACCAAAGTATTAATTCCAGATATATGTTTGTTTATATTTTCCCAATTAATAACTAAAACTTTTTCACCAAATATATTGGCTAATTTTTTTGCTCTTTCATATGTTCTGTTGGTAAGAATAACTTTTGGCGCCCCTTCATTCAAAAGCGAATATACTATCGACCTAGACGCACCTCCAGCACCCAGAACTACTGCAGGACCTAGGTCGGCTTTCCAATCTGGTGCCAACTGAGTTAGATTATTAAGAAAACCTATTCCATCTGTGTTATCAGCATAAATTTTACCTTTATTAAATATAAGTGTATTTGCCGCACCGATTTTTTTTGCTCTTTCTGTCGAGTTTGATGAAATCTCTAGCGCCATTTCTTTATGTGGCACAGTAATATTTAGACCAGCATATCCATCATTTATTAAGCGTTTAATTCCAAGCTTAAAGTTTTCAGGGCTTAGGCTAATTTTTTTATATGATCCATTAATATTATATTTATCAAGCCAATAATTATGTATTATTGGGGATTTACTTTGTTCAATTGGCCACCCAACAACACCAGCTTTAATCATGACTTTAATATCTCACGGGTACGTAAAAAATTTAATACTTCTAATAATGGAAAACCTAATATTGTAAAATAATCACCCTGTATTCTATTAAATAATCCAATACCTTTATCTTCTAATAAATAACAACCAACAGAAGATAAAATGTTTTCATTTGAAGTGTTTATATATTCGTCTAAATAACTATCGGAAAAATCTCTCATGAATAATTGTGCCCTTGATACTGTTCTCCAAACAGGTTTATTATTTTCATATATTACTGCTGCTGATAATAATTGGTGCGATTTACCTTTTAAGAGATTTAAAGTTTTTTTTGCTTCGTCGAAAGTGCGTGCTTTTGACAATATAACATTATTACATACCAAGATTTGATCACTACCAATTACTATATCATTTGGAAAATTATTTGCTACTCTTAATGCTTTGTATTCAGCTAATGTATCTACAATTTCGTTAGGTTTAGCCCCCTCACTTTGAAGTGAGTTTTTAATTGCACCCTCGTCAATTCTTGCTGCTACACATTTAAAATCAACACCTGCTTGTTGCAATAAATTTTTACGTGCTGAAGATTCTGATGCTAATATAATTTTTTGTTTCACAATACGCCTATAATGTTTTTATAATTACTTGTTAACTATTTGTGGATAATATGTGTTTAAATATTGGTTACTAACACATCTTTAATTCATTAAATAAACAATTAACACTCTTCAGAAAATTCTAACATCTTATTACCTATGGATAAGAATATTTAATTTTATTTATTTCTGTGGATAAACTTTCCTTCTATTTTTATTATAAACTATTAATATTTTATTCACATTTTTAATAAAATGATATCAATCATTTAGAGACTTATCCCTTATTTGTGGAAAAGTTTTTATACATTTATTATTTATTATTTATTGTGAGTATCTACGAGGATATAATTTAATCCCCACTTTCCACAAACTATACTACTAACATCTATTCTTTCTTAAAATATATATTATAGTAATTATAAATTAATTTATTAATGGAATTATATAATGGATATATTAAATGCGTTTTATCCTTGGACAAAAGTAATACATCTAATTGCTGTAATTTCATGGATGGCAGGACTTTTATATTTACCCAGATTATTCGTTTATCATGTAGAAACAAACTCTGAGCATTTAAATGCAGAAAAAACCATTGTGAAGTGGGAATATTTATTACTGAAGCGAATAATGAATCCTGCAATGATTACAACTTGGGTGTTTGGTGTTTTACTACTTTTAACACCAAACATAATTGATTGGTCAGCTGGTTGGATTTGGATAAAACTTATTTCAGTAATTCTAATGAGTGGTTTTCATGGTTTTTTATCTAAACAACAAAAGTTATTAGAAAAAGGTACCTACAAATACTCAGGTAAACAATACCGTTACCTAAATGAAGTACCTACTATTCTAATGATATTAATAATAATAATGGTTGTTGTAAGACCTTTTTAAATTTGACAATTTAGTGTAGTTGAAATATTAAATATTTAAACAATCTAGTGACCCACACTATTATAGATTGCAGCCAAAAAATTATTAAAATCAAACACCTAAATATTTAGGTACCCATTTGTGGTTAAAATCATGGAAACAGAAAAAGTAAATTTATCAGAATTAAAAGAAAAGACAGCCGCTGATTTATTAAAAATTGCTGAAATTTTAGAAATTGAAAATGCATCAACTATGCGTAAAGGCGAAATGATGTTCGCTATTCTAAAAGAAAAATCTGAAGAAGGTGCTGAAGTCTCCGGAGATGGAGTTATGGAAGTGATGTCTGATGGGTTTGGTTTTTTAAGATCACCACAGGCAAATTATTTACCAGGTCCAGAAGATATATATGTATCACCACAAATGATAAGAAAACATTCACTGAGAACAGGTGATACAGTTGAGGGGTGGATTTCTCAACCGGAAGAAGGTGAGCGTTACTTTGCAATGACAAAGGTAACACAAATAAACTTTTCCGATCCAGAAGCATCAAAACATAAGGTACATTTTGATAATTTAACACCTTTGTATCCCAATGACCGTCTTAAAATGGAAATAGAAGACCCAACAATTAAAGATAAAACAGCAAGACTTATTGATCTAGTATCGCCGATAGGAAAAGGACAAAGATCCTTAATAGTCGCACCCCCAAGAACAGGTAAGACCGTTATATTACAAAATATAGCAAAATCATTAGAAGCTAATCACCCCGAGTGTTTTCTTATAGTTTTATTAATTGATGAAAGACCTGAAGAGGTTACGGATATGCAGAGGTCAGTTAAAGGAGAGGTAATATCTTCTACTTTTGATGAACCTGCAACACGCCACGTTGCTGTATCAGAAATGGCTATTGAGAAAGCCAAACGGCTTGTAGAGCACGGTCGTGATGTAGTTATATTACTTGACTCCATTACACGATTAGGAAGAGCGTTTAACACTGTTGTACCCTCTTCTGGCAAGGTTCTTACAGGTGGTGTTGATGCCAATGCCTTACAGCGTCCAAAACGCTTTTTTGGTGCCGCAAGAAATATTGAAGAAGGCGGTTCATTAACAATAATAGCAACTGCTTTAATAGAAACTGGATCAAGAATGGATGAAGTTATCTTTGAAGAATTTAAAGGAACGGGCAACTCAGAAGTTGTGCTAGATCGCAAGGTAGCTGATAAGCGTGTATTCCCGGCGATTGACATACTTAAATCCGGTACAAGAAAAGAAGAATTATTGGTAGATCCAACAGACTTAGCAAAAACATTTGTTTTGCGCAGAATTTTAAATCCTATGGGTACGACAGATGCAGTAGAATTTTTACTTGGGAAATTAAAAGCGACAAAGTCAAATTCTGAATTCTTCGACTCTATGAATACGTAAATTTTATTATAAACCAAAGGGTTATAAATGAATGACATTATCTTTGCCCTTGCCAGCGCAAAGGGAAGGGCTGGTGTTTCTGTTATAAGGGTGTCTGGAAAAAATTCTATTTTTTCTATCGAAAAGCTTTTGAAAAATACACTACCTGTGGATAATAAATGCTTAAGAAAAATTTATGATGCCGACGACAATATTATTGATGAAGTCTTAATATTAACCTTTAAGGAAAAAGCAAGCTTTACAGGTGATGAAACAGTTGAAATACATTGTCATGGCAGTACAGCGGTTGTCACATATATATTACAAACATTGAGTAACATTAAAAACTTTCGCATTGCAGATCCAGGTGAATTTACAAGAAGGGCCCTTGAAAACGGGAATTTAGATTTAACACAAGTTGAGGGCCTTGCAGATCTAATAGAATCAGAAACAGAAGCACAGCGTCGTCTAGCAATAAGATCTATGGATGGCGCCTTGTCCTCTAAGGTGCAAGAGTGGAGAAAAGATCTAATACGGGCAGTAAGTCTTATTGAGGCTACAATTGATTTCGCTGATGAGGATATACCAACTGATGTTACCCCAGAAGTCTTAGGTTTAATCAATAAGACCCAATCTGATATAAAATCTGAAATAAAAGGTTCTTTTGCTGCAGAAAGAATAAGAGAGGGTTTTGAGATAGCAATAGTTGGTCCACCAAACATAGGTAAATCAACCCTTCTTAATGCTCTGGCGGGTAGAGATGCAGCAATTACATCTGATATGGCAGGAACAACTCGCGATGTTATCGAAGTAAAAATGGATATAAGTGGTTTTGCTGTAACTTTATTGGATACAGCAGGAATAAGAGAAACTACTGATAAGATTGAACAAATTGGCGTTGATAGAGCAAAGCTAAGAGCAAAAAATGCAGACCTTAGACTATTTATTACCCACAGTGGAGAGCCTAACGATCTTAAACTAAACCCAGAAGAAAATGATATTGTGGTAATTGGAAAATCAGACTTGTTAAATAAACCAGATATATTAGCTATATCTGGAAAATCAGGTGAAGGATTAGATTCTTTATTAGAAGAGATATCCGATAGGTTAAGCCGCCTGTCTATAGGCGCTCAAACCGCCACGAGGGAAAGACATAGAATATCTATGATAAAAGCACAAAGATTTTTGGATTCTGGAAAATTACTTATTGAAGATAACTTAGAGCTCTCAGAGCTTGCATCTTCTGAATTTCACCAAGGAATACAAACCCTAAGCTCATTAATTGGGTCTGTAGGTGTTGAAGACTTACTTGATGAAATATTCTCAAGTTTTTGTTTGGGCAAGTAGTAATATATAAGTTTGACGTTTGTTAATTCAGCTCTTCCACTTAATAGGTGGTTTGAACTATAAGGGAAACTAATGTTTATTCTTTGTGGGTGTTTCACGTGAAACAATATGATGTAATTGTAATAGGTGGTGGTCATGCGGGTGCAGATGCAGCACATGCAGCTTGGAGGGTGGGAGCAAAAACGGCCCTTATCACACATAAATTTAGTACTATTGGAGAAATGTCATGTAATCCTGCCATCGGTGGTTTAGGAAAAGGGCATTTGGTACGCGAGATTGATGCTCTTGATGGATTAATGGGGCGCATTGCTGATAAGGCTGGTATACAATTTCGGCTGTTAAATAGAAAAAAGGGCCCTGCTGTGCAGGGTCCAAGAACTCAAGCTGATAGAGCTCTATATCGATCTGCAATGCAGAACGAATTTATTGGTCTTGATGGGTTGGATATTATTGAATCTGAAGTATCCGACTTAATGATGAAAAAAGAAAAAGTCACCGGTGTAATTTTGTCTGATAAAACCGAAGTACAAGCTCGTACTGTTGTTTTAACAACAGGTACATTTCTTAGGGGTATTATACACATAGGGAACGTAAGTCGACCAGGTGGGCGCATGGGTGACAAACCAGCGATACCGCTGGCTAGGAGATTAGACAGTTTTGGATTACCGCTTGGGCGCTTGAAAACAGGAACACCCCCTCGCTTGGACTCAAGAACAGTTAATTGGAGTGTCTTGGAAACACAAGCGGCCGATGAAAACCCAACACTATTTTCATTTCTTTCACAGAAAAAAGATATACCACGCCAGATAGAGTGTGGGATTACACACACAAACCCCACAACACACGCTATAATACAAGAAAACTTATCTAAATCAGCAATGTATGGTGGCCATATAGATGGGGTTGGGCCTAGATATTGCCCATCAATAGAGGATAAGATTGTAAGATTCTCAGAGAAAGACAGCCACCAAGTGTTTCTAGAGCCAGAGGGATTAAATGATCATACAATTTATCCAAACGGAATTTCTACCAGTTTACCCGAAGACATTCAAAGCCAATACGTTCACTCAATGCTTGGGTTGGAAAATGTAAAGATTTTGCAACCAGGATATGCAATTGAGTATGATTACGTGGATCCCAGGGCTTTAAAACATTCACTAGAGCTCAAAGATGTAAAGGGGCTTTATCTTGCTGGTCAAATAAATGGTACTACAGGATATGAAGAAGCGGCCGCCCAAGGGTTAGTTGCAGGGTTAAATGCTGCGAGGGCAGCACATGATAAGGCCCCTATCGTTTTTGACAGGGCTCAGGCATATATAGGTGTCATGATAGATGACCTGGTAACTCGAGGCGTTAGTGAGCCCTATAGAATGTTTACTAGCCGAGCAGAATTCCGTCTTTCTTTAAGGGCAGATAATGCGGACCAAAGATTGACTGGTATTGGCATTAAATGTGGACTTGTAGGCGAAAAAAGACAAAATATATTTAATAAAAAAATACACGCACTAGACAAAGCAAAAGCTCTATTGAGCTCTTATTCTATAACACCAACTCAAGCAAAAAAAGCAGGTATTTCTATAAAACAAGATGGAATACGCCGATCTGCAATGGAGCTACTTTCTTTCAAAGATGTAGATTTTAATAAATTAGAGCATATATGGCCAGGTTTTCCAGATTTTAATCAAGAGGTTAGAGATCAGTTAGAAAAAGATGCTATTTATATTAACTATATAGAACGACAGTCTGCTGCGGTAAATGCTATGAGAAAAGACGAAAAACTATCAATACCAGAAAATTTGAATTATAGTGATATTTCTGGTCTTTCAAACGAACTAAAGCAAAAACTTATACATTCACGACCAGCATCTTTGGCACAAGCAAGTAGAATTGAGGGGATGACCCCGGCAGGATTAGCATTAATACTAACATCTATAAGAAGATATGATGCAAAGAAAACTGCATGAATGATACAATCTCAAAGTATGATTTAATGAGTGTTTGCACTGTTTCACGTGAAACAATCGATCGGTTAGAGGTTTATGCAGGATTGCTTGAGAAGTGGAATTCAACCATTAACTTAGTGTCAAAAAATACAATAAATCAAATGTGGAAAAGGCACTTTTTAGATTCAGCACAGCTATGGCCACATATACCTAGTGAGACAAAAACTCTAGTAGACATTGGCTCAGGGGCAGGTTTTGCTGGGTTAGTTCTGGCTATTATAGGCATGGAAAAATCCCCTAATATGAAATTTACTCTCATTGAAAGTGATTCAAGAAAGTGTGCATTTATGAGAAATGTTTCACGTGAAATAAATCTTGACGTACAAATAATAACAAAAAGAATAGAAGAAGTAACAGATATAAAAGCGGATGTGATCACGGCCCGCGCGCTTGCAACAGTTTCACAGCTGTTAGAGTACAGTAAAAATATACTTAAAGATAATGGAGTTTGTTTGTTTTTAAAGGGAAATGCATGTTGTGATGAACTAAAGATAGCCAAAGAATCGTGGGTATTTTTATCTAGTCAATCTCAAAGCATTACACATGCGACGGGATGTGTGTTAAGATTAACGGAGATTAAATATGCCAGCTAAACTCAAAAGAATAGTATCAATAGCTAATCAAAAGGGCGGTGTGGGAAAAACAACAACTGCTGTAAATATGGCGGCTGCAATTTCTAGAAGAGGCCACAAGGTGCTTATTGTAGACTTAGATCCACAAGGAAATGCATCTACAGGCCTTGGTGTATCGCCAGAGAATAGAGAGTTTACCGCATATGATATATTAGTTGATGGTATAGATATTACTAAAGCAATAGTTGAAACAGATGTTAAAAATTTATCTATAATTACATCAAATGTAGATTTAAGTTCGGCTGATGCTGAGCTTATGAATGACAAGGGACGCCTTTTAAGATTAAGAAGTTCTTTAAATGAAATTAAAGGGTTTGATTATATTTTTATAGATTGTCCACCATCACTAAATTTACTGACAATTAATGCTTTTGCAGCTAGTGATTCTGTTTTGGTCCCGCTGCAATCTGAATTTTATGCTCTTGAGGGACTATCTCAATTAATTCTTACAGTTAGAGAGGTGCGAGAAGCGCTAGGTACAGAACTATTTATTGATGGCGTGGTTTTAACCATGTTTGATAGAAGAGTTAAGCTTGCACAACAAGTTGAAATAGATGTTCGTGAAAACTTAAAAAATTTAGTATATAAGACAATAATACCCCGAACTGTTCGGCTATCTGAAGCGCCCTCTTATGGTGAAACTATTTTAGAATATGATGCTTCAGGTCGTGGTGCAGAAGCATATTTAGCATTAGGGGCTGAATTTTTAAAACGTGATAAAGTAAAACAAAAATAATTTTAGTTATTGGAAAAAGAAATGATTAAGAGAAAAGATCGTAAGGGACTTGGTCGCGGATTATCTGCCTTGATGGCCGATATTGATCAGAGCCCTAAAGAAATTCCAGGTAAAACTTCAGGTATTTCAAGTAACATGCTTCCTATCGAAAAAATTATAGCAAACCCCGATCAACCACGTCAGGACTTCAATAAAGAAGATTTAGAAGATCTGGCAAAATCAATTGCATCACGAGGAATAATACAGCCTATAATTGTTCGCATTTCAAAAGAAAATAATGAACTTTATCAGATAGTTGCTGGTGAGCGTAGGTGGAGAGCGGCCCAACGTGCACAGTTACATGAAGTACCAGTAGTAGTTCGTGATTTTACAGATGAAGAGTTATTAGAGGTCGCCATTATTGAAAATGTACAGCGTTCTAATTTAAACCCCGTTGAGGAAGCGCTTGGATATCAGGCGCTCATTGATAATTTTAATTATACCCAAGAGCAGGTAGCGTCTGGATTAGGAAAAAGTAGAAGCTACATAGCAAATTTATTAAGATTGTTAAATTTGCCTGAAAAAGTGCAGAAATACGTACGAAAGGGTGTGCTTTCAGCGGGTCATGCAAGAACATTGGTTGGGAACAAACAAGCACTTGCCTTAGCAAACATAATGATTGAAGAAAACATGTCCGTAAGAGAAGCAGAAATATATGTAAAACAAAGACTTAATAGGAAAAATATAAATAAACATTCAAATAAAAAAGATTCTGATACACGCGCACTTGAAGCAGATTTATCTGCAAACACTAAAATGAAAGTGACGATTGACCATAAAGGAACTTCAGGAAGTGGGAAGATTACTATTTCATATAAAAATTTAGATGAATTAGATCAAATATGCTCTATGCTGATGGACGGCTCCAAATAAATATTAACACACAGACTAATACAAATATTTGTGTTGAAACAATTAACCAGCTTAAACCAAGATATATTGGTATAATAAGAGCAATCAGCATACATACTGTAGCTAATTTTTTAGATTTAACACTTATTGAACCACTATTTTGCCAGTTATGAATTGGTGGTCCATATTTGGGGTGATTCAATAACCATTTGTGTATTTTTTCCGATGAGCGAGCAAAACAAAATGCAGCTAACAACAAAAACGGAACAGTCGGTAATAAAGGTAAAATAATACCAATAATTGCCAAAATAAGGGCAGTAAAACCGAAAATTAACCACACCATTTTCATAATTAAAAACCAGTCTTTATTTACACTAATAGATTTTTTATTACCGTATTTAATATAATTTTACCACGCATTGTGGCTATTAAATTATGATTTACCACCTCCACTAAACCATTTTCTATATTTTTATCAATGAGTTGGTTATTTAAAGGTATACCGCATATTTTTTCATATCTTTTCATATTAACACCTTCCGCTAACCGCAAAGACATCATTAAATATTCAGATGCTTGGTCATCAGGACTAATAATCTCATCGTCCATAGTTGAAGTTCCCTGAAGCTCTACTCCTCTTAGCCAATCTTCTGGGTGTTTAGTTGTAGTAGTAGCAATTCTATTGCCGCCCTCAGTTATTCTGCCATGTGCTCCAGGACCTACTCCTATATAATCTCCATAGCGCCAATAAATTAAATTATGCTGGGATTCAGCACCTTTTATAGAATGGTTAGATATCTCATATGCAGGCATTTCGTGTTGCAGGGTAAGTTCTTGTGTAACATCATACATGTCAGCGGCCAAACCATCATTTGGCATTCCTTTTAAATTGCCACGTTCATATAAGTCACCAAATCTAGTACCAGCTTCAATTGTAAGTTGATATAAAGATAGATGATCTACCGCCATGGAGCTTGCCTCTTTTAGTTCTAGTTTCCAATCAGATATTGATTGTCCCTGACGTGCATAAATTAAATCAAAACTAACTCTTTCAAAATTATCCTTGGCTATATCGAATGCTTTACGAGCTTCTTTTACATTATGCATACGACCTAAAGCTTTTAGGTCGTTATCACGAAGTGATTGAATACCCATTGATACACGCGTTATACCGGCTTTGTTAAAATCAGAAAACTTTTGTGCTTCTACTGACGTAGGGTTTGCCTCTAAAGTTATTTCTAAGTTTGAGTCTAACTCCCACAGACTTGAAATTTCTTTAATGATTCCAGCGACCGTTTCTGGCTCCATCAAGCTAGGGGTTCCACCACCGAAAAATATAGTATTTACAGTTCTACCCTGGGTACGTATTGCATTATTTTTCAACTCAAAACGTATTGCTGACAACCACCTGCTTTGATCAACCGATTTACGAACATGCGAGTTAAAATCACAATATGGACATTTTGCAGCACAAAAAGGCCAGTGTATATAAATACCAAAGCCACCATTTTGCCAGTCAACTATCAATTTTTTAATGCTGTAATTTCAATTTCAACTAACATCTCCGGCTTCATTAAGTTTGCAATAATCATAGTAGCAGCAGGTCGAATATCACCCATGTATTTTTTTAGAATGGGCGCTATCTCATCAACTAAATCTGAATTTGTAAGAGTATACTGTACTCTGACAGTATCAGATAATGAAAAACCACCTTCTTTAAGAGATGATTGAATTGTCTCAAAGCAATTAGTTGCTTGTTGAGCAATATTATTGGGCATGTCCATTGTTTTATAATTGTACCCCGTGACGCCAGATACAAATGCCCAATCTCCCTTTATTATTGCTCGACTATAGCCTAGTTTTTCTTCAAATGATGAGCCGCTTGAAATATATTTGACCATTAATTTTTATTCCTTTTGGAAGACTTTTATTAATTTATTAAATGCATCAGCTCTATGGCTTATTAAATGTTTATCCTTTGGCTGCATTTCTCCAAATGTTTGATTCATTCCGTCAGCAATAAACATTGGATCATATCCAAACCCATTATCACCTCTTGGTGGCCATGCTATCTCACCGTGAATACTACCTTCAAATATTTCATCATGCCCATCAGGCCATGCTAAACACAATGTACAACAGAATTTTGCCTTGCATGGTTTTTCTGCATATTGGACTTTATTCCATACTTTTTCCATCGCTAGAGAAAAATTTCTGCCATTTGCTGTTTCTGCCCAATCAGCACTGTACACACCTGGAGCCCCATCTAGAATTTTTACTGAAAAACCACTATCATCAGATAAAGCAGGTTTATTTGAATTTTTTGCGGCAAAATGCGCCTTTATTCGTGCATTGCCTGCATAAGTGTTTTCGGTTTCTTCAGGCTCAGTTAAACCTAATTCATTTGCCGATATTACAGTTATACCAAATGGTTTTAATAAAAGTGTTATTTCTTTGAGTTTACCTTTGTTATGGCTTGCTAAAACAATTTGGTTTTCAGTGAGTTTACGCATTAAGATACAGCGGCCTTTTGTGCTAATATTAATTCTGAAACACCCTTTTCAGCTAAATCCATAAGGCTGTTAAATTCGTTACGATCAAATGTAGCACCCTCTGCAGAGCCCTGTATTTCAATTAGTCCATTTGTTCCTGTCATAACAAAGTTTGCGTCTGTACCAGCTTCGCTGTCTTCAGCATAATCTAAATCTAAAATAGGTTGACCACCATATATACCACATGAAACAGCAGCAACGTGTTCCATGATTGGATCTTCTTTAATGTCACCTGATTTAATTAAAGCGTTTACCGCTAATCTTAGAGCAATCCATCCACCAGTTATGGATGCACATCTAGTACCGCCATCTGCCTGTATCACATCACAATCTACAGTAATTTGTCTTTCTCCTAATGATAAACGATCAACCCCAGCTCGAAGAGATCTGCCAATGAGTCTTTGTATTTCTTGTGTTCTGCCTGATTGTTTGCCTGAAGCTGCTTCTCGTCGGTTTCTTGAGCCCGTAGATCTTGGTAGCATCCCATACTCTGCTGTAATCCATCCCATCCCTGTGTTTCTAAGCCATGGAGGCGTTCTATCTTCAACACTTGCTGTGCATAAAACATGAGTGTCCCCACATTTAATTAAACATGATCCTTCTGCATGTTTGGTAAAGCCTACTTCAACTTCAATTGGACGCATTGCGTCGATAGTTCTGCCAGATGGGCGCATTATAATTCTCCTATTATATAGAGTGTTGATACAAGTAATGGTCATTAGGCGCAAACCAAGATTGACCTAGTGCAGAAAGGTTTTTAATATAAAATTGACCAAATGAAATGGCACACGTGAAAGAATCCAATCAACATTCGATCGATGATCTTAATGGACGTAGTAAAGAGGTCTTTCGGCTTCTAGTTGAGTCGTATCTTAATACTGGAGATCCAGTAGGATCACGCACATTAACGCGTAGTTTAAGTGAAAGTGTATCAGCGGCAACTATAAGAAATGTCATGAATGATCTTGAATTTCTTGGTTTACTTAATGCACCGCATGTTTCAGCTGGGCGAATACCTACAGAAAGTGGCTTAAGGCTTTTTGTTGATGGTTTATTAGAAGTTGGTGATATAAATACTCAAGAGAGAAAAGAAATTGATGCTTCTCTTGATAACCCAGATGATATGTCTTCTGTTTTGAATAAAGCTGGCACAATGCTATCTGGTCTCACTCAAGGTGCTAGTGTCGTAATGGCTCCAAAATCAGAAGCACCAATCAAACATATTGAATTTGTTTCTTTAGCCCCTGATAGAGCATTAGTGGTTTTGGTTACGGAAGATGGTAATGTTGAGAATCGTATGTTTAACCCACCCCTAGGGCAAACACCGTCGTCGATGAGAGAAGCTGCAAATTTTTTGAATTCAATTGTTTCTGGTCATACTATTAGTGATTTGCGGAGTGTTGTTGAAAGGCATGTTGAAAGACATCAGCGGGACTTAGATCAACTATCTCAACAAATGATAAAAGATGGTATAGCTGTTTGGGCTAAAGATCAGGAAACTGAAGCTAGATTAATTGTACGTGGGCGATCAAATTTATTAGATGACGGACAAACAGATGAAGATATGGAGCGCATCAAATCACTATTTGACGATTTAGAGCAAAAAAAAGATATAAGTCAGTTTTTAGACCTTGCAGAACAAGGAGAAGGTGTGAAAATATTTATTGGTTCAGAAAATAAATTGTTTTCACTTTCGGGGTCGTCATTAGTTGTTTCTCCGTATATGAATGCTGATCGCAAGGTAATTGGTGCGGTAGGAGTTATTGGACCAAAAAGATTAAATTATGGGCGTGTTGTGCCCATTGTAGATTACACAGCTCAATTAATTGGGCGCATACTAAGGACTTAAATTAATGTTAGACGACGAAAAACCAAAAGTATCCCTTTCTGAACCAGATGTGCCGATGGAAGAAGAAGAATTGGTAAATATTGAAGATTTAACAGAGCTAGAAATAGAAGATTCAGTTAATGAAGAATCAAACGAGATAAGTGAAGAAGATGAGCTTCGTGCAGAAAACGCTGAACTCAACGATCGCTTAATGAGGGCTTTGGCTGAAGCGGAAAATCAAAGAAAACGTGGAGAACGAGACCGTAGAGATGCAGAAGTTTATGGTGGCCGTAAGTTAGCGCGAGATTTGCTATCTGTTTATGATAACATGAAGCGTGCTTTAGAAATGGCAACGGAAGAACAAAGAGAAGCAAATAAAAGCTTATTTGAAGGTATAGACCTTACTCAAAGAGAATTAATTAACACATTTGCAAAACACAATATTATTCCTATTGCACCAGAAGTGGGTGATAAGTTTAATCCTGAGCTGCATCAAGCAATGTTTGAAGCACCGATGCCAACTGTAAAGGCAGGGCATATTTTACAGCTTTTAGATGAAGGCTTTATGATATCAGATCGTCTTTTAAGGCCAGCAAATGTAGGTGTGTCATCTGGTGGATAAAATCTTATTATACGGTAGCGATTAATTTTTGCTACTGACCATTTATTATTTCATAGAGGATTTTAACTTATATATAAGGTTTAAAGCATCTTTGGGCGTTAATTCGTCAGGATGAATGTCTTTTAGTTCTTTTTCTACTAATGATAAATGTTTAGGTTTTATAAAGCTATTTGGTTTAGAATTAAAAAGTGGTAATTCATCAATGAGTGCACTCGTTTTTCCACCTTGATCAGCATGTTCTAATTTTTCTAAAACTTCTTTAGCTCTATTGATGACTGTTTCTGGAATACCAGCTAACCTTGCAACCTGTACACCATAGCTACGGTCTGCTGCTCCTTTTTTAACTTCGTGGAGAAATATAATATCGCCTTCCCACTCTCGAACGCTAACGGTAGCGTTCATCAAGCCTTTTAAGTTTTTAGTTAAACCAGTGAGTTCATGATAATGAGTAGCAAATAATGCTCTACAATTATTAATGTTATGTAGGTTTTCTAAAGTGGCCCAAGCGATTGATAAGCCATCATAAGTAGCAGTACCTCTGCCAATTTCATCTAAAATTACTAATGCATTTTCACCGGCTTGATTTAAGATTGCTGCCGTCTCAACCATTTCAACCATGAAAGTAGATCGCCCTCTAGCTAAATCATCGGATGCCCCTACTCTTGAAAATAGTTGATTTACTATACCAATCTCGACATATTCTGCAGGAACAAAACTTCCTATCTGTGCCATAAGTGCAATTATAGCATTTTGACGAAGAAAAGTTGATTTGCCAGCCATATTTGGCCCAGTTAACAACCAAATTGGTTTATCCCCGTCATCACCAGCAGATAAGTCACAATTGTTTGCTATAAAAACCCCAGAAGCATCTTTTTGCAACGCAGCTTCGACAACAGGATGCCTACCAGAAACTATTTTAAATTTGCGAGATTTGTCTAATTTTGGTCTACACCAATTTTCTGATACTGCTATATCTGCAAGTGCAATAATAAGATCTATTTCTGCAAGAGCTTTTGCAGCGTTTAGAACTTTTTCTGAGTATCGTAATATTTTTGATTTAGTTTGATCAAATATTTCTAATTCAAGAGAAAGAGCTCTTCCACCTGCATTTAATATTTTTGTTTCTAACTCTGATAAATCAACGGTTGTGAATCTTATTGCATTAGCAGTTGTTTGACGATGAATAAACATTGATGAGAATTCATCACTAAGCATTTTTTTTGCGTGAGTTGTTGGGGTTTCGATAAAGTAACCTAAGACATTATTATGTTTAATTTTAAGAGAAGTTATTCCTGTAACAGATATAAAATTAGCCTGCATCGAAGAAATTACTTTTCGACCATCGTCACGCAATTTTTTAATTTCATCTAAATCTTTATTAAATCCTGAACGTACAAAGCCTCCATCCCGCGCAAGTAAGGGTGCATCATCACCAAAAACATCATCTAATAAATTAATGATCTCGCCATTACCGGTTAAATATTCTTTTGCATTATTTATTAAGTCAGAATTTATATCTATTATACCCAAGGACAATTCTTGACCTTTTCTAAGACTATTTCTAATGGCAACAAAGTCTCTTGGGCCCCCTCTATCTAAAGATAGACGAGAAAAAGCACGTTCAATGTCAGACGTTTGACGCAATATATTTTGGATTTCTAATCTTAGTGCATTATTTGATGTATAAGACTCAATTGCATCTAATCGTGGATTTATAATATTTAAACATGTTGATGGGCCACTAAGTCTTTTTTCTAATAACCGTGCACCTGGTCCTGTAACAGTCCGGTCTATGACATCTAGCAGTGACCCCTTTTTCGAACCAGATAATGTTTGAGTTAATTCCAAATTGCGTCGTGTTGAAGCATCTATTTGCATAAATTTTTCTAAATTTTCTTTTATTGGAGCCTTCAGCGCAGGTAGTTTACCTTTTTGAGTGATTTCAAGATAATCAATGATGGCACCTAATGCAGATATTTCAGCGCGGACAAAATTTCCAAACCCATCAAGGGACTTTACTTTAAAAAAATTACACAATCTTTTGTTATTTGAGCTACTGTCGAAGCTTGCGGGTGATAAGGGTGTAAGTGTCGTTCCAAATTCATTTGTTTGATCAATAAATGTATCATAATTAGTATCTGAGATTAATACTTCAGCTGGATTAAGCTGAGCTAACATTGGCCCAAAGGAAACCTGTGGACAGCTCTGAACATGAAAATCTCCTGTAGAAACATCAACCCAAGCAAATGCTGAATCATCTCTTAAAACAGAAAAAGAACATAAATAATTATTCTCTCTTGCAGATAAAAGACTATCTTCTGTAAGGGTTCCTGATGTTACTAAGCGGACAACGCCGCGTTTAACAACGGATTTTGAGCCTCTAGCTTTTGCTTCAGCTGGGGTTTCTAATTGCTCACAAACAGCAACACGGAAACCTTTGCGTATTAAAGTTAACAAATAATTTTCTGAAGAATGATGGGGTACCCCACACATTGGAATGTCATTACCTAAATGCTTGCCTCTTTTTGTGAGTGAAATATCTAAAGCTGCAGCTGCGGCTATAGCATCATCAAAAAACAATTCATAAAAATCACCCATTCTATAAAAAAGTAAAGCATCTGGATAATCAGATTTTATTTCCAAGAATTGAGCCATCATTGGCGTTATTGACGATTTCGACACTTATAAAAATCCTTCTTTACTAGAAGAACGATAACCATCTCAGATAGGCAGTAAAAGTAAAAACGACAAATGTATTGCAGAATATATTTTTATTTATTATTTTTTATTTTACCAAAAAAATAAACAAAAGAAAATAAATTGGAAGTATCGTTATCGTATTTAACAACATGGTTAACAATTTTAGCTACAATGGTAATGGCAATAACTGCTGCAATTCAAGGAGTTCGCCAAAACTTTGATCCATTTGGGGTTGTTGTTTTAGCAATAGTAACATCGGTTGGTGGTGGTAGTTTGCGTGATTTATTAATTGGATCTACTCCTGTATTTTGGCTCGTTGATATGACTTATATTGCAACAGTAGTGCCAACTGCATTAATTACATACATTATGGTAAATGCTTATGGCCAAAGGGGCGGTAAAAGACTCGCTTTTTTGCAATACCTTGATGCTATTGGCCTTGCTTTATTTACGCTCGTTGGAGTGCAAAGCGCATTGATGGCAAATTTACCAAGCTTAAGTGTAATTGTGCTAGGTTGTGTAACAGGTGTTGCTGGGGGTATGTTTCGCGATATGTTGTGTGGTTTACAGCCCGCAATACTTAAGCAAGATTTATACGCCACAATATCCTTAATTGGTGGTTTAATATATCTTGTATTGATTGAATACACAGATGAAACTCTAAGTCTTGTAGTGTCTTTTCTGTGTATGCTAACTTTTAGATCAATAATTGTTTATAATAATAGATTAAAAGAAAATTAACCCCAATGTTACATTAGGGTTAATATTTAAACTTTCCAAAATGATTTAACTTTACCAAAAAAGTTCTTAGACTCTGGATTACTATCTGCTGATAACTCTTCGAACTCTTTTAATAATTCTTTTTGTTTAGCAGATAGATTTACAGGTGTTTCAACAGCTATTTCTAAATATAAATCACCTTTGCCACTACCCCTTAGAGCTGGCATACCCTTACCCTTTAATCTCATTTGTTTGCCGGCTTGCGCACCCATAGGTACTTTTACTCGAGATGTGTTTCCATCTATATTTGGTACATCAATTTCACCACCTAAAGCAGCAGTGGCCATCGAAACTGGAACACGTAGAAATAAGTTATTACCTTCTCGTTCAAATAATTCATGATCATCAATATCAATAAATATATAAAGGTCTCCAGTAGGCCCACCACGTTGTCCAGCTTCACCTTCACCAGAAAGCCTTATTCTAGTACCTCGTTCAACACCAGCAGGTATATTTACTGATAATGATCTTTCGCGTTGTGTAGCTCCTGATCCGTTACAAATATTACATGGGTTTGTAATTGTTTCACCACGACCTGAACATGTTGGGCACGTGCGTTCTACTGTAAAAAATCCTTGCTGAGCTCTCACTTTTCCCATTCCAGAACAAGTTGGACATCTTGTTGGTTCTGAACCTGCTGCTGCGCCTGAACCAGAGCAGCCATCACAAGAAACAGAAGAATTCACAGATACGGTTTCTTGTTTGCCGTTATATGCATCACTTAATGAAACTTTTAAATTATAGCGTAAATCTGAACCTCGTGTGGCCCCAGGTGGCCCACCACGTTGACCACCACCAAAATTTCCAAATAAATCATCAAATACATCTGAAAAAGCAGAGTTAAAGTCTCCTCCTCCACCAAATGGATTTCGGCCACCACCTCCACCCATTCCGCCTTCAAACGCTGCGTGCCCATATTGGTCATATGCAGCTTTTTTATCTGCATCTTTTAAGACATCATATGCTTCGTTTGCTTCTTTAAACTTACTCTCTGCCGTTGGATCATCTTGGTTACGGTCTGGATGCAGTTCCATAGCTTTCTTGCGAAAGCCTTTTTTAATTTCAGACTCAGAGGCGCCTTTAGATAACCCTAGAGTTTCATAATAATCGCGTTTTGACATTGGTATCTCCTGCTTAAAGCGGATTAGCCCCGCATAAATGCGGGGCTAAAATTAGATAGACTAAAAGTATAATTACTAATGGTCGTCTTTACCTAAGTCTTCGAAATCAGCATCAACAATATCTTCATCAACACCACGTGGCTCTCCAGCGTCATCATCACCCATACCTTCTGGAGCTTCTGGAGCTTCAGTTTGAGCTTTGTATATAGCTTCACCAAGCTTCATGGAAGCTTCGGTTAAATCTTGAGCCCTTGAATTGATCTTTGATGCATCATCTGATTCTAAGCTTTCTGTTAAGTTAGCCATAGCCATCTCAATAACTTCAATTGTTGTTGGATCAACTTTATCACCATGCTCTTCAACAGATTTCTCAGTGCTATGAAGTAAGCTTTCAGCACTATTTTTGGCTTCGACTAACTCTTTGCGCTCTTTATCTGACTCAGCATTTTCTTCCGCATCTTTAACCATTTGCTCGATATCATCATCACTTAAGCCACCAGATGCTTGAATAGTGATTTTTTGCTCTTTGTTCGTACCCTTGTCTTTGGCAGAGACTGATACGATACCATTAGCATCGATATCAAAAGCTACTTCAATTTGTGGCAAACCACGTGGAGCTGGAGGAATATCTTCTAAGTTGAATTGGCCTAAAACTTTATTATCTGCTGCCATTTCACGCTCACCTTGGAAAACACGAATAGTAACAGCATTCTGATTATCTTCAGCTGTTGAGAACACTTGAGATTTTTTTGTAGGTATTGTGGTGTTACGATCTATAAGTCTTGTGAAGACACCACCAAGTGTCTCAATTCCCAACGATAAAGGTGTAACATCTAGAAGAACAACATCCTTAATATCGCCTTGCAAAACTCCTGCTTGAATTGCAGCACCAAGCGCTACAACCTCATCAGGGTTAACACCTTTATGTGGCTCTTTTCCAAAAAACTCTGTAACTGCTTCGATGACTTTTGGCATTCTTGTCATGCCGCCAACTAAAACGATTTCATCTATATCTGATTTTGATAGCCCTGCGTCTTTTAGTGCAGATGCACATGGCTTTAATGAGCGTTTAATTAAATCAGCAACTAAGCTTTCTAATTTTGCACGTGTTAATTTTAATACCAAGTGTAGTGGTTGACCGCCATTAGGATCCATTGAAATAAATGGTTGATTTATTTCAGTTTGAGCTGAAGAAGACAGTTCAATTTTAGCTTTTTCTGCAGCTTCTTTTAAGCGCTGTAGAGCCATTTTATCTTTAGTTAAATCAATTCCATTTTCTTTTTTAAACTCATCAGCTAAATATTCAACAATCCGCATGTCGAAATCTTCACCACCAAGAGCAGTATCACCGTTTGTTGATTTTACTTCAAACAACCCATCATCTATTTCCATAACTGATACATCAAATGTACCGCCACCAAGGTCATAAACAGCAATAGTCTTTCCACCCTCTTTGTCTAAACCATAAGCAAGTGCTGCAGCAGTTGGTTCGTTAATAATTCTTAAAACGTTTAACCCTGCAATTTTACCCGCATCTTTTGTTGCTTGGCGTTGTGCGTCATTAAAGTAAGCTGGTACAGTAATCACCGCTTCACTTACAGTTTCGCCTAGGTATCCTTCAGCTGTTTCTTTCATTTTTTGCAAGATAAAAGCTGAAATTTGAGAAGGTGAGTATTTTTCACCTTCAACTTGAACCCATGCAGCTCCATTACCACCGTCAACAACGTTAAATGGTAGGTGTTTCATTTCTTTCTTGATTTGAGGGTCGTTAATTGACCTACCAATTAGGCGCTTTACAGCAAATAATGTATTTTCAGGATTTGTTACTGCTTGGCGTTTTGCTGCTTGTCCAACCAATTTTTCATCATTTTTAAAAGCTACAAGTGATGGTGTTGTTCTAGCACCTTCCGCATTTTCTACGATCTTTGGTTGAGAACCATCCATGATGGCAACGCAGGAGTTCGTTGTTCCTAAATCAATTCCAATGACTTTAGCCATAATTTTCTTCCTTCTGTGGCGATGTTAGAGCTAAGCCCATAAGGCGCTTAACTACGATCCCATATCCGCCCATGCGAATACTAGTTCGGCTATATATATATGTATTTAGCAGCCTGCAAGAGCGAGTTATAACTATTTACATAGTCTTTTGCTTTGCTAATTTGTAAATATGACAAATTTTGAAACACCTAATTTAGTTATTCGAGGATTTAAGATCTTTAAAGAAAGATTGGATCTTAATATCCAAAATGACCTAATTTCTGATTTGAGAGAAATTGTAAAAGTAGCACCTTTATTTTCACCTCATGTGCCAGGCGGCAATAAAATGTCGGTTAAAATGACTTCAGCTGGCAAGTATGGTTGGTTTTCAGACAGCAAAGGTTACAGGTATGTTAGTCGCCAGAAAAATGGAAATAATTGGCCCCAAATACCTAATTCTATAATGGAAATATGGCAAAAGTTTGTTTCATTAGAAAGAAACCCAGATTGTTGTCTTATAAACTACTACTCAAAAGATGCTAAAATGGGCATGCACCAAGACAATGATGAAGCTGATTTTGATTGGCCTGTTTTGTCCATATCTCTGGGAGATGATGCATTATTTCGGATCGGAAATGTTGAAAAAGGCGGCAAAACTGATTCTTTGTGGTTAAATTCTGGTGACATTATTGTGATGGGTGATGAAGCTAGGCTCAAGTATCACGGCATTGATAGAATAAGATCAGGAACATCCAATTTATTAAAAAACGGTGGACGTATTAATCTGACATTAAGGGTTGTGGATTAATAAGAATAATAAAACTTAATTGCTAGTATATTTAAATTTTATTTTGATTTATTAAATTAAAACTAATGCACTAATTTTAAGGTAGTGACTATGGATAACGATGAAATTTGTTATGTTTTTAGAAGGCTTGCTATCGAAGCTGGTTTAAAAATTATGAATATTTATGATCAAAATAATTTTGAAATAAATATTAAAAGTGATGACAGCCCTGTAACAATAGCTGATGAAGCAGCTGATAAAATTATATATCAAGGATTACAAGAGGCCTTTCCTACAGTGCCAATCGTTACCGAAGAACAGGCAAATACTCACACTGAAAAGTCTAATACATTTTTTATAGTTGATCCACTCGATGGTACCAAAGAATTTATTCATAGAAGAGGGGATTTTACTGTAAACATAGCGTATGTTGAGAACGGTATACCAGTTATGGGCATTGTTTATGCCCCAGCTAAAAAACGTTTATTTTATACGGACAAAAACTTTAGATCAATTGAAGAAATTGGCCCTCATAAAGTAGATGAGCTTGGAGACCTAAAGCAAATTAAGGTATCTAAACCCAACCTTAATCAACTTATTGTTGTAGCCTCAAAATCTCACAGAGATAAGGCTTTGGAAGATTATATCGCAAAGTATAATGTCTCAGATAGTCGTGCGGCTGGCTCATCATTGAAGTTTTGCTTAATAGCTGTTGGTGAAGCAGACCTTTATCCAAGAGTAGGACGAACCATGGAGTGGGATACGGCAGCTGGGCACGCCATATTACGGTGTGCTGGCGGCATTGTCGTTCGATATGATAATCACGAACCATTAATGTATGGAAAACCATATTTTGAAAATCCATTTTTTATTGCCTGCACACCGGGAATAAATTTACAGAAGGCTTAATTATGAAAGTTTTAATTGTTGTACCTGCTCGATACGAGTCATCAAGGTTTCCTGGTAAGCCACTTATAGAATTAACAGGTGCTGACGGGAAAACTAAATCTTTAATACAAAGAAGCTGGGAGGCTGCGAAATCTGTTGAAAATGTAGATGTTATAGTTGCTACAGATGATTATAGAATAGAAAAAGCAGCAAGAGATTTTGGCGCAGAAGTTGTGATGACTTCCTCAAATTGTGCAAATGGAACAGAGCGGTGTGCTGAAGCCATTTCAAATATAAAAAATGTATATGATCTGATTGTTAACCTGCAAGGAGACGCCCCACTAAGTCCTGCTTGGTTTGTTGATGATTTAATAGATAGTTTTAAAACTAATAAAAAAGCTGATATGGCAACACCTGTATTAAGGTGTGACGAAGAAACTATAAGGGCTTTAAAAAAAGACCGTTCACAAGGGCTTGTTGGCGGTACAACTGCCGTGTTTGATAAAAATAACAAAGCATTATACTTTTCAAAAGAAGTTACACCTTATTCAAACAATAAAAATACTGAAATCTTCCATCACGTAGGTATTTATGCATATAAACCAAAAGCCCTGAAAGAATATATTAATTGGCCGACAGGCCCTCTTGAAGAAGCAGAAGGCTTAGAACAATTAAGGTTTTTAGAAAACGGTGGTTACATCAATTGTGTAGAAGTTGATGGCAGAGGGCGTGATTTTTGGGAGGTCAATAACCCCAGCGATGTTCCAAAAGTAAACTCTATGCTGCAAAAACTTGGCATTTCATAGTTTAAATTTTTTAAGCTGCTTGAATAGTATCTAACTGTGTAAGTAGTGCATACAGCGTTGAAGCATCTGTGTTAGAGCGTAATTTTGCACATGTGCTTTCTGATCTAAATGTTCTAGACACTAACGCAAGTGCTTTGAGATGCTCAGCACCCTCTTTTTCTGGCGCAAGTATTGTGAAGATTAAATCCACAGGCTCACGATCCACTGAATCAAAGTCAACGGGCTTCTCTAAGCGTGTGAAAAAACCATAAACGCGATCTAGTCCACTAAAACGAGCGTGAGGAATAGCCACGCCTCTTCCTACGCCAGTTGATCCAAGCCTTTCGCGCTCTGTTAGTGCGGATAAAACTTCTTGTGAATTTAATCCATAAACAGATGAAGCCTGTTCAGAAATTTCTTGTAATAAGCGTTTCTTACAGCTCGTATGAGATGAAAACCGAACCGCATCAGCATTCATTATATCTCTAAGATCCATTTCACTATCCCTAGTATTTGTGACCCCTATTTCATATTTAGAGGATCAATCCAACCAATATTTCCGTCTTTGCGTTTATAGACAACATTTAGCCTATTATGACTTTCATTTTTAAAAATAAGAACAGCTTCATCAGCTAATTCCATTTGCATAACCGCTTCACCTACGGAAAGTTCTTTAATTCCTGTTTCCATTTCTGCGATAATAATAGGTGTTAAAGTTTCAGCTTCTGTATCAACATCATTATCGCGTTCTGCGGCGATGATATACGACGAAGCCTCGAAGGATTCAATGGGTGTTGTACGAAGATTTGCATGCTCTTTTAAGCGACGCTTATAGCGCCTTAATTGTGTTTCTACACGTTTGGCAGATTTGTCAAAACTTGCATAAATGTCATGTTCTTTCGCTTTAGAATTTACCGTTATGCCAGTTGACAGGTGTATGGCTGTTTCACAAACAAATTCATGAGATTCTTTTGAAAATGTAATGAGCGCATCAGTGGGTCTTTCAGCATATTTATTAAGGATATCAGAAACTTCCATTTCAACATGTGTTTGTAAACTTTCACCAATATCAATTTGTTTCCCACTAATCTTATAACGCATATTATCTCCTTTTTTTGAACTTTATAAAAATAAATATTAATTACCTAAGACGCTTTTCTTGGGTATTATAAAATTTATTAATTGTGTGCATATAATAAGATTAATACGATAAATTAATTCAAACAATCTTGTTTATTAAAATAATTTAAGCATAATAGCGCAACAAAATAATTTTTTAGAACAAATGATTCGAAAAGAATCATACTCTAAAATCATCCCCTAAATATACTCTTCTAACATCATTATTCTCTATTACTTGTTCAGGAGTTCCACTCATTAAAACTTTTCCATCATGAAGGATATATGCACGATCTATTATCTCTAGAGTTTCTCGAACATTATGATCAGTAATGAGTACGCCAATTTCTTTTTCTTTTAACTGAGCAACTAGATATCGAATATCCCCAACTGCGATAGGATCTACCCCTGCAAACGGCTCGTCTAATAAAATGTATTTAGGATTGGCAGCTAAACAACGAGCTATTTCAACACGCCTGCGCTCTCCACCAGATAAAGAAATTGCAGGAGATTTTCTAATATGTGTAATTGAAAATTCATTTAACAATTCTTCGACACGTTGTTTTGAATCTGATTTATTTTTTGCCCACAGTTCTGATACGGCAGATATGTTTTGCTCAACATTTAATCCACGAAAAATACTTGCTTCTTGTGGTAGGTAACCAAGACCTAACTGCGCCCTTCGGTACATAGGTAGATTTGTTGCATCAAATCCATCAACGGTAACCATACCTTTGTCAGGACTAACAAGACCTGCAATAGAATAAAAACATGTAGTTTTCCCTGCTCCATTTGGGCCTAATAATGCAACAACTTCCCCTTTATGAAGCTCAAGATCTACATCATATAATATAGTTTTATTTTTATAAGCCTTACCGATTCCTTGAACTATTAAGCCATCAGTATTTATCTTTTTTTGGGACATGGTATCAATTAGGAGCTAATGTAGTTTTTACGTTTCCAGTTAAACTTGCAATATTTTCTAAAATATTCATATCTAAATAGTTTCCAGAAATTGTACTTTTTCCTTGAACTAACAGGACATTCCCAGACATCTTTAATAATCCAGTGTCAATTTTGTAAATTGCACTTTCTGCTTCAGCAACATCTTCGCCATTTGTAAATATAACTTTTCCCGTTGCTTCTATGGACGTAACCTTGCCTGTTTCTTGATCATAGCTTACTACAATTTTATCTGCACTTAAGCGAAGTGATCCTTGTCCAACGTAAGCAGTTCCTTCAAATATTGCCGAGTTTGAAGATTGATTAATTGAAAGTGAGTTTGCAGTAATCTCTACTGGTAAATTGATATCATGACTTTCACCGCTTAAAGACAATGATGCACTTTGGGCAAAGACTTTAGACGTTAGTACCATCAGGCCTAAAGCAAATATAAATAAATAATTTTTCATAGTGCTACATTGCTCATTTAATTGTCGAAGGCAAGTATATCAGCGTAACACCATTAGAAAACCTTAAATTTCCATTTAACTGAGATGTCTTTGTATTGATATGTTTTGATAATTCCATAGAGCCTGCACTAATTTTCCCGGATGGGCCAGTGGCTTCAACTAAACCTGGAGCGATTAAACTCCCTAGTTTAAGATTGAGTTGAATTTTTTCACTGGATGCTTTGTAGCCGTTTGTCATATTAATAAAAACACTTCCATTGAGTTGAGCAGATTGTTTGATAAAATTTACGGAGCCTTTATTTGAATTTATTTTAAATCCAACACCACGCAAGGCATCAAATTCTAAACTTGGATTGACCAAGTCAATTTTTTCAGGAGAAGGTGAATCTGGCATAGCTTCAAATGCTTTTAGAATAAATGAATCTCCAAAGTTTGTTAAACCAGAAAATTGAGGATTAGTAATTTTTTGATCTGTAGTTAAATCAAATATATCATTATCAATTGATATATTTCCTGACCTTAAAGCGTCTTCTTTTCCAAAAATAAAAATACTAGAAAACAGAATAATTGCTAATATAGGCATTATATATTTAGCCCACTTAATAAATACTGAATATGATTTAATATAATTATGCATCAAGAATGAGAAAAAATATCATGTTCTGACCAGCCCGCTAGGTCAAGCGTTGCTCGCGTCGGAAGAAAATTAAAACAAGCTTCAGCCATTTCCACCCTATTTTCTCGTTTTAAATTCAAATTCAATTTATCCATTAAGTTGTGAAGATATAAAACATCGCTTGCTGCATATTCTATTTGAGCCTTACTTAGCTCAGGTGCGCCCCAATCAGAAGATTGTTGTTGTTTTGATATATCAACTGATAACATTTCACGAAGTAAGTTTTTTAAGCCATGCCTGTCTGTGTATGTTCTGACTAATTTTGATGCAATTTTTGTACAATAAATTGGTGATGTATCAATTTTAAAGTGATGTTTGAGTATAGCGATATCGAAGCGAGCAAAATGAAAAAGCTTAATTTTATTTTGGTCTGTTAAAATTTTACATATATTTGGTGATTTATTTGCATCCTGTTCTATTTGGACAATATGAGCATCACCATTTCCAGATGAGAATTGAATTACACATAATCTATCGCGTATTGGATTTAAGCCCATGGTCTCTGTATCAACAGCAACAACAGGCCCGAGTTCTAAATTGTTGGGTAAATCGTTCTTATAAGTAAAATTTGTCATATTAACTATTATAGTATTTGTAAGTACAAGGGGAAAGTGGTTTTAAATTATATAACCTTTAAATATTATCTGTAATAAAGTTCTATAATGAGATAGTTTTATATACTATAAGTAGTTATAAAATGTCGAAAAACACTACTTTTAGTGTCTGAAATGCAAGAAAAAAATAAAATAAATACATTTTTTAATTTGTGAAATTTTACTAAGTAATTGAAAAAAAACATTTTTATTAATTTTATGTGATTTTTTTTCATTTTTTTCTTGAAACATTTACTAATTTCTTGAAACATTTGAGTTACGAGTAACAAAAATTGAGTAGAAATATAAAAAATTTAGTTTGTTGAAACAGTATAATAAAAAACTATTTCAACATTAATTATACTAAATAGTGGAGGATTACATGACGACTTTAACTAAAAAAGGCTTTAAAACAGCCTTAGCAGCGATGGTGGCGGGTATTTTACCAGCATCAGCACATGCTGCAACACTTGCGCCTAACGATTATGTTGGAATTTCATTCTGGCTAATCTCTATGGCGCTTATAGCTGCGACAGCATTTTTCTTTATCGAAACTACAAGAGTTGAGGGAAAATGGAAAACGTCTCTAACAGTATCTGGTTTGGTAACGTTGGTAGCAGCAGTACATTACTTCTACATGCGCGATGTATGGGTATCAACAGGTGAGTCACCAACAGTATACCGCTATATTGATTGGTTAATTACTGTTCCATTATTGATGGTAGAGTTTTATTTAATTTTACGCGCAATTACTAACGTATCGCAAGGTATCTTCTGGCGCTTAATGATTGGTACAGTGGTAATGCTCGTAGGTGGGTATGCTGGTGAGATTGGTTATATCAGTGCAACTTTAGGATTCATTATCGGTATGCTTGGTTGGGCTTACATCTTGTATGAAATCTTTGCAGGTGAAGCTAGTAAAGTTGCTGCAGATGAGGCTCCGGCTTCTGTTCAATCAGCTTTCTCAACAATGCGTTGGATTGTGACGATTGGTTGGGCAATTTATCCTTTAGGATATTTTATGGGTTATATGAACGGCGCTGTTAGCGACGAAGCATTGAATATAATTTATAACTTTGCTGATGTTTGGAACAAAATTGCGTTCGGTGTGATCATTTGGAACGTGGCTGTAACAGAGTCAGAATCAAAATAAATTAAAAAAATGTGGGAGTGACTTAATGTAGTTACTCCCACATACCATTTATTATTTTTTTATAAATTTATTAATTAGGAGGCAGCCCAATGGACAAGCTATCAGCGTTTTCCTCGGAGGCTTTCAATTTTAAGGGTTTAATTACCCAAAACGAATTTCCAAGCGCTAATCATGTTCATGATTTAATTCTTAATAGATTAGAAAATGTTGATGCCTCTCTCTCGGAAGCTGCATTTTACCACTTCAAAACACCAGGTAAAATGCTCAGAGCTAAAATGGCAATCCAAAGTGCATCATTAGCAGAAATTGATACTTCAATATCTTTGTTATGGGCTGCTGCAGTAGAAGTATTGCATAACGCTTCGTTGATTCATGATGATATATGTGATGGTGATAAACAACGCCGTGGTCGATCTTCTATATGGGTAAAGTTTGGACAAGACACTGCATTAACGCTTGGTGACTGGCTAATTGCATTGTCATTTGAGTTAGCTTCAGAAGCTGCTGAAATGTCAAATACACCAAGACTGGTTGGAATTTTAGCTAGGCACATGGCTACTACTACGGCTGGTCAAGCAATGGAATTTAGATGGGACAGCACCCAGAGTTGGGATGTGTATCTAAAAATTGCAGCAGATAAAACTGCTCCATTATTAACAGCGCCTATTCACGGAGTGACGTTAATGAGTGGGACAAGCGGTTTGGGATTTGCCATCTCAGGATACTTCTGTGATCTGGGTAAAGCTTATCAAATTGCAAATGATATTTTAAATTTCAAAGGTACAGATGGAGCCAAATTAATAGCAGGTGATTTAGCTCGCCGAGCACCAAATGCAGTTACCGTATCCTTTGTAGAATCTTTAAATTCTGATGATTATAACGAATTCACGACATGGTATAATAATTCTGATAATAAAGATTTAGAACTTTGGAGAGATAAAGTGCTTTCATCAAAAGCAATTGAAACAGCTTCAGTTAGAATGTTAAAAATTCTTAACGCTGCAGAACGTAATATTAATACACTGCCGAGTTCGGCATTAGAAGCTGTTGTTCCAGTTCATACAATAATAAAGCGTGTTTGTGCGCTCTCTGCATAAAAAACCACTCTATAAATTATATGATTATTTTCATAACATTTAAAAATATTTGGAAATTACAAGTTGATAAAAGATAATAAAAAAATTCTTGTTATTGGAGCAGGGTTTGGTGGCATTGCATCTGCGCTTCGAATGCGTGCTCGCGGATATGATGTAACTCTTGTTGATAGATTAAGCTCAATAGGAGGACGCGCTCAGGTGTTTAATCGTGGAGGCTTTAAACATGATGCTGGCCCCACTGTGATTACAGCACCTTTTTTATTTGATGAACTATTTGAACTTTTTGATGAAAAGCGAGAAGATTATATAGAGTTTAGAGCTTTAGATCCGTGGTATAGATTTTACTTTCATACTGGGGAACAATTTGATTATAGACCATCAATTGAAGACACAAATGAGGAGATCGCGAGGTTCTCTGAAAAAGATGTAAAAGGTTATAGTCGTTTATTAAAGGCGTCAAAATCTATTTATGATATTGGTTTTGAAAAATTATCAGATAAGCCTTTTACAAAGTTTTGGGATATGATGGCTCAAATACCCAGTTTGATAAAATTGCAAAGTTATTTGTCTGTATCGGGTATAGTGAACAAATATATTAAACACCCACTTTTAAGGCAGGCTTTTTCAATTCACCCTCTATTGGTAGGTGGAAACCCATTTAGCACTACTTCAATTTATGCACTCATACATTATTTGGAGCGTAGGTGGGGTGTCTTTTTTACAATGGGTGGAACTGGTAAATTAGTTCAATCACTACATAATCTAATGGATAGGGTTGGTATTGATGTAGTATTAGATACAGATATAGCACAAATCAATATTGATAATAATAAAGCATTAGGCGCAACCAGTGTTGATGGAAGATTTTTTTCTGCGGATCGTGTGATATGTAATGGTGATCCACCCACAGTTTATACTCAGATGCTTCCAAGTGAAACAAACCGCAGTAAACGGTTATTTCCAGAAAAACTAACCCAATACTCTATGGGACTTTATGTATTATTTTTTGGTACGAATAAGACTTATGATGATATTGCCCATCATACAATATGGATGGGTCCACGTTATAAAGAATTATTGGCAGATATTTTTGATCGAAAAATATTAGCAGATGATTTTTCATTATATGTGCATCGCCCCACTGCTACAGATAGTAGTTTTGCACCTGATGGTTGCGACAGTTTTTATGTCTTATGCCCAGTGCCTAATTTACGTGCAGATATTGACTGGAAAAAAACTGGCCCAATTTTGCAAGAACGGATAATTGAGGGATTATCTAATACTATAATGCCTGATTTAAAATCAGTTATAACTGATGAATTTTATATGACTCCTGTCGATTTTAAAGATGATTATCGATCGATGCATGGCGCTGGTTTTTCAATAGCACCAATTTTTTTACAATCTGCTTGGTTTAGGTTTCACAATAGAGACCCACACATTGATAATTTATATTTTGCGGCGGCTGGCGCACATCCAGGTGCTGGTATACCAGGAGTATTATCTTCTGCGAAAGTTGTAGAAAGTTTAGTAATAGAAGATGAAGCAAAACAACTGAACTAATAAATGTTCTTGAGATATATAATATTTGGTGAAACATTTTGGATAAAATAGAAAGTGAGAAATTAGAACCTTCTGCAGCACTTGCCACATATGGGAAGAGTTTTAATTGGGCTAAAAAGTTTCTAGGAAAAAAAATGGGTGCGGATGCGGCAACTCTATACAGGTTTTGTAGGGTTCTCGACGATATGGCTGATGGTGATATTGTTAATGGCCCACAAAGATTATTTAATATTCGCGACGGACTATTAAAGGATTATTCAACAAATGATCCTTTATTGGACGAATTTGAGTTTTTTATTAAATCAAAAAAATTACCAAAATTAGTAATTATTTCACTTATAGATGGATTACTTGGTGATCAGGAAAATGTTTTAATAAAAAATGAGTTTGAATTGCTTCGATATTGTTATCGAGTTGCTGGTACGGTTGGGATACTTATGTGCAATGTTCTGAATTGTGATGAAAGTAATGCTACCGATTATGCTATCGATCTAGGTATTGCTATGCAGTTAACTAACATTGCACGTGATATACTTGAAGATGCAAAAATGGGTAGGCGATATCTACCAGAAAGTTGGGTAGGTGATATTTCTCCAAAAGAAATTGTTCAAATTAGTCAGAAGCCACAAAATGAAAAAGTACAAAATATATGTCTAGGATCAGAAAGACTTCTTGAACTAGCAGAGAAATATTACATTAGTGGTTTAATGGGTTGTTCATATTTACCCATCAGAGCTCATATTGCAATTTCTATTGCTGCAGTTGTGTATCGTCAAATAGGCATTAAAATTATAAACAAGAAATACCAATGGTTTGAGGGTAGAGAATTTACATCAATAAACGAAAAAATTCGATGCACTATTTATGGCTCCACATTGCTATATAAGCGCCTTTTTAAACCTGCAAACCATAAAAAAAGTTTGCATGATGAATTAAGGGGCTTACCTTATGTCAAAAAATATATTTGATAAAGCGGACGTTATATTACTAGGCGCAGGCTGCGCTAACCTTTCGCTTGCTGCACGAGCTAATGAGCTTATAGATTATGAGTTTACCATTATTGATCCCGGAATCTATACAGCTCAGAATCATATTTGGGGTTTTTGGAGAATGCCTTGGCTTGCTAACACTAAGCCAATTTCGCGTAAATGTTGGTATAAGTGGAAAATAATTAGTGAAAATAAATCAATAATTCACTCTACTGAAGTTTTTCCATACACTGCAATTAATAGAAATGATTGGACTGACGACTGCAAAAAAAAAGCAATTAATAATGATATAAAATTCAAAGATAAATTCACAAAAAAATATAAATCTCAAATTATTGATAGTAGACCACCAAAAGTACCAATTAATAACATGCTCCAACATTTTGTTGGGCACGAAATTCAAACAGAAAAAGATGTGTTTGATGATACTACAGCAGTGTTAATGGACTTTAGATGTGACCAAAGTTTAGGTATGCATTTTATTTATTTTCTACCATTTTCAAAGCGTCAAGCACTTGTTGAATCTACATTGTTTAGCCCAAAAAAAGCGCCTTCTGAATTTTATGATAATGCAATTAAAACTTATCTTAATGAAATAATATCCATTAATAATTATACAATATTACGCAAAGAAAAGGGTATCATACCTTTGGGTATATTTGAAAAAAGAAATCCATCATATGAAGGTATTGGTGGAAATGGTGGAGCTATAAGGCCATCAAGTGGTTATGCATTTAGCTTTATTCAAAAACAAATAGATGAAATTATTACTTCGTCAAAAAATATAAAAAAGCTTAAAGTTAGTTCGCCACATACAAAATTTGAATTAATTATGGATCGTATATTTATAAAAGTTTTGAGAATAAATCCACTTATTGCACCTCAAATTTTTACCAGGATGGCTGGAAATTTATCTGGTGATGAGTTTGCAAAATTTTTAAGTGGTGAAGCAAATTTTAAGTTATGGTTAAAAGTGATATTCGCCATGCCAAAGATTCCTTTTATGAAAGCAACTTTTGAAATTCTTAAAGGTACCAATCCAAAATGGTAGATGGCGCAATATTGGATCATTTAAGCGTAATTGCTTTGTTGTTGATTGTTTTGATTGGCTTGCCACATGGCGCGCTTGATGGCTCTATTGCAATGCATCTAGGCGCAGGAAGAAGCTTTACTTCTGTTCTGCAGTTTTTATTTTTATATTTACTTTGCAGTGTGGTCGTTGTGTTGATCTGGTATAAATTTTCAGCACTTTCACTTTCAATTTTTTTGATTATTTCAATGGTGCATTTTGGCTGGGGTGATGCGAATTCAAAAACAAGCTTATTGTTTTTTTTACAAATGATTTGTCATGGAGGTATAGTTGTATTTGGTATTGTTTACTTTCATGTTGATGAAGTAATTCCACTATTTGACATGCTTACAGAAGGTAACTCAAGCCTTCCAATACAAGTTTCGGTCTATATGTTTTATGGCATTTCGTTTTTTACTGCATTATATTTTATTTTAATATTTAAAGCGCGGTCATTAATATTAAGGTTTCTTGAATTAGCTATTTTATGGCTGATAGTAATTATATTCCCGCCCCTTCTTGGTTTCGCTGTTTATTTCTGTTTTGTACATACTGCTAGGCATGTTCGAAATATATGGAAAGAATTGAAAGTTGAAACTAGTCCTAAAACAATAATAACCCAGGCTTCAATTCTGACACTATCGAGTTGGGCTTTAGGTGTTATAGCTTTATATGCTTTTGATAGTGGTGATTTTAATACTAATATTATTCGAGTTGTTTTTATAGGTTTAGCTGCGCTAACAGTTCCACACATGATTTTAGTAGACGGTTTTTTCCGAAACAAGTAATCAACTAAATATTGGTAAGAACATTTCTGGGTTATTGAACCATTTAAAAACCAGCATCGCTATAAATAAAATAACAAATACTATTGAAATTATTAAAATTGTTTTGCCAAGCTTGTCCTGTTTGAAAGTTTTTGGTTTCATATTATTCCTAATTAATATTGTTTCATTTTAAAATAATGATAGAGATCTTTAAAAGTAAAGTAACTACATTTAATATCAATATAATTAACAATTCAGTCTTGAAGAGATGTCTTCTGCTCTGTAGGTCTATGTAAAATTTTTAATGGAGACTATGTATGTCTAATGCCCCTAAATTAGTTACTATTTTTGGTGGATCTGGGTTTGTAGGCCGATATGTTGCGCAGAGAATGGCAAAAGAAGGTTGGCGTGTAAGAATAGCTGTAAGACGTCCAAACGAAGCACTATTTGTAAAAACATATGGTGATGTTGGGCAAGTTGAGCCAATATTAGCTAATATTCGTGATAAGAATTCGACACGGGCAGCTATATTGGGTTCTGATGCAGTAGTAAATTGTGTTGGAATTCTGAATGAAACAAGTAAGCAGAAATTTACAGATTTACAAGCATACGGAGCCGGTCAAGTTGCAAAAATAGCAGCTGATTGTGGTGTAAAAACTTTTGTGCATTTTTCTGCAATTGGAGCTGATATTGATAGTCAAAGTAAATACTTAAAATCAAAAGCAGAGGGCGAAGCAAAGGTAAAAGCTTCATTTAAAAATGCTATAATTATAAGACCGTCAATTGTATTTGGAGCGGAAGATCAGTTTTTCAATAGATTTGCAACTATGGCGAAACTATCACCAGTAATACCATTAGTAGGAGCTGATACTAAATTCCAACCAGTGTATGTAGATGATATAGCTTCAGTAGCTGTAAAGGGCGTGTTAGGCCAGGCAAAGCGTGGGATATATGAATTAGGTGGACCTGAAGTCGCTAGCTTTAAAGAATTAATGATAAAGCTTATGAAAATTATCAGGCGAAGACGAATTATAATGAATATTCCGTTTTTTGCAGCTTCAATGCAGGGTAGTTTTTTTGATGCTTTACAGAAATTTTCTTTAGGGCTTTTTACAAACAATATACTAACACGGGATCAAGTAATTTCTTTAAAAAAAGATAACGTAGTATCAAAAAATAAAATGAGTTTTAAAAACTTAGATATGACTCCAACTGCAATGGAAACAATACTTGAGGAGTATTTATATAGACATAGACCTTATGGCCAATACACTGAGTTAACTGAAGCTGCTAGAGACCTTGATTCCTAGGTATACGAAATCCATAAAATAATAATCCCAAGAATAATTCTATAAACTACATAGGGTGTATAGCTTATAGATTTAAGCATTTTCATCATTATATTTAAAGCCAGAAGCCCAGCACAGAATGAAAAAAATGCTGCAATAAGGCCAATTCTTGCAGATTGCCAATCTGCATTAAAATAAACTTCTGATCCCAGTAAAGCGCCGGAAGCTAATATTGTTGGTATAGACATAAGCATAGATATATTTGCGCTATCTATACGATTAAAACCAAGACGCCTTGCTCCAATAATTGTCATTCCTGATCGTGATGCACCCGGTATTAAAGCAATTGCTTGCCATAGACCTATTTTATAAGCATCCCGAAACCCCCAATCGTCTTTATTTCTAGTCTGTTCTGAATTCTGGTCGACAAAATATAATAGAATACCAAACACAAGCATCGCCCATCCAATAGCACGCATGGATCTTATTATTTCATTATATCCTGTTAATTTTAAAATTAATCCACACACAATAACAGGAAGTGTAGCCAGTATAAGTAGAAGAGCTAGTTTTGATCCCTTACTTGTGAAGTCTCCAACGAATAATCTAAAAAACCCAAAGAATGCTAATTTTACGTCTATCCAGAAATACAAAATAACGGCGATTAATGTTCCCAAATGAACAGCCACATCAATAAATTGCCCTTGATCTTTGGATCCCGTTATCTGTGGAAGTAATGCAAGATGTCCCGATGAGGAGACTGGTAAAAATTCAGTGAGACCCTGAATAATAGATAAAAGTAAAATATAATATAATGACATCGGGTTTCTTTGATTCGTTTAATGAATTTTAAAAGTGTTTGATTAAAAATGGAATTCTCTAAATAGGGATTACTTACTGACCTATTACTCGCATTTATTTTTGAAAAACTCAATAAATTTTGCAGATTTTTAATTATAGGTCAGCATAAGTTACTTTTCTTTCTATTTTTCTTTATGTATACGTGCACATTCTTGATAATACCGGAGACTAGTAAATGGCTATTAATAAAATGCTGAAGTTTGTGGACGTAAGTCGTGATATGCCTACAAAACGCATACCAAAAATTCGCAGCAAAGACTATAATGAGGTATATCAAGAGTTTGCAGCTGAAAAGGCTGAAGAACAATCTAGTAGATGTAGCCAATGCGGGGTGCCTTTTTGTCAAACGCATTGTCCATTACACAATAATATTCCTGATTGGCTTAGGCTTACTGCAGAGGGTAGATTAGAGGAGGCATATCAATTAAGTCAGGATACAAATACATTTCCTGAGATTTGTGGACGTATTTGCCCTCAAGATCGTTTGTGTGAAGGTAATTGTGTTATTGAACAATCGGGTCATGAAACGGTAACAATTGGATCTGTTGAAAAATATATAACAGATACTGCATGGGAAAAAGGTTGGGTTAAGGCGGTTGCCCCAAAAGAAGAACGTAATGAGAGTGTTGCAATCATAGGTGCAGGCCCAGCTGGATTGGCGGCTGCTGATCGTTTGCGTAAGATGGGAATCCAAGTCACTGTATATGACCGCTATGATCGTGCTGGGGGGTTACTTACTTATGGCATACCAGGGTTTAAATTAGAAAAAGATGTTGTTATGCGTCGCAATAGTCTTCTTTCTGAAGGCGGCGTAAATTTTGAATTAAATACAAATATTGGAATTGATATCTCATTTAATGACATTCGCTCCAAACACGATGCAGTTTTGATAGGAACTGGAGTTTATAAAGCTCGCGAACTATCAGGCATCGGTTCTTCGAATAATGGTATTGTAAAGGCACTAGATTATTTAACAGCATCAAATAGATCAAATATGGGTGATTATGTTCCTGAAATAGATAGTGGAGAACTTAATGCCGAAGGAAAACGTGTTGTTGTAATTGGCGGGGGTGATACTGCCATGGATTGTGTCAGAACAGCAATTCGCCAAGGTGCAAAGTCTGTTAAATGTCTTTACCGACGTGATAAGAAAAATATGCCAGGATCACAACGCGAAACTCAAAATGCTGAGGAAGAAGGTGTTGAATTTGTATGGTTATCTGCACCAAAAGGTTTTGTGGGTGAGGGTGAGGTAAATGGTGTTATTGTTTCCAAGATGAGATTAGGTGCGCCAGATTCTTCAGGTAGGCAAAGTCCAGAAGAAATCGTTGGAGCAGAATATACTGAGGATGCAGACCTTGTTATTAAAGCACTTGGGTTCAATCCTGAAGATTTACCTACGTTATGGGACACGCCTGAACTTGAGATAACACGTTGGGGAACAATAAAGACAGATTTCCACACACATGCAACATCGCTAGATGGGGTATACGCAGCCGGAGATATAGTGCGGGGCGCCTCATTAGTGGTATGGGCAATTCGAGATGGAAGAGAAGCCGCTGATAGTATTCTGGCTTTTTTGAATAGCCAGACATTAGTAGCTGCAGAATAAGATTTGAAAAAATAGATTAAAGCCAGAAAAGCTCAATTGAAAGTAAATAGAATGACAAAAATTGATAAGAATTGGAAAGCAAAAGAAGAAGCTAAAAGAGCATTTCTAAGCAATCAAGGCATGTATGCAGAAGAAGAAGAACACAGCTCATGTGGTGTAGGTCTTGTTGTATCAATTGAAGGAAAAAAATCGCGTAAAGTTGTTGATAATGGAATTGCTGCTTTAAGGGCTGTTTGGCATAGGGGTGCAGTAGATGCAGATGGTAAAACTGGAGATGGCGCAGGAATTCATTTGCAAATACCAATAGATTTTTTCTACGACCAGGTAGAGAGAACGGGTCATAATCCGCGAAAAGATCAATTATTGGCTGTTGGACAGATATTTTTGCCGCGAACTGATTTTGGTGCACAGGAAACTTGTAGAACGATAGTTGAGTCTGAAGTGTTAAAGATGGGATATTATATCTATGGTTGGAGACACGTTCCTGTAGATATTTCATGCTTGGGCGAAAAAGCAAACACTACTAGACCAGAAATTGAGCAAATACTTATCTCTAATTCTCAAGGTTCAGATGAAGAGAAATTTGAACGTGATCTTTATATTATTAGACGAAGAATTGAAAAAGCAGTAACTGCTGCGCAAATAAAAGATTTTTATGTGTGTTCATTATCTTGCAGATCTATTATTTACAAAGGAATGATGCTTGCTGAACAAGTAGCAGTATTTTATCCTGATTTAATGGATGAGCGTTTTGTCTCAGCATTTGCAATATATCATCAAAGATATTCAACCAATACATTCCCTCAATGGTGGTTAGCTCAACCATTTAGAATGCTTGCCCATAATGGAGAAATTAACACTTTAAAAGGAAATGTTAATTGGATGAAATCTCATGAAATTCGGATGATTTCAAAAAACTTTGGTGAATGTGGTGAAGATATAAAACCAATAGTTCCATCAGGGTCATCTGACTCAGCAGCTCTGGATGCTGTATTTGAAACGATCGTTCGAGCGGGTAGGTCTGCTCCTATGGCAAAGACTATGCTTGTTCCTGAAGCTGTAAACTCCATTAATGTTAAGGATGATTGGAAGGCAATGTATGAATATTGCAATTCAGTAATGGAGCCTTGGGATGGTCCAGCAGCATTAGCTATGACTGATGGTAAATGGGTATGTGCAGGACTTGATCGTAGCGGTCTTCGACCAATGAGATACGTAATTACAGGTGATAATATATTAATTGCAGGTTCAGAAGCCGGAATGGTTCCCATTGACGAGCTAAATGTTAGAGAAAAAGGCGCATTAGGCCCCGGTCAGTTAATTGCAGTTAATATGTCTGAAGGCCGTTTATTGCATGATGAAGAAATGAAGGATGAACTATCGCAGAGCCGTGATTTTAAAACATTTGTTAAATCTGTTATAGATTTAGATGATATTACCTCCAACAAAAAAGAAGTCATAAACTTTTCTGGTGACGCACTGCGGTCTCGACAAGTTGCAGCAGGATATTCAGTCGAAGAGCTAGAAATGATATTGCATCCAATGGCTGAAGACGGCAAAGAAACGTTAGCTTCAATGGGTGATGATACTCCGTCTGCTGTGCTGTCGGAAATATACCGTCCACTTAGTCATTTTTTCCGTCAAAATTTTAGTCAAGTAACAAATCCACCAATAGATAGTCTTCGAGAATTTGGTGTAATGAGCTTAAAAACTAGATTTGGAAATTTAGGTAACGTATTAGATGATAATAATTCATTAACAGAAGTATTATCTCTAAAGTCACCTTTTGTTACTAATAGTCAATTTTCTGCATTAGTTGAGAGGTTTGGATCGAGCGTTACCTCTATTGATTGTACATTTCAGCATGGTGACACAAATGGACTACAGAATGGATTGCAGCGCATCAGAGAAGAGGCTGAAGATGCTGTTAGATCTGGTGCTGGTCAAATTGTTTTAACAGATAAAGAACAATCGGATACTCGTATCCCTATGCCAATGATTTTAGCAACTAGTGCAGTTCATTCTGGATTAACACGGGTTGGCTTAAGAACTTTTTGTTCGTTAAATGTACAATCTGCTGAGTGTATTGATCCACATTATTTTGCAGTATTAATTGGCTCTGGCGCTACGACTGTAAATGCTTATTTAGCTCAAGATAGTTTGGCTGATAGAGTTGATAGAGGCCTCTTAAACTGCACACTTGAAGTCGCGATGGCTCGCTATAAAGAAGCAATAAATCAAGGTCTTTTAAAAATAATGGCGAAGATGGGGATTTCGGTAATTTCATCTTATAGAGGCGGTTTAAACTTTGAAGCAGTTGGCCTATCACGAGCGCTAGTGGCTGAATTTTTCCCCGGAATGACGAGTCGTATTTCTGGAATAGGGCTTATAGGAATACAACAAAAGATTGTTGATGTACATGCAAAAGGATGGTTGCAAGGAACTGATATTCTTCCGATCGGTGGATTTTATAAAGCACGAAGATCTGGTGAAAAGCATGCGTGGGAAGCTCAAACAATGCATATGTTGCAAACTGCATGCGATAGGGCTTCGTATGATATTTGGAAGCAATATAGTGCAAAATTACAATCAGCGCCTCCAATTGCTTTACGCGACTTAATGGATTTTAAAGCTGTTTCAAAACCAATACCTGTTGAAGAAGTGGAAAGTATAACTTCTATTCGGAAAAGATTTGTAACACCAGGAATGTCTTTAGGTGCATTGAGTCCGGAAGCTCACAAAACATTGAATGTAGCTATGAATAGAATTGGAGCAAAATCTGATAGTGGTGAAGGTGGTGAAGATCCGGCACATTTTCACCCAGAGGCAAATGGTGACAACCCTTCAGCCAAGATTAAACAAGTTGCGTCTGGTCGATTTGGTGTAACTGCGGAATATTTAAATCAATGTGAAGAGTTGGAAATAAAAGTAGCACAAGGAGCTAAACCTGGTGAAGGTGGTCAGTTGCCTGGTATAAAAGTCACTGATTTAATAGCGCGATTAAGGCACTCAACAAAGGGTGTAACATTAATTTCTCCTCCGCCACACCATGATATCTATTCAATAGAAGATCTAGCTCAACTTATTTATGATTTAAAGCAAATTAACCCAAGAGCGAAAGTAACCGTAAAGTTAGTGGCGTCTTCTGGAGTTGGAACAATAGCTGCAGGTGTTGCAAAGGCAATGGCAGATGTGATCTTAATTTCTGGTCATAACGGCGGTACTGGAGCATCTCCTGCTACATCAATTAAATATGCAGGTTTGCCTTGGGAAATGGGATTATCTGAAGCACACCAGGTCTTGGCAATGAATAATTTGAGAGATCGTGTCACTTTAAGAACAGACGGTGGGTTGCGCACAGGCCGTGATATTGTGATGGCTGCAATGCTTGGTGCGGAAGAATATGGAATTGGAACTGCTGCATTAATAGCTATGGGCTGTATAATGGTTCGTCAGTGTCAATCTAATACATGTCCCGTTGGTGTGTGTGTTCAAGATGAAGAATTGCGTAAAAAATTTACAGGTACTGCAGATAAAGTAGTAAACCTAATAACTTTTTATGCACAAGAAGTGAGAGAAGTACTTGCAAGCCTTGGTTTGAGATCTATGGACGAAGCTATAGGTCGAGCGGATATGTTGGCACAGGTAAGCCGTGGTAATGATTATTTGGATGACTTGGATTTAAACCCTATGCTTGTGACTGTAGATGGTGCATCTGATATTAAATATGATCGGGATAGAGCGAGGCAATCTGTACCTGATACATTAGATGCGGCTATATTAAAGGATGCTGAACCGTTCTTTCTACATGGTGAGAAAATGCAGTTATCGTACGCAGTTCAAAATACTGCGCGTACAATTGGAACGCGTGTTTCATCGAAAATTGTAAAGAAATTTGGAATGAGAAATGATTTATTAGAGGATCATTTAACAATTAGGTTAACAGGATCCGCCGGTCAGTCTTTGGGTGCTTTTGCAGCACCAGGGCTGAAATTAGAAGTATCTGGTGATGCAAATGATTATGTAGGAAAAGGATTATCAGGTGGTAAGATAGTTGTTCGACCACCACTAGCAAGCCCACTTATACCATCGGATAATACTATTATTGGAAACACTGTTTTATATGGAGCAACTGCAGGAAAGTTGTTTGCAAATGGCCGAGCGGGCGAGAGATTTTGTGTGCGAAATTCAGGTGCTTCAGTTGTAGTTGAAGGTTGTGGGTCAAATGGTTGTGAATATATGACAGGCGGTATTACTGTTATTTTGGGCGATACTGGTGCAAACTTTGGAGCAGGCATGACAGGTGGAATGGCATATGTCTATGATCCGTTAAACCAATTTAAATCTCGTGCAAATATGGAAAGTATTGTAACCGTTCCTGTTAGTGTTTTAGAATGGGAAGATCAGCTTAAATCATTAATAGAAGAACATTTAAAAGAAACAAAAAGCCCAAAAGCGGCACAAATACTCAATAGATGGGACGAAGAGTTAAATAATTTTGTGCAGGTTTGTCCAAAAGAAATGCTGGTTCATATTCCATATCCCTTAACTTACGAAGATGACAAAAAATTAGCATGAAGAATTAATTTTTCATAAAACTTTAAAATTATCCTTCATGCACTTAATGATATAATTGCAAAGTGTATGAAGGTATTAACTAGTTTCCTTGCGAATTTATACGTTTTCAACAAAACAGTTTTGTTGCTCTTTAGATGGTTGCAGTTTTCATTTTTTCTTGGCACTAATTATTTAATTGTTTTAAAGTGAATATAATTATGCACCGTTTATACCATTATCCTTTGTCACCATTTTCACGAAAAGTTCGATTAGTTCTTGCGGAAAAAAAAATAGAAGTTGAATTAATCGAAGAAAGATATTGGGAGCCAAGTTCTGAATTTTTAAGATTAAACCCTGCTGGACGCGTTCCGATTTTACGAATAAATAGTTATACTTTTTGCGAAAGTAACTCGATATGTGAATATTTAGAAGAAAAGTATCCTGATTACCCACTCATGCCAAATAATTTAGAAGAAAGGGCTGAAGTAAGAAGAATTGTTAATTGGTTTGATGATTCATTTTATAAAGAAGTTACGCAAAATTTATTGGGTGAACGTATGATGAAAAAAATCAAAGGCATAGGATACCCTGACAGTCAAAATGTTAAAAAGGGTGCAAAGCAAATCAAATTTCATTTAGATTATATGGCCGAACTGTTAGATAATCGAAGGTGGCTTGCAGGAAATACAATGAGTATGGCTGATTTTTCAGCTGCAGCGCAAATTTCATGTATAGATTATATTTCTGATGTTGATTGGAATAGATCTGCAACAGTGAAAGACT
>ENA-OWPI01000679-OWPI01000679.1-marine-metagenome-genome-assembly--contig:-NODE-679-length-44610-cov-11.515865_pt1 | contig 44610 bp, 26 predicted proteins | sample MGYA00238138_ERZ651775 | MGnify/ENA primary metagenome ERZ651775 (study PRJEB26906, sample SAMN06265043) | marine metagenome | isolation source: Helgoland LTER site | place: Germany:Helgoland, sampling...
CCTTCTCGCAAACATCGCACTCGTGCCCTCTCTTTCTCTTCGTTCCTTTCCTAACAGTTATCTCTTCTTCTTCTTCTTCTTCTCCCTCTTCTTCGTCTTCTTTTTGTATCTGATGATTTGCCTCGTTGAAATCTTCCTCATCAGGAATCCTCAAACACAACACCGGTTCTTCTCCCTCTTCTTCTCCCTCTTCTTCTCTCCTACCCCTCACCACCCTCAAAACCGTCCCGGCGTTCACCGCGCGCTGCGGGTGTGGATTCTTTCGTCTCATGTTGTTGTTGTTATTATTAGTTGTATTAAAACGTAATAAGCGAGAGGAGGGAAAAAAAATGAGACGTTTTGAAGGAAATTTAAAAAAATGATTTTGCATGTCTTTCTTTCTCTATTTTTAGTACTCTTTTACATGTAAAAATTGTTGGCATCACAATCTCTTTTTATGATGATTTATTAGACATTTCTTTCAATACGAACGAGCAAATGGCACGCTGAACGTTCAAAGAAGCTAAAGTGATCGAACTTTGCGCGAAGAAATCATTATTTGCGTTACGTTTGAAAGAGAGATCGTCGTCGTTTTGATCGTCGTCGTCTCGCGCTGCTCGGACGGCGAGGAATTCGCCGGATTCCGGATCGTATGATTTTTGCGACAACGACGGCGGTTGGACGATTGGCGCGTTTAATATCTTTTGCGTGTACGCTTGTAAAAGCGCAGCCACTTTTGGTTGGTCGCTTTGGTTTCCTATGTATCCGGAAACCTCGAACAAGAGTTTGGCGTAAAGCGCGTTGACGTCTAAAACCGGTTCGTCGTCTTCGCTTGGTTGGTACGTCGAAGAAGAGGAAAGAGAATCGTCGTCATCGGCAAAAGGCGCCCCCGCCATGTTTTGACGTTGTTTCGCCGCGGCTGTTTTAAACGCGGCATCGAAATCATACTCGTCGTTGTCTTCGTCCACGGACAAGCTGATGGAAACGTCCGCGAAGAGTTCCTTTTCGCCGATCGATACCCATCGCGCGATGGAGGTTTTGAAACCTTCCAAATATTTAATCTGTCTCCCTTCGTCGAACTCAAAGTTATAATCGTACGCGTTGCCTTTCTTCCTAGACTCGATATCGTCTTGACCGTTGCTCGAAGATAAATCAATCTCTTCCCATCGAGGCGGATTCGCAAACGCAAAGGTTTTCTTCTTCTCCGTCTGTTGTTTGTTTTCCTGTTCTAATCGGTACTCGGCGGTTAAATACGCCGCAGAAACGAACCCGGCAAAGAGTTTTGGCGCGTCCGCACCTTTACCAAACATGCCTCTCGTCGTCGCTTCGCAATCAAACTCAGCCGCAGTAACGGATTGCACGAGCTCCTCTGCGGAAATGTTCGCCTCGTACGCCTCTACGCACGCTAACGAAAACGCCTTCAAGCCTTTCGGGTGCGCAGTCAAGACTGAAAAAAACGCAGTTAAAGCTCTCGCGGCGAGAGTTCGTTTCAACAACAACTCAGGATCGTTTGTAGGTCTGAAGCTCCATTCTAAAGCCAATTGCGGTTCTATTGTTCGACTCGTCGTCGTCGTCGTCGTTGCGGTCGGGACAGCTTCTCCTTCGTCCTCGGAAACCTCCGGCAAATCCTTCTTCCTCCCTTCCGGTCCTTCCACCATCTCTTTCGCGAGTAAACTCAATCTCGCGTTCGTTCGCATCAACAGAATTCCGGGCGTTATCTGTCTCACGTCGTTCACTTTCGCGTTCGGATTCCTCCCGCTCGAATTATCCCATTTCGAATACTTTCTCGGATCTTCGTTCGGTTCGCTCGCGTTCAGCACTCGTCTTTGTTCAAACTCCATGCGTTTCAACGTGATTCCGTTTTCGTCTCGGTTCGTGTGTGTCATTTTAATGTACCCCAAAATCCCTTTAAGTTCCTTATCTTTCTCCGGATCGACTAAAAACGCGTCCGTTTTCTTCGAAGCTCGTCCCATGTAATGCAGCGTGCAATACACCATGCTCAGATGACTCAAAAACGCCTCTTGTTCGCTCGTCCCTAACGATCCGTTATTACTACTTTTACTACTTTTACTGCTGATATTGCTGTTCAAACCTAACACGTACGTTTCCGTTTTCAACTTCCCCAGCGAAATCGCCTCGTCGTACGCCTCCGTCGCCGCCATCACAAACTCTTGGTGCGCGAACCTCGAGCCTCGTCTCAGGGCTAAAAACGGCACCAGAAGCTCATCGAGCGTTGCGGTTAGATTTTTTGAGATCTCCTCGTCGTCGTCGTCGAAAGAGGATGATAACGGAGAAGAGGAGGAAGAAGAGGAGGAACACGCAGTTTTATTCGCACCTCTGTTGTCCTTCCTTTTCCTCTGTCTCCTCCTCTGTCTCCCGTTCAACATCACGTTCATCGTGTTTTGCGTCGTCCTCATCTTCTGTGTCGTTAAAGTTTTTGTTCTTCTCGTTGTCGTTGTTGTTGTCGCAGACGACGACGCAACAAAAGTTGCGACGCTTCTCGTCGTCGAAATCGTCGAAATCGTCGTCATCATCGTCGTCTCGTTTGAATAATAATAAACGTTAAAAATGTTGTCTCTGTCTCGCGCGTACTCCTCCTGTGATATAATAAGGATCTGAAGTCTTTCTCGTTGTTTTTAATCTGAAGAGAATTTAAGAGAGTTTTTTGGTGTCGACGTAAGTGTTTTTTTCGTTCTCGTTTCCAACTTTACATTTTTAGTCTTGGGAGTGTAGTATTATCCATCACACACCTTAACACGCGCACGACAACAGTAAACGCACTCATTATACAGAAGAAAGCAAATCATCATCCTCAGAACAACAATTTCAACAACATCTTTTTATGAACGTTTATTCAAACGAGATGATGACGACGACGCGGTAATAATATGTTTCGCTCGTCCTCGCTTCTGTCGTTCTCCGCCATCGTCGGGAAAAGAGAGAAGAAGTTAAAGAAGAAGACGAAGAACAAAATGGACGACGACGACGAGAAGAAGAAGACGAAGAAGAAACAAATAACGACGCTGGATTGGACGACGGTGATTGCCATCCAATCGTGCTCGTTGATTTCCATCATGTCCTCCACGTTCATCTTCTCGACTGGGATATTCATGGTGAAGAATTTCGACAGAAACAACGTTAAAGAAGACGAGGCGAAAGCGGCGTTGAGATGCGGGTTATTGATTGCCTCGAAACCGTTTTTTAGCGCGATGAGCAGTTATATGTGGGGGCGTTCGGGGGATAGGATTGGGTTCAAGTTTAATATTTTGGTGTCGGTGATATTCGTAGCCGCGATTAACTTGGCGTTTGGTTTCGCCGAGACGTACACGCAAGCGGTTTGGGTGAGGAGTTTGAGCGGATTTTTCGACGGGATTGTCGTTTTAGTGAAACCGTCGTTATCGTTGATTTCAGATAAGACGAATGCGAACAGGGCGTTCGGTACGACGGGTCTGGCGTACGGGTTAGGAACATCGATCGCGCCGGCGATTGCGAGTTTTTTAGCGTTTCCGTGCACTTCTTGGAAGATGTACGATACAAAAAACGAGGGCGGGAAAGAGTGTCCGGCGCTGTTCGAGAAGTACCCTTTCGTGTTATCGTCGTCTTGGATTACCATCGTCGCCGTTCCCGCGTTCGTATTTGCGCTCGTTTGTATGAAGATTGTGCCACCAACTAGAGCAGCAGCAGCAGTAGAGAATAGCAGTAGAGAAGATATAGAGAAAGCGAACGGCTTTTCGATATCGTTCGAGATGGTCGAGACGGGGAAATTGAATCAAAGCATACCACAGGTAGAAGAAGAAGAAGAAGAATCGGGATCAGAGTCTGGCGGGGAAAATGACAAGTTAGTTTCGATACCTCTCATCGACGATGATTCCGATGATTTTGATGATTCCGCCGAACACGCGGTGGAAACAGTTAAGTTAATTCAAGAGAAAGACTCGTCGTCGTCGTTTTCGGAGATACCCATGACGACTTCTACGACGACGACGACGGATGCATCGTCGTTTCCTTCTACGAAGACTGGACGAGACCGAACGAGCATTTGGATCCTATTAAAAGACGAAGACATTTATCAAGCCATTTCGCTACAGATTATGGTCACCATGAATGTTTTAACCGGGACTGAAATCACTCCGATTTGGCTCGCCACGTCTATCGAAAACGGTGGATTAGGATGGAAGACGCAAGATATTGGCGTTTTCGGGACCGTCATGGGAGTGACAATCATGTCCTTTCAATTGTTCGCGTTCGTTAAATTAACCGACAAATACGGCATCGTAAGACTCGTCACTTGGGCGCTCTTTCTCAGCGCCTTGGTGTATCCGTGTCACTCCATCGCCAACTCCATCGCTCGCGTCTCCAAACCGGGCGCGTGGGCCATGGTCGTTTCTTTGGGTATGATTCGAGGATCTTTAGGTCCAATCATGATGGGCGGCATATCCTTAATCGTCAACAATGCCGCGCCGAGAGAGTCTCTCGGCGTCGTGAACGGGTTTGCCGGCACTTTTAGCAACCTTTCCCGAGCGTTGGCCCCGTTAGTCGGCGGTTCTCTCATCGCCGTCATGGCGTCTTCGCCGAAAGATGCGTTCATGCGTAACTGGTATCCGTTCTTAGGGTTAGGTTTCTTCTTCTTAGTTTTGGGTTGGTATTCCATGAGACTGAGTCGACGGTTGGACGTTCCCCGAATGCATTAATGAGAGATTTTTTGACTAGACTTGTAATGCACCAAAAGAACACTACTTCACAAAACAGAACACATAAAAGACAAAAGATGTTTCTCATCACGAGAGCGACGTCTTCTTTGCACTCCTCGACCTCTTTTACTCCTCCTCTTAGCACTCATCGCGAGAGGAAGTTAAAGAAGTTAAAGAACAGAAACGTTTTAGGAGTAGGAGTCAGAAGCAAACTAAGCGACGAAAACGAACAAGAGTGGGAAGAAATCCTCCCTCCAACAACGAAAGAAGAAGATAAAGAAGAACTACCGGTTGGTCGTAAACTGGCGATTTCGGCGTTCGCAGTTGGTACCGCGGCGTTTATGAGCGCCACTGGCGTGGGAAGTTCCTCGAATTCAATCAACGCCGTCGCGGCAAACTTGGCGCAGTTAGAACGAGAATCGGTCGATATCGACGTCGCTTTGCAGAACGAGAAACCGACGGTGTTGGAGTTTTACGCGGATTGGTGCGAAGTGTGCAAATCGAGCGCTCCGTACGTGTTTGAGGTGGAGAAAGGGAACAAAAAAGACGTGAATTTTGTGATGATGAACATCGATAACGCGAAGTGGACGCAAGAGATGGACGACTACGACGTGGACGGGATCCCGCACTTGGAGTTTTTAGACGGCGAGAACAAGAGTAAAGGGGCGTTGATTGGGAAGTTCCCGAAAGAAGTGTTGGAGGCGAACATTGGCGCGTTGAAAACGGGGGAGGAGAAGTTGCCGTACGCGAAAGTGAGGTTTCAACCGTCGCCGGTTGAGGCGAAATCGATCATGGAGGCACCGAGCGTGGCGGTGTCGGCAACCGGAGGCGCCGTGGCTACCTCCGATCCGAGAGCGCACGGTTGAAAAAAAAGACGAGTTGAACTTTTACATCATCATCATGTACACTATAATAATATTACACACAAATACTGAACGACCTCCAAAGGGTTTATTGACATTGTTGTTTTACACAAGCGCCAACGAGCGCTCTTCCTTTTTGTTGTTCGAGGAATCATTTTCGTCATTTTCGTCGTCGTCTGAATCGCTCCCGTTGTCGTACGTTCCAACCCTTTCGTGAACGAAAATCGATCCTTTATTGCCGACGGAAACGCGAACTTTGTCGTCCAAATATAACTGCTCGACGTACCCTATCCCTTTGCCCGGAGACGGTTCGAGCGTAATCGTTTTCACTTTCTTTCCAAACAAGTTAATATCCACCGTATCAATCGTCACGTTCGTTCGCACGTCCGACGCCGCGCTGGACCGCGCTATCGCTTTCACGCGCAAGAACTTCGCCACCTCGACGTCGTTCACCACTCGCGCGCCGTTCTCTTCCACGATTTGAAAGTTCGTATCCTTCGCCAACCCGGCGAATAACTTCTGAAACGGATTCACCTTCCCGCTCGTTTGTTTCGACCACAAAAGTTTCCACTTCCCTTCCAAAAGTCTGGATTTTGCCGGTCGTTCAATTTCGCCGTCGTATAACGTTTTCAGCTCCTCCAACGCGGATTCCACGCCGACGTCGTTTTTCGTTTCAATCATGTATAAGAGATTCTCTCGCGCGCCGAGTTTGATTTCATCTTTCCCGCCTTTGAATATCTTTAATTTATTAGTATTACTATTATTCGTAGCAGAAGTGATAGCTTTTGTTTTGCAACGTAAACGACCTCTCTCGTTTTTGTCGTTTCTTGTCCTTCTGCTGCTTTTTATGTAAAAGCTCCGCGGTTGGAGTGGTGTCGTCGTCGTCGTCGTCGTCCTCGGAGAAGAGCGCATCATCATTTCAAAATGTTATCTTTCTTTTATCTTTTCAAACTCCAAAACTGATTTTAATATAAGAGAGAGCAGGGATAAGAAATATGCGAAACCGCGGTGTGTTGTTGATATTAGTTTAGTAGGGAGAAGACGCAAACAACGCGTTGTTTGCAGAGATGAGAGAGAGAGAGAGAGAGATTGCGCCGCGCGTCTTTTTGTGTGCGCACGTTTATACTAATGAGGAGAGCGCTTTACTGGATTTGCCCACGTTACGTCATCCTTTTAAGTCACTTTTCAAAACGAGACCAAAAAGAGTCTCACTTTTCACCGCAAAAGAAGAAAAAAAAGAAGAAAAATTTGACTCTTTCGTCGTTTCCCGATCTCTCTTCATTTTTTATAGAAGACACATTTAGTATCGCTCTTCTTCTTCTTCTTCTTCTTCAGAGAGAGAGAGAAAGAAAGAGAGAAGAGAGAGAGAGAGACAAAGTACGAAAATTCGAGAGCGAGCAGAGAGACGACCACTTTAAAACGACGCTTTGAAGAAAAACGCGTGGGATTTCTTCTTTAAAGCAGAAAAGCAGCGCGATCTCATTCCTCGTAACGACATCATCATCTTCTCCCCTTACGCTGCACTTATTACGTAGTAGATATATTTAGTCTCTTCAACGATAATGTCTGGAATCGGCACGGGGTACGATTTGTCCACGACGACGTACTCCCCGGACGGGAAAGTCTTCCAAGTGGAATACGCGTGTAAAGCGGTTGAAAACGGAGGTTTAGCCATCGGGTGCAAATGTAAAGACGGCGTCGTCGTCGCGGTGGAAAAATTGGTACAATCGAAAATGTTAGTGCCAGGGACGAATAAGCGCATACACGCGGTGAGTAAACACGCCGGGATGGCGGGAACTGGATTAGTACCGGACGTTAGAACAGTCGTGGATCGAGCGAGAGAAGAAGCGGCGAACTATTTGTCCTTTTACGGCGACGCGATTCCGGCGAACGTTCTCGCCGATCGAATGGCGCACTATTATCACTTATTCACTTTGTACTGGTCGGTGAGACCGTTTGGAGCGTCGGTTATTTTAGCCACCAAAGACTCGAACGGGTATCACATGTACGTGTTAGAGCCGAGCGGAGAGTGTCACAAGATGAACGGGTGCGCGATTGGGAAGAACAAAGCGGCGGCGAAGACGGAGATTGAAAAGTTAAAGTTCGGGGAAGTTTTAGCCAAAGATTGCGTGAAAGAGTTGGCGAGAGTTATATATAAAATTCACGACGAGAAAGATAAGGATTTTGAGTGCGAGCTGGGATGGATTTGCGAGGACAGTAAGGGGGAGTTTAGGAGAGTACCGAAGGAGGTCGCGGACGAGGCCATCGCTTTGGCGAAAGCGGCGTTGGAGGAAGACGACGATATGGACGACGCTTAAGAAGTAGGCAATAAAATAACCCTTTTATATATACCCACATAGCATTTATCATCATCAGTTGTTAATATTAACGAGAGAAAGAGAGAGCGTAGTAGCATAAATACTCACACATCATCGCGTGTACGTACCACGGGTAGTTTTTAAGGAGAAAGGTTGTTTTTCCTAGGCAAGGAGGAGCTTGAAAAAAAAGGAGAAAAAAATATTACATTTTGCTTCATTTCACGGGCGTTACATCAACACTCGAACACACTCAAACACATCGAACTTTTGAACTTTTGAACGAACGAACACTATGGCGTCGTATTACATCCACGCGGGACGAACGATCGAAGAGGCGCCGATGCGCGAAGGCTCTCTGTATCTGTACGATAAGTAAGTGTTGTTTGATTTTTTTTTTCTTCGATCGAGAAAAGCGAGCGTTTTTTATCCTATTTCTCACGTTGTTGTTCTCACAGAGAAGGTTGGTACGATTTCTTCGCCAACTCGACGTCGGTGACGAGCGACGGATACTGCGACGACTCCACCATCGGTATGAAACACGTCGCGGTGAGAGACGCAGGAAGAGAGTCGACGTTTAAGCCAAACAAAAACAACATGTTTCCTCGACCGAAAAATTGGAAACCGACGAAGAGTAACACGCACAAAGAACATTTCAAGGAGTGAATGAGTGCGTACGAGGGCAAACGGAGGATCTCGCGTGATCTCGCGTGTATCTCTGTTATGTATCATCCATCACAAAAAAGTATAAGTGCTACTGCGTACAAAAATCTATCTACTTTTTAAGCGCGCCCGGTGTAATTCAAAACCAAAGGAAAAGCGCCTTTCTCTATTTCATCCTTGAATAGTTCGTACACGGTTGTATTCTTGTGCGGCTTTTTGCTTTCGCATTTGTCGCAGTACCACGGATCGTCGCCTTCTGGAATATCGTCGAGTTTCGGCGTCAAGCAGAAGCAGTGCAAACCGGCATCGCATCCATCGCAAAGTAAAATTTTCTCCGGCGAATGTCCCGCGCCGCATTCCGCGCACATGACTTCGTCCGCTTCTTCGCCAAACTTAAAGTTTGCGACTCTCAGCTGTTCGTTCTGTCTCTTCTCTTCGGAACCATCTTTGTCTTTCCAGACGATAGCGCTGACGAAAAAGTTTTGCACGACGAACGAGGATAACAGGTTTTCAATCGTCAAATCTTTCGGGACGAGCATGTGATCAAACTTTGCAATCGCGAGTGGATCTCCCAACACGCGTCGTAAGGAGATGTGCATGAAATCTTCCTTAGCAATAGCGCTTTTGTGCATCATCCCATTCTCGTGGGAAATTGTCATTTTCTTCGGTACAAATCCACGCAGATTGATAGGTGCAGCGGTGGTTGCGGCGTTGGCGGTGGCGGCATGGTGTCCCTGCGCCGCGCGATTGTTGATATTCGCGAGACTTACATCGTTCTCCTCGTCGCTTCCTCGATCTTTGCCTTCGCCACTCTCCTTGCCAGAGACTGTTTTGCTATTGCTCGTCCCGTTCGCGAGCTCTAAATCAAACTTCTTCGCTTTCACCAAGTCTGTAAACGACAACTGCTCCTTGACTTTCTTATAGTCCACTCTTCCGCTCATTTTATGTTCTCTTGTAAATGCCTCGAAATTTCGTCGCTCCTCTTCGCGCTTCAACTGTACCTGTCGTTCTTCTTCTTCTCGTTTTCGTTTTTCTAGCTGTTCGCTTGTATTTTCATTGTCATTCGCATGATCGCTCGTCTTAATCGCCACGTCCATTCGCGCTGGCAACGGCTTCAACTTGTTATCGTCTTCCCAGTTAAAAATTTTCATCCCGGACGCCATCATTGCCATCCTCTTTGCGTCTGCTTCGCGTTTTATCTTATCTTTCGCTTCTCTCACCCGTCGATCGTACTCCGCTTGACTCTTGTACCGATCGCCTTGAATCAAATCGTCGTAGTCATCGATTATGCCGACACTTTTCTCTAACTGATGGTCCGTCGCAACTCCTCCTCCCGCCAACGCTCTCTGTTGTTGTTGCATCATAATATGTCTTTGCAACTGATCTTGCTGCTGCATTCGCATGTCGCGTTCCACAGCCGCCATTCTCTCCCTTTGTTCTATCTCCTTCTGCGCCCGAAGTCTCTCCCTCTCCAATCTCTGCTCTTTTCTCTCCTGTTGCTCCTTCTTGATCTGCTCCGCGATGGCGTCGTATCGGTTCCTCTCCTCTCTCTGTTTCTCCAAGTTATCCTCCAAAATCGTCGTCGCCTCTTTCCTTGAAAACCTTTCCTCTTTCTCGTCGTACGATTCAGCGCCTCCTTTCGCTGCATAAATCGCGCTCACAATCGCGTCAAATTTCGGATCCTTGACGAAATCTCGTCTCGACGCCACTTTCGCTCGACACTCTGGGCAGCACATTTGATTTTTCCGAATCGATTCTTGCACGCAGTCGTTGCAGAATCGGTGTAAACACACTCTCACCGTGACGCAATTTTTCACGGTGCCCCAACAGATGGAGCATCGCGTGTCCGCGCGGACGTCTCGGTACAAGATCTTTTTATCATCGTTATTATTATTATTATTACTCAAAGTCGTCGTCGTCGTCGTTACTAAAGCGTTGTTATTGTTCGTTTTTTCTTCTTCTTCTTCTAATTTTTTTTCTTCTTTCTTTGAATCATCATCACCCAAAAATTGCACCGTCGTCGACTTTTGCAACTCTGTTGCATTCGGTGCTTCTTCTTCCTTCTCCTCCTTGTTATCGTCGTCGACTTTGAGAGAAATACCTTCTTCTTCCTCCATCATCCTTGAAATGAGAACTTCTTCTTTTCTTCTTTGTTATAATACAAATATATATACGAAGAAGAGATTGTGGTGAAATTCAAGCGTGTAAAAATTCGCAGAAGTAAAAATTTTGTGTGGGATTTTGAATGAAAAATTTTTCTCTCCTTTTTCTCTCCTCCTCCTCTCTTGTCTTTATTTGTATCTCGTCTTGTTACTCTCGCACCTAACAACATATTCAGAACCAACGACGAATAATCTCATCATGCCACCGAAATCATCGAAGACCGAAAGGGAAGAGACGGACGTGTCGGCGACTACGAATCGTTTGCTCGAGCTGGAAGAACTGACCGCAGCGCAGAAGGTCAAGTTAAGAGCCGCGGTGAAGAAAGGGAAATCCATCGAAGAAGAAAGGAACGCTTTGAAAGAAAAATTGGAGGAAGAAGTACGAGTGAGCGAGGAGACGAGGAAAACGAGCGATATTTTAATCGAGCAGTTGAGAGAACAAGTGAAGAAGATGGACGGGAAAGTGAAAGTTTTAGAAGCCATGAAAGAAGCGACGACGAGTTCGTCCGACAACAACGATAAAGCGAAGAAGGAAGAGAAGGTTTTGAAGGAAAAGAACGAACAGTTGGAGGCGAAGGCGAAAGAGCAAGAGGTGTCGATCGCGCGACTGGAGAGCGAACAGAAGGCGCAATCGAAAGAAACAGATGCGTTGCAAAGAGAGAAAACGAGAATGTCGAGAGAGATTGACGATTTAAAAGCAAAGTTGAAAGAACAGAAAGATGCGGTGAAAGTATCGAAACGAAGAGAAGCGGACGCGCTGGTCGGCGGAGCCGCGTTGGAAACGGCGGAAAAGAAGGCGATGGAGAACGAACAGTTGAGAGAAAAGTTCGAGAAAGAAAGAGACGAGAGTTTGGAAAAGTACGAACAAATGAAAGAGGAGAGAGACAGGGCGATAGAAACGGCAAAAACGATCGAGGCGCGAACCGCGTCGTTGACGAAACAAATGGAGGAAGCGAAGGCAAAGTTTGAGGAGGACTCGGCGCGAGCGAAAGATTTGAAAGAGAAATCAGAGCTGATTCTAAGAGAAGCAGAACACAGGATTCAAACTGCCGAAGCTTCTGCAGTCGCATCCGAACAAGAAGCCGAGCGCATGATGGAAGAGGCAGAAAATAGAAATAGAAAGTTTCAACATTTACAAGTTGCGTTTCAAGAGCGGGAAGCGGCGTTGCATAAAAAGATTGAAACGTTGGAAATGGCAAGAGACGATCGAGTGGAAGGTGTGAAGAGCAGACTTGAAACTGAAATGGAAAAGAAAGAAGAATTTGCGCGGATGTACGAAGAAGCAAAGACGGAAGTGAAGGGCTTACGTGCCTCGATGGGTGCGATGGAGTCCAACGCGCACGCCGCGGTTGCGGCGAGAGAACACGCGACGACGTGGAAGGAGAAAGCAACGTCGGCAATCGCAGAGACGGAGAATTTGCGCGAAAAAATTGCAGCATTAGAAGATGCAAATATACAAAAGCAGCAAATGACGTCGTCCAGTTCCTCATCTACGGCAAACGCCGTCGTCATGGAAAAAGAGATTGCGACTCTCAGGGAAAGTTTAGAAGTTGCGCTGAAACAGAAAGAGGACGCCGAACTCCGCGCGCAATCTGCGTTGAACACTGCTTCGAGCATGAATACAAATGGTGTCAGCGATGCCTTCGGTGGTGATTTGGAAAACAATAACAGCTCGTCCGCGCACCAGGCGCGTAAATTAGCCGAAAGTGAACACACTGTTTTGAAACAACAAACAGAAATCCAAGCGTTGACGAGACGCGTGAAAGATTTGTCCTGGCAAGTTTCCATGTACTCCGATCAAGACAAAGTCGAGGGGAGCGGCACGGCGACTCCAGGGAAGAAAGCCGGGTTAGCGGCGATGTTTGGTGGAGGTGGCGGTGGTGGCGGATTGGCGAATTTGAAAGGCAAAAGGAGACAGTTTGTCGTCGTGTATTTAGGTGTTCTTCATCTCCTCGTGTACGTTGCATTTTTACACGGTGCATTTAGCGCGCATAAAGCAGTCACCGGATGTAGAAGATTTTAGAAGATGATCGCTATATTATCAAAGACCATTGTAGGTAGCCATTAGCAGCGGAACGTTTTGATTTTACATGTTATTACACTATCTTGATTACTACGTGTGAAATTTGATGGATTGTAGAGAATGAAAGAATTCCCTCAGCGCTTCCAAAGTGTTCGTTTTAACGTTTACGCATCCCTTCACGTCTAGAACCTTCAAAGTTTTTGTCTCTTTTTGTCCTATTTGCAAACTCTGGATGAGCTTTTCCGTGATATTCCTGTTCCCGTGTACGGACAAGAGCTCCAAATGACGACAGTTCTCCGCGACGTGACAAATACCTTCCGACCTCAGACTCCCGCACCAAGAGAAATTCGCGTACCTCAGCGTCTTCGGTAATTTGAATAAAGTCACATCAGTCAGCTTGTTGAAACCGCACGCATCAAAAAACTTCAAATTCGTGAGACCGTCTATCTTCTCGAATGATTTGTTCGTCAGTTGACTGTTGGCGTATAACGAAAGAAACTCGAGTTCTCGACATCCCTCTACGACGAGCGCCACGCTCGCGTCCGTCATCTTAGGCACTCTCGTGAGATCTAAATATCTTAATTTTCTACACTTACTAATCTCTCGAACGCCTTCATCGTCCAGTTGCACGCACCCGCTCAAATTCAACACCTTTAAGTTCTCGTGACAAAAGCGACACACCGAGAGCACGCCTTTGCTCGTTATTTTCGTATTCCAGAAGAGTTCAAGGCACTCCAACTTGTTCTCTAAATACTCGCTCACACTCATCAACCCGAGATTCCCAAACTGCCGAACGCGTTCGTCTCCAGACCCAGCCGCGTTTAAGTTCACTCGCGTACAACTTGTCGCATATTTTCTCGCGATTTTCGAGACGGTTTCGTCGTCCACGCCTTTCGCCAACTCCAACTGCACCGCCTGTATTATAACTGTATTCTTAGAATCATCATCATCATCATCATCGAGAAATGCATCATCAATCTTCGCCTTTGCGTTTGGACAGTCTCTCAAATATAAAACGGTTCGATCGTTTTTCTCGTATTCTCTCAGTCTCACTATTTCCTCGCTCAAACCGTGCGTCGTCTCTTTCGAGCCTTCGTCGTAACACCCCATGATTATTGAAAACGATGATAAAATGATGATGATGATGAAATGTGTGATTTTTAAAGTTTTGTGTCACCCCCCCAAAAAAACAACAAAAAAGACAGACAAAGAAAGGACAAAAATGCATCCCTGAAAAATTGTTTTCTCCGAGAGAGACAGAGAGAAAATACGAGAAACGAAAAGACAGCAAACAGCACAAAAATAAAATATCTCTCTAGAGGATAAATAAGATGAGTTGTTTTCTAAACATGGTGACGTCTTCGGACGTCATCGTGCCCAGAAGAGAAGAACAGCAACATCAGCATCATCATCATCAGTATTATAACGGTGGCGAGTACGGAGGGGCGATGATGACGACGAGTGTAGCGCCTCGAATACGGGTTGAAATCGCGAACGGGATTCGGAAAGGCGAGAAGTTCATCACCGAACTGAGCGGATGCGAACGGGTTCGAGATTTCGTGTCCATGAAGTTATGCAAGAACGAATATTTGCGAGGAAAAGAGGTGAAAGTGTACTTGGACGAGTACGAGTTGTTAGGGGACACGAGCGTGGACGTGTTAGGGCACGAAGATAAAATATTCGTGGTCGTTTGCGACGACGAGGGTGACGAGATGGAAGAGGAGGAAGAAGTCGACGACGGTTTTGCTCGAGTACGAGCCGAGTTGGAGAAGCGCGAAGAGGAGAAGAAGAAGGAGAAGAAGAAGAAGAAGAAGAAGACAACATTAAATATGAAAAAGGAGACGAATAATCGAGGGACGCGCATTGTAAATCAACAACACGAACGAAAGCAGAAGAAAAATAATCTCGAACACTCGCTGCGGATGGCGCCGACGATGGTAACGATGAAAAAGGTGCAGAAGAAGATGGCGACGGTTCCATCGAAAAAGGACGAGCGTCCGAGACTTGCCGCGCAGGTGGTCTACGCGTCGAGTTCCGAGGAGGACGATGACGACGGTGACTCGCACGGATTAGAAGAGTTATCGTCCGACGAAGACGGGGGAGATCCGGAGTTTTTTGTACGAAACGTGGGTGTGCAGAAAAGCTCACGTTCGTTAAGGAAGAATGGCACGCCAAATTCGAAAGAGAAGAGAGCTGAATTACCGAAGAAAAAGAATTGGCAGTCGCGCTTATTACGAAATGCAGAGAAACCAGATTGGATGTGCAGAGGAGCCGGGTTCACGTGGTCTTGCACAGAGAAGAAAGCGCCGGGGAAATCGGTTTGCGAAAAGCATTCGAGGATGCCGAAGTGGTCCAAAGCTCCTGTCGCCCCACCACCACCGCCCGCAAAAAAAGCTGGGAAAACGCTCGAAAAGCTGGAAAACGCTCGAAAAGCTGCCGCTTCGAGTGCGCTTACTTGCGAGAAATGCGGCAAGGTTTGTAAAGGTCAAGGTCCTCTGACGATGCACGTGCGATCGTGTAAAGGCAGCGACTCGAGTATCGCCGCGTCGCCAGCCGCCGATGAAACGAAGAAAGGTGGGCAACCTCCCTTGTTGAGAGGAAAGCGCGTTCCCATCAAATTGCTTCGAAAATGCGCGAGAAATGGCGGCGTGAAATCAATATTAGCAGAGCTTGTGGTGAACTACCGCATTGGTGCGCGCTCGAATGTGCCTGTGACTGCGATGGTACCAGCACAAACCCCGGTCGCGACGGCGATTGCGCCTATCCTAGCATCAGTCGCAGATGCCGACAAAAAGCTAAGTGATGTGATGGCCATCGCGAAGAAGAAAGCTGAAGATACGAAAAAGCGTCTGGAACACGAGCTACGAGTTGAGCGAGAAAAACTCGAAAAGGCGAGAGAAAAACTCGAAAAGGCGCAAAAAGAGGAACTGGAAGAACGGAAACGCCTGGAAGCGTTAAAGAGTAAAGCCGAAATCGAGCGATTAGAAGCTGCGAGAAAGATGGAGGAGGAAAAAGAAAAGCGAAAAGCAGAGGAAGAGCGAAGAGTCGCCGCAGAGGCGGAAGCGAAAAGAGTCGAACGCGTACGAGTCGAAGAAGCCTTGAAGATGAAAGCCGAGCAAGAAAAGAAGGCAGCGGCTGAGCGCGAGAAAGTAGAAGCAGCTAGACAAAAACAAATTGAAGAGGCGCGATTAGAAGCTGCGAGAAAGATGGAGGAAGAGGTTCGATTGCAAGCTGCTAAGAAGAAAATGGCAGAGGAGGAAGAAAAAAGGCGCCAAGAAGAGCACGAGAAACTTGAAAAAGAGAAGAAAGTGAATGATGAAGCTCGCCGCGGTAGGAGCAAGGACGCCACCGTCGAAAGACAAGAAAAGGAGGTTGAAGAAGTTACGCCTTTGATGAAATCGAGCATCGTGCTGAAACCGGGCGAAGTTGCTTGCGGTGCACCCACGAACAAGCAAGTTATGTGCCCGTATCCTGCAAAAACCTGTCCATGGCACATCCACGGAGACGGCGATGACAAGGATGACCAAGTTCATCACAATCGTCGTCATCTTCTCACTTCGGGCGATATCGGTCCTTCGCTGAAGGGAAAGTGGATATCAGTCTTATGGCCAGATACCGGAGAATGGTTCGACGGTGAAATTTTGAATATGAACAACTCCACCGCGAAATTGTGGTACCCAGCGGACGACATCGACGATGCCACGCTCGGTGAAAGGGAAGATATCAATTTAGAGGAGGCTATTGAAGGCAACGAAATATCTTGGCCGCTGGTAGCAAGAAAGCCTTTGACTTTGCAAGCCAAGTTGGTCGACGAAACGTCTTCCCTTGATATATTGAGAGACTACATTACTTCTTGTGGCGGAAAGTTAGAAGGCAACTGGTCCGTGCAAGTTAAAGTGCGTCAGAGCGGCCAGTCTGCGTTAACTGGACACGTCGATCACTACTTCTTTTCGCCAGAGGGGAAAAAATATCGCTCGAAAGTTGAAGTCGCGCGCGCTCTGAACGTCCCAAAGCTTCCGAAATCAGCGAAGAAGAGAAAGGTAGTGTACAATAAAGACGACGACATCGGCACTCCGCCGCCAAAGAATCGCAAAGAAACGCATTCACAACGACTGTCGGATAAAACAGCAGCAGCAGCAGCAGCAGTAGCAGCAGCCACAACAGCAGCAACTCCGTACGGGTACGGGTCCCCGGAGGCCTCTCCCGACTATTTTCTTCAACGAAGCTTTGATGGTGAAAACGAGACGAACCTCAGCGACTCGTTTTTGACGAATACTACTAATATTAATACCATCATCACCGACGCGATCACCAACGTCGACGAGAAAATAAACCAACAACAGGGAGGAGAATATAATAACAGAAACACTACCGACAGAGACGACAACGCGTCGTCTCCGTTGCCGCCGCTGTTTAAGAATAAAAGCGGCGAGAGGATGGAGTTAACCGTGCACCAAAACGACGGATGGATGTAGGTGTACGCGCGCACGCACGCGCACGCTAGCGCGAGAGAGAAAGAGAGAGAGAGAGAGAAACGAGAGAGTCATAAGAAAACTTTGTACAAATAATAATAACTTGTGGTAGTACTACTGCGGTATATGCGCTCGAAGAATTTATTATTGAAACATAAGTGTCTTTGCATTCCGCCATAAAATATCTTGAATCTCCCCTCGGGGAAAACGAATCGACCCGCACCATGAACACATTTTTACCGGCGAACATGTTGACGAACAAAGATAAAGTCATCTCTCTTCGAGACGATACCGTCAAAGTCTCCGACGAAAACGCTGATAGAACGACGATGGTAAGACCTCCTTCTTCCTCGTATTCCGCGCGAGTTAAAGTGCATATTAAGCCACTGGGTATCAAGTTCGTTGAGAAGATCGATTCGTCTGCGTGTCCAACCATACGCGACTTTGTCGAGCGACAGCTGTGGAAAGTCCAGGAAATACGAGGGAAGGAAATAAAGATATACGTGGAAGAAGAGGGAAACGAAGAGGAAGGGTACGAGTTGTTCGGCGACACGGAAACCTGCGTTTTAAAACCGGACGAATTGTTGACGGTGAAACTCGTCTCGGACGACACCAAAAAGCAGAAGAAGGCGAAAACAGTCGAGAGAACGCGAAAAACGAAGAAAGTAACGTCGACGACGCGGATGGTAGATTTCTATGAGGAAGGGAAGAAAAAGCGTAAAAAGGGCGAGGAAGAAAACGCCGAGCAGAAGAAGCAGATCTCGACAAAGCCGAAGAAAATGTCGTCGAAAAAGAAAGCGTCCATGGGTTTGCGCTTTCAACAAGCAGTCACCTTGGACGATTTCTTGGACGGTTACAACACGCAGGTAAACCTGCCACCAAAACGCGTTTTGGCGTTGACGACGGCGGAGAAATCCAAGCGCTCGTCGTACATCAACTACTGGAAACCGTTCGCGAGAATCTTCAGCGACGCGCTTTCTGACTTCGAGACGTTGTTTGGCGATAAAGCTGGCGAATACATCGGCGAGTTCGAACTGGCGATGGAAGAAGCGCTCGTGATTTCTGCCGAGCAGGCGAGCAGGCGAGCAGGCGAGCAAAAACGGTGGAAACCGGTCGCGTCAGCTTTCATTTCTGCTTCAGCAGAAACGCGCGAGACGATGCGCACGAGTTGGAATCTGAAAGGCATCATGAATCAGATGCATAACCAAATCGTGGACTCCGCAATAGTCAGAGCGGGTGCAAAGGGTATACACGCAAAGGATATACTCTCTGAAAGAGAGAAGGTCAAGTTGAATACTGTGCGTGCAGTCCAGCTAAAAGGCATGCAAGAAGGCATTTACAAACGGGTCTCGCCTGGCACGTATGCGATTACGTCGAAAGGAAGTGAGAAGGTGATTAAAAAGATGAAGAACTCTCCTAACTCTGTGCTCACAATCTCGACACCGACGAATGCGAAAAATTTTACCACGATAAAGTCGCCGCTCACGACTCAAAGAAAACTTCTCACGACTGACGACATATCGTCTCGATTGACGGGAAAGATGATTTCTGTGAAATTTGAAGATCCGCCCGAGTGGTTTGTTGCAACCGTACTATCATTCGATGTGATCGAGCAAAAATCTTCGCTGTTTTATCAAGACGGCGATCGAGAGCTTTTGAACATGGCAAAAGCGTGTCGTAAAGGCCAACTTTCGTGGGTAGTGCACGGCGACAACGGCACGTCTAAAACTCATTACCGTTTACCCCCTCCCTCTCCAATTACGGATTCTGAAAAAGCTCAGCGCGCACTCGAGAGGTTACGTAGCTACATCAAATCTTTAAACGGTACTTTGCCCGAAGGATGGAACGACGTTGACATCCACTACTATCGCAACGGCGTTTCAGAAAATTACTTTATTTCACCAGAGGGCAAGAAATATAAAGGACCTCGGGCAGTAGCAAAAGCTTTGAACCTGCTATGAGCGCACGCAAAAAAGGAGAAGTAATGTACCACCACTAGTAATTCTAGACTTTCGTAGAGAAACGCGCATTTTAAAAGAGAATACCACTTGCTAAATACACATACGCTACGTTTCATGGCTAAATTATGCTATTATTATCATCATCTAATTGCGAACTTCTCTTTTACTCTCATCATCATCATCATCACTTGGAGGCTTTTTTTGATTTTTTCTCCTTCTTCTCTTTCTTTTCCTTCTTTTTCTTCGAGACAGAATCCGTGGAAGACATGCTCTGAGAGTTCTTGGTTTTAAACCCGAGCGTCGGCTGCAAAGCGTCTGCAAAAGAATCGATCGAGTTTGGATCTTTCACTTCCTCGTACTCGAAAGCTTTCGCCAGTTGGTCGATCTCCTCTTCGTCGTCGTCTTTGCCGCCACTTTTCAAACCAGCACTCGTGGCTATTTCTTCGCGTTGTCTTCTCAACCGCACCTCTTCGGCATCTTTCGCCTTATCGGCGGGCGTCTTCACTAATTTGGAGCCTCCAAAGAACGGGTCCGTTTTTGGAACGGTTCGAATAAACTCCGCGCTCGTTGGCGAACTCACTTTCTTCGTCTTCTCATCATCGTCATCGTCGTCGTCGTCTGAATCGTCCCATCCATCCATACGAATCGCAGTGGACTTTTTCGGCGTTCCGTCTTCGTCCCAGTCTCTTCCGTTTCGATCATTATCGCTATCGTCGTCGTCGTCGTCGTCGAAAAAGTCGTCTTTGCCTCCATTCTTCTTTTCCGCCGCGTCCAAAATGAGCTTTTCCATCGCGCCGAGCGGTTCTTCAATTTGCTTCCCGCCGACGGCGTTTACTTTTCCGCCGGGCAAATGCGAAAACTGTGGCAACACCTTCACCTTCAATTCCTCTTCGGTCGATTCTTTGAAGTTTGAGTTTTTCTGTTTACCCTCTCCGGCTAAACCAAGCGTCGCAAACTGTTTAGCGTTCTTCGCGAGATTTTCGGCAAGCTCCGCGGGCGTTTGAGCAGCGACAGCTGAAACGCCAGCGTACGCCGACGATATCGCCGCCGACGCTAAAACCAATGGAACTTCACCAATCTTTGTGTTTGATAGCTTCGCAAACGTAAGCGCGTCTTCATCTTTATCCTTGTTACTACCACCACCACCACCACCGCCGCTAAAACTACTTTGCTTTCGCACCGTCGCAGGCGCCGCGACTCCCGCCGAAGGTGCTTCACCACCCCCGACGTTACCTCGTTCATGCGCCATCTTCGCCTCGTGAGAATCTTCAATCTTTCTCTGATGTTGCTCGTACGAGCCCGACGTTTTCATCGTCCTCAACGCCTCTTGCGCTTGAACTATGTGCGACGTATTCTGTTTCAACTGACTCTCCAAATTCGTGCGTTTCAAACACAAAAACGGGACGTGTAAAAACGTGCTCAACGCTTTCAACCCGAAATTATTCAACATGCTCGTCTCAAATACAAACGGTCGGATTGGCCTGGTCTCAGAAAACAATCTCGCCACTTCCTGCTCGACGTCGTCTATGTGCAAAATCCTCTTCGACGCTGGGTAATCTCTAAAATTCAAGCAAATCGCCACCGGCAAATGCGTCGGTACTTTCTCAATCTCCCTCAACACGTACTCGTACGTCCACTTCTTACTCGGATCTACGCAAAATATAGCCGCGTGTGCGTTTGAATACACATCAATCATAGTCGCGTCCAGCGGAAACGTGTGCGCGCCTTCTTCGATCCCTCCGTTGGCCTCGCCAACCGGCCCGTTCATCAAAGCCGCCCTATGCGCCAACGTCAAACTCTCCGAAATTTTCCTCGCGTTCGCTTTATCCACCACGTCCCACACTTCCAACATGATTTCGTCTCGTAAAGATCCTTTCGCTTTCCACTCCACGTGCGCGGTTTTTATCTCGTTCGTCGGCTGGTACTCGGAGATGAAATCGCCTCCTCGCAATCTTCTCAACAAGGCGGTTTTCCCAGTGGCGGAATCGCCTCTCAAAACGACTTTCACGTTGTACTTCTCTCCGGTTTTTTTAAATCTGTTCGCGATGGCTTGGTCCATTTTCGCAATTTGACGTCTGTTTTGTTGTTGTTGTTGAGAAGACGAAGAAGAGCTCATCATCATCGATCCTAAAGGATTCGACGCAAACGCGGACGAAGAATTCGACGATGAGGAGGAGGAGAACGGGGATGAAATCGCAGGAAGCCAGGAGTACCAAGACGTCGAAGGAGAGCTGGTGGAAGCGAGAACATCGTTAGTGTTTCGCTGCTGATGCGTTTCCGGAGTCGACGACGACATCGTGCGTGGAAGGTCGCGTCGTAATTAATATTTGGGTGGAAATTAAATGGAGAATGTGATGCAAAATCCACGAGTACCTAAAATAACACACACACACCGCTATTACGACTTTCTTTCGCAGTTTGCAACAGAAGATGTTTTTTGTCTGCAGTTTTCCAACTCGAGACTCAAATCGTCCAACTCTTTCTCCAACGCTCTTCTTTTTTGTCTGAGCCGCGCGATCTCGTCGTCTTTCGTCTTCTCGGCGTTCGAGAGACGTTCGACGAAAGACTGTAACCGAGCGACGGCGGTTGCGAGTTCGGCTTTATCTTTTACCAGCTGCGAATCGGTTTCGGATTGGAATTTTTCACACTCGATGAGGCGTTTATTGGCTAAAACGAGTTGTGATTCGAGATCGGAGACGAGTTTGGCGGTTTGCGTGTGTTCGAACGAAGCGCGTTGGAAAAGCAGACGTTCGCTTCGCTCGTCCTCCTCTCCCGTTTTCGTCGGCGACGAAGCGCCTTCTTCCAACTCTTCTTCTTCATCCTTCGCGAAAAGCTTCCCTATCAGAGCATTCACGAGCACATCTCCATCCATCATCCCTCGCAATTTCTCTTTCTCCTTTTCCATCTGCTCTTGTATCTCTCTCGCGTTCGTTTCCGCTTTCCTTTCCACTTCTTCTTTCAAAACTTGGAGCGTTTTCTCTTTTCTTTGTTCGTTGAACAGTAACCGATCGACTTCCACTCTCAATCGCATTCTCCCGGCTTCGACTTCGATGAAATCGTTCGTCATCTTCGCGTTGAGTTCACGCATAAATTTTAACTCGCGTTCGAGTTCCCTCGTGTGCGCTTCCGAGAGTTTTTCTTCTTCCTTTTTCGCTTTTCTCTCGCGTTCGAGTTCTGCGTTTTTCTCGTCTGCTCTTAAAAGCTGTTCGCGCAAAGCGTTGAGTCGCGAAGGGAGAAACATTTCAGACGACGCGTGTTCGGACGTTTCGTTTTGATGAGCGTTCGATTTCGCGTTCATCTTGGTTCGAGAAGAAAGAGAGCGCAGGAGAGAGAGAATCAGAGTTTCGCGCGCTTAAGTGCTTACGCGTATTTTGTGACGAGACACCCGACTTTGAATTCAATTTTCTATTACATATAAACGCGCGAGGAGGAGGAGAAGGAGGAGAGTTATCACTTCTTCACTAAGTTCTTCGCCAACAGTGGATTATTACTCGCAAACTGACTCAACTTTTGCTTCTCTCGCATCTTCGCCTTCCGCATCTCTTCCTCTTTCACTTGCTCGGGAGTCAACTTCCCGGTGGCTAAATCCTTCGCTTTTTGTGCCTCTTTTAAAGCTTTTTTCTCCGCCATCGCTTTCGCGTCTCTTTCGGCTCTTTGCGCGGGCGTTAACGATTCTTTGTTCCCTTTCGCATTTTTATCGTTGCTGCCTTTCTTGGCGTTCTTTTCGCGAGCGAGGTCGCGAGATAATCCTCGCGCCATTTGACGCGTGATGTGATGTGTGATTTCAAGTGACGAATAAAAAAGAAGTTTCCCCTCAGAATATTCTTGGAAAATAAAAGACGATGATGACGATGATGTTAAGAAGTGCGTCGAGAAGACGCGCCGCTTCTCACTCGTCGTCCTCCGAGTTGTTCTTTTCTCTGGTGAAGAAGAGTTCGTCGTTCACGACGACGGGTTTAAGAGGTGATGTGTATTACGATGTTGATGATGAGAAGAAGAGCGTCAATACCTATTACCCGATGATGATGATGAGAAAAGAGAACAACATTAACGACGCGAAAAGGAGGAGGAGACATGAGAGGATGTTTTCCTCCTCGTCAGCGTCGACGTCTTCTTCTTCTCCTAATACTACTACTAAAGTCGACGATATCCTCAAGCAGTTCTTGTCGTTAACCGCCGAGGAGAAACGAGACGTGTTTCAAAGTCTGTTCGGAAAAGGAGGAGAAGAGAGGAAAATTTTAGCCGAGAAGGAGAAGAAGTTGTTCGCGGCGTTCGATAGCGACGGGGATAAAATGTTAACGCCGCAAGAGTTTCAAAACTTTCACCGGGCATTTTTGTGGCGACATTTACAGCAGGAGCCGGAAGTAGGAAACGAGGACGGAGAGCAGAGGAGTAGCGGGAGTAGCGGGAGTAGTAAAGAGATCACCTACGCGCAGCTTAAATCGGTGGCGCTATCGCAGATGTACCCGTTCATCGGGTTTGGTTTTTTAGATAACGCTTTGATGCTTGCGTTTGGGGAAACTATTGAATCATCGGTCGGACTGTCGCTGGGTTTATCAACGATGGCGGCCGCGGCGATTGGGAACACGTTGTCCGACGTCTGCGGCGTCGGGTTGGCGAATAAGATTGAGTATTGGTGTGCAAAGTTTGGATTGACGGAAGAGGTGACGATGACGACGGGCCAGGCGAAAGAGATGCGGGTGGTGGTGGCGAGATTAGGCGGGGCGATGACGGGAGTAACCATAGGATGCATCGTCGGATCGTTCCCGCTCTTGCTTCATTAGCTTTATTTATTACTTTTTGTAAACGTATTTATTATTGTATTGTTTTAATTTACACGCATCTGTTCGACGCGGCGTTGCTTTAATCTAACTAAAGAGTTCCGCTCAGGCCCGGAACGTGTATCCCGACCGCTCAAACTCTTGAATTTCTCGCCTCGAGATGAGCAAATCGCAACCAATTCGCGCGTGCGTAATACCGGCTCTGCAAGTAATCTCTTTTCCTTTCAATCGGTACGTCAACGTGCAGCAGTAAATCATTTCTGACGCACCCGCGACGACACCGTGTACGGCTTGTTTCTCCCATCTCGACTCAGTCGGACGTCCTAACGCATCGCACAGACCGAGCGTTTGCGCGATGTGCTTTTGAATCAACGTACACCCACCGTTCCCGGTATCTAAGCACGCGCGATACTTTCCGAGCCACTGCAATCCCATGTCTCGAACTTCTACGTACTCGTCCGTAGATATTTGAAAATCTTCCGCGCACGGCCCTTCCGCAGGGATGTACATGGGCGGCTGCCAAAACGGATTCTCGTTCGCATTCCACTCTTCTGCGCTCGTATTCCCTTCTTCTTTTTTGTCCTTCTCGTCAGCGGGTTCTCGAAACCCAAGCAACCGTTTCTTTGCGCGTTCCAACATCACTCTCCTCCTCTCAACTTTCCTCTTCCTCTCCTTCTCTTTCTCGTCGTCAACAACGTCGTCGTCTATCACAATGGGTTTCATATCTTCCTCCAACTTTCTCTTCTTACTCTCTTCGTTCCAAGCGAGTTCGGTTTGCTCGTAGGATTTCGTCAACTTCTCTCGATTGACGTCTCTCCCTGCAAACATCGGCGACTCTTCGTCCTTTTCTTCTCCCTCCTCGTTCTCATTCTTCTTCAAACTCTTCTCCAAACTCTTACTCGGTCTGCTCCAATCGAACATGTCCACGAACGCGTTGTTCGTCCTCTTCGGCTTCTCCTTCTTTTCCTTCTCCTTCTCGATTCCATCGTCGTCTTTTCGTTCCATCTCTCGAATCTCCTCCTTCGTCATTAAACTCGCGCCTTTCACTCTCTTTTCCCCTCTGCTCAACTTTTCCCACACCGGCTTCTCTATACCTTTGAAACAATCGTAACACTGCTTGTGATGCTTTGGCGCATCCGAGATATCCGTTCCACAATCTCGACAATATTTCTCTTCTTTTGCGATTTTAGAACCGTCGATGTGCGTTTTATTCGTACACGAAGACGCGAGGTGCGTGGAACGTCCACAACGCGTGCACGGCGCATTTTTCACCTCATTCGACGGTGGATTTGGTTTCTTTTTCTTATACTTATTGTTGTTGTACGTGGACTTTTTCTTGAAGTCCGCGAAGGTGTGGATGGGCATCGAAGAAGTGGAGTGAAATGAAGCAATTTTTGGTGGTTTCAAACTTTTTTTGCGTGCGTTTTTTTTACTTTTTTGTTCTTTTTAGGTGTTCACATTTGTGGTGGTCGTCCTCCCTCAGTCTCGAGGGGTCCAGACTTCCTTCAAGTCATAATACTAGTATTATTTTTAACAGAGCTATCGTCTCGCTATCAACCGTTACGATGATGATCAATCGCTTGGATGTATAAATTCTATAACTTTCTCCTAATAACGCGCGAGTGCGCAATGTGTATGCACAGTATCATCATTTTTTCTTTTTTGGTGGTTTTAAAACGACAGCCATCGCGTTCGCGTCGACTTCGTCGTGCAGCGCGTGCCACATTTTGGAAGCGAGGTTGAACTTTAACGTTTTCAAGATTCGACTGGAGCGCAACGCATCTGGAACTTTCTCGCTCGTGCCGTGGATTTTTCGCAAGGCGACGCCGTCGACGTTTCTTCCATCGCCGCCGGTACTTTCGCTTTTGCTCACTTTATACAAACCGCGATAGGTTTTCGAGTTTTCACTGGTTTCCGAGAACAAGATTATGAATTGATGCTTCGCCCCCGGAGCGTTTTCAGTTTCCAACGCTTGCAACGCTTCGTTTCGAAGACGTTTCATCTGATCGCTTTCGCCTGCCAAGGCTCCAAATTTCAGCGCTATTTTAATTTCAGACGCGTTCGTTCGTTTTCCAACGTTTGCTGATGCTTTCGAGAAGGATGGTGATACCGATGGTGACGAAGCGCGTCTCAATCGCTCGGCATCCTTCGTCGTAAAGTACGGAGAGGAGGTTTTATTTACTTTTTTCTTCTCTCCAGACGCAAATGACGAAGATAAAGACGCTTTTCCTCGTCTCAGCAAAGCAATCTCAGCAACCGAGAGTTTCGTTTCCGCTTTCGATACCGCGGCTTCGTCCGGATTGAGCGGCGAAAACCACGCCAAAGGTTCGGGGTTTCTCCTCACTTTCGAAACGCTCGACACCTGATTTTCTTCGTTTTCTTCTTCTTCTTCTTCTTCTTCTTCTTCTTCTTCTTCTTCTTCTTCTTCTTCCGTGCTTTTATTCCACCGCATAAAACTCGGCGCGCGCTGTATGGGTGATCTTCGTTCAAACAAATCATTTCCATCTTCCTCTCTATCCTCTTCATCATCATTTCTTCGCGTGATAATATTGTTAGCATTTGAATTCTTAAACGGCGGCGACGTCTCGAACGTCCTCTCGCCGCCTAACAATGAAAACGCGTTGATAAACTTCACCGGCGACGAGACGTTTGGAGGAGCGGGAGGTAACGAAGTAGAAGACGAACCTCTCGCGTTCGGCGCGACGATGTGATCAAAGCCTAAATCATCGAGCTCGTCCAACGCGTCTCCATCTCTCGTTCCAAATACATCGTCGTCGTCTTCGTCCTCTTCCTCATTATCCTCCTCCTCCTTCGCGTCTTCTTCTCCCTTTTTGTCGTCGTAACCGTGCAAAAAATCCTTCGACAACTTTTCAACTTCCTCTCTCAAATCGTACTTCTCTTTCAACTTTTGAATAACTTCCAGAATACCAAACTCGTCTTCCTCTAACACCGCTTTCACGTATTCTCCGCCAACGTTCAACTCGTCCAAGGCGACGTGGAGCGACACCGAATCCGACGGGCTTTTATTCTTATTATCATCATCATCATAATCATCATCATCATCATCGTCGTTCGTCTTCTTCGTTCTCTTCGTCAAATCCTGCTCTTTCGAGAGTAAATTCTCGCACAGAACGAGGAGCACCGAGCACGACTTCAGCTCTTTCACGGACGCGATAGAAGAACGCTGGTTCGTGACTTCGCTCAGCCACGATAACAACCCCGACATCATCGACGATCGTTGTTCTTTCATGTCTTCTTTCGTGTTCATTTTGATATACAATTAGTATAAAGTTTGTGGGATTTTCAAAAAGTCCTCCAAAACACACGCGTTGTTTTCCTCAACCGTCAACTGTCGTCTGGCTTATTTTGCACCAAAACCAAAAAAAAGATACGGAAGTTGATGAGAAAATTTCTTTATTATATAGTAAGCGTCGACGCACACAAACTACAAGAGATCGAAAGAACAACTCTTCAGAAATAATACTAATAATGTTCACCTCGTCGTCTGCATCGTCGTCTTCTATCGGTTCTTCCTCTTTTCTTCTTCAAAATCATCTCTTTGGAGGAGGAGGAAAGAATGATGATGTTGGAGGAAGATGCTTTTTGAAAAAAACGCGTGGCTCTCGTTCCACGTCGTCTTTTGCGAGAAGACAGTTAAGAAGAAGAGGAAACAACAACAAATCCATCGCGATAACAGAGTGCGTGACGGCAAAAACAGCCTTAAAAGAGTGGTCGAAAACGGAGAAAGCGATCGAACGAGGCGAACAAGTCTTGTTATTCAGAAAAGGAGGGATCAACGACAACAACAACGGTGGGTTTCAGATTTTGGAGAATCAGTTTGTCATATTCCCGACGTCGTTTCATTCTGCCAATAATGGGGGCGAAAGCGACGCAATGCCCGATATGAAGAAAGGCGACTCGGTGCCATTTTCGATCGTCTGTCGAATAACTCGAGCGTGGCAAACCTCCGATAAGAGCGTGATTAAAGCTTTGGAGAAATTTCACGCGTTGCGAGAGGATGAAATCGTATCTCGGGTGAATTATAAACCGAACGAACCGTATTCGATTTTAGAGGTGCGAGCGTACGTGTTGCCGAAGGACGAGTACGCGTTACCGGCGGACGTGGAGAAGTACGGCGGTTGTAAATCCTGGATTGAAAAACTCCCGTTTGGAATTCCAGACACGACCACGCTCCCTCCTGTGCTCGATCAGAGAGACTGGTTGATTTCTCAATCCGACTTAAAACGGAAGCTTGAGTTTCTCGTGGCCACCGGCGTCGAGATCAAGGAGTTGCCCATATAAACTATAAAATATATTAGTAGCATTCTTTTCTGTTGTAATATAAAGTATAAAATCTACGATGTTATGGAATAATACGTGTATATAGTTACATTTGGTGTTTTGTCTCTCTCTTTATTGTTCTCTCTCTCTCTCTCTCTCTTCTCTTTTTTTATCTAAACTCGTCCTCCAACGCTCTGAACGCGTCGATCAAATCGGCTTCTAATTGCGTCAATCTTTGTTGCACCACGTCTTCTCCATCCCCCGGGTCTTCAAACTTTTGACTGGCAATTCTATACATCAAATCTCCCATTCGCGCTTGGATGACGTTAAACGTAATCTTAGCTCCGTCGGTCATTTGTGTTCTCTCAACCGCGGCGTTGGATAAATCGTAAAACAAGACGATGTTTTTCAACATCGCGATGGACTTGTAAAACGGGCAGTACTTATCGTACGGCGTGAACGAGTTTTGTTGAAGAAAATCCTCCTTCAAAAACTTGGCAGTTTCCAACGTAATTTTATCGCTCTCTGCTAACGAATCCTTACCGACTAATTGAACGATTTCGTTCAATTCGTCTTCTTTTTGTAAAACGTCCCGAGCTTTCGCGCGCGTCTTCAAAAACGTCGGATCCGTCTTCTCATAAAACGGTTCTAACGCGTTGTTGTATTTCGAGTACGAAATCAACCAGTTGACGGAAGGAAAGTGTTTTCTCTGCGCCAACTTTTTATCCAAACCCCAAAAGACTTGGACGATACCTAAGGTTGCGGAGGTGACTGGATCGGAGAAATCCCCGCCCGGAGGAGAAACCGCGCCGACGATGGTCACGGAACCTTCTCTCGACGGCGAACCTAAACACTTCACTCTTCCTGCTCTCTCGTAGAACGATGCCAATCTGGCGCCTAAATACGCCGGATAACCAGAATCCGCCGGCATTTCCGCTAATCTCCCTGAAATCTCTCTCAACGCCTCGGCCCATCGAGACGTGGAATCTGCCATCATAGAGATGTTATACCCTTGGTCTCTAAAATACTCTGCTAAGGTGATCCCGGTATAAATCGAAGCCTCTCTCGCCGCGACTGGCATGTTCGACGTGTTCGCCACCAGCGTCGTTCGCTTCATGATGCTTTCTTCCGAACCGTCCGGCAACGTCATCGTCAACTCCGGGAACTCGTACAACACTTCCGCCATCTCGTTCCCTCGTTCACCACAACCGACGTAAATAATCCCGTCAGAGTTACTATACTTCGACAGCGCTTGCGAAATGACCGTCTTTCCGCACCCAAACGCGCCTGGAATCGCGCACGTTCCGCCTTGCACCGAAGGGAACATAATATCCAACACTCTCTGACCGGTTAACAACGGATGATTCGCGGCTAATTTCTCCGCCGTCGGTCTTGGCGCTCTCACTGGCCACTGCTGCAACATCGTAAACTCCTTCTTCTCGCCATTAAACTCGACCTCGATAACTTTCTCTTTCAAATCGTACTCGCCTTCCTCCGCCAAGTACGTGATTTTCCCTTTCGCGTTCGGCGGTAACATGATTTTGTGACTAATCAACACGTTTTCCGGAACGACTGCAAAAATATCCCCGGCAGAAATGTGGTCGCCAACCTTATACCTCTTATTCTCTCCGCCTTTGGGATGTTGGAACTCCCACGTCTTCGCGATGTCCAACGCCGGCACGTTCACCCCTCTCGGAATGAAGCAGTCGCCGCTCAATTGCGCAATCGTTTCCAACGGCCGTTGAATCCCATCAAAGATGTTCCCCATCACGCCTGGGCCTAAGGACACCGACAACGGTTGTCTCGTCCGTTGCACCGGATCCCCGACGGTCAAACCTGCCGTTTCTTCGTAACACTGAATCGTCGCCGTGTCGCCTTCGAGCCGAATGATCTCCCCGATGAGTTGATCTCCTCCGACCCTGACGAGCTCGTACATGGCTGCGCCGTACATGTTCTCCGCGATCACGACTGGGCCGGAGACTTTTTTCACCGCGCCGTACTCGGACTCCGGTTGTTCGTCCTCGAATGCCGCCATCTTTGTTGTTGTTGTTGTTGTTGTCTTTGTCGTTTGTTCTCGTGCGTTCTAATAAAATGGATAAAACACGAACAAAGTGAGGGAAACAAAGTCTGACGTTTTTCGCTTGAAAAAATTTTATCAATCGAAAGAAAGTTTATAATAGTTTGATGAAGATGAAACTTGTGTTCTCGTCGCGCGTAAAATTTGTCTGTGAGGCTGATGAGTGATGAGAGCCTTTTTCAAGGCTCGCTTTAAATGAATGAAATACAAACTTTCGAGTCGTCTAAAATCTCGCATACTATTTACTACTAATATTTCTCCCTTCGTTGCCGTGGTAATCTTTCGTTACCAAGCGCTCGGAGAATCCTCTTGCGTGTCTTCGAGTTGTTTTAAAATGCGTAACCTCAACGGGTCGTCGTCTTTGGCGTGTCTTCTTCTTTTGCGCCACGGCGCGGCGTTTTCAAACTCGTCTTCGTCCTCTTCTTGAGAAGAGGCGAGAGGTAGGACGATGTCGTCGACATCGGTATCGTCGTCGAGTTGAACGTTAAAGTCATCTTTTTCGCAGTTGGAGACGAGGTTGTCGATGTCTCGAATAGCCGAGAGGTGGTTTTTGCGGAAAGATTTTGATACCGGGTCGTCCTCTTCCGAATCCTCGGATATCGGGAAGGAGCTCGCGCTGTTCGAAGGCGTGTCCTTCGCGCGGCTTTTTTTCGTATTGATTTTAACGTCGTTGTTGTCGTCGTCGTCTTTGATAGAAGTTAATCGTCTTCCACTCGTGCCGTCGCCTTTGACGATGCGGTTCGCTAATACCTCCAACAGCGTCCGTTGGTTCTTATCCTTCTTCGCTTTGTTTTCCCACGCCCATCGTTTGTGTTGCTCTTTCGTATTTTGCGCGTGGCATCGGCGACACAAAGTGCGCATGTTGTCCACCGTGCACTCGCCGCCCCCGTCCTTCACAGCAAGAATATGGTCTGCCTCCCACGCGGACCCTTCGTACGCGTCTCTCGCTAACTTGTCTGTTTGCGCGCGCGTAAATTGTGGCGCTAAACTTTCAATAATTGGCAAGCGCTGGTGCGGCTTCAAACATTTAATGCGAGAGACCAACGCGTGGCAATCGAGTTTGCATTTTTCACACACGCCTCGGTCGCGTTCAAAAACAGCCATGCGTAACGTCTTCCCCGATCTCGACTGCACGTGGTACTCGAAACAATCCTTCGAACAAAAGAGATCGTGTAAAGAAAGCGGATGTTGCTCTTGCTGTTGAGAATTGGAACCATCGGCGAGAACCATCTTCTTCTTCTTCAACTTTACGTCGTCGTTGAACGCGTACGGTTTGCAGCAGCAATCGCACAGCACTTGAAGCTGCATCGTTGATTCCTCATCACCAGAATGAAGTATTATAAACTGTTCGCGCGCTTCGAATCCGAAATTGCTTTTGCGCACTAGAACTGTTCGCGAAACGGCGTCTTTTGGAAGGGTGCCCAGTTTTATCCCAGTGCCGTGTCTCGTCGTGCTCTTTTGTTTCTTCGTTTTAATAAGCGTACTCTCTTCCTCTTTCTTTATCGTCAAATCTCGAAGCAACTGCGCGACGCCGCCGCATTGAACTGGCGTTCGCGATTGAATGACGATATTTTTATCTCGCGACAACAAGCAGTTCCATTCTTCGATAAAAAATTTACAACAGTTGAGCGCGTCGCAGTCGTCGATTAAAGCATCCGGTAAAACAAAGTTGCGCAAAAGCTCTCGCGTTTTTTCGCGCAAAGCAGGAGACATGGTTTTACACGTAACGTCTCTGACTTCGTCTTCTTCTTGGCCGCGTCTATATCTTTCAAGAAACTTTGTCAGCTTATCCCAAGCAACGAACACGTCCACTTGCTTCACCGAGCAGTTCAATCGGGTTTCGTTCGGCAGCAAGCGCATGTCGTGTAAATGTACGCGATCGGTGTGCTCGGAAACGACGAACCAAATAGGCACGCGTTCCGGTTCGGTAAAGAAGGATTTCTTCCGAATCTTCGTTTCCAAGGACCTTTTGCGTTTGACTAAGGATTTGATGCCCGATTCGTGTGGCGTTGGATGTGTTTGAGTTTGGGTCAAGCCGCACACTTGCGTGGCCTCTGTTTCCAGGTGTTCATGTTGTTGCTGCTGTTCCGTCTCGGAGAACAAAACCTGCGGCGCCTCGAGCATGACTTGCGAGCCGTGTTCGTCGCAGTCTAAATTTTCGCGACCGTCACGGTCGTCGGACCCATCCGTCATCATTGTGTTTTGTTCAATCTTCCTACCTAATCTTTGCCAACGATCGGTATCGAAAGCGCATCCTTCCGCCTTCGCGATGCAATAGTAAATGTTAACGCACGTCTTTGAGTTTTTCCCGTTCCGTTCTCTTCGCCAGGCTCGGTCTTCGGCTTGGAGTAAATCGGCAGGCTTTTGCGGTAACTCGACGAAACATACAGTCGATGCCGACGACAAATCAATCCCGACAGCTAAAGTGATGCCAAAAACAGCCACGCGAACTTTCGCCGGCGAAGGCGTCTTCCCGTCCTCTTCGAAGCCTTGCGATTTGCCCCCGTAAAATTTATCCACGCGCTCGCGGCGCTCAACTGCATCTGTTCGTCCATCCACGCAGACAATCTCCTCCGGCGATAGAACTTTTTGCAATCCGGCGTAAATTTCATCCAATACGGAATGGTGATGACCAAATACGACGACTTGTTGCGATTTATCGATTAAAATAGACTCTTCGAGAAATTTCACCGCTTTCTTCACTTTCAGTTTCCCGATCGCTTGCGCTTCGCCATCGGTATCGGTAACGATGTTCAAATCGTCTTTCTCTTCGTCTATTTCCTCGAACGTATTTCGTTGCGAAACGACAATCGGTTCCTCGTCTTCGTCGTCTTCGTCGGACACCACGTATCTGTGCTCTCGTTCGTCATCACCGCCTTCGCCGACACCAAGTTGCTTCCGCAACAGCGCGAACTTCTTCGCGCGTTCCTTCATCCAGTGCGTAAACTCGCTCGAGATGTCCAAGTAAATCACCTGTCTTCGCTTCGGGGGTAACTGATCCATCACCTCGCACTTCAATCGACGGATCATCACCGCGTACTTTAACAGCGTGTGCAACTCGTTCAATCGGCGACCGCCTAAAGATTTCCAAAACTTATTCCCCGACCTCGAGGCTTGCGCTAAAACTAATCGACAATAATTCACCCCAAACTCTTGCTTCGTGCCAAACATGTTTGGTCGTAAGCTATCAAGCTGGTTGAAAATATCGAAGGGTTTCACCAACGACGGTGTCCCGGTGCATAAAATCGCCCGCCTCGATCGTGTCTTTAACAACTGCGTCGCGATTGCCGTGTACGCAGCCTCGCTTCCGTACACCGACGTGCTCAACACGTGCGATTCGTCGCATATAATCGTACCCCAGTTGATGTTTAAAAACGAAGTTCGTAAATTACTCAACATGTGATATGAGCTCACCGCTATTTTTCTCTTTCCTTTATACTCTCTCCCTTCTCTCTCGTTCTTCTTATACGCCTCCCCTAAAGCTTCTAAATCCCACTTCGCCGTGGAACCTTCCACGACGACCACGTCTTCCGGTCCAATATCCGGTATCCATCTCTCCAATTCGTTCGCCCACACCGTCCTCATGCTCGCCGGAGCGACAATCAACACTGGGCCTTCCTTTACCTCGTAACAACACATCAGCGCAATCGCTTGCAACGTCTTTCCGACGCCCATCTGGTCCGCAATCATCACTCTCCCGCCTCGAGACAAACCGTACTTCACGCCTTCGATTTGAAACTTGTACATTTTCTCCAACGTTTCTTTCGGTATCCGACTCAAACCTACCTCAAAATTCCTCGCCAACTCGTCCTCGTACCCCGGGTGATGATGCTCCTTCCCCTCTCCCGTGGTGGTTCTTCCGAACACCTTCAAGGTCGTCGCCGGAATCTCCCCTCGATTACAGCTCTTCTCCCGAGGAGGTAACACGTTCTTCTCGTACAACACCGACTGGACTTTCCCAGCCACTTCTCTCGGAAACATCCAAAACGCGCAGTTTCGGTCGTTATTCGTGGATGTTTTCGGCACAAACTGAAACGGAAGAAATGGTTTCGCGCTTTGCAACGCTTTCACGATGGAAGGGACTCTCGGTTCCGACGTGCACGTCAAAATAACATCCTCGTCGGAGATGAATTCCAGTTGCACGATTGGGTCGGAAAAAAGTTTCTTCATCACGTGTTGTTGCTGCTGCTGTTCGTGTTGGAAAGAACTCTGCGGCTGACGCGAAAACGAAGGAACAGCCGAAGGAGGAGGAACCAACGAAGCCGGTAAAACGCATCGTTGTTGTCCTTGTTGTTGTTGTTCGTTTTGCATCGCACTGAGAGTCATCTCATCTCTCATCTCTCATCTTCGAAGATTGGTTTTCAAATTTTCATCTTCGCGTCGGCTTCTTCGCTTTTTGTGAAGAAGAAAAAAAGAGACGAAAAAGGACTTACAGGGTGCTCAAATTGAATAAAATCACTTTTAACAATACTTACTACATCTATAATCTATCTCTCTGAGTCTATCTATCTTTTGTTAATGAAAAGAGTCTGTTTAAACTTCCGAAACGCGCTCACGTCTTGTTCACACACGACGTCGAACGTACTCAACCGGTGTTTCAACCACTCCAACGAAGCTTCGTTGCCGAAACAGATTTGGAAATTCTCGAGCGTTTCCTCTTCTGGTTCTTCTTCTTCGTCTTCTGCGTCGCCACGATGATTGGTTTGCGAAAAAGAAGCGGATAAAGGAACTTCTGTGGAAATTTCGCTGAAGGAGACTAAACTGAACGCGCCGCCGTGGTCGGTGGTCGGTAATCGTTCGCGACACAACGCGCACGTTCCAGATCGTCGTAACCACCGCGCGTAACATTCCTGACAAAACCCGTGGCCGCACCTCGCGATGACTTCTAAACTCGCGTCGAGGCATATCGAGCACTCTTCGCCGGTGACACCTCGGTCCGTGCGAGTGGTGGTTACATCTTCTACTTCTAATAGTCTTCTCGTTTCTTCGTTTTCTCTGTTCTCGTACTTTTCGGAGATTTGTCGCAACGCCGGAACGACCACGCGATAAAACGTCTCAATCGAACATCGGCGGACGACGTGCACGTGTTCAAACTCTTCGTTTCCATCCACGTCGTCGTCGTCTACATCGCTCTCCCCCTCTCTCGTGGCGGCCACTGATCGAACAAATCCGCCTTCCTCTCGCTTCTCCCACTCTCTCTTTTCCTCCTCTTTTTCCTCTTTGTCCTTCCTTCTCTTGACCACCTCGAAATCAAATTCCACGTTCCCGAACGCGTACGCGAAAGAGCTGTTATATTTCAGCAGTTTCACGAACACGTTCCCGTTCCCTCGAAACACCGGCGTCACTCGCAACCTAAACTTTTTATCGTCCAGTAAGTTTCTCAACCCGTCGCTTTCTAAACATTTGTTCGCCGTTGAGACGTCCCCTAACACTTCCTCGAAGGATAAATCAAATCCTTTCAAACCTTTCATCTTATCCCCGCATCGTTTCAAATACATCCGGATGTGTTCCACCTCTCGGTTGATTCGTTCTTCGTGCGTGGAATACAGCCACTGGGTCGTTCGAATCGCGCCGACGATGCCAAAGATGACCAGGTTTTCAATCAATGGTTCCATTTGATGAGAGTTGTTTTTGACGTTTTTTCTCCGTCAGAGGTGCCTTCTTCACTTCTTCACTTTTCTCGCGCAAAAAGAGGGAAGGAACGAGTAAGAGAGAGAAAAACGCATCATCGTATTCGAACCACCGTAATAACGAGTGCAAAGTGCAGCATCACCTTTCGTAATAAAAGTTCTTCCTTTTCGTTGTTGCGCGCATATAGTATACGAGCATAAAGATGATGATGATGAAAGTGAGTGCGCAACCCCTAACATCAACACCCCCAAAAGCGATGCGTGTAAGCGCGAGTCACAACAAGTACAACAACAACAACAAAAACAACAACAAAGGAGGGAAGAAAAGAAAGACGAGGAGGGCTTTTAGGAGCAAAAATGTCCGAAACGTCGTCGTCAGAGCAAAGCAAAACGATAAGGATGACGAGGACGAAAACGACAGAAGAATGGCAAAATTGGCAAAACTCGAGAAGGTGTTTCTGATAGTGTTCAACTCCGGACAGGCGAACGAGGCGTTGTACACGACATCTTCGAGAGAGTTCGACGTTCCTCGAAACGATTTTCTATGCTTCGCATCCATGCGAGACGCTTTGAGAGCGTCCGTGTTAATAAGCGAGCAGACGGATTTGATGCCGGTCGTCGAAGGCGTGAGCGCGGACGTGGTTTTGTTCTTGTGCTCGAGGAGCGGGTTCGGCGCGGAGGTGATCGGAGAAGGGGAAAGATGGACGCCTCCCGGGGTGGTGATTGAAGATGATGATGCGTTAGTTGAGGATATGAGTAGTGATAGTAGGAGTGACGGTAGTAGTAGTAGCGGAGAAGAAGAGTTAGCGATATCCTCGGCGGATTTAGAAAAGTATTTAGCGGACGGTGGATCTTTTCGGGAGGAGATTCGTGAACAGTTCTATGATGACGACGACGACGACGACTCGGTAGAAGAAGAACAAAAAGAAACGAAGGAAGTGACTGCTGCAGATCTCGAAGACGCCCGACGCATCGCCGCGTACGCGGTTCAATCCGCCGCGGCCAAACCAATCAAAGCGTTATCCGACGCGTTTGAGCGCACGGCTCGACTCTCGACGTTGAAATCTATTTTACGACGCAACGCGAACAAAGTTTCCGCGACGACGAACGGCGCGCTGATGAACGCGTTACAAAACGTCGCTCGAAAGAGGATGATGACGAAACCAAAGAATGAGGATTTTTAGTTGTGTTTAGTTGTGTTGTATACTATCGCGCTCGATGTATATATTGCGCTCGTAGTAACTGAAATGCCCAAAAACTCTTCACTTCTTCACTCCTCGATATCTGATGTCTTCAAAACTCGATGTCGGATTACTATTCCTTTTCCTCATCGCCATCATCTCTTCCCACGCGTTGTCGTCTCTCGCGATCCGCGTGATATCAAAAGATTACCGTCAACTGGCACCGACCGCTATCCACCTCACAAACGAAACCTTCGAGGAAGAATTTTCGAATCTCTCGCCGCAGAGTTTCTGCGTTCTAGAATTTTACGCGCACTGGTGTCCAGCCTGTCGAGCGTTTGCGCCGCAGTACGAACTCGTGGCGAAATATTTCAACGTCGCACCTCGACCGGAACCGAAAGTTACCGCGTTTGCGGTGGATTGCGCGGAAGAGCAACAGTTATGCGCGAGATGGAAGATTAATGGGTACCCGGCGGTGTTTTTCGGAACGGCGATTGAATTCGCCGGGGAACGCGCGAACGACGTGAAAGAGATTAAATGGAAAGAAAAGGAGAAACGGACAAAGACGGGAGCAAAACAGATCGTAGAGTTTGTCGGAGGGTTAGTGATACCGAGCACGGAGTATGATTTTAGTGACGAGGAGTTGGATGCGACGTCGAAGAAGGACGGCGGCGGCGCGGCGACGACGACGAAAGAGAATGAAAATTTAGCGCGGTTGGCATTTCAAAACGACCAGAAGAAAGGGCTTGATTATAAAACCGTGAGAACTATGGCGAGTAAAGACGATTTAGAACGCGCGACGGTGGAGATGTGGAATCAGATTGTGTACGATGCAGAAATCGCGAGTCGAGAATTGAACGAGTTATCGTTGAGTAGTTTGAAAAGTAGTACGAATAGCGCTTCTTCGATCGAAGCGAATGCGCAAGGAGGAGACGTGACGCATTCGACGCTGGCAGATAAAGCGAGAGGTAATGTAGAAACGATTAAGAATGCAATCGGTTCACTCATTCACGCGCTTTCGAAAACGCATCCGATCGCGGAATGTCGAGCGTCCTTTAGGGGATTGCTTCCAGGAGCCGACGGGACCGAAGGTGAAGAGGAAGAAATAGAAGACGAGAGTAGCAGTAACCGTAGTAATAGCGATGCAGAAAGTATCGATGAAGAAGCGTTGGAAAGTGCGGACGATCCGTTGCTCGCCATGGCTTCATCGTTTTCGTCGAAGAAAGGAGGAGGGAAAAGAAGGAAAACAATCACCATTCACCACCATCTCTTCTGGGACGAGGAAACGAACGGCCTTTCCCAATTTGCCGCCAAGACATTCACTCCATGTGGACGCGTCAAAGCGCCGGAATGGAACGATTGCAAGCCGTCCTCCCCGAATTCGAGTTCGCGGGGATACACTTGTGGCGTCTGGATGTTACTTCACGCCACCGCGCTTCGATCGAAAGAGCTGGATAAGCACCAGGGTGGTCACGTCTGGTACGACGCGTTCGTAAACGGGTTCATTCGAAATTTTTTCAACTGTCTGGAATGTCGCGAACATTTTTTGAAAATGGCGGAAGAAACGAAAGGATTCGAAATCGAGACTCCCGAAGAGATTGCGTTTTGGATTTGGAGAAGACACAACGATGTCAACGAGCGATTGGCCACGGAAGGGGATCCGGCGGGCGATCCCGAGTACCCCAAACAGCAATGGCCAGATGTACAATCGTGCGCAAAGTGTCGACACACGGATGGTTCTTGGAACGATGATAACGTGCTGAAGTTTTTGCAGGTTTATTTTTTAGCAAACAACAAGCCGCGACCGCGTTCGACGCGAGCTAAATTGGTCAAAGTGAAGACATCGTCCGCGTCGACGACGACGAGTTTGTCGACCAAACGAAATCGAAGAGGAGAAGGAGGAGGACATATCGTGGCGTTGAATATTCTCGCGAAAGTTTTTGTCGTCTTCGCTGCCTTATCTTTCATTTTCCTATATTTGCATTCCAAAGACAAGCTCCCGCCTGTCTTTGAACGCTTCAAGCGAAAACACATGAAACGCGTGTTCGACGATTGGCCTTAGTAGGTGATGACGATATGCTACTACGTATCTCTATTACGCTATACAAATACAATTGTGCTGCTGCTGCTACTAAATCTACATCGCACACCATGAATTACGTTTCAAACTTGCTCGCTTCTCCGAGTACGATTCTTTTGTTCGTCTCCACGATTTGTCCGTTGCACACCATCTCGTCTAAAATCACGTACACCGAATCTAAGTGAAACATGATGTCCAACTCGCAGACGTTCCCGAAGTGCCAATCTAACGTCTCCACGAAGCAGTGTATAAAATCCATCATGCTGAGCTCGTTCTCGTCGTCGTCCACCCCGACGATGAAAAATAAGGAAGCGTATCTTCGGTAGCATATTTTATAGGAATTGTGTCGTAAGAACGCGCAATACGCGTGCATCCCTTTCGCGTAATCCGATCCTCGCGAGAGGGATTTGCGAACGATTTCGCTTTCGAGTTGTCGCTTCTCTGACGTTGGAATCGACTCGGTGAAGTATTGCGCCAATCGCGTTTGGCCTTGTTTGTTCACCAATAAGATAAATTTGATCGCCATTATTCTTTGTCTCTCGCTCTTTCTCTCTTTCTACCGTGCGGCGTGTGTTTGGTTTACTTACGCGTGTGTTTAAAGTGTTTATTGGTAAAGCCGTTACGTAACTTTGGGGAATTTCTCCCCGATGGTCTTCACTTGATGTACACGAACGATAATGTCTAGCTTTGACCGTCATCATCGAACGACGAAACCCACTCTGTCGGCAGCAACAACGACAACACAACAAACGCGCAGATACCCGGTGGTGATAAACGTGTACGATTTAAACGATATCAACGAGTACACGTACTCGTTCGGGTTAGGGATATTCCACTCGGGCGTCCACGTCCACGAGAAAGAGTGGTCGTTTGGACAGCACGAGTTTAACACGAGCGGGTGTTTTTATTGCGCGCCGCGAGCGGTGCCACCACCGGCGAAGTTTCGAATCTCGCAATGCGTCGGGTTTACGAGGAAAAACGAACGCGAGGTGGAACGTATCGTGCAAGTGTTAGGGGCGGAGGAGTTTTTGGGAACGAGGTACGACTTGCTGAGGAGGAACTGCAACCACTTCGTGGAGAGGCTGATCGAAGAGCTGGTAGATGAGAGTTTAGAGGAGAATCGAGGGGTGAGTTTAAGCTTGTCGAGTTTGTTATACGGTGGAGAAAGTAGTAGCAGTAGTCACGGTGAGAAGAGTAAGTGTCCGTCTTGGATTAACCGGTTGGCGAGAGTCGCGTTGGTGACGAATAGGTTCGCACCGTGCTTATTACCGGTAGGGATTCGGCAAATAGCGAATGTTCCCGCTCCCGGGCAGTTTAGTACGATGAATAACAATACGAGAGTCGACGAGGACGAGGACGATGATGATGATATTTTCGAAAACGGAGAGGCGATTGAACGGGCGGTGTTGATTGCGCCCGGAAACCAAAGGATGTGACGCTTCGCTTCGTTATAGTATTTAGTTAAACTAGTGCTAATTCATAGCCAATTTGATAATCCTTCGGACATTGCGCTCGCCAAGTGCTTGTCAATCAAATCGTCGGTTGTGTCGCGCTTGTCGCCTCTATGTTTGCCTTTTTTGTTTGTGTTTTCAATAACGACTTTGCGCGCAGCAACTGGGTTCGAAGGAGCACTCACAACTTTCTTTGCTCTTTTCGTGTTTTCACCCTCGGGGACATCCCTTTTCGCGTCGGCGTGTTCTTGTTTGCGTTTCTTAAACTTGTCCGTGATTTCAGTGTTTGTAGTCGTCGGTGCACCCTCGTCTTCGCCGTTTCGCGCCTTTTTGCGCTGCTCGTTTCTCAACTTTTTTCGGTCCAAATTTCTTTGCACTTTCTTCGCCACGCGCTCGGATGGGAACGTCCGGCCTTCGATGCTGTTTTTGTTCCGTTTAGGTGGGTGAGCTTCATCGTTCTCGTCTTCGTCGCCTTCGTTGTCGCGTGTTCCGTTCTCATCTTTATTACGTTTCTTTTGTAACTCGCGATCGGATTTCCTCTTTTCTAATTTCTTCACCGCACGAGCGTCTTCCACCGCAAACTCAACAATCGGTCGCTTCTGCTTTGAAAACACTTCTGGATTGTTGTTCATTGCTCTCAGTGCCGTCATCGCTTCTTCGTGGGTATCGAACTCAACGAAACCGATACCTTTATGCTTCTGAATTCCAGTTTCGACATCGGTCGTTCCAGCTTTACCTTTCGAGGTATCGACGAGTAATTTGCAATTGACAATCTTCGGCGTCGTATTCTTCGAAGCTCGCTTTTGCGTCGCATCCAAGAACGCACGCTTCAACAGTTTTGAGTCAAAGTCAGCGGGGACATTTCTCACGGATAATCTTGTTTTTGAGATGAAATAGTTTGGATTTTTCAATCGCGCTTGTCGTTCGGCGTCGCCGCGTTTTCTCTTTTCCATATCTGATTTCGAAACGCCAATCGCGGCGGGCGAGTTTTCGTGCACCTGTCCTTCCTTTGCTAAATATAAGTTCCGTTTGTCTCGTTCTTCTTTATTTATGTTGCTCTTCCAATGCGTCGTTTCCTTTTGCATCATCTTTGCCGCATCTTCTTTGGACACCGCTAGCGCTATGCTCACCGGTCGTCCAGCCACGAGTAAAGGTGTTCTTCTCGAGGCTGTCATGGCGGCTATTTTCGCTCCCTTTTTATTGCTTTTCATTTCTTGTGCGGTAATCGTAGTCTCCAAGTCGCCGCATCTGTCGACGCACTTTTTCGCGGAAGCTTCGTCCCAGAAATCACAAAACGCGACGCCCTTCGACCGGTTGGTAATTTTCTCGTACACGATTCGACACGATTTGATTCTTCCAAACTGTTTCAACTTTGCCTCTAGTTGTTCTTTGGTCGCATCTAAAGGAAGGTTCCGAATGAAGATAGTTCGGTTCGGTGGTTGCTGGTTCGACGGTTTGTTTTCTTTGTTAAATCTGTCCGGCATCTTTTCTTCCGATTCTGATTCCGAATCGCTTTCTTTTTCATCATCGGACGAGGAGGAGGAAGATGAAGAAGAAGAAGAAGAAGAAGAAGAAGAAGAAGAAGAAGAAGAAGAAGAGCTGCCATGGCCAGACGAAGAATCGTCGTTGTTATTTTCATCGTCGTCGCCGTCATCATCATCATCTTCTTCTTCTTCTTCGTTGCCATCGTCATGATTGTCATCATTCACTTTTGGTGTTTGCGTCGCCGCTAAAACTTGACTCTCCTTCTCTTGCCTCTTCGAGAGCGCAACATCGACAGCTACGACGCGTCCCGCAACTTTCTGTCCGTTCATTTTTTCCACGCACGAGACCGCATCTTTTGCGGTAATGAAAGCTACAAAAGCGAACCCGCGCATTTTCTTTGTCGTTTGATCGATTGGGATGGAGACGTCCCAGACGAATGCAGTCTCGGAAACGTTCTTAGCGATTGAATCTCGTATTTGTTTCTCGGTCGCGTGGAAGGCCAAGTTCCGTAAAATCACTCTGTGTTTCTTCGGATTCGCGCCTTCACCGACTAACGCGCGTGACCACAACGAGTCGTTGTCTGCGTTCGCGTCGCCGGAGTCGCGTTCGCCTTTCGCTCGCTTTTCAAAGTTGACCTTTTTTTGCTGTTTGTCTTTTTTCGTTTCCTCGAATTTTAACTTATGCATGCGCTCGACGACTGTTTTCACGTCCTCCTCGCGCTTAAGTTTGAGTAAAACGACGCCTCGAGTGGCGCCATCCTCTCTGATTTTATATTTTTTACACGTCTGGTCATCCGCCGGTTTCTCTTTACAGATTTGTTCGAACCGTTCTACTAAGACTTTCGCAGTCTCTTCGGACACGCTTTTCTTCAATCGTTTATCCGTTCTAAAGAAATGTATTACTTTTGCCGCCTCCACGCCTTTAATCTCACCCCCAATTTTCAAACCCGCGATGATGACTGTTTTCTTCTCCTCTGAAGTCATCGTCGCCGCCGTTGTCCCGGTCGAAGCCGACGCGCCTTTCGATTGTCGTATCCGCTTTTGTTTCTGCTCCTCTTTCGTCGTCGTCGTCCTTTTCCTCGGTTCGTCCTCCTTCGTCGTACCTTCCTCTTCTTCTTTCTCTTTCCTGTCGTCGTCTTCATCTTCCTTTGTCGTTTCTCCCTTCTCCTCTCGCATCTCTCGCTTCAGACGTTTCCTCTCCTTAAAATCCACCTTTTCCTTCTCTTTGCTCCGTAAAATCCCAATCTTCCTCCCTTCGATTTCCATCTTCATGTTCAGTTTCAAAGCCTCCTCCACGTCTTCTTTCATCGAAAACGTCACGTACCCGAACCCTCTGTGCACATGCGTGCCTTTCTCTCGCGCCACCCACGCTTGACGAACGAGACCGATTTCCGAGAACGCGTTTTCCAGAGACTCATCCGTCGTGGAATGTGGTAAGTTCCGCACGAAAACGTCCAGGATTTCCCTCGTGCGCTTCGTCGTGTTCTTCTCCTTTTGCTCTTCTTCTTTGTCTTCTCTCGTGCCCTCAAATCCGCCGCCATCCTCCTCGAGTTCAACCATTATTATTTTTATTCGCCGGTTCAAGCGAGTGCGTGCACAAAAAGCGATTTAGAATGAAGGAGATTTTGCCGGCGGCGGTCCAAAAAGAGAGGAAAAGGAGGAGCCGAGGAAAGAGGAAAATATGCTCGAACTATGCGCGAAAGCGTAAATGTTTGTGTTTGTGTTTCTCTCTTTTTCTCTGTTTAATATTACACTTTTTACGATGATGAGGAGGTGGGTGTGCGCAGTATTCCATCTTCGTATCGCCAACCGAATGGTAAAGGACAGTTATTGTCGAGGAGGTATTGTACACATTCGGGTTGGTTGTTCTCGTGCGCTTTTCGTACGGCGTGAGAGTCCCAAGGCGCTTTGGCGGTTTCGTGTAAGTACTTCAAACAGTCGAAGTGGCCGTTCTCGGCCGCACGCTCACACGCCAAATTGTAATATTTATTATATTTACGCTCAACAAGATATTCGAGTATGTGGAGATGACCATTTTCAGCCGCCCATGAGGCAGTACTCGAACCCCAAGGCGCTTTGACTTCTTCGCGTAAGTATTTGAGTACCTCGAGTTCACCGCCATCGGCAGCATATGCACACGCGTTCTCATCGATAGGACACTCATTTGCCACGCAATACTTTACCATTTCCAGATTACCTTGACGTGCGGCCGCTTGAATCGTCCATCTATCCCACTTACACTTTTTCTCCTCTCGCGCCCACTTGAGCAACTCGAGTTTATTCGTTTTAGCAACTTGCTCGGAGAAATATGTTTCGTCCGTCTCTTTTTCCGCTTCGTGCCAAAACGTGCCCCACGGAAAATGCTCCCACGCAACTTCCAAAGTCGATATCGACGACATCTCGCTCACAAAAAACGTCTCTTTCAACTCCCCCGCGCGAGATGATCTCTTAATCAACGCTCTCGTCTCCGGATTCACCTCGTACAAGAATTTGAGATCAGTCGCATTCAATCTCGG